>JAABUN010006362.1_pt1 | contig 13669 bp, 9 predicted proteins | sample 5559311 | NCBI WGS metagenome assembly JAABUN01 (sample SAMN10711877, study PRJNA513370) | rock metagenome | isolation source: Antarctica rocks | place: Antarctica: Victoria Land, Siegfried Peak sud | reverse complement strand
AACCCGCTGTCGGTCTCCGACCAGGTCTCCTCGATCTACGCCGGCACCGGCGGCTACCTCGACCGAATCAAGACCGAGCGCGTGACGGCGTTCCTCAGCGACCTCCGCGATCGCCTCCACAGCGAGCACTCCGAGCTGATGGACGGGATCGACTCCGACGGGCAGCTCTCCGACGAGGACGAGAAGAAGCTCGGCGACGCGATCGGCGAGATGGTCGATGACTTCGGGCCCGATTTCGACGAGGAGGGTGGCGAGCTCGAGGAGGGCGAGTCCGACCGGGTCAAGTCCGAGGAGGAGCGCGCCAAGCCGGGCCGCACCGAGGGCGATCCCGAGGCCGAGGCCGAGGTCGATCAGGCCGAGCGCACGATCGCCTCAGCCGACGAGGACGAAGCGAAGCGCACCTCCGGCTCCGGGGCGGCGGGCGACGGCGATCAGGCCGGCGACTCCGACGAAGCCGACGACGCCGAAAAGGAAGAGGCCGGCGCAAGTGCGTAAGGGCAAGCAGCAGACAGCGGACAGCAGACAGCGGCGCGCTTCGCGCGCTCGGGGTCCGATGCTGTCTGCTTCATCGCTGTCTGCTGTCTGCTCGCCCCACGCCCCCGAGCCCACCCTCTAGAGGCACCCCATGGCCACCCAGAAGGAAGTCAGGACGCGGATCAGCTCCGTCAAGAACATCCGCAAGATCACTCGCGCGATGGAGATGGTCGCCGCCGCGCGCCTGCGCCGGGCCGAGCAGCGGATCGACGCGATGCGGCCCTTCGCGCAGGCCATCCGCAAGGTCACCCAGCAGGTGGCTGAGGCCTCGAAGAACAACGAGAACCGCGTGCCGCTGCTGCAGCGCCATGGCGAGAAGCCGAAGCGAGCCGGCATCGTCCTCGTGACGGGCGATCGCGGCCTCGCTGGCTCGTTCAACAGCCAGATCATCCGTGCGGGGGTGAAGCTGGGCAACGAGCTGCGGGGGGACGGGATCGACGTCGACTACTACGTCGTCGGGCGTCGCGGCGCGTCCTCGCTGACGTTCCGCGGCGAGACCGTCGTCGACTCGTTCACCGGCTTCACCGATCGCCCCTCTTTCTCCGACGCGCGCGAGATCGGCGAGGCCGTGACCTCGCGCTACATCGACGAGGAGCTCGACCGCGTCGAGCTGATCTACAACCGCTACGTCTCGCCGCTCACCCAGTACGTCCGCCGCCAGACGCTGCTGCCCCTGCAGGAGGCGGAGGTCTACGGCGAGGGCATTCCGGAGGAGACCGAGGAGGGCGACACAGAGCTCGAGGAGGCGCAGTCGCGCTCGGAGTGGATCTACGAGCCCGAGCCCGAGGAGGCGCTCTCGCTGCTCTTCGGCGAGTACGTCAACCTCTCCGTATTCCGCGGGCTGCTCGAGTCGACGGCCTCCGAGCACGGCGCCCGGATGACCGCGATGCGCAGCGCCGCCGACAACGCCGGGGACATGATCGAGGCGCTGACCCTGGAGATGAACCGGGTGCGCCAGGCCGAGATCACCCAGGAGATCCTGGAAGTGGTCGGCGGGGCCGAGGCGCTGGGAAGCGCGTAGGGCCGGGATTGAACTTCGAGATGACTGAACAAGCGAACAGCGAACAGCAGACAGGGGCCCGCTGCGCGGGCTCCAGGGTCGAATGCTGTCTGCTGTCCGCTGTCTGCTGAAAGGAACGACATGGCTGAAACCGAGACCACCGAGAACCAGACTGAGAGCGAGAACGGCAACGCCGACGCCGAGAGCAACGGGCAGAACACGGGCACGATCGAGCAGGTGATCGGCGTCGTCGTCGACGTCGTCTTCCCCGAGGAGCTGCCCGAGATCTACACCGCGCTGAAGATCGAGGTCCCCGCCGGCGACGGGCGCGACGCCATCGATCTCACCTGCGAGGTCCAGCAGCACGTGGGCGACGACCGCGTGCGCGCGGTGGCGATGGACGCCACCGACGGCCTGCGCCGCGGCGATACGGTCATCGACACCGGCTCCTCGATCACCGTGCCCGTCGGCAAGGACACGCTGGGTCGCATCTTCAACCTGCTCGGCGAGCCGATCGACGAGGGCGAGCCCGTCGAGGGCGAGGATCGCTGGCCGATCCACCGCGCCGCGCCGACCGCCGAGGACCTGACGCCCACCCAGGAGATCCTCGAGACGGGGATCAAGGTGATCGACCTGCTCGCCCCCTACGCCAAGGGCGGCAAGGTCGGCTTGTTCGGCGGCGCCGGCGTCGGCAAGACGGTGCTGATCCAGGAGCTGATCAACAACATCGCCACCGAGCACGGCGGCCTCTCGGCGTTCTGCGGGGTCGGCGAGCGCACGCGCGAGGGCAACGACCTCTACGTCGAGATGACCGAATCCAAGGTGATCGAGAAGACGATGATGGTCTTCGGGCAGATGAACGAGCCCCCCGGGGCGCGCCTGCGCGTCGCCCTCACCGGGCTGACGATGGCGGAGTACTTCCGCGAGGTCGGCGGCCAGGACGTGCTGCTGTTCATCGACAACATCTTCCGCTTCGTGCAGGCGGGCTCGGAAGTCTCGGCGCTGCTCGGGCGGATGCCATCGGCAGTCGGCTACCAGCCGACGCTGGAGACCGAGATGGGCGAGCTCCAGGAGCGGATCACGTCGACGTCGCAGGGCTCGGTCACCTCGATCCAGGCCGTATACGTCCCCGCCGACGACCTCACCGACCCGGCGCCGGCATCGGTGTTCGCCCACCTGAATGCGACGACGACGCTGTCGCGCTCGATCTCGGAGAAGGGCATCTACCCCGCGGTGGACCCGCTCGACTCGACCTCGACGATTCTCAAGGCCGACATCCTCGGCGAGGATCACTACAAGACGGCGACCGACGTCCAGGAGGTGCTGCAGCGCTACAAGGAGCTGCAGGACATCATCGCGATTCTCGGGATCGACGAGCTCTCCGACGAGGACAAGCTCCAGGTCAATCGCGCCCGCAAGATCGAGCGCTTCCTGAGCCAGCCGTTCAACGTCGCCGAGCAGTTCACCGGCACCCCGGGGGAGGTCGTTCCCGTCGCCGAGACGGTGGCGAGCTTCCGCAGCCTCGTCGACGGCGAGCACGACGACATCCCGGAGGGCGCCTTCTACATGAAGGGCTCGATCGAGCAGGTGCTCGAGGCGGCGAAGGGCCGCGGCGAGGACGAGACCGCGGGCGCCGACTCCGAGGCCGATGAGCAGGCCGAGAAGAAGGAGCACGAGGAGGAGCAGGACGAGAAGAAGGAGCGCGAGGAGGAGCAGGCGGGGGCGGCGGCGTAGGTGGCCGACGAGCACCACAAGCTCCAGGCGCAGATCCTCACCCCCGAGGGCCAGGTCTTCGAGGGTGAGCTGTTCCAGGTCTCGACCCGCACCGTGGTCGGCGAGGTCGGCGTTCGGGCGCGGCACGCCCCGATGCTGGCCCGCCTCGTCCCCCACGAGCTGCGCCTCTACGAGGACGAGTCGCAGTTCGGCTCGAGCAGCGGCGCCCAGCGCTATGCCGCCGCCGAGGGCTGGCTGGAGGTCTTCGCCAACAAGGTGACGCTGCTGGTCACGGAGGCGATCGAGCCCGACTCGCTCGACTCCTCCGACCTGAAGAGCCGCATCGAGGACGCCGAGCAGCGCTTGGGCGAGGCCGAGGAGAATTCCGCCGCCGAGCGCACCGCCCAGCAGGACAAGGATCGCGCCGAGGCCTTCCTCGAGATCGCCGGCGGGTAGGGCGTCCCCCCCTCCGGGGCCGCAGTGCCTCGGCGGAGGTGATCTACCCTCCCCCGATGCATGAGCGCCTGCTCACGGAGAAGCTGATCGGCTACGACACCTCGAGGCCCGAGGGCATCCGCCTCTGCGCGGGGTTCATCAAGGGCTGGCTCGAGGCGCGGGACATCGAGACCACCCAGCTCACGGTCCGCGACTTGCCGATCGTCGTCGCCGACGTAGGGCCCAGCGACGGCCCGATCGCCGTCGTCCACGGCCACATCGACGTCGTCCCGGCCCACGAGCACCAGTTCGAGCCGACCCTCGACGGAGATCGCCTGTTCGGCCGGGGCGCCTATGACATGAAGGGGGCCGTGGCGGCGATGATGCTCGCGCTCGCCGACCTGCGGGAGGAGCATCGCGCACGGGTGCGGCTTGCGCTCGTGCCGGACGAGGAGACGGAGGAGGAGTTCGACCGGGGCTCCGACGTGCTCGTGGCGGAGGGCTATGGAGGCGACTTCGCGATCACCGGCGAGCCGACGGACATGCTGATCGGCGTCGCCGCGAAGGGGGTCCTTGCCGTGCGGCTGGAGGTGAGCGGGCGCGCCGCGCACGGATCGACCCCGTGGGAGGGGGACAACGCGATCACGAAGGCCTTCTCGGTGTTCCGCGGAATCGAGTCGCTACCGTTCTCCCGCCAGTCCTCGGAGTTGTTCGATCGGCCGTCGATCAACCTCGGGCGGATCCTGGGAGGGGACGCGCTGAACAAAGTGCCGGACACCTGCGTGATCGACGTCGACATCAGATATCTCCCGGAGCAGGACGCCGAGGCGATCCTCGCCCAGATCAGCGAGATCCCCGACTCGCGGGTGGTCTCGACCTTTCAGCGCGAGCCGGTCGAGGTCGATCGCGACTCTCCATTCGTCCGGGCCCTCGGGGCTGCCGCCAGGCCCAATCACGGCGCCGAGGTGACCAGCGTCGGCCGCGATGGCGCCTCCGACGCGGTCTCGTTCATCCGCGCCGGGGTCCCGGCGGTGGAGTTCGGGCCCGTGGGCGCGGGCCATCATGGCCCCGAGGAGTGGGTCTCGATCGCCTCGCTCGCGGCCTACCGCCGGACGATCCGCGACTTCGCGCGCAACCTGCCCGACGCGACGGGCGGGACGGCCGGATGAGCGACGAGCGCCATCCCCTCCCGGGGGAGGAGCCTGAGCGAGAGGACGGTGGCCTCGGGCTGACGGAGGAGTTCGCCCGCATCGAGTCTGAGATCGAGCGCGAGGCGGGTGGGCAGGAGCCCTCGGTGCAGGCCGCAGGCGGCGGCGCCGACCCCCCAGCGGCTGGCGAGCCCGCGGACGGGAGCGACGAGGAGCCCGAGGAGGAGGTCGATCCCGCCGGTGGCGAGGCGGACCCGCCGGAGCCCCCGCCACAGGACGATCCTCCGATGGAAGCTCCGCAGGACGAGCCCGAGACGACGATCTCCTCCGGCTCCGCGGCCGCCTCGGCACGTCCGCCCTCCGAGACCGACGCCCCGGCGAGCGAGCACACCGTGATCCGCGCCGGATCTCCGACGCCGCCGGGGGGCGGCGCCGTTCCGATCGGCGCGGGCGGGTACGGCGCCCCGGACGCGCAGATCGCCGCCACGCCGCGGAGCCTCTGGTGGCGATTTGTCGCGGGATCGATCCTGATCATCACTGCCACCGCGACGGCCGTGGCCCTCTCGTCCCTGCTCTTCCTCACCGACGTGGCGGCGAGGCTGCAGCCGATTCCTAGCGTCAAGAAGGACCTGGTCACGCTCGACCCGGGCGATCCGCAGACGATCCTGATCGTCGGCTCCGACGAGCGCAGCGGCACGCCGGGCGATCCCGGGCGCTCCGACACGACGATGCTGGTGCGGGTCGACGCCGAGAAGGAGGTCCTCTCGCTGTTCTCGCTGCCGCGGGACCTCAAGGTCGACATCGCCGGCGACAAGTACGGCGTCGGCAGGCTCAACGAGGCCTTCACCGACGGCGGCGTCAAGAAGACCCTGCAGACCGTCCAGAACCTGACGGGGCTCGAGATCAACCACGTCGTCAACGTCGACTTCCAGGGCTTCGCGGACGCCGTCGACGCGATCGGTTGCGTCTACGTGGACGTCGATCGCGACTACTTCAACGACAACGCCGGCCTCTATGGCGACCAGGAGTACGCGGAGATCGACGTGAACGCGGGCTACCAGCGCCTCTGCGGCCTCAACGCGCTCGCCTACGTGCGATTCCGCCACGACGACAACGACATCGTCCGGGCGGCCCGCCAGCAGGACTTCCTCAGCCAGGCCCGCCAGCAGGTCCCGGTCCGCGAGGTGCTGCCGGTGATCGGGGGGGACCTGAGCAACAAGCTGATCGACATCTTCACCAAATACACCCGCTCCGACATCCGCGATCCGGGGGAGGTGATCGCCGTGCTCAAGGCGTTCGTGGGCGTGATCGACGTGCCGATCAAGGAGGTCCACTTCAACGGCAACCTCGATGCCGTCGACCCCTCGGGGATCGCCTACGTCACCGCCACGGACAAGCAGATCGACAAGGCGGTGGAGGAGTTCCTCGGCGAAGAGGACACGGACGGGCCGCGCGGCGGAGCCGGCGGCTCCGCCAAGCAGGAGAAGCCGTCGAAGTCGAAGAAGAATGGCAACGGCGGACCCAAGGACGGCCTCGATGAGGCGGCCGTCGTGGATGCCGACCCCGCCGTCGCCCGCTTTGCCGCCACCTCCGCACGTCGCCTGGACCTCCCGATCTTCTACCCGAAGATGATGGCCGGAGACTCCACCTTCGCCTCGACCTACGACGCGGGATCGAGGCAGTACGACATCCGGGACGAGGACGACAAGAAGCAGCCCGCGTACAAGATGGTCGTGCAGTACACGAGCCCCGTGACCGTTCCCGAGTACTACGGGGTCGAGGGAACGAGCTGGGAGGATCCGCCGATCCTCGACAACCCCTCCGAGACGCGCGAGATCGACGGCCGGGACTACGAGCTGTTCTACGCCGGCGATCGGCTTCGCCTGGTCGCCTGGCATGACGACGGCAACTCCTACTGGGTTAGCAACACGCTGCTGCAGACCCTCGACGAGCCGCAGATGCTCGGCATCGCGACCTCGATGAAGAAGTACGTGCAGAAGGACAAGAAGAAGTAGATGGCTGCGAGCGAGCTCGAGCCAGTCGGGGTGGTCGGCGTGGGGTGGGTCGGCCTGGTCACGGCCGCCTGCTTCGCCTCGCAGGGCCACGAGATCTGGGCGATGGACGTCGACGCCGCCAAGATCGAGCGGCTCAGCGCCGGGGAGGTCACGTTCCACGAGCCGGGCCTCGGCGAGCTGATCGCGGAGCACTCCGACCGCCTCAACTTCACGACCTCGATGGACGAGCTGCTGGGCAACGCCCGCCTCCTCTTCTGCTGCGTCGACACCCCGCCGACCTACTCCGGCGACGCCGACCTCTCCCGGGTGCGATCCGTCGTCGACCAGCTCTCCGGCGACTCCCGGCACGCCTTGGTGATGAAGAGCACCGTGCCCTCGGGCACGGGGCTCTCGATCCGCCGCGACCTGCCCGAGCTCTCCTACGTCTCCTGTCCGGAGTTCCTCAAGGAGGGCTCGGCCGTCGACGACTTCCTGCACCCCGACCGCGTCGTGATCGGGGCCGATCCCGGGGACGAGTGGGCGGCCGATGCCGTCGCCGGGCTGTATGAGCCTTTGGGCGGAGAGCTCGTCCGCACCGACGTCGCCAGCGCGGAGATGATCAAGCTCGCCTCGAATGCCTTCCTGGCGACGAAGATCTCCTTCATCAACGAGATCGCCAACGTCTGCGAGGAGGTCGGCGCCGACGTCACCGAGGTCTCGCGGGGGATGGGCCTGGACGCGCGGATCGGAGACAAGTTCCTGCAAGCCGGCATCGGCTATGGCGGCAGTTGTTTCCCGAAGGATGTTTCCGCCCTGAAGCAGCTCGCGGGCAACTCCGGCTACCACTTCCAGCTCCTCAACTCCGTGATCGAGGTCAACGAGCTGCAGAAGCGGCGCGTGATCGGCAAGCTCACCAAGCATCTGGGCTCTCTCGTCGGCAAGCGGATCGCGCTCCTCGGCCTCTCGTTCAAGGCGAACACGGACGACATGCGCGAGGCGTCGAGCCTCGTCCTCAGCGCGCGCCTGCAAGGGGAGGGCGCCGAGGTCGCCGCCTACGACCCGGTCGCCTCCGAGGGGGCGGCGGGGCTCCTGCCCGCGGTGGAGATGGCGAGCTCCGCGATGGACGCCGTGCGCGGCGCCGACGCCGCGATCCTCGTCACCGAGTGGCCCGAGTTCGCCGAGCTCGACTGGGGGGCCGCCGCGGGCTCGATGAGCCGCCCGGTGATCATCGACGGGCGCAACTTCCTCGATCCGGACGCCCTGCGCGCCGCTGGGTTCACCTACGAGGGAATCGGCCGGGGCACTCGCCCCGCCTCCTGATCGCGCCCGCCGCGCCCGGGCCGGCGAACCGATAGAAAGGCGCCTCATGCTCGGCGCTGCGAACTCGCCCGGAGGGCCTCGATGCAGGCGCTGATCCTGGTCGGCGGCCACGGGACGAGGTTGCGGCCCGTCACCCTCACCCTGCCCAAGCCGGTGATCCCCCTGGTCGACCGGCCGTTCATCCGCTACATGATCGACTGGCTCGCCCGCCACGGGGTCGACGACATCGTCATGGCCTGCGGCTTCCTGCCGGACGGGATCCGCGCGGTCCTCGGCGACGGAGTCGCCGGCGGGCCTCGGCTGCGCTACGTCGAGGAGCCCGAGCCACGCGGGACCGCGGGGGCGATCAAGTTCGCCGCCGAGCTCCTCGACGACCGCTTCCTCGCCCTCAACGGCGACGTCTTGAGCGACCTCGACCTGACCGCCCTGATCGAGCGGCACGAGCGCAGCGGCGCGCAGGCGACTCTGGCGCTCCATCCAGTCGACGACCCCACCGGCTACGGGGTCGTCCGCCGCGCCGAGGACGGCGAGATTCGCGAGTTCCTGGAGAAGCCCGATCCAGCCGAGATCGACACGAACGAGATCAACGCCGGGGCCTACGTGCTCGAGAAGAGCGTCCTCGACCTGGTCCCGGAGGATCAAGACGTCTCGATCGAGCGCGAGGTGTTCCCGCGGCTGGTCGGCGATGGCCTCGACTCCTGCCGCCTCGAGGGCTACTGGATGGACATCGGCACGCCCGAGCGCTATCTCGAGGCCTGCTGGGACATCCTCTCGGGCAAGGTCGACTCGGAGCCAGGCGGCAAGGTCGATGCCGAGGGGGTCTACGTCGCAGTCGACGCCGATGTCGCCGCCGGCGCGACGGTCGCCGGGCCGGCCTTCATCGAGGCGAGCGCGGTCCTCGGCGAGGGCGCGACGGTGGGCCCGCGCGCCGTCCTCGGCGCCGGGACGAGCATCGGCGAGGGCGCGAGCGTGACGGGCTCGGCGCTCCATCCCGCATGCCGAGTCGGGCCCGGGGCGAGCGTGGAGGGCTCGATCCTCGCCGCAGGCGCGAGGGTGGAGGAGGGAGCCGTGGTCCCCGAGGGCTCGGTGATCGGCGCGGGGGCGACGATCACCCCGGACGCTCGGCTTGAGCCCGGGGCCCGCGTGCAGCCCGAGGAGACCGCGTGAGCGGCGATCTCGCCGAGCGCATCGGCGCCTACGACTCCGGCGATCAGCTCGAGGCGGCGCTGTCGCTGCCCGATCACCTGCGCGACGCGCTCTGGCGGGTCTCCTCGGCCAAGCTCGCGCCGATGGACTCGAGCGGGCTGATCGTCTGCGGGATGGGCGGCTCGGCGATCGGCGGGGACCTCGCCGTCGCGGCGCTCGGCAGCCGGCTGATGCGGCCCCTGGACGTGGTCCGCGGCTACGAGATCCCCTCCTGGACGGCGCCCGATCGGGTCATCTTCTGCTCGAGCTACTCAGGCAACACCGAGGAGACCCTCGCCTGCTACGCCGCCGCGGAGGCCGTGGGGGCGCGCCGGGTGGTGGCGACGACCGGCGGCGAGATCGCCAAGGCGGCGCGGCGCGACGGGGTGCCCGTGATCGGCATGCCGGCGGGCCTGCAGCCTCGCGCCGCGGTCGGCTACACGTTCGCGATCGCCTCCGAGATCGCGGCGCTGAGCGGCGCCGGCTCCGCGATCCGGACCGAGATCGACAGCTCCGCGGCCCACCTCGAGGCCGCCAAGGACGCCCTGCTGGCGAAGGCGGCCCAGCTGGCCGAGCGGATCTACGGCTCGGTGCCGCTGCTCTACGGCTGTGGGCTGACGGTGCCGATCGCCTACCGCTGGAAGTGCCAGATCAACGAGAACGCGAAGCTGCCGGCCTTCGCTCACCAGCTTCCGGAGATGGACCACAACGAGATCGTCGGCTGGCAGTGCGCGCCCGACGGCGCCTACAGCGCGATCTTCCTCGAGGACCGCGACCAGCATCCGCGCGAGCGCCAGCGGATCGAGCTCACCGCCGAGCTCGTCGGCGCCAACGCCCACGAGGTGATCCGGCTCGAGACCGAGGGCGAGTCGCGCACCGAGCGCCTGCTCTGGTCCGTGATGCTCGGGGACCTGGTCTCCCTCGAGCTGGCGGCGCGCGCCGGAGCGGACCCGACGCCGGTCGCGGTGATCGAGGACCTCAAGGACCGGCTGGGCCGACCGTGAGCGGCGGGCCCCGCTCAGGCCGCGCGATCGACCGGCTCGGCGAGGACCTCAGGTGGCGGCAGGCGGACGCCAAGCTTGCGAAGACCGTGGACGAGCGCGTAAAAGCGCTCACGCTGAACGACCGCCTGTGAGGACGCATCATCTGCCCGCTCGGCGATGATGTGGGCGTGGTAGTTCGCGTACCAGGCCGCCGCTCCCATCAGGGCCTCATGCTCCTCGGGATCGAGGCCCGTGATCACGGCAGCGGGTTCGGCGGAGCTGCGGGGAAGCATCGTTGCCAAGCTAACCATGCGAGCGGACGCGGGTTGCGCGCGCATTGTGCCCACTCCGCAAAAAGGGGCGAATGAAAGGCGCGAGCACGCTTCCTCCGGAAGTCGCCGTGCTCCGCGAGGTCGTCGACCTCCATTTCGGTCAGTACCGGGACCTCGCCGAGGCTGACGACTTCGGCGCCTACGCGGTCGCCCGGCCCTATCGCGAGGACGAGGAGCTGCTCACCGAGCCCGTCCTGACACAGCTCCTCGAGAAGCTGCTCGGCTTCCCGCCTGACGCCTACTACCCGCAGTACGGGCGCAGCGGGCTGAAGCCGGACCTGACGCCGATGGACATCATCGCCCATCGCTTCGTGCTCGACGCCAAGAGCAGCCTTCAGGACCTTGGCAAGCACGAACCGCAAATCCGCTCCTACATCGACCAGCGCCAGCTCGACTTCGGGGTCCTCTTCAATCTGCGCGAGCTGCGCACCTACCGCCGTGGTAAGGCGGGGCACGATCCAGGGCTCTCGTTCTCGCTTGCTCCGCTGTGGAAGTACGCCCGCGGTGAGTCGATGGAGCCGCCGGAGATCGGGCCGTTCACGGCCTTCGTCGAGCGATTCAGGTACCGCGAGCTCAGCTTCGACGATCGCGTGGCGAGCGTCGCCTCCGAGGAGCCCTGGGACCAGAGGGACCCCGGCGGGCTCGTTCGGATCGACATCGATTTCCTCGTCGAGAAGCTGCGCGCGCTCTCCAAGCTCCTGGCCGCAGATGCCGAGTCCCAGGAGCAGGAGCTGCTCAACCAGCTCAAGCTCCGGCCGGGACTGGAGGATGGGTTGCTGCGCGAGTTCGAGGTGCTTGCCCTGGACCTCGCGCCGGGGACGGTTCCAGAGTCCCTTCCGGGTTCCGTCTCGGCCTACGCCAACGGCGAGGGCCTGCCGTTGCGAGTCTGGAAGCAGTACCTGCTGCGCGTCTCTCAGCTCGCGCTTGCCCGGATCCTCCTCTACCGGTCGTGGGAGGACGCTCGATTCGTCGGTAGCTACCTCTACAACGGCGGCTTCGGGCAGGTCTACAAGCGGCTCGACCAGAGCGTGCGCGAGGTGCTCGACGAGGCGTTCCTCCAGGGGAGCAAGGCGTATCGCTGGCTATACGGGGCCGACAGCAACTACGACTGGTACCGGCCCAGCGACGAGCCGCTGATCGAAGTTCTGTACTCGCTGACCCCGTTCCCGCTCGCCAAGCTCGATGCCGATGTCCTCGGCGGGCTCTACGAGTCGTACGTGGATGAGATCGACCGGGATCGCCTCGGTCAGTTCTACACGCCCCGAGCGGTGGTGCGGTTCATGCTCGGAAGGGCGGGGATGGAGGGCGCGGAAGGTGTCTTTCGCATCGAGGGCAACGAGCGCGCCCCCCTGCAAGTCCTTGACTTCGCCACGGGCTCCGGCGGCTTTCTCGTCGAGGCGGCGCGCCGGATCATCGAAGAGGGCGGCGTCGAGGACGGCGACGTCCAAGGCCTCAACGAGGCCCTCACGGCGATCGTCACGGGCTTGCACGGCTCCGAGATCAGCCCCTTCCCCTACTACCTGACCGAGATCAACCTGCTATTGCAGGTATCGCGGCTCCTCGGAGCCTTGCGCGCGGAGGGGCAGAAAACCGGCCAGTTCGCCCTCTCCGTGGTCCACGTCGACACGCTGACGGCGCGGGGCGACTCCGCTGCCAGCCTCGAGGGGTTCGACCCCTCCATCCGGGCCGATCAAGCTGAGCTGGCAGGGGACGAGGCATACCGCCTCGTTCCACTCGACGCGGAGAAGCGACAGGCCTTCAAGCGGATCCGGGAGGACGGCGCTTTCGACCTCGTCGTCGGCAACCCGCCGTACGTCTTCGAGTCGAACAACCGCATCCTCTTCGAGCGGCTGCGGGAGATCGCCGCCTGGAAGGGCGACTACCACGGCAAGAGCGACCTCCTCTACTATTTCCTGGCCCTCGCCGCTGAGAAGGTTCGCGACGGCGGCCGCCTGAGCGTGATCACCCCCGCCGGCTGGATGAACGCCGGCAATGCCGAATGGCTCCGCGCGAAGCTCGCCGGCACGCTCCGGCTCGATGAGCTCTTCCTCTTTGGGAGCTACAGGCTGTTCGCTCCGGAGCGAGAGGTCCGCGGAAGGAAGTTTCCCGCGCCGACGCCGACGGTCGAGAGCGCGATCCTGATCGCCACGAAGGCGGCGGTCTCCAAGGAGCACAAGCTGCGGGTCGTCGCCCTCGAGAACGAGCGGCTGGCAGCCTCGACATTGGGCCGCCGCGAAGGGGATGCGGCTCCCGATCGGGAGAAGCTGCTCGACGAGATGGAGCGGCGCTTCGCGGGAAGGCAGGGGCGCAAGGGCGGGATCCACGTGCACGACGTCAAGCAATCGAGCCTGGACCACGACGTTCCGTGGCCGATCAAGCACGCGCCGAAGGACGTGGCGAGCAAGGTCGTCAAGCACCTCCAGAGGGGCATTGCAAGCGGGGCCTTGGAACCACTGAACGAACAGTGGGCGATTCCGCAGGGAATTCAGACGGGCGCCGATGCCTACACCTCCCGGATTCAGAAGCGGCTTGCTGCGGAGTTCGCTGAGGCGAAGGCAGAACTCGACGCTCGTGGTGCCAAGTTGGGTGAGCCGATCTTGGAGTTACCGGCAGGATCGGAGACGGAAGAGCCGTGGGCCTCGAACCCGGGCCTCCTCGCGAGGAGCATCGAGCCGACGGCGATCCTCTATGGCGCCGTGGACGAGGCGGAGTCGACCAGTCTCGTATGGATAGGCCGGGACGACGAAGCCCCGGAGGCCGTTCGCGACGCGCTTGAGCCCTGGCGATCTGCCTTGCAGAACCGAGCCGAGATCAAGCGCAACAGCTCAAGGCGGTGGTTCGAGACTGCCTGGCCGCGAAATAAGGATCAACTCCGCAAGCCGAAGGTGATCGCCCTCTACCGAACCGATCGGGGCCGCTTCGCGCTCGACGAGACGGGCGAATGGCAGCCTTCGATCAAGACGACGCTGGTGATTCCGAAGGAGGAGGGGATATCGGTCGCCTACCTCTGCGGGCTCCTCAACTC
>JAABUN010006361.1_pt1 | contig 13670 bp, 12 predicted proteins | sample 5559311 | NCBI WGS metagenome assembly JAABUN01 (sample SAMN10711877, study PRJNA513370) | rock metagenome | isolation source: Antarctica rocks | place: Antarctica: Victoria Land, Siegfried Peak sud | reverse complement strand
TGACCCGGGGCGAGAGCCTGGAGCACGTCTTCCTCACCCGTACGGGGGCCGCCGGGTGAGCGCCCTCGACCTCTCCCCCGCGCCCGGTGCCGCCCCCGTCGGCCGGCGGGTGGTGCGGCACGCCCTCACCGAGGTCCGGCTGCTGGTCCGCAACGGTGAACAGCTGCTGCTGGCCCTGGTCATCCCGCTGGCCATCCTGATCGGCGGACCCTTCCTGACCGGCCGGCTCGGGGGCTTGAGCCTGCTGGCGCCATCGGTGCTGGCCCTCGCCGTCTGGTCCTCGGCCTTCACCTCGGTCGCCATCGCCACCGGGTTCGAGCGTCGCTACGGCGTGCTGGAACGACTCGCCGCCACCCCGCTGGGGAAGTCCGGCCTGCTGGCCGGCAAGGCCCTCGCGGTCGTGATCGTGGTGGTGGGGCAGCTGCTCGTGCTGTCGGCGGTCGCCCTGGTGCTGGGTTGGCGGCCGAGCCTGACCCCGGCCGCCGTGCTGACGGGTCTGGCGCTGGTCGTCCTGGCCGTGGCCACCTTCACCGCGACCGCGCTGCTGCTCGCCGGACGGCTGCGGGCCGAGATCACCCTGGGTCTGGCCAACCTGATCTACGTCCTGCTGCTGGTCGGGGGCGGCCTCGTCATCCCCCTCAGCCGCTACCCGTCCGTGCTGCAGAACGTGCTGCCCCTGCTGCCGACCGCGGCGCTGGGCGAGGGCCTGCGTCAGGCCTCGGTGGGTCACGTGCTCGGTTGGCCGTTCATCGTCCTCATCGTCTGGTTGGTTGCCGCAGCGTCGGCGGCGGGAAAGAGCTTCCGATGGACCTCGTGAACCGGGGCACCCAGCTCGTCCGGGCGCCGTCGGCGCTGCGTCGGTGGGCGATCGCGTCGCTGGTCGCCAACATCGTCATCGTGGTGACCGGCGCGCTGGTGCGCCTGACCGGCTCTGGCCTGGGCTGTCCGACCTGGCCCCGCTGCAGCGACGCGTCCTACGTCACCCACCCCGCGCTCGGGTTGCACGGCGCGATCGAGTTCGGCAACCGGCTGCTCACCTTCGTGCTGGTCATCATCGCGATCCTGACCTGGGTCAGTGCCCTGTTGCACCGTGACCCACCCTTCCCAGGACAGATCCGGGGCGGGCGCCGCCGGGACCACCGCTGGCTGGCGGGCGGTCTGCTGCTGGGTATCCCCGCCCAGGCCATCATCGGCGGGATCACCGTGCTGACGGGCCTGAACCCGTTCCTGGTCGGGGTGCACCTGATGGTGTCGATGGTGTTGATCGCCCTGTCGGTGTGGCTGGTCCGCCGGACCCGGTCGATCACCGGTCAGCCGGCATCCTCGGCGGCCGTGCTGCTAGCCCGGGCCACCTTCGTACTCATGTTTATCGCGGTCGGGATCGGAACCATCGTCACCGGCAGCGGCCCGCACTCGGGCGACGAGAACGTGGGGCGTACGGGGTTCGACGGGGCGTTGGTGACCCACCTGCACGCCGCGGCGGTCTACCTGACCATCGCGGGCACCCTCGGCTGCCTGCTGCTGCTCCGTAGCCGGGCGGCGGTCCTGCTGCTCGCGGTCGAGGTCCTGCAGGCGGTCATCGGGATTACCCAGTACCGGTTGGGTCTGCCCATCGGTCTGGTCCTGCTGCACCTGCTCGGGGCCTCGTTGGCCGTTGCGTCGGCGGCGAACCTTGCGCTCTCGGTGCGCCGGGCCCCGGCGGCAGCTGACCTGAGTCAGTCCCGGGTCGCGGCGGCAGCGCGCTCGTCGCGGCTCCTCGCCCGGTCGTGAGCCGACCGGAGCAGCTGTCGCCTCGTGTCGTCGGTGGCTGGTCCGGGGTTGACTACCGCCAGCCAACCCAGCTGGCCGTGGACCGGGTAGGAACCACGGTGTCGACGGCACTGTGATCGACGTCGGCCACCCCTGGTTCGTGCCGGTCCCGACCCGTATGACGGCCGAAGTCGTCGGCGTCTGCAGCGACGTTCAACCTGAAGGCGCCTGGCCGGTCCAGCCGTGGGTCCTCATCGCCGGGATAGTTCTTGGTGACGACGGTGGCGAACGGCTGGCCCTTCACAACCCCGTCGGGGGCGTCGTACGAGAACAGGTCGCCCCAGCTGATCTCAGGCGAGCCGTCCCCCGGCGCCGGCTCGAGGAGCAGGACATCCCCGAGGCCGGTGACGAATCGGTGATGTCATCGATGCGCATCGGCCAAGTCTGGCGCCCCAGGACCTGAGCCCGTCAGCCGGTCAACCACCACGCCGTACGCCGCTCGGAGTCCCACCGCCGGCATTGCGTCACCCGGGCCTCGATCTCGTCCATGGCCCCGAGAACGTCCAGGGCCGGGCCGAGCTGGGCGGATCGGACCCGGGGGGCCAGGGTCACGTGCGGCGTCCACAGCCCCGGTCCGAACTGCCCGTGCGGACTGGCCCCGCAGGTGGCGGCGATCGTCGCCTGCAGATCGAGCAGCTCCGCGGAGACGACGACCTGGCGGGCGAGCACGAACTGACCCCGCCGCGGCCCGAAGAGCAGCACCGCCCCGACCCGCAGGGGCAGGTCCAGAGCGGTCACGAGCGCGGGAAGCCCGGCGTCCGCCTCCGGACTGAGCACGTCTCCGGCGAACAGGGTGACGTGCGGCCGATGGGTGGCACTGGGCTCCAGTCGTTGCGAGCTCGGCAGCCCGGCTGCCGACAGGTCGCTCCACTGCCCGGCGATCACCTCGTCCGCCGCGACGTCCAGGGTGAGCTCGACCGACTGGGTCACGGGGGTCCTTCGACAGGCTCAGGAAACGTACGGGTGAACTCGCGGAACCTACGGGCAGGCTCCGGGTCCTTCGACAGGCTCAGGGAAGGAATCAGCGGAGCAGCGGGTCGATGGCCGCGGCTACGAAGATCACGGCCAGGTAGGAGTTGGACCAGTGGAACAGCCGCATCGGCTTCAGCGCGGCGTCGACCAGCCCACGGTTGGCCCGAAGCAGCAGCTGGGTGGACTCGACCAGCAGCACGGCGCCAGCCAGGATCGCCACCGTGGGATAGAGCCAGCGGGTCTGCGCCACGGGCCACAACGCCAGGGACACCGCCACGGTGACGGCCGAGTAGATCAGGATCCGGGTCGCCACCTCGGGCGCGGTCTTGACCACGGGCAGCATCGGCACGTTAGCCGCCGCGTAGTCCTCGCGGTAGCGGAAAGCCAGGGCCCAGGTGTGCGGCGGGGTCCAGAAGAAGACGATCGCGAACAGGATGAACGGGACCAGTGAGAGGTGACCCGTGATCGCGGTCCAGCCGATCAGCGGGGGGAAGCAGCCGGCGATGCCGCCCCAGACGATGTTCTGGGTCGTACGCCGCTTCAGCCAGAGGGTGTAGACGACGATGTAGAAGGCGTTGGCCCCCAGCGCCAGACCCGCCGACAGCCAGTTGACGGCCAGTCCCAGGACGAGGGTCGCGGCCACCGCGAGAATCGCCCCGAAGACGGTGGCCGCCCGCGGACTGACGGCGTGCCGCGGCAGGGCCCGGCGGCGCGTCCGGCGCATCCGCTCGTCGATGTCCCGGTCGAGCACGCAGTTGAAGACACTGGCGCTGGCGGCGGCAAGACAGCCGCCGGCCATGGTGACCAGCACCCGGGTCAGCGGCGGGATGCCGCCTGCGGCCAGGAACATCGCCGGCACGGTGGTGACGAGCAGCAGCTCGATGATCCTGGGCTTGGTCAGTCCGACGTAGGCGGAGACGACATCGCGGACCCGGCTGCGCGAACCCCCGCCCGCCTGCGCCTGATCGACGTCGGTCTGGCTGCCACGCTGACCGGCGGCCACCTGACCCGACATGTCGATGCTCGTCACACGCCCCACTTCACTCATCGTCATTCACCCGGAACCGTTCATCGCATCCCCGGCTGGGAGGACACCGAGACGAGTCTAAGGCCCGCCTCCACGATTGCCACTTCTCTACCCAGACTTCGGTTCTGGCTGCGGAATGGATGCGCGGGGCGCCGTTGGCCGCCGTCTCGCCGAGGTGAACAACGGCTCACATCGGGGGTGGACCCTATGTGTGATCCAGCCCACCCCGATAAGATCGGAGACGTTCATGCTCTCGGAGGAACCGGCAGCATTCATCGGAAGGATCGCACGCTGTGACCGACACCCAAGCCTCCACCAGCTCAGTCGTACCTGAGGGCTGGACCGACCTGGATTCCCGTGCCGTGGACACCGTCCGGCTGTTGGCCGCCGACGCCGTGCAGAAGGTCGGGAACGGCCACCCCGGGACCGCGATGAGTCTGGCGCCGGTGGCCTACCTGCTCTTCCAGAGGGCGATGCGGCACAACCCGGCCGACACCCACTGGCCGGGCCGGGACCGGTTCGTGCTCTCCTGCGGCCATTCCAGCCTGACCCTCTACATCCAGCTCTACCTCGGCGGTTTCGGTTTGGAGCTCGACGACCTCAAGGCGCTGCGCACCTGGGGCTCCAAGACTCCCGGTCACCCCGAGTACGGCCACACCGACGGCGTGGAGATCACCACCGGCCCCCTCGGGCAGGGCATCGCCAACGCGGTGGGGATGGCGATGGCCGCCCGTCGCGAGCGCGGCCTGCTAGATCCCGAGGCCGCCCCCGGCGAGTCGGTCTTCGATCATCAGATCTTTACCCTGGCGTCCGACGGGGACATCGAGGAGGGCATCAGCTCCGAGGCGTCCTCGCTCGCCGGCACCCAGCGGCTGGGGAACCTCACCCTGATCTACGACAACAACCGGATCTCGATCGAGGACGACACCAACATCGCCCTGTCCGAGGACACCGCGGCTCGCTATGCGGCGTACGGCTGGCACGTGCAGACCATCGACTGGACCAACGGTGACACCCACTACGAGGAGAACCTGACCGCCCTGCAGGACGCCCTCGACGGGGCCCGGGCGGTGACCGACCAGCCCAGCTTCATCAGCCTGCGGACGATCATCGGCTGGCCCGCGCCCAAGAAGCAGGGCACGGGCAAGGCGCACGGCTCGGCCCTCGGTGACGACGAGATCAAGGCCACCAAGGTGGTCCTCGGTTTCGACCCGGAGCGAACCTTTGAGGTCAGCGACGAGGTGATCAGCCACACCCGCGGGCTGCTGGAGCGCGGCTCAGCGGCGCAGGCCGAGTGGCAGAAGTCCTTCGAGGCCTGGGCCGAGGCCAACCCGGACAACAAGGTCCTCTACGACCGGTTCGTGGCCGACGAGCTGACTCCCGGCTGGGAGGACGCGCTACCGAGCTGGCCCGCCGATCCCAAGGGCATCGCCACCCGCGCCGCGTCGGGCAAGGTGATCAGTGCCCTGGCGCCCAAGATGCCGGAGCTGTGGGGCGGATCGGCCGACCTGGCCGAGTCGAACAACACCACCCCGGAAGGCGAGCCGAGCTTCCTGCCCACCGACCGGCAGACCAAGGCGTTCTCTGGCGGCCCGTACGGCCGGGTGCTGCACTTCGGCATCCGTGAGCACGCGATGGGCGCCATCATGAACGGCATCAAGGTGCACGGCGGGACGCGGCCGTACGGCGGCACCTTCCTCACCTTCAGCGACTACATGAGGGGGGCCGTCCGGCTCTCCGCGCTGATGCGGGTCCCGGTCATCTACGTCTGGACCCACGACTCGGTCGGTCTGGGCGAGGACGGACCCACCCACCAGCCCATCGAGCACGTGGCCGCGCTGCGGACCATCCCCGGGCTGGACGTGGTCCGACCGTCGGACGCCAACGAGACCGCCGCCTGCTGGGCCGCGATCCTGAAGAACGGCGACCGGCCGGCGGGGCTCATCCTCAGCCGGCAGGCCCTGCCCATCGTGCCCCGCGGCGAGGACGGCTACGCCGACACCTCCGAGGTGGCCAAGGGCGGCTACGTGTTGCTGGACTCCGAGGGAACGCCGGACGTGATCCTGATCGGCACCGGTTCGGAGGTCTCGCTCGCCGTGGCCGCGGCCGGGCAGCTCAAGGCCCAGGGCATCGGTGCACGGGTCGTCTCGATGCCCTGCCGGGAGTGGTTCGACGAGCAGGACCAGAGCTACCGCGACTCGGTGATCCCGCCGGACGTCAAGGCCCGGGTAAGCGTCGAGGCCGGGGTCGGCACCGGTTGGCGCGACCTGGTCGGCGACGCCGGTCGGATCATCAGCATCGACCACTACGGCGCCAGCGCTTCCGGCGCCACGCTGTTCGAGGAGTTCGGCTTCACCGCCGAGACTGTGGTCACCGCGGCGCAGCAGAGCCTGGAAGCCGCCAAGAGCAACGCCGCTCCCACCCACACCGCCGCGAGTGGTGCCCAGGGACCCGCCGACATCGACGGCTCGGGTTCCCCGATCAGCTGACCAGAGTCACCCACCTCACTTCTCCCACCCGTAAGGAACTGTCATGAGTGATCGACTCAAGGCCCTCGCCGACGAAGGCGTCTCCATCTGGCTGGACGACCTGTCCCGCGAGCGAATCAACTCCGGCAACCTCGCCGGGCTGATCGCCGACTCCTCCGTCGTCGGGGTGACCACCAATCCAACGATCTTCGCCGCCGCCCTGGCCAAGGGAGAGGCGTACGACCAGCAGGTCAAGGAGCTGTCCGCGGTCGACGCCAGCGTGGAGGACGCCATCAAGGCCCTCACCACCGACGACGTGCGCCACGCCTGCGACATCTTCTCCGACGTGTACGAGGCCAGCTCCGGCTACGACGGCCGGGTGTCGATCGAGGTCGAGCCCGGTCTGGCCATGGACACCGAGGCCACCACCGCGCAGGCGGCCGACCTCTACAAGATCGTCGACCGGCCGAACGTGCTGATCAAGATCCCGGCGACCAAGCCGGGCCTGCCCGCGATCACCTCCACCATTGCCGAGGGGGTCAGCGTCAACGTCACCCTGGTCTTCGCCCTGGAGCGCTACGGCGCGGTGATCGACGCCTACCTGAGCGGTCTCGAGCAGGCGGCCGCCAACGGTCACGACCTGAGCAAGATCCACTCGGTGGCCTCCTTCTTCGTCTCCCGGATCGACAGCGAGGTCGACAAGCGCCTCACCGAGATTGGGACCGACCAGGCCCTGGGCCTGAAGAGCAAGGCAGCATTGGCCAACGCCCGGCTCGCCTTCGCCCTCTACGAGGAGGAGTTCAGTTCCGAGCGGTTCGCCGCCCTGGAGGCGAAGGGGGCCAACCGGCAGCGTCCGCTCTGGGCGTCCACCGGAGTCAAGGACCCGGCCCTGGCCGACACCCTGTACGTCACTGAGCTCGTGGTGGCCAACACGGTGAACACCATGCCCGAGAAGACCATGCAGGCCTTCGCCGACCACGGCGAGCTCGAGGGCGACCGGGTGACCGGCACGGAGGGCGAGGCCCAGCAGGTGCTGGACGCCCTGGCCGAGGTCGGGGTGGACTTCGATGACGTGGTCGACCTGCTGGAGCGCGAGGCCGTGCAGAAGTTCGACGCTTCCTGGGCCGAGCTGGTCGACACCGTGCAGAAGGCGCTGGACGAGGCGGCGGCGGGCCACGACAGCCCCGGACAGGGCGCCAACCCGACCGTCGACGACGACGTCGAGTGAGCGCGACCACCCGACCAAACCCACTTCGCGACCCGCAGGACCGGCGGCTGCCCCGCATCGCCGGTCCCTGCGTCCTGGTCATCTTCGGGGTCACCGGCGACCTGTCGACCAAGAAGGTGATGCCGGCGGTCTACGACCTGGCCAACCGCGGCCTGCTGCCGCCGGGCTTCGCCCTGGTGGGCTTCGCCCGCCGGGAGTGGAAGGACCAGGACTTCGCCGACATCGTCCACGACGCGGTCAAGAAGTACGCCCGTACGCCGTTCCGCGAGGAGGTCTGGAAGCAGCTCTCGGAGGGGATCCGGTTCGTGCCGGGTGAGATCGGGGACACCGAGTCCTTCGACAAGCTGAAGAGCACCATCGTCGACCTCGACGAGGCCCGCGGCACCGGGGGCAACCACGCCTTTTACCTCTCCATCCCGCCGGGTCTGTTCCCGACCGTGGTCGAGCAGCTCCGCGACTCCGGGCTGGCCGAGGAGAAGGAGGGGCGCTGGAGCCGGGTGGTGATCGAGAAGCCGTTCGGTCATGACCTGGCGAGCGCCCGGGAGCTCAACCGGGTGGTCTCCAGCGTCTTCCCGTCCTCGTCGGTGTTCCGGATCGACCACTACCTGGGCAAGGAGACGGTGCAGAACCTGTTGGCCCTGCGCTTCGCCAACCAGATGTTCGAGCCGGTGTGGAACAACAACTACGTCGACCACGTGCAGATCACCATGGCTGAGGACATCGGCATCGGGGGTCGGGCGGGGTACTTCGACGGCATCGGGATCGCCCGTGACGTGATCCAGAACCACCTGCTGCAGCTGCTGGCGCTGACCGCCATGGAGGAGCCGACCTCGTTCGAGGCGGCGCAGCTCCGGACCGAGAAGCAGAAGGTGCTGGCCGCGGCCCGTCCACCCACGCGGATCGACCTGCACACGGCCCGGGGACGCTACGTCGGCGGCTGGCAGGGCGGCGAGAAGGTGCTGGGCTACCTGGACGAGAAGGGCATCCCGGCCGACTCCAAGACCGAGACGTACGCGGCCATCCGGATCGACATCGACAACCGGCGCTGGGCGGGGGTGCCCTTCTACCTGCGGACCGGTAAGCGGCTGGCCCGGCGTACGACGGAGATCGCCCTCGGCTTCAAGCGCGCCCCGCACCTGCCGTTCACCGCGACGGACACCGAGGAGCTGGGCTATAACGCCCTGGTGCTGCGGATCCAACCCGACGAAGGCGTGACCCTGCGCTTCGGGGCCAAGGTCCCCGGCACCCAGATGGAGATCCGGGAGGTGAACATGGACTTCGCCTACGGCGGCTCCTTCACCGAGTCCTCCCCCGAGGCGTACGAGCGGCTGATCCTGGATGTGCTGCTCGGTGACCCGCCGCTCTTCCCCCAGCACGAGGAGGTCGAGCTGTCCTGGCAGATCCTCGACCCGATCATCGAGCACTGGGCGAACAGCGACGAGCGGCCGGCGGACTACGAGTCCGGCGGCTGGGGTCCGACCAGCGCCAACGAGATGCTGGCCCGAGACGGATTCGTGTGGCGACGACCATGAGGAGATCTGCATGATCATCACGCTCAACGAGACCAACTCCTCCAAGATCTCGGCCGCTCTGCTCCGGGCCCGCCGCAGCGCCGGCAGCCCCGCGATGGGCATGGTGCTGACCTTGATCATCGTGTGTGACGAGACCGACTTCGCCGAGGCGATGCAGGCGAGCACCGAGGCCGGCCGTGAGCACCCGTCGCGGATCCTGCTCGTGGTCACCGGTCACGGGTCCCGGCAGAGCTCGCTCGACGCCGAGGTCCGGATCGGTGAGGGGATGCCGGGTGAGGTTGTCATCGTCCGGATGAAGGGGCCGGTGGCCTCCCTCTCGGCCTCGGTGATCCGGCCGCTGTTGCTGCCCGACTCCCCGGTGGTGATCTGGTGGCCCGGCAAGAGCCCGGCCGACCTCACCTCGGACAACCTGGCCCAGCTGGCCGTACGCCGGTTGACCGACGCCGCCCAGGCCGCCCGGCCGGGGGCCGCCCTGCAGGCTCGGGCGGAGAACTACCTACCCGGTGACACCGATCTGAGCTGGACCCGGCTGACCCCGTGGCGGGCCCTGCTCGCTGCCTCGCTGGACCAGTACCCGTCCAAGATCAAGTCGGTGATCGTGGAGGCGGAACGCAACAACCCGTCCGCCGACCTGCTGGCCGCCTGGCTGCACGCCGGGCTCAAGGTGGAGGTGGCTCGGCGCACCAGTGCCGGTCCGGGCATCACCGCCGTCCAGCTCAGCACGGCCGCCGGCGACATCGCCATCACCCGACCGGACGGCCTGCTGGCGTCGTACGCGGTGCCGGGGCAACCCGAGCGGTTGGTAGCGCTCAAGCGCCGCGGGGTCTCCGAGCTGATCACCGAGGAGCTGCGACGGATGGACGCCGACCAGGTTTTCGAGAGTACCGTGAAGACGCTGCTCCGACCGGACCAGGCGAAGACGAAGGCCGCGAGCTGATGAGCGGTACCGACGTCCTCGTCCACCCGGCGGCGGCAGACGTGGCCGAGGCCCTGGCCACCCGGCTGCTGGCCCGGCTGGCCGAGCTGCAGCGTAACGGCCGTACGCCGCAGGTCGCCCTGACCGGGGGCCGGATCGCCACCCAGGCCTACCAACGGCTCGCTGCCGAGGGTCCGAGCTCCGCGGTCGACTGGTCCAGGGTCGACCTGTGGTGGGGCGACGAGCGGTTCGTCGCGGCCGCGGACGACGACCGCAACGACAAGCAGGCCCTCGACCTGCTGGCCGTACCGCTGCGACTCGACCCGGCGCGGGTGCACCGGATGCCGACCAGCGACGGCGGTGCCGACCTCGACCAGGCCGCCGAGGACTACGCCCGTGAGCTGGGCTCGACGTCCTTCGACATCTGCCTGCTGGGGATGGGCCCGGACGGTCACGTCGCCTCGCTCTTCCCCGAGCACCCGTCCTCCTACGCCGAGGGTGAGGTGATCGCCGTACGGGCCGCGCCGAAGCCGCCGCCGGACCGGATCAGCCTGACGTTGTCGGTGATCAACCGCTCCCGTGAGGTGTGGTTCGTGGTCAGCGGCAGCGACAAGTCGGCCGCGACCCGGCTGGCCCTGATGGGGCCCGGAGCCATCCAGGTCCCGGCGGCCGGGGTGTCCGGGATGCAGCGGACGCTGTGGTTGCTCGACCGGGACGCAGCGGCCGAGCTGCCTGCCGACCTGGCCCAGCGCGGCGTGCTTTGACCGCCGCCCGCTGAACGACGAGAACCCGCCGTCCCCTCAGGACGCGGGTTCGCGCGTTGGTTCTGGTGATTTTTCGGCTCAGTAGATGACGTCGCCCCGGGCCCGACGGTCCCGGAGGGCCTGCAGTGCCTCGCTCAGGATGTCGGCCGCCTCGGTCTCGCTGCGTCGCTCCTTCACGTAGGCCAGGTGCGTCTTGTACGGCTCGATCTTCGGCGGCGGCGGCGGGTTCAGCGAGTCCAGGTTGGCCGGCAGACCGCACCGCGGGCAGTCCCAGTGGTCCGGGACCTGGGCCTCCGCGGCGAACGCCGGGCGGGTCTCGTGACCATGCGCACAGAAGTAGGACACGTAGAGCCGGGGTGCGGCGTCGCCGCGCTCCGCCTCTCCCATGGGGCCAGCCCCCACACGACTCCCCCGAATGGCACTTCCACCAGCCACGTTAGTTCTCCCTCGTTGTTCTCACGTGCGCAGATCGGACAATGGCGGACAGCTTGGTTCGCTCAGGCAGTGAGCTTGTAGAGCAGACCCAGGGCGACGATGGCCGCCAGCCAGATCACCCCGATGATGATCGTCAGCCGGTCGAGGTTGCGCTCGGCCACCGACGACCCACCCATGGAGGAGGAGATGCCACCCCCGAACAGGTCGGACATGCCGCCCCCTCGGCCCTTGTGCATCAGGACGGATAGGGCGAGCGCGACACTGGTGACCGCCAAGACGATGGAGAACACCAGGATCGGCGTCGTCATGGCCGGGCCACCGGGGTGAGGACGAAAAGCACGGACGTAGCCTAACTCAGCCGGTAGCGATTGGGTAAAGGCTCATCAGAGCTTCGGCAGGTCGTAGAACCGTGCTATCGCAGAGAACTCGTCCACGATGAGGCTGGCGCCGCCGACCAGGCAGCCGTCGACGTCGGGCTGGGCCATGATGGCCACCACGCTGTCGGATTTGACCGAGCCGCCGTACAGCACCCGGACCTGCTCGGCCGCCTCTGACCCCCAGCGTGACCCGACCAGGTTGCGGATGGCGGCGCAGACCTCCTGAGCGTCCTCCGGGGTCGCCACCATGCCCGTGCCGATGGCCCAGACCGGCTCGTAGGCGATCACCATCGAAGCGACCTGCTCGGCGCTCAGGTCGGTCACCGCGGCGTTGACCTGACCCAGGCAGTGCGGCACGTGGTGTCCTGCTTCCCGTACGGCCAGGTCCTCGCCCACGCAGAGTATCGGCACCACCGCGCCGTTGATGGCCCGCTCGACCTTGTCGTTGATCAGCTCGTCGGTCTCGTGGTGGTTCTTCCTGCGCTCGGAGTGACCGACCGTGACGTAGCCGCAGTTGAGCTTGGCCAGCATCTCCACCGACACCTCACCGGTGAAGGCTCCGCTCTTGTGCGCCGACACGTCCTGGGCTCCGAAGCCCAGCGACAACCGGTCGCCCTCGATCAGCGTCTGGACCGAGCGCAGATCGGTGAACGGCACCAGGACGACCACCTCGCACCGCTCCGGATCGAAGCGCTTGTCGGACAGCGTCCAGGCCAGCTTCTGCACGAGGCCGACGGCCTCGACGTGGTTGAGGTTCATCTTCCAGTTGCCGGCCATCAGGGGCTTGCGTGCCACAGGGGTGTTCCTTCTGCTGGGTTGGTGGGTCAGGGGGTTTCGTCGAGCACGGCGAGCCCCGGGAGGGTCTTGCCCTCCAGGTACTCCAGGCTCGCTCCGCCGCCGGTGGAGATGTGGCCGAAGTCGTCGTCGGCGAAGCCGAGGTCCCGCACCGCTGCGGCGGAGTCACCGCCGCCGACCACGGAGAGCCCGTCGACCTCGGTGAGCGCCTGCGCCACACCCCGGGTCCCACCGGCGAAGCTCTCCCACTCAGCCACGCCCATCGGGCCGTTCCAGAAGACCGTCTGCGCGGCGCTGATCACCTCGGCGAAGGCCTTGGTCGACTCGGGACCGATGTCGAGACCCAGCTGGTCGGCGGGGATGGCGTCGGCAGCCACGACGGTGGGCGTCGCGTCGGCCTTGAACTCCGGGGCGACCACGATGTCGGTGGGCAGCACGATCAGCTTGCCGGTGGCGGCCGCTTCGTCGAGGTAGCCCTTCACCGTGTCGATCTGGTCGGCCTCGAGCAGACTGAGACCCACCTCGTGGCCCTGCGCGGCCAGAAAGGTGAACAGCATCCCGCCCCCGACCACGAGGGTGTCCGCGGTGGTCAGCAGGTTGGCGATGACCGCCAGCTTGTCGGAGACCTTGGCACCGCCGAGCACCACGACGTACGGACGTCGGGGCTCCTCGGTCAGCCGCTTCAGCACCTCGACCTCGGCCAGCACCAGACCCCCCGCGGCGTTGGGCAGCCGCCGGGCCAGGTCGTAGACCGAGGCCTGCTTGCGGTGCACGACCCCGAAGCCGTCAGAGACGAAGGCGTCGCCGAGGGCGGCGTACTTGTCGGCCAGGTCCCCGCGCACGGCCTCGTCCTTGGACTCCTCCCCCGGCTCGTAGCGGACGTTCTCCAGCATCGCCACCTCGCCGTCAGCCAGTGCACCAACGGTGTGCTGGGCCGACTGTCCGACCACGTCACCAGCCAGGGCCACCTCGACCCCGAGCAGCTCCGAGAGCCGACGGGCCGCCGGGGCCAGCGAGTACTTGGGGTTGACCTCGCCCTTCGGTCGTCCGAGGTGGGCCAGGACGACCACCCGCGCGCCGGCTTCCCGGAGCTGGTTCAGGGTGGGCACCGAGGCGCGGATACGGCCGTCGTCGGTGATCGTGGCACCGTCCAGCGGCACGTTCAGGTCGCAGCGGACCAGCACGCGCTTGCCGCGCAGGTCACCGAGGTCGGACACGGACTTCATGCGATGTGCTCCTTCACGTGCCCTGAGCCTGCCGAAGGGTTGGGCACCCGTCGACAGGCTCAGCAGCAGCGTTGGTCGAGGTGGCTGATCGGTGGGACCTAGAGGGACTTGCCGACCAGGC
>JAABUN010006360.1_pt1 | contig 13671 bp, 16 predicted proteins | sample 5559311 | NCBI WGS metagenome assembly JAABUN01 (sample SAMN10711877, study PRJNA513370) | rock metagenome | isolation source: Antarctica rocks | place: Antarctica: Victoria Land, Siegfried Peak sud | reverse complement strand
GGGCGTCGTAGGCCACCAACACGGAGCCGCCCTCGCGGTTGACCACCAGCGACAGCGGGGTCCCGCCGCGGGTGCTCATCTCATACTTGACGCCGACCCCCGGCAGGATCGTTTCAACGACCTGGGGTGCGGTGTGCTTCATCGGTGACATTGGCTGGCCTCTCGTGTGCTGCCTACCCTAGGGCCGAGGGTCGCCCGCCGATGGTGCTCAGCGGTGGAAGTCGTACGGAAGGCCGTCTTCGAGGTATGCCGACTCGCCGCTGGCCGTGGCGGCGCCGGTGACCTGCGACAGCAGGCGAGCGACGTACGGGGCCGCGTGTTGCTCGACGTCTTCGGGGGTGCACCAGTGCAGCGCGGCGATTTCGTTGGGCTGCAGGGTCGCGGTGGCGGGGAGGTCGGGGTGGGTGCCGAGATCGAACACCAACAGCACGGCGTCGTCCCATTGGCGGTATGGAGGGAGCCAGTCGATCGCGAGCAGTGCGCCGGGGTGCAGCTTGGCTCCGACCTCTTCGTAGATCTCACGAGCGAGCGCGCCAGCGGGTGATTCGAGGGGATCGACGACGCCGCCGGGCAGGTCCCACTCCTTCTTATAGGTCAACTCGCACAGCAACACGTCGCCGGCGTCGTTGCGAACGAGGCCTTGGGCGATGACCCGCTTGGTGGGCAGCGTGGCGTTCAGCATGGATAAGAACGCTTGGCGGGTGCCGAGGGCGGGGTCGCCTTGGACACGCGCCAAGCGGGTCGCGTCGACGGTCTCGCCGTCGGGGGTTTGGTGGCGGCCCCGGGCGATGCCTTCGGGCCGCATTCCGGCTCGCTGCAAGGTGAACCGAAGCTCACGGTGAGTGACCGGGGCCTGTGCCTCGACGCGATGACTACCGTTGGCGAGCGTGGCCTCGATGTCTTCGGCCAGCGCGGTAGGGGCCTGCGGGTCGAGCCACCACGGATCGTCGCCAACCCAGGTCACCTCGACTACCCCCGGGCCGCTGGGCTGCATGGTCCACGGCTTCACCGGCTCAGCCTCCCACAGCCCTGTTGGCCACCCCCGGCCCCCCTGGGTGGCTCACCGACTCGCGCCCCGATCCTGGCCATACGTTCATGGCGCTAGAGCGCCAGATCCGTATGGCGCTAATGGGCGAGCAAGTCATCCACACCTTCGGCCATCCACAACCCACCGTCAGGCGCCCCGCCGCAGCGGCAAAGGTGCCCTATGCCGCAGAATTCATTGGTAACGAGACAGCACTTCCACGAAGTCGCCGCCTCCATTGCCGACCTTCACGGTGGGGTGGCCAAGCGCACAGACCTCCTCGCCGCCGGCATCACCACCGACCTGATCCGAGCCCAGATCGCAGCCGGACGATGGCACCGACTGGGCGTTCACACCATCGGCATCACCGCCGAACGCTCAGTGACTGGCCAGTGTTGGCGAGCAGTGTGGGAGTCAGGCACCGGCGCCGTCATTGACGGGGTCACTGCCCTCCACGCCGCTGGCCTCATCGGATGGACCGAGGACGTCATCCATATCTCCGTGCCTGGCAACAGTCGCGTGCACCGTCAGCCCGGCGTCGTGATCCATCGACCTCGAGACGTTCGCGCGATTCATACCACTGGAATCCCCAGGGTGCAGACGGAGGTTGCGGTCATCAGAGCAGCTCAGTGGGCACGCAGTGATCGAGCGGCGGCCACGCTTCTAGCGATGACGGTACAGCAACGGTTAGCCCATCCTGATCGGGTGCTCCATGTGTGGCGAGGAGTCCGTCGAAGTCCAAGGCGCGCGTTCTTAGAGGCCGTCATCAGCGACGTATGCCGGGGCGCTCAGTCCCTCGGCGAGCTCGACTTCGCGTTGTTGTGTAGAGCGCGCGGTCTACCCGAGCCGACCCGACAGGCGGTGCGTCGTGGCCCCCGCGGTCGGGTCTACCTCGACGTGCTGTGGGCCGACATTGGTCTGCACGTCGAGATCGATGGAGCGCAACACACCCGAGGCCTGGCTCCCGTCGAGGACGCTCTGCGCCAGAATCACCTCGCCATCGACGGCCAGATGACCTTGCGCGTCCCGGTGCTCGGGCTTCGGCTGCAACCGAATGCCTTCATGGACCAGGTCGTCGCCGCCCATACCGCGGCCAGCCGTCGGGCCCGCCGATCGGCGTAGGTCCACATTTGCGGCGTACGTTCAAGGCGCTCTCGCGCACTTTTCGTATGCCCCAGATCTGCTCGGCCTGTGACGTCGAGCGGCATACTGCTCGTATGCGTGTTTTGGTCACCGGCGGCGCCGGGTATATCGGTTCCCACACCAGCGTTCAGTTGCTCGAGGCAGGTCACGAGGTGGTGGTGGCCGACAACTTCAGCAACTCCAAGCCCTCCGTGCTGCCACGGATCGAAAACATCGCCAACGCCTCGCTGACCTTCCACCAGCTCGATCTGGCCGACCGCGACGCCGTGGACCACCTCTTCGCCACCGAGAACATCGACGCCGTCATCCACTTCGCCGGGTTCAAGGCGGTCGGCGAATCGGTGGCCAAGCCAATCAGCTATTACCGCAACAACATCGCCTCCACGTTGACCCTCGTCGCGGCGATGAGCGATCACGACGTCCACCACCTGGTCTTCTCGTCGTCCGCCACCGTCTACGGCCCCCACGCACCGGTGCCGATGACCGAGGACCTGCCGACCTCAGCCACCAACCCTTACGGCTGGACCAAGGTCATGATCGAGCAGATCCTGGGAGACCTGGCCGTCGCCGACCCCCGATGGCGGATCGCCCTGCTGCGTTACTTCAATCCGGTTGGCGCGCACGCTAGCGGTCAACTCGGTGAGGATCCGAGCGACATACCGAACAACTTGATGCCCTTCATCGCGCAGACCGCAGTCGGTCGACGTGACAAATTATCGGTCTTCGGCGGCGACTACGACACCCCCGATGGCACCGGCGTGCGCGACTACATCCACGTCGAAGACCTCGCCGCCGGACACCTCGCCGCACTGACCTGGATCACCGGGCACGACCGCACGGTCTCGGTGTGGAACCTCGGCACCGGCCACGGGACGTCCGTGCTCGAGCTCGTCGAGGCCTTCCGCAAAGCGAGCGGTCAAGAAATCCCGTATGCCGTGGGCCCGCGCCGGCTCGGGGACATTGCCGCCTCGTATGCCGACCCCTCGCGTGCCCACAAAGAACTCGGCTGGAGCGCCACCCGATCGGTGGAAGACATGTGCGCCGACACCTGGCGCTGGCAGCAAAGCAACCCGCACGGCTACCCCGACGAATAGGCCACCCACTTTGCTGGAGTTGCGGCAAGGTCGTCGGGACCGCCGCGGCGGCGGTCGTTGTGCCTGATCAGGGGCCGGAGCGAGGAGAGGGCATCCATCGCGCTCGCCGACGCAAGAGCCGAAAGGCCCATCGATAGCGCTTCCTGGGAAGAATCGGGCAAGCAAGCGTACTATCCCAAGGATGCACAAAAAGTTCAGCGGTCTCGGCGAACTTGAGCGCGCGGTGATGACTGTTCTGTGGGACCACGGCCCGGATCAGAGCGTGCGTCAGGTGCTAACGCGTCTGCGCGACTCTCGGGATCTCGCCTACACCACCGTCATGACAGTCCTCGATCGCCTCGCGAAGAAGGACCTCGCGCTGCGCACCCGGGAGGGCCGCGCGTGGCTCTACTCCGCTGCCTCGACGCGCGAAGAACTGACCGCCGCTTCCATGCGCGTCGGCCTCGACACCCTTGATTCCGGTGACCGCCAAGCAGCCATGCTGCACTTCCTCGGTCAGGCCGACGCGGCCGAGCTCGACGACCTACGAGCCGCCCTCGCTCAAGTCGAACGGCTCCACGCCTAAGCGAGTTGCCGCTCTTCACGATCTGCCCTTCTCACCCAGCGGTCAGCGGCCTGATTTGGAGTTAGCGCGTGGACACTCTTGCTGTCGTGTTGCTCGGCGTCCTCGCCGTCACGCTGTCCGTGATCGCCCCTCGCTTCATGGCACCACGCACCTCCTTCCGCCTGTGCCCGGGTCCAGCCCTTCTGGTCTGGCAGTGCGTTGCCCTGGCCGGCATCCTTTCTGCGCTGCTGGCTGCCCCCGTCGCCGCTTGGTCGTTGACGGATCACACCGTGACGCTCAAATGGGCGGCCGTAGCCCTGAGCGCAACCATGCTCGGGCGGCTTTTGCTGAGCGGTCACCGAGTGGGCACGGGGCTGCGCGGCCTGCGTGCACGTCACCGCGAGTTAGTCACGCTGCTCGGCCGACTAGACCCGCAGACCAACGTGACGGTGTTGGAGCACGCCAGCCCGACGGCATACTGCGTGCCTGGCCGCGGGCAACAGATCGTGATGACGGCCGGCGCCGTTGCGGCCCTCGACGCCGATGAAATGCACGCGGTCTTGACCCACGAGTGAGCCCACCTAAAGGCCCGCCACGACCTCATCCTCGAGTTCTTCACCGTGCTACACCACGCCGTCCCCGGGCCCATTCGGTGCGAGGCCGCCCTCAGTGAGGTTCACCTACTCGTCGAAGCACTGGCCGATCGCGCGGCCCTGCGACTCAGCGGCGCCTGCCCGTTGGCTCGCGCGATCGTGACCATGCACACAGCGGCGCACCCCGAGGCGTCGTTAGGCGCGGGTAGCACGCTCGAGCAAACCACAGCTCGTCTGCTGCTCATCGCCGACGCCTCACGTCCTCGACACGGTCGTGCCTTCGTGATGATCGGCTTCGCCGTGATGGTGCTTCTCGTGCCTTTGGTGCTCGCCTCGCTAGGGGTGTAGGCCCACGAGGCGTGGTGAGCGTCGTGTGACCAATGTCGACGCGGCCGAGCGAGGCTATCTGGTCGTATGCCGACCGTCGCGCGACGCGAAACGCAGCAGCAGATCGTGGAGGCTAGCGTCGGCCCTGTTGACTGCGCTGCCCGCACCCTGAGCCTTACCCCCGGTAGGCAGACCTGCGGCTGGCCCCTAGTCTGAGGCCAAACACCAATCGAAAGGCAGCATCATGGACGAAAACGCATCGGCTTTGTGGCCAGTTTGGGCGGCCTTGGCCGTGGTGGTGCTCATCGTCATCGCCTTGGCTATTTACCTCAACCGCAAACGGGCCGCTTCGCGCCGAGAGGCCACCGAATTACGTGAGCGGGCCAAATCTGAGGCGCCTCGTATCAAGGACACCGAATCGTCCGCGAAGCAACTGCGCGACGAAGCCGCCCTCGCCCGCCAAGAGGCCACCCGTGCTCAGGAAGAAGCCGATCGCGCCGAGGGTCGTGCCCAGGCGTTGGAGCGTCGATCCGAGGAGGCCGTGCTGGCGGCCCGCGACGAGCGTGACGCCCAGACCGACACGTACTTGCGCGCCCGAGAGATCGATCCCGACGAGAAGAAGTAGGCCTCCGGCTCTGGGAAGATAGGCCGCATGGCCTCCCTTCTTGACGTTCAGCCTCGGCTTGCCCTCGGCGCCCTCGACGGTCGATACCGCAAGGTGGTCGGCCCCCTGGTGGAGCACCTGTCGGAGCCTGCGCTGAATCGTCAGCGGTTGCACGTGGAGATCGAGTGGTTGATCCACCTCACGAGGCATTCGATTATTCCGGGCGCCGGGGTCCTGAGCGCCGCTGAGCAGGTGGACTTGCGCAGTTTGGTCGAAGATTTCGACGGCGACACCATCGCGGAGTTGGCCGCGATCGAGGCCGAGACCGTGCACGACGTGAAGGCCATCGAGTACTTCGTGCGTCGTCGGCTCACCGACACCCTCACCGGCCGGGACGACCTCGCCGAGTTGGTGCACTTCGCTGCTACCTCCGAAGACATCAACAATCTGTCGTATGCGCTGATGATCCGCAGCGCTGTCAGCGACGTATGGCTGCCCGCCGCCCAGCGACTCGTCGAGCAGGTGGGTGACATGGCTCGCGAACTGGCCGACATACCGTTGCTGGCGCACACCCACGGGCAACCCGCGACACCGACCACGATGGGCAAAGAACTCGCCGTGCTCGCGCACCGGTTGAAACGTCAAGTCCGTCGGATCGAGGGCGCTGAGTATCTGGGCAAGTTCAACGGCGCAACCGGCACCTATGGTGCTCACCTCGCCGCCGTGCCCGGTGCCGATTGGTCACAGATCAGTAGCGATTTCGTCACCAGCCTTGGCCTGACCTGGAACCCGTTGACCACTCAGATCGAGAGCCACGACTGGCAGGCCGAGTTGTATGCCGACATGGCCCGATTCAACCGGGTGCTGCACAACCTGTGCACCGACCTGTGGTCCTACATCTCGATGGGCTACTTCGCGCAGGTCCGCGGTCAGGGCACCGTCGGCTCCTCGACCATGCCGCACAAGGTCAACCCGATCCGGTTTGAGAATGCCGAGGCCAACCTCGAGGTCTCCAACGCGCTGCTCGACGTGCTGGCTTCGACCTTGGTGACATCACGGTTGCAGCGCGACCTCACCGACTCCTCTATGCAGCGCAACGTCGGTACCGCCTTCGGTCACTCGCTGCTGGCGATCGACAACGCCGGCCGCGGGCTCGCCGGGCTGGACGCCAACCCGGACGCAATGGCCGCCGACTTGGACCGCAACTGGGAGGTTTTGGCCGAGCCGATCCAGTCGGTGATGCGCGCCTTGGCTGCTTCCGGAGTCGAGGGGATGGCCAACCCGTACGACCGGCTGAAGGACCTGACCCGTGGGCGCCGCATCAACGGTGACGATCTGCGCGAATTCGTCCGCAGTTTGGGTCTGCCCGAGGCCGAAGAGCAGCGACTCGTGGAGCTTAGCCCGACCACATACGTGGGGCTGGCCCCGACCCTGGTGGCCCACCTCGACTAGCTCGCGGTCTCGTCGTCCTCCAAGGGCAAGACGTCGACTGCCTCACCCGTAGCCGCATCGATGATCTCCCGGTCTCCAAGTGGCTGAGCCAAGGTCGCCTCCACCCCGTCGCGGCAATCGTTGCGACCCGAGCCTTCTACCTCGTCGGCCTCTACGGTCACAACGATCCGAGTAGCCGACTCATCCATGAGCACAATCGGATTCTGATTGCAGGTGTTGACGCTCACCTCTAAGCGTGGGGACCTCGGGTCCGCGAAGACCTCGATAATCATGGGCTCGTCATCGATCAGATCGCTGAGCCCGCACCCCCCAAGCAGCACCACGCTCGCCGCCACACCCATGACCGCTGATCGATGCATCGCTACCTCCTCAGCACCAATATCACCACGTGTCGTGGCTCATGGGCTCTTGTCCTGCGGCGCAACGCATGAGAACTGCTCGCAAAACACGACATGTCATGCCTCGAAGCGCGGCCCCCAAGCGGATGTGTCTTGGTACACCTCGACCGCATACCTGTCGACGAGTTATCCGAAGTGATGATCGACTCGTGGCTGGTGCGGGCTCCGAAGAGGCTCGCCACGGCATACCTGCAAAATCGGGCACACTGAACCGATGCGCGTGGGTATGCAGAGGTGGGGCGCAGCGTTCGTCATCGCCGTCCTCGCCGTTGTGGTGGCGGTGTTCGTGTCGACGAGCCTTCGGGCCGACGATGACACCTCCGCACCTCAACTCGCTATCGATGACGTTGGCACCGGGCTGCCCGCCTGCGACTTCAACGACCTGCCGGCCACCTCGCTGAACGTTATCGACGACATCGAAGATGGCGGGCCGTTCGACTACCCAACCAACGACGGCGGCACCTTCGGCAACTACGAGGACATCTTGCCTGGGGAGTCCAACGGCTACTACCGCGAATACACCGTGGAGACACCCGGCCTCACCCACCGAGGCACCCGACGCATCGTGACCGGCGGCTTCGACGAAAACAACCCCGAAGCGTGGTTTTTCACTTCCGACCACTACGGCAGTTTCTGCGAATTCGCTCCCACGCCGTAGCCTGAGACACGCTGGCACGTTCGCAGCGGACAGGAATATTTAACCCCTGGGGGGTATTATCAAGAATGTGAATAAGCCGGGATACAGCGACACCAAAGAAGCACAGTTGCGTCGACTCGCAAAGGTCGAGGGGCAGGTCCGAGGCATCAAGCGGATGGTCGAAGAAGACACCTACTGCATCGACGTCCTTACCCAGGTCAGCGCCGCGACCAAGGCTCTGCAGGCGGTGAGCCTCGGCCTTTTGGAGGAGCACATCAGCCACTGCGTCGTTGATGCCGCCAAGCAGTCCGACGAAGCCGCGCAGGCCAAGGTCGCGGAAGCCTCAGCCGCGATCGCTCGCCTCGTCCGAAGTTAAGAATCTACGTATTGGACGCCCTGTGATGTGAGCGATCGGGCGCACATTTGACGAGTCACAGATAGCATCAACCGCACCGACAGCATCAGAAGGGTTCATGTCCACCTCCACCACAGCGTCCCATCAGGTTGACCTCAGCATCACCGGGATGACGTGCGCTTCGTGCGTCTCCCGAGTCGAGGGCAAACTCAACGCCCTGGACGGTGTCAACGCCACCGTCAACTTGGCCACCGAAAAGGCCCGCGTGACGTATGCCGACCCGCACACCGTGGACGACCTCGTCGCCGCCGTGGCCAAAACGGGCTACAAGGCCGCCGCCGTGCAACAGCGCCGACCCGGCCGAAGCCGCCCGATGGACGACGAAGCGCTGAAGAGTCGGGTGATGGGCGACGAGAACACGAACCACGCGGGCACGAACGGCGAAGGCGCCAGTCACGAGGACATCAACCACGAGGACATCAACCACAAGGACATGAGCCACGCGGGCGAAGACCACGCGGGGGTGGACCACATGAGCCACGACCTCGTCGGCGACCGCGCATTGCGCCTACGCGCCGTCGTCGCGAGCGCCCTGGCGTTCATCGTGCTGTTGCTGGCGATGGTCCCGCCCATTCGCGAGGCCACCGGCGGAGCCAACCCGTGGTTGCAACTCCTGCTCACGACACCTGTCTACTTCTGGGCGGCGTGGCCCTTCCACCGGGCCGCCGCGATCAGCGCCCGCCACGGTGCGTCCACGATGGACACGTTGGTCTCGATCGGCGTCACGGCGGCATACGGCTGGTCGGTGGTTTCGGTGCTTACCGGGTTCACCGAGCACCTCTACTTCGAGACCGCCGCCATCGTCACAGCCTTCCTGCTGATTGGCCGATACTTCGAGTCGCACGCCAAGGCATCTGGTCGCACGGCCCTGACGTCCCTGTTGGAGCTCGGCGCCAAAGATGTGGCCGTGCTGCGCAATGACCCGCGCAGCGGTGCCTGGCGCGAAGAGCGCATCTTCATCGAAGACCTCGAGGCGGGTATGCGCTTCGTGGTGCGACCCGGCGAGAAGGTGGCCACCGACGGCACGGTCGTCGAAGGCTCCAGCACCCTGGACGTCAGCATGGTCACCGGCGAGTCCGCACCCGTCGACGTCAGCAAGGGCGACACCGTCACCGGCGCGACCGTCAACGCCCACGGCCGCCTCGTGGTCGAAGCCACCCGTGTCGGCGCCGACACCACGCTGGCTCAAATCACCCGCCTCGTCGAGGACGCCCAAACCGGCAAGGCCCCGGTGCAACGCCTCGCCGACCGGGTCTCCGCCGTGTTTGTGCCCGCAGTCCTGGGCGTTGCACTGCTGACCCTGATCCTGTGGCTGCTCACCGGCCACAGCTTCCCCGAGAGTCTCGAGCCTGCGGTGGCCGTGCTGATCATCGCCTGCCCGTGCGCCCTCGGATTGGCCACGCCGACGGCCCTGCTCACCGGCACCGGCCGCGGCGCACAGTTGGGCGTGCTGATCAAGGGGCCACAGATCCTGGAAAGCACCCAAAAGATTGACACGGTGGTGCTCGACAAGACCGGAACGCTGACCACGGGTCAAGCCACGCTCTCGGCCATCACCGTGCACGGCAAGCTGACGAAGCAGGCCGCGTTGACCGCAGCGGCGGCCGTCGAGTCGGGCTCCGAACACCCCGTCGCCAAGGCCATCACCGACGCCGCAGACGTCGCGAAGTTGGCCGTCCCGCCGACCACGGACTTCACCAACCTGCCTGGTCAAGGTGCCAAAGCGAAGATCAAGGGCACCTTGATCACCGTGGGCAAGGCCGACCTGTTTGAGCACGTCCCCGACAACCTGCGAGAAGCGTTGGGTATGCCGGGCACCACCGTCTTGGTCGGATGGGACGGTCGCGCGCGGGCCTCGTTCACCGTGGCCGACGAGACGCGACCCACCAGCACTGCGGCGATCCAAAGACTGCGCGACCTAGGTTTGACTCCGCACCTCTTGACGGGCGATAACGAGCAGACGGCCCAAGCAGTTGGCCAACAGGTCGGGATAGCCCCAGAGCACATCACCGCCGGCGTCCTGCCACAAGACAAATACGCAGAAGTGTCGGCGCTGCAGGCTCGTGGTCACACGGTGGCCATGGTCGGCGATGGCGTCAACGATGCGGCCGCCCTGGCCCAGGCCAACCTCGGCATGGCGATGGGCTCTGGCACGGATGTGGCGATGGAGTCAGCCGACATCGTCCTGATGCGCACAGATATTGATGCCGTGGCGACCGCAATTGGTCTGTCTCGCGAGACGCTGAAGATCATCAAGCAGAACCTCGCGTGGGCGTTCGGTTACAACACGGCGGCGATCCCGCTGGCCGCGTTTGGACTGCTCAACCCTATGATCGCCGGCGGCGCAATGGCGGCCTCCAGCATCATCGTGGTCCTCAACAGCCTGCGCCTGCGCCGCTTCGACAGCTAGACCGTGACAGCTAGATCGTGACGGTGCCACCGACGGTGGCGAAGACGACGGACTCCAGGGCGTGCGCTTCGGAGCGGTCGAACTCCACGTCGATATCGCTCTCGAACGAGACGTCGGTGACGCCTAGCCATTGGTGGATAGCCACGGGATCGCCAGCAATGTTCAGGCCAACCAGTTTGGCTCCGTCGCCGCCGAGTTTGGACGGGTGATGCTCCATCGAGTCCCAGCGCACAAAGAACGGCAACTGGGGATCTTCGATCAGGGACTTGATGCCGATCTGATGCCAGGTGAGCTCGACACCCTCGGGCGTATGCCGATTGCCCGGGACCGCCTCGCGGCCCAATCGCTCCTCGACGTCGCTGAGGTCGTCAACGGCCACCACCCAGGCCATCCAGCCACCACCTTGGGCGGACCGGGCGCGCACCGCCTGACCGAACGGAGCCTTGTCGGAAGCAGGGTGATCAAGCACTTCCACCACTTCGAGGTAGCGTCCGTCAGCGAGCGGCAGCACCATGTTGCGGGTACCAAATCGCGGATGCACCCCACCCTGGCATGCAGTCACGTGGAGGAGGTCAGCGAGCCGCAGAGCCGTGGCCTTCATGCCTTCTGGGCCAGCTGCGTAACAGACGTGATCGATGCGCATGCGACTCATCGTGACACAGATCACCGGACGCTAATAACCGCCCTGTCCGAGGCATCGGGGACCGGAGACGCAGTATGCGAAGCGATAGACATGACAGCTGCCCGTCGCTGCCGGACCGCTTCGTAGACCACGACCGCAGCTGACGTCGACACGTTCAGCGAGTTTGCTTGACCCACCATCGGGATCCGAACCTTGTGCCGCGCCGCCTCGAGAACCTCCGCGCTCAGCCCGTGCTTCTCGGCGCCGACGGCGATGGCGAGCGGCCCGGCATACGAAATGTCGGTGTGCATGGTGGTGGTGTCGGGGGTTGCGGCCACGATCGGTATGCCCCGTGCCGTTAACCAGGCGAGCATCCCCTGCGTCGTGTCGCTGGCTACGGGCACCGAGAACACCGTCCCTTTGGATGAGCGGACGACGTTGGGGTTGCCCCAGTCGGTCACTGGATCGGCCGCGATCACGGCGTCGACCCCGGCAGCATCGGCAGTGCGCAACATGGCGCCCAGGTTGCCGGGCTTTTCGACGCCCTCACAGATGAGAATCAGCGCATCGTCGGGCACCTGGAGATCGGCACACACCCTGGTCACCGACCCCACAACCGCCAAAAACCCGTCGGGGCCCTCGCGGTAAGCAGCGCGTTCGAACGCCGAGCGGCCGACCTGGAAAATCTCTGCCCCCGCGCCGTACGCTTCCTCGATGAGCACCCGCTGGGTGGACGGATCGGCCATCAAGTCGGGGCAGTAGAACAACGACCGAGGCTCCACCCCCGCCCGCAGCGCGAGCTGCAACTCTTCGTAGCCCTCGATCAGGGTGACGCCTTCGTCCTCGCGGGTGCGACGGCGGCGCAGGGCGGCGAGCGCCTTGAGTCGGGGGTTGGCCGGAGAGGTGATGACCAGCGGAGGGCGCATCAGGCGACCTTGGGCAGGGCCGAGGCGACGTCTTCGAGCACCAGCGCTAACCCGTCGTGCTCGACGTCGGCGGTGACTTCGTCGGCGACGTCAACGACCTCCGGTGGGGCTTGCCCCATGGCCACCCCCCGGGCGGCCCAACCCAGCATTTCGATGTCGTTGCGTTGATCGCCGACGGCGACGGTGTGCTCGATGTCGATCCCCATCTCCAGACGGACTGCCTCTAGGCCGGAGGCCTTCGAGACGCCCTCTGGCGACAGGTCGAGCCACGAACTGAAGCCCACCGCGTAGTTGACGCCGTGCAGGCCGATATCGTCGATGAACGCGGCGAAGTCCACCGACTGGCTGCCCAGATCGCGGAACGTCACTCGCGGCACAGGGTGGGCGACGATTTCCTCTTCCGACACCACCTCTTGGTGCTCGTACAGATCCTTCTCGGGGAAGAGCTTGTTGACCTTGAAGCCAACACCGATGTCTTCGATGGCGATGATCGCGTCGGGCAGCATCGACTTCAGCAGAGCCACGGCAGGCTTGGGATCGAAGGTGACGACGCGGTGAAGGCGGTAGCCTGCCTCGCTGTCCGGGTCCAAGGCGACGGTGACCGCGCCGTTGGAACACACGGCATACAGGCCATGTCGGATCAATCCGAGCTCGCGCAGCACCGGCAAGGTGCCGACCACGGAGCGACCGGTGGCAATCATGACGGTGGCTTGCGAGTCAGCGAGCCTATTAATGGCGATGGCGACCCTCTTAGAGAGGTGGCCGTCGTGGTGCACGATCGTGCCGTCGATGTCGAGTGCGATCAGGGGGCTGCCGAACGGGATAGGTCTGGTGGTCAGGTCCACGGGCATCACCTTACGTGGACCCGTCTGGCCAGCCCCATCCCCGTCGGGTTGACGCCGAGAATCAGTCGCTGATTCTCAGGGCTTGCCGCACGGAGACTCGACCTTGAGTTTGCATCAGAGCCCGGCGGTAGAGCGTGCTGCCGAACAGGATGCTGGCGTAACAGAAGGCCAGCGTCAACGCCATCGCGACCACCGGCTCCCACCATGCGGCCTCCTCGGCGAGCAGCCGAATCGGCATCAAAATCGTCGACATCACCGGCACGTAGGACCCGATCACTTCAGCCGTGCCGTCGAGGTTGAGTGCGATCACGAAGACCGCAACCAGGGTGACGGTCAGCGGCATCGTGGTCGATTGCAGGTCTTCAACACGAGAGGCCAACGCCCCCGCAGCGGCCCAAATACTCGCTAACGCAATGAATCCGGCGACGAAAAACGGCAAGTACCACAGCAACGGCTCGCGCATCACGGGCAAGAACGCGTCGTATTCGGTGAAGCTCAACCCGATCAAACCGACCCCCACAAAGATCGCCATCTGCCCAAAGGCCAGCACGGTGTTGCCGAGCACCTTGCCCGCAAGGAGCGAACGCGTGGGTATGACGGCAGCCAAGATCTCAACGATCCGCGACTGTTTCTCTTC
>JAABUN010006359.1_pt1 | contig 13672 bp, 14 predicted proteins | sample 5559311 | NCBI WGS metagenome assembly JAABUN01 (sample SAMN10711877, study PRJNA513370) | rock metagenome | isolation source: Antarctica rocks | place: Antarctica: Victoria Land, Siegfried Peak sud | reverse complement strand
GCTGTTGCAGGCCGCCGTCTGCGCCACCTGCGCCATGGACACCTCCAGCGCCTGCAGCAGCAGCCGCCACAGCACCGGCAGGGCGTCGGCGCTGTCGCGCAGCGCTTGCGCGGCCAGGCGCTGCGCGCTCCCTGGCATCTGCACCACGGCCCGGTTGAAGGACACCGCCTGGGACCCCAGCAAGGCAGGCAGGCCAACCATGCCCTCGCGCCCGATTAGGCCGACCTCGGTGCCGGGGTGGCTGTCGGCGGCATCGGCGACCATCGAGACGAAGCCCTGCTCGACGAAGAATACCTGCTCGATGCGCTCGCCGGCCTCGTACAGGGTCTGGCCGTTGACCAACTGCACGCGCGTCAGCAGCGGACGGAGCTGCCCCAGCTTGGCCGGCGGCAGCATGGACAGCAGTTCGTTGTGGCTGAATGCCGGTGTGACGAAGTTCATGGACGACGCACTCCTGCAAGGAAGGCGGGAGCGCAGGAGCGTCTCTCAGCCGCTTGCGCCCGAGGGTCTCGGCAAGCGATGACTGCACTGTAGCAGATGACTGTACTATAGCATACGGACGAAAGGCGGACTGCTTACAGTTCAACTCGAGATTGCGCTGCTCATGTCCGGGGCGCAGGCTGGCAAGCTCACTCCCACCTCACAGCCACATCTTCGGCGTTAATGCGGTGCGGCATGCTTCTGCCTCCAGCCGAACGTGGCATGGGTCAAAACATGACCCACACGGAGATGGCATGGCGTTCCTGGCTCGCTGCCAGTCGCCTCGGGACGGTACCAAATGAGGGCTTGAGACCCGTCCGGCGCCGCCCCGTACGGGTCTTCCGAGCTAGCTGCCCCTCTCGCGTGGTCAGTCTTAGGCGCCTATAATTTTCAACCTCCGCTTGCATCCAACTGCACAACTTGCTGCGATGTGTACCAGGCCAGTATGTAGGGCAGCATGAAGCAGTATGAGTTTCGGCTACTGGATGCCAGCGGCAGGGTCAGCGCGACCAGAACCCGGGCGACCGCTTCCTGCGCAAGCCCTTCCAGGCCGACACCTTGACCCGCGCCGTCGCGGAGCTGGCGGCAGGACAGGGCGTGGCGGGCCTCGAACATGCCATCTCTTGCGACGCGGCGAAGGATGATCCCGATGGGGTCGCGGAGGAGATCACCGTCCGTGTGACGGTCAACGGCACCACCTTCATGGCCGGGTATGTGGTCGAAGGCACTGCCGTGCTGCTGGCCAGCGCCGATTTCGGGGACGCATCGGCGGCGCTGGAGAACTTGGTGCCGGCGGACGTCGCCGGGCGGCTGCTGCGGGGGATGGCCGAGACGGCGATGGCGCGCAGCGGCGCGCGCTTCATGCGCGATGACGAGGTCAACGCTCCGGACGCATGAGACGCGGGCAGCGTCGGCGGTGCCCCGCTTGTTCGTATAACAACGAAATGTTGCATCGCACCATCGCCGAAGGTTCATTATGGAAAAAGGGGGGAAGTCACGGTGAAGTCGCCGGGTAGTTGCGGGGCGCCGCGGCGGGCGGTGCGGCCCAGGGACTTGGCGGAGGGCAGTATTCGGCCCCGCCCGGAGGCACCCAGGCAGGCGCGAGAACTTATGGGAATCGTTGCAATATGCGTGCGGATCGGACCGGCTTGACCCGGTGTAGTCATTTATGACAACATGGAAGAGATGGTCAGGAACACCAGGCCGATCTCCTGGATCAGGGCCGCTCGCAAAGCGTTCGAGGCGTTCCCACAAGCTGCCCAGGTCGAGGCTGCGCAAGCCTTGACCGTCATCGCCGAGGGCGGGATGCCGGACGTGGCCAAGCCGCTCAAGGGCCTTGGCGCGGGCGTCATGGAGCTGGCTTTGCGCCACCGCGGCGACGCTTTCCGGGTAGTGTTCGCCATCCAGCTCGGCGCCGACCTGTGGGTGGTCCATGCCTTCCAGAAGAAGGCCAAGAGCGGCATCGCTACGCCGCAGGCGGAGATCGACGTGGTGCGCGAGCGGCTGAGGCGGATCAAGGAGGGACTATGAGTGGGGATGACGACTTGGCGGTGGTGCGCGGCAGCGGCAACGTGTTCCGCGACCTTGGCCTGCCCAACCCGGACCTGGAGCAGTTGCGCGCGATCCTGGCCGCCCGGATTGTGCGGGTGCTGGACGAGGAGGGGCTGACGGTGCGCCGGGCGCAGGAGCTGACCGGGGTGGCCGCGGCGGACTTCTCGCGCCTGCGCCGGGCCAAGCTCGGGCGCTTCACCGTGGACCGGCTCATGGCGGTGCTGGACCGGCTCGGCCAGGAGGTGGAGGTGGCCGTCACCGTCCACCCCAGGCCCGCCCGGGGCGACGCGACCCCGGCAGCGCCGGCCGGTTGAGCGACAGGGCGGGGCCAAGTGACTGCCGCACTGGTCCGACTGCCTTCGGAACAAATTTGGCGTCATGAAGCCATGACGTTAAAACGTTTTGGCTTCCTAACGCAACGGCGTTACGCCATCTTGGCGTCATGAAGGTTCTAGCGTTCCTGAGCCAGAAAGGTGGTGCCGGCAAGACGACGCTGGCTGTTCACACCGCAGTTGCAGCTTGCGAAGCTGGTGAGGCAACAGTGCTGATCGACACCGATCCGCAGAAGTCAGCAAGCGTATGGGGTGATGCTCGGCAGGGTGCCACCCCCATTGTGGCGACGGCCAACGTCTCCGAGCTTGAGCGCGTGCTGAAGGCTGCTCTTGAGGATAGCATGGCACTCGCCATCGTAGATGCTGCCCCCCATGCCGCTCCCGAGGCGGCCAGGATTGCGAGGGTGGCCGACTTGGTCGTTATCCCCTGCCGACCCACCGCGTTCGACTTAGCCGCAGCCGAGGCTGCCGTTCGAATAGTAAGAGCGGCCAAGGCACAGGCCGTGTTCGTGCTGTCCGCTTGTCCCTTCCGGGCGCCAGAGATCGCAGAGACGCGGGAAGCACTCGAAGGGTATGGCCTAACAGTCGCGCCAGTGGAGATTACGGACCGCCGAGCCTTCGCGCGTGCGGTCGCGTCGGGGCGGGCTGTGACGGAGTTCGAGGGAGACGGCAAAGCCGCGGCCGAGATACGCGCCTTGTGGGCATGGTTAAAGGAGCAAATGGCATGAGTGCGAAGCCGACTGGGCTGGCAGCCTTCACGCGCAACCGAGGGGCAGCAGCGGCGGAAGCGTCCGATGACAAGCCAGCTACCGCCCGCAAGCGCGCACAGGGGGAAACCGTAGCGCTGACAGTGCGCCTCCCGCGTGCTGATTGGGTGCGGTTGCATCAGCTTGCAGTCGCAGAAGGGGTCAGCCTTCAAAGCCTCGCGATCACTGGACTTTCTAAGGTGTTCGCGGAGCATGGGCTGCCGCCAGTGCAGTCGTGACGCCACGACCTCATTACGTCATGACGTAAAACTTGCTTGGCACCCGGAATGCGTCTCGACCATGCGCCGGAAGATGTGACAAGGTGGGGACTGCCGCGGGTGAAACCGCGGCGAGCCAGAAAGGACCGCTGACACCCAGCATCTAGAAATGCCAAGGCCCGCCTTTGGAGGGCGGGCCCGGGACACCCAGCCGAAGCTGGAGGGATTCTGCGCGATCTGACAATCAGCAGAATCCCTCAATCGGCCGACTTTTGCAAGCCCTGTCTTGCCACGGGTTTGCACGTCCTGGCGCCAGCCCTCCCAGCACCTTGGCCCCACCGAGGAAGGGACTGCTTTGCCCGACGTACAGCCTGCCGTGCCCAGCACCGGACGCCCTGGCGCCCGCGTGCGCCCGAGTGCCCCCAACCCCCACCATCCCCGCCCCTGGCGGCGGGGCAGCGTGTTCGGCGACGGCCCGCGCCGGCCGCTGTCGGCTGACGAGCGCCGCATCTGGCTGGCCCGCGCCGAGCTGGAGCGCAAGGCCAGGCGGCTGACCGCGCTGCACGTCAATGTCGCCTGTGCCTTGCTGAAGCGGCTGGGCGTGGAGGGGCAGTGCGACCCCGCGCACGCCACCTTGGCGGAAGATGCCGGCTGCGACCCGAGCACCGTGCTGCGGGCGCTGACTGCGCTGCGGGCGGTGGGGCTGGTGACGTGGGAGCGGCGGCTGGTGCGCCGGCCCTGGCCTCTGGGCGGGTGGGGCGCGACGCGGGCGGAGCAGACCAGCAACGCCTACGAGTTGCTGCTGCCGGACCGGCCGGTTGCGCCGCGCGAGGAACGCCGGCGCAGCGCCGCGCGCCGCCGCCCGGACTGCGACCGGCAAGATGCCGGAGAAACCCCTTCTCAGTTTATTCTAAGAGGGTTTCCAGAGGTGACAGAAGCCGAACTACAGCGACTCAAGACCATCCAGACAGCCCGGTGGGCACAGCTTGACGCGGAATGGCAGGCCAAGCGCGCCGAGCGGTGGCGCGGGAGGGGCTGACAAGCCCCGTAGACCCCCGTTCACGACTGGGCTGGTACCACGGTGCTCGGAACCGTTAAGGACGCACGCCCTTGGCATGCGCCGCTACGCGGTGACCTACGACCGTTCTTGACCGCCCCTGCGCGCCGCAGGGCGCCGGAGGGCGTCGGGACGAAGAGCGTCCCGACTTTTCAACCCTGGCCTCCGACTCGGGTGACCCTTCTCATACTTCTCTCTACGTGCGGCGCCGCATTACGGCCAAGCCGAACGCACCAGCCATGAACATCACCGTGGACGCAGGTTCAGGCACGGCGGCAGCGCTGGCGCCGGTCAGGATGGTGGCGTTTGGCGTCGATTCGTAGCCGTATGCAACCAGCGTAGCTCCGGCCACTTCGGCATAGCCGTAATGCAGCCCGTCGCTCAGGCTGAACGCCAGGCCGATGTAGTCGTCCGCCGGCGAGTTCGGAATGGTGGCCGCAGCCGGGAACGCCGAAAACGAGTAAAGCTCCCCATTCTGGTCAATCGAAGACCCGGCGGAAAAGTCGGCGATGCTGCCGAGGAAGCTGGACACCTGGGCGGTGCCGTTGGTCTGCACAGCCGCTCCTGGTCCGTTGCCGGTGTTGGCAGCAGTGAAGCCGTAGCCGGCAGCAGCACCGCCGAAGCTGACGGTGAATGGCGTGGCCGTCAGCGCTTGGTTGACGGAGGACTGGATGACCGCCGCCTCAGCACCGCCCGCCACGGCGATGCCCAGAACCAAGGCGCCAGCTGTTGCAGCCAGTCGGGCGCTCATCGGATGGTTCCGTTGGCGCCTGCTGGGAAGAACAGGCCGCTGCTGGCGTTGGCAGCGCCATAGACGATGTTCAGGACCTGGCGGGTCGTGCGCGTGAAGGCCAGGCTATTCGCATCCGTCGGCACGATGTTGGCAACGCCATTCAACACCACGCCCTGGTCATCCTGAGCGCCCGACAGTGATGCGCGCACGTTGGACACGGCTTGTGTCTGCGGGCCAAAACCACGGGACAGCAGCAGCACACGCACCTCGGAGGCGTGGTAGGCCTCGACCGCCAGGATGCCAGCGGCGGCGGTCAGGATCTGCTTGTTCTGCACCAGCGCTGCAGCGCCGTGATAGGCAGTGACGCCCACGTCCTCGAAGATGTAGGCACCCAGCAGGAAGCTGTTCTCGTCCGCATAGGGATCGAAGCTGTTGCCCAGCCCGGCTGCCTGCGCCAGCGTGTTGAAGCTGTTCTGGATGTCGATGGCCGGAGCTGCGATGGCATTGGTGCCCAGCACGGTGCGCAGGAAGCGGACGTGGTTCAGCTCGTCGGTTGCGATCTCGTTGGCATACTGCTGGATGATGGAGGTGGCAAAGGGCACTGCCCGGCCCCCGGTGACGGTGCCCGGCGTGCCGGTGCCAGTCCGGTCGGACGCGGCCAGGCCCTGGCCGGTGACGGCGCGGATGTAGTACTCGGCCTCGAGGTACTCGAGGTTGAGCGCGAAGTTCAAGATATCGGCGTCGGTCACACCCTGGGCGTTGGCGGGCGTCGCGGACCCGGCTACGCCGCCAGCGGCAAATGCACCGATGGCGAGTGCGCCCGCTCCACTGCCTAGCAGCATGTTGCGGCGGTCTACGCTGACCGGCGTTCGAACAGTCTGGTCGTTGTCTTGGTCGTGCATGGCTCATTCCTTAGGAAGTCATGTCAGGCCGACGCCAACCTGAACGCCTAGACCGGCTTCCGGCGATAGCGCCCGGAGCCGACTCTGCACGCCCGTGTGAGCTGCCGCTACGCCACAGTGGCACATTTTTCATACTGGTGAACACGAAACTTGGATGCAGCATCACAAATAATTTTTCTTATTTCGTATTTCGTACATCCCGTCTTGGAAGGCCCACGACGGCGTTGTCAGGTTGAGGGTTGAGGCGACACTGAGGGAGCGCTGTTCATGGCGTGCTGCTGCCCGACGTATTCCGGGTGGTGCGGGACCGCTTCTTTGCCATGCTACGGGCGCGGCGGACGACGACTGTGCCACGCACAGAGTAGAGGAGCCAAACAATGCTGCGAGGAGGACGGTCCTTACGGGTTCTCCCTTCCTCCTGTTCAGCTTACGCGGCATCTTCCTCCCTGTCCGCCTCGAAGGCACGCAGGCCGCGGTGCCGCCACGCGGCGGCGAGCTGCTGGGGGGTGCGGTCCTGCACGGCTTCCCGTCCGCCCCTGAGCTGATCGGCCAGGTCCATCATGGCGCCGAGCAGGGTGGCGCGGTCGTCGCCGGTCAGCTCGACGAGGTTGGCTTTCTGGACGAGGCCGCCGAGTTCGATGAGCTGTTGTGTTCGTGCGCGTCGTTCCTGGACCCAATTGCGAGTATCGTGGCGGGCCTGAGCGCGTTCGAGACGTGTCTGAATGACGGCCAAGCGGCTAAGCTGTGCCGTTGCTGCTTGTAGGTCCCGCAGCAGCGTCACCGGGTGCTGTCTTCTTCCCCCGCTTGCCCCCTTGCTGAAACACGGCCTGGCCGCGTTCGGCCCACCTCTGCACGGCTTCGGGTGACTTTTTGGACTGCTCGACGGCGGCGAGCAGTGCGCCGGCGAGAGCTTCCATGGGCAGGGCATCGGCACCAATGACCTGGACGAGTTCACCGAGTTGGGTGGTCTTCTGTGGCTTGACCTTCTTGGCCTTGTCCATGAGAGCCTGGAGTTCAGCGTCGAAGTCCCGTGTTTTGCGCGCCATGGCTGGCCTCCTTGCATCATCGTGCCATTGTATGGCCGGGCTAGCCTAGCAAGGCGGCGGTTCCACCATCAACTGCCATGGCACCCTGTCCAGTCTGATAACTCTGGCTAGAACGGGCGCGAGCAGCTCGTCATTTCTGCTGCGGAGTGAAACGGAGCAGATCAGGAAATACGCGCTTATACGCCGCGTTGCGGCGTGCGCTGGCCTGTGCCAGGCTGCCGGCCAGCACAGGGCAAGAGGGCGGCGGGCACCCCTGACATGGCGATCTACCACTTCTCTGCCAAGGTGATCGGGCGCAGCACGGGCCGCAGCGCGGTTGCGGCTGCTGCCTACCGCGCCGCCGAGGAGCTGCATGACGAACGGCTGGACCTAGATCACGACTTCACGGCAAAGGCAGACCCGGTGCATCGGGAGATCATGCTGCCGGAGGGTGCGCCGGAGCGGTGGAGCGACCGCGAGACCTTGTGGAACGAGGTTGAGGCGCGGGAGCGTCAGTACAACAGCCAGCTTGCGCGCGACATCGAGATCAGCTTGCCACGGGAGCTGTCGCAGGCGGAGGCGGTAGCACTCGCGCGGGACTTCGTGCGCGAGCAGTTCGTGTCGCGCGGCATGGTTGCGGACCTGAACGTGCATTGGGGCGTGGGGGCGGACGGCGAGGCGCAGCCGCACGCGCACGTCATGCTGACGATGCGGCGGGTGGAGGGCAACGGGTTCGGGCCGAAGGCGCGGGACTGGAACGACAGGGCGCTCTTGAATGGCTGGCGCGAGTGGTGGGCGGAGATGGCGAACCAGCGGCTATGCGAGCTGGGGCACGACGCGCGGATAGATCACCGCAGCTACGCCGAGCAGGGCATCCCGCTTGAGCCGCAGCACAAGGTGGGTCCGGCAGGGGCGCGCAGGGCCGAGCGGGGCGAGGACGCGGAGCGTGCGGTGGAGCACGACGACATCGCGCGGCGGAACGGGGAGCGGATCGCGGCGGACCCGCTGGTGGCGCTGGACGCGCTGACGCGGCAGCACTCGACGTTCAGCAAGCACGACCTGGTTCGGTTCCTGCACCGGCACACGGACGGGGCGGAGCAGTTCACGGCGGTGCTGGCGAAGGTTGCGGCGTCGCCCGAGCTGCGGTTCGTCGGCAAAGACGGGCGTGGGCTGGACCGGTTCACCACGCGGGAGATGGTGGCGGCCGAGCAGCGGATGGAGGCTGCCGCGGTGGAGCTGGGCGGGTCGTGGTCGCACCGGGTAGGGGTGGTGGAGGTTGATCGTGCGGTGCGGCTGGCGGAGGCGGGCGGCCTTGCGCTTGGCGAGGAGCAGCGGGATGCGGTGCATCACGTCACGGCGGGGCGGGACCTTGCCTTGGTGGTGGGCTACGCCGGAACGGGCAAGTCGGCGATGCTGGGCGTGGCGCGGGGGGCGTGGGAGGCGGCGGGCTACCGGGTGCGAGGTGCGGCCTTGTCCGGCATCGCGGCCGAGGGGCTTGAGGGCGGCAGCGGCATCGAGAGCCGGACGCTGGCGAGCCTGGAATGGGGGTGGAAGGAGGGCCGGGACGCGCTGACAGCGCGCGACGTGCTGGTGGTGGACGAGGCCGGGATGGTGGGGTCGCGGCAGATGGAGCGGGTGCTGTCCGCGGCGCGTGCGGCCGGGGCCAAGGTGGTTCTGGTGGGCGACCCGGAGCAGTTGCAGGCCATCGAGGCCGGCGCAGCGTTCCGGGCCTTGGCGGAGCGGCACGGGGCTGCGGAGATCGGCGCGGTGCGGCGGCAGCGCGAGGGCTGGCAGCGGGACGCGACGCGGGAGCTGGCGACGGGGCGCACGGGTGCGGCGCTGGGGCGCTACGAGGCGGCAGGGATGGTGCGGGGCCATGTCACCCAGGACGCGGCGCGGGCGGCGCTGGTGGCGGGGTGGGCAGCGGAGCGCCGGGCGGCGTCGGAGCAATCGCGGGTGATGCTGGCCTACACGCGAGCGGACGTGGGGGAGCTGAACCGGCTGGCGCGGGAGCAGGTGCGGGCGGCGGGCGGGCTGGGGGTTGAGTACCAGGTCGAGACGGAGCGGGGCCAGCGTGCGATGGCGGCGGGGGACCGTCTCATGTTCCTCCGCAACGAGCGCGGGCTTGGGGCGGGTCCGGGCGGGCGCGGCGGGGTTGCGGTCAAGAACGGCAGCTTGGGGACGGTGCTGGCGGTGGAGGCTCAGGGCGAGCGGCTGACGGTGCGCCTGGACGGGCCGGGCAGCCCGGCCGGCGCGGGGCAGGAGGGGAAGGACACCCGGCCCGTGGTGACGTTCTACCTACGGGACTACGCCTACCTGGACCACGGCTACGCGGCGACGATCCACAAGGCGCAAGGGGTGACGGTGGACCGGGCGCACGTCCTGGCGTCGGCGCACATGGACCGGCACGCGGCCTACGTGGCGCTGACGCGGCATCGGGACGGGGTGGCGCTGCACTGGTCGGTGGAGGAACTGGGCGACCGGGCCGGCTTGGGCCGGGCCTTGGCGCGGGAGCGGACGAAGGACACCAGCTTGGACTATGGCGGGCCGGAGCGGGCGTATGCCGAGCGGCGGGGCTTGGACCTGCTGCGGCCGGAGAGCGCCATCGTGGTGTCGCGGCCAGGGCCGGAGGCGGCACCCCGGCCGGCGGCGCCCGCCGCGGCGGGGCCGGCGCCTGGCCCCGAGCTGGCGCAGGACGTGGCGCAGGGCCGGGCGCGGTTCCGGGCGCGGTTCGAGGCGCACCGGCGTCAACAGGCGCAGCAGGCGGCGGACGAGGCAGCGGCGCGCGAGCTGGTGGAACGGTGGGACCGGCTGCTGACCGGGTTCAACGCCGTCCTGCCCCGGCTGGACGCCGACCCGGCGTATGGCACCGCGCGGGAGGCGCTGTTGGGGTTCGGGCAGGAGGTGCGCGGGCAGCCCGGGGCGGCGGGGGTGCTGCGGGGGCAGGGCGAGGCGTTCGGGATGGGGGGGCGGCCGAACCTCCAGCGCGTGCTGGCCGACCCGCAGCCGGAGCGGGTGGTGGGCGGGATCGTGGAGGCGGCCGAGGCCGGGATGCGGGTGCGGCTGCAGGAACGTGCGGCGCAGCAGCAGGCCGCCCAGGAGGGGGCGCGGGAGGCGTCCCGCCGGCAGTCGCTGGCAAGCCAGCGGTCAGGCCCGAGCATGAGGATGTGACCCGGGGACGGGCAGAGGGAGGCGGCGGTGGACGGTGTGACGGGGCAGGCGGGGGAGGACCGGCTGTATGGGCTGATGGAGGTTGCCGAGCGGCAGCAGGCGGCGGTGCAGGCGGCCTTGGAGGGGCTGGCGGCCGAGCGTGCGGCCTTGGTGCGGGAGCGCGAGGCGCTGGCGCGCGGGGTGCGGGACGTGCAGACCGGCACGCAGGGGGCGGTGCGGGCGGCGGTGGCGGAGAGCCTGGCCGGGGCGGCGATGGAGGGGGCGGCAGCGGTGCAGGCGGCGACGGGGCCGCTGTTGTCCCGGCTGGCCGGGGTTTCGGAGCAGGCGGGGCAAGCGGACGCGGCGCTGCGGGGCGTGGTGGCATGGGCGAGCTGGCGCTTGCTGGGCTGGATGACGGCGGCGGTGGCGGCGCTGGTGCTGGGCGGGTGGCTGGCAAGCACGCTGGTGCTGTGGTGGGACACGGGGGCGATTGGCGCGGCGCGGGTGGAGAGGCGGCAGTTGCAGTTGGAGGTAGCCGAGCTGCGGGCGAGCCGGGACGAGTGGGCCAAAACCGGGGCGCAGGCGAAGCTGATCCGGTGCGGGCCGAAGGCGCGGCCGTGCGTGCGGGTGGACGAGCGCGCGGGGGTGTTCGAGAGCGGGGGCCATGCCGATTACCGGGTGATCCAGGGGTATTAAGCACCGCGTACCGGGGTATGATGGCAACGGGTGTGCCAGGAGAAGCTAGCGCGTTCCAGCGGGTGGAAGTCCCGCCCGGGTGAAACATGGCGAACCGATCTGCCCGAGCTGCGATGGGGCGTAAAAATTACGGCACGCAAATCCGATGCACGCCTACTGAGCATTCCTCCGCCAGAGAAACCGATATAAAATCTCAATGAAGGACGATTTTCCCGCCCATAAAACGCGCGTCATAATGTTGTGTGTTCCACTATCGCCGACCATGTTCTGGAAGCTCTGATGTTTTTGGGCCGTTCACTCGTCGCGCTGTTTGCATGACACCTGACGCCATGCCCTACTTGACGAAAACTTTCCTCACCGGATAAGAACCGCGGTTTTTGTTTCGTTCGCAAATACCTTGACGCCATAGGCCTCACACTTCGAGGCCAGGCTCGGGTTTCCGTGGAAAATGACGCTTTTTGCAACGACTTTCAGGCAGCCTTCGCTCCCACCTCCCGACGTCCCGCCGAAGTCCAGATCGCCGTTAGGGTTGTAAACCACTCCTGTGAGCGTTGTGCGCGTATTGCCGCCGAATGTGCTGGACTCGCTCGAAGTGCCTATGAACACGACGCCCGGTATGGCTCCGTTCACAGCATCGGCGGGTTTTGCGGCTGACAGCGTGACTGTCGAGCCGCCGGTCATGCTGATGGTGTTGGACGTGACAATCGTCACTCCGGTTCCGGTCAGCGATCCCTGGGCGCCAAGGCTGATGGGGCCGTAAACGTAATATATGCCTGGATTAAGTCTCACTGTGCCTTTTATATCCCAACTGGTCCAGCTAGTATTTGGGGACGGAGGCTGGCTATTTCTTGCTTGGTCATCGAAAGCAGAGATGCCAGAGGGCTTAATCCTGCTGATAGCATTCTGCACAGGAGTGTAGCTGGCATAGGGATCGGCGATGGTCCCGTTATTGGGAACTACAGGGCCACCGGATGGATTGACCACGATACCGTTCGGAGGAATGGCTCCTCCAGCATAGAACGCAGACGCTGAAAGGATTGCGCTTCCGCCTGCGGAGATCGAGGCGTTCGACCGCATGCTGCATCCCGTCAGGTTTACCGACACGCTGCCTTGAGCTTTGATGCCTGCTCCTCCACTGGCGATGGCGAAAACACACGGCTGGACGGAGCCGCCCGCTTCAGCCCACCCTGTTGCGTTGATGGTCACGGGGGCTGTGGAACCCATGATTCCCGTAAACAACAACGGCACGGACTGGCGGACAGTGACCATAAACCTCTTGTTCTCTGAGTTGGGGGCGCCGGCCGTGATCTGCGCCGTGATCTGATTGTCGCTCAGAAGTTGGGCGGTTGGATTCCAGGTCCTAGTCGTTCCACCCGCAGCGTCATTGAGTTCAGCAAGATCGGCAGCGGCGTTGACGCTCATCTGGGCGTCGCCGGTTGAAAGGTACTCTGTTGCTCCTGCAAGGGCGGCCAAGTCGGCCGTGCGCTGAACCTCGGCCTTGACGGTGGTCCAGTGGTTCACCTCGATTCCGGCGACCATCACCATAACGAGGGGTACAAAGCTTATGCCGGCGATAACGGCGACACCGCCGCGCTGGTCTTTTTGAAATTGCCAGAAAGTGTTCCGAAGGCCATCTGGTCCAGATACACAGCAGTGGACGCAAGCTCTGATTAATCTTTGAAGCATAGCAGTCATACCGCCGTTGATAAGAAAAGGTTTCTTCAGTTATTGAGGGCGCTCGCTCCTTCAGGATTTCTGGGAACGATGCAGCCGTTGCACAACCCCATTCGCAGCGGCATAGAGGTGCATCATCGCGGATGGGCCAAAATCGCCTGCTCCATGTTGACCGAGAGTTGTCCCTAACCACATTTCGATAACTGTAATATAAGGAGCCTAACAATGCGGCTCTTGTGATGCACGTCAAGAGTCAAAATAAATTGTTATGAATCATCAGCCATCCTGGTTGGCCATACTTGCGGGTGGCTCTTTCCGACCAGAATTTGGCTCGGATCGTCACGATGGTCTAAGTCGGCCAAAACACCGATGACGGCCAGCCCATGCTGCACCGCACCAACGCAGAGCGAACGTTATGGCAACAGAACTGGGGTTAGCTTGCTCTGGGAGGAGTGGCCCGCTCGTGATCATCGTCCGCACGCCGCCCAAGGTCGTACTGGATCGGCATGGGGGCTGGGAAATGGTACTCTGGGCCGGCGAGGCGTTCGACGCCATTGACGCTGCTCCCGGGACCGCCTTGATCGGCACCAGAACAGTCTTGGGAAGCACTCAACAAATGCAAGTGTTTCCCGACACGTAGTGCAGTATTGCCGGTATCTGCCCAACACTGGACCTGCACACGCATCATAGCTCTACCTGCTATGCGCGATGCCGTGCTTATGGCGTATCTTGGTCTTGGAAGCCTCTGGCTGCCACGGCTTCAGCAAAGGCTTCAACACGGCCATAGCAGCCGCATGCCGCGGTCTCCAGGCCCGCCCGGTCGCACACGAGGATGTGGCCCCGCCTCTGGCTGATGACCCCTGTCGTTTGCAGCGATGCGAGCGCGCCGGCCACGCCAGCCCTCCGGACCGCAAGCGTCTTGGCCAGGGAGTTCTGCCTCAGCGGCAGCTCGTCCCCGTCCACCCGGTCATGCGCCATCAACAGCCAGCGTGCCAGGCGATGCGCGACGGTGTGCTGGCTGTTGCAGGCCGCCGTCTGCGCCACCTGCGCCATGGACACCTCCAGCGCCTGCAGCAGCAGCCGCCACAGCACCGGCAGGGCGTCGGCG
>JAABUN010006358.1_pt1 | contig 13672 bp, 18 predicted proteins | sample 5559311 | NCBI WGS metagenome assembly JAABUN01 (sample SAMN10711877, study PRJNA513370) | rock metagenome | isolation source: Antarctica rocks | place: Antarctica: Victoria Land, Siegfried Peak sud | reverse complement strand
GCCGCGCGCCACCAACGCCCGCGCGATCGTCGCCATGGCCTGCTCGATCAGCGCGCCCGCGGCATCGCGGCCGAGCTTCGCCTGCAACGCCGCCACCTGCGCCGGCGGCGCCGACGCGGCGATGACTACGGGGGCGTGGCCAAGCTTGTCCGCGACCCAGGCCAGCGCCTGCGCCGTCAGCGCCGCCGCGTCGGGGGTGGCCAGCGCGTCCAGCTCCAGCGTGTGCGCACGGTCCCGCGCGTAGCCGATCTGCCCGAGCGTGGCGCGCGAGCACGATCCCGCCAGCACCGCGGCGTGGCCCCGCACCGGCGGCAGCGCGGCGGCGTCGCCACGCTCCGGCAGCAAGCCGGCGCGCCGGAATTTCGCCGGCAGGCCCATGGCGATGCCGGAGCCGCCGGTGATCAGCGCGTGGTGCTCCGCCGCCTCGCCGATCGCCAGCAGGTGCGCGTCGGTCACCGCGTCCACGATGGCGTAGCGCCGGCCGGCCTCCTTAAGCGCGGTCAGCGCGCCGCGGATCATCGCCACGCCCTGCGCCACCGTGGCGAAGGGCACCAGCCCGACCGAGCCGGCGGTCTGCCGCCCCAGCACCCGCACCAGGTTGGCGTCGCGCATCGGCGTCAGCGGATGGTTCTCCATGCCGCTTTCGTTCAAGAGGACGCCGCCGACGAACAGGTGGCCCTGGTAGACGGTGCGGCCGTTGGTCGGGAAGGCCGGGTTTGCCAGCGCGAAGCCGCAGCCGAGGCGCCGCACCAATGCGTCGGCGACGGGGCCGATGTTGCCGTGCTCCGTGCTGTCGAAGGTCGAGCAGTACTTGAAGAAGATCTGCTTCGCGCCGGCCGCCAGCAGCGCCTCGCAGGCGGCGAGGCTGTCCGCCACGGCCGCCGCCGCCGGCGCGGTGCGGGACTTCAGCGCGACGATGACGGCGTCGGCCTCGGGCAGCGGCCCATCGGGCACGCCGATCACCTGCACGGCCGTCATGCCGCCCTTCACCAGCGTGTTCGCCAGATCGGTGGCGCCCGTGAAATCATCGGCGATGCAGCCGAGCAGCGGCATGGCGGTCCTCCCCTACAGCGACGAGCCGTCCTTGCGGAAATACCGTGCCCGGCCCTCGGCATCCGGGCGCACCATCAGGTCGTCCTCCGGGTAGTCCACGGAATCGCCGCGGGTCCGGTCGCCAACTTCCAGGTAGGCCACGTCGGCCGTGGTCTCGTTCACCAGGTGGTGCGCGTCGCCGCTGCCGGCGGCGAAGCCGGCGCACATGCCGGGACGGAGCGGCGTGCGTCCGGCCTCCGTCACCAGGGTTGGCGTGCCTTCCAGCACGTAGACGAACTCGTCCTGCAACGCATGGGTGTGGCGGAGCGAGGAGGCCGCGCCGGGCGGCAGCCGGGTGAGGTTCACGCCAAAATTCCGCAGCCCGAACAGGTCGCCGAGCGGCCGTTTCTCGCGCGTGCCGAGCTTGGCGGCCAGGTCCGCCGGGTAGCCGCTCGGCCGGGCGCGCGGCGGCGCCGCGGCAGCGTCGATCGCCGGGGGTCGGTCGGCCATGCTGTTCTCCCGCTGCTTTCCCCATGGGTGGTGTAGCATCGCCCATCGGCAGCGGGGAGGCGATCCATGGAAAAGCAGGTGGTGCGGGCGGACGTGCCGGAGACCGGCGGGCCGTTCAACCTGTGCGTCCGCCACGGCGACATGCTGTACGTCTCCGGCCTGCCGCCCTTCGAGGAGGAGTACTGCGCCGCGTTGCGCGCCGCCCGCGCCCGTGGCGAGCCGCCGCCGCCCTTCCCGGACCTGCCGTTCGAGCGCCAGGTCACCATCGTGATGGACCACCTGAAGCGGCTGGTCGAGGCGGCGGGATCGAACATGGACTGCCTGCTGAAGGTCATCGTCTGGCTGCGCGACCAGCGCCAGCAGGAGCAGTTCGACCGGATCTACCGCGGCTACTTCTCGTCCGCCGAAACCCTGCCGGCGCGAACCCGGATGCAGGCCGGCCGCACGCCGATGGACTGCGCGCTGGAGGTCGAGGCGATCGGCTACGTGCCCCGCACGGTCTGACCCCAACCGATGCCGCCGCACTTGCACAGCCTCTAATGCATCCCTATCCTGATATGCATTAACGGCGAGGCGGAAATGGCAAGCGCGGTCGATCTGACGCTCAACGAGGCCGGCTACGTGGTGGGCCAGTCCAGTACGGCGATCAACCGCGCCGTCGACCGCGGAGTCATCAAGGCCAGGCTGCAGCGCCGCGGCAACGGCCAACTGCGCAGGATTGGCCCGGCGGAGCTGCGCTTCCTGGCGCTCGCTGGCGCGGTCGAGAAGGACCTGACACCGACGGCCCGGCGCAAGGTCTACGAGGCCATCCGGCGCCTGCCCGCCGACGCCCACCGCCTGGAGGTCGGCCCCATGGAGTTCAGCCTGGCCGAGGTCGACCGCAGCATCGCCGAACGGCTGCGCCGGCTGGTGGAGGTGAAGGCCCTGGTCAAGGAGGTCGCGGGCGCCGATCCGGTCCTCCGCGGCACCGATGTTCCGACCCACGTCATCGCCGCCCTGGCGCGCGGCCAGACCACGGCCGAGATCATCGAGGACTATCCGGGACTGACACCGCAACAGGTCGAGGCCGCCGTCGAATACGCCAAGGTCTACCCGAAGCCCGGCCGGCCGCTGCCGACGCGGAGCATGTGGCGGATGCTGGGCGACATGGCCGAGTCCGGCGTGTGGGATGTGGAGGACGACCCGGAACCGATCACGCCACGCCTGATGCCGTGACGGTCTGGCTGCTCGACGAGAACGTGCTGCGCGAGCTGACTCCCAGCGGGAACGCCGGGGTGCGTGCCTGGCGTGCCACGGTCCGCGAAAGCGATCTCCGGATTAGTGTGATGACGTTCTTCGAAAAGCGGCGAGGCTGGGAGCGCCGGCGGAAAACCGACCCCGCCCTCGCGGCGGCGAAGCTCGCCGAGCTGGACGTGTTCGAAACCGCCTATGGCACCCGAATCGTTCCCATCGACGGCCCGGTCGCCGCGGAATGGGCCCGCCTGCTCGGCGCCAAGGAAAAGAACCAGCGCGACCGGGCGCTCGCGGCGACCGCCAGGGTGCACGGCTTCGTGCTGGTCACCCGCAACATCGACGACGTGCGGGGCTGCGGCGTGCGGGTGCTCGACCCCTTCCGCCGGAACCCGGCGATCGCCACGGTCTGACGCCGTCAGGCGAGCAGCCGCTTGCGGAAGAAGATGCGCTCGCGGCGCGGCGGGTAGTCCAGCCGCGCGTATTCCTGGTAGCCCTGCCTGCGGTAAAATCCCGGCGCCTGGAAGCTGAAGGTATCTACCATCGCCGAGTGGCTCCCGCCCGCCACCGCCCACCGCTCCGCCTCCCGGACCAGCCGGCTGCCGAGCCGCAGCCGCCGCCACGGCTCGGCGATCCATAGGTAGCGGATCGCCAGCCACCCGGCATAGCTGCCGCCGGAAAGCCCGGCCACCACCACGCCGTCCTGCCGCAGGAACACCCCCAGCGGGTGCCAGGGCTGGTGTCCGAGCCACTGTTCGTCGTTGTACGCATGCAGCCCGGCCGGCAGCACGTCGACGTCCGCCTCGGCCGGCCGGTCCTCGACCGACAGCACGAGGCCCGGCGGCAGCGTCACGCCCGCGCCCCCGGCAGCGCCAGCACGTCGCGATGGCCGACCCGCAGATTCAGCCGGCGATCCGCGACCTGGTCCAGCCGCGCCTCGCGCCACTCCTCGATGCGGCCGGCGCCGCGCCGATCGTGCTGCGCGGCGGCCGTGGCGTGGCCGGTGACCAGTTCCGCCAGGAAGCGTGGCGTGTGGCTGCGGAGGCCGGGCAGGGGGTCGCCGCCGCGGCCGCGGACCACCCAGTCGCTGGTGGCCGCCGCCACCGTGAAGCCGCGCGCCCCGAACACCTCGGCGATCATGCCCGGCGCCGCCGGCCCCAGCGCCATCCCGGAAAATCCCTTGTCGCGGCGCTGGTCGCGGCGGAACCCGGCGGCGACACGCGCATCCTCGGCGTGCGGCGGCGCGAAGCCGCCCCGCCCGTCGACACAGAGCGAGGCGTAGAACGGCACCCGCAACGCTGTGGCCATGCGCTCAAGCCAGCGCCGCGAGACCAGGTCCGCCAGCGCCGAACTCAGCACCGCGTCGGCATTGTCCAGCGGTAGGTTGGCGGGCGCCCCGGCCAGGTCGGCGACCAGCGCCTCGACCCGCCAGGCGCCGCCGGGGGCGTGCACCAGCAGGGTGCGGCGGGCCGGGAAGGTCACCTTCAGCCCGATCTCCTCGGCCCGGTCGGCGATGGTGTCGAACGCCGCCTCGGCCATCTCGCGGTCGGCATCCACCAGGGTCCAGGCCTGGGCGCGGCCGATCCGCGGCGCCAGCCAGCGGAACAGGCTGCCGGTGCCGGCGCCAAGGTCGAGCAGCCGCGGCCGCGCCGGCAGCCGCGCCATCAGTGCGGCGGCCAGCGCCTCGTTGCGGGCCAGCGCGTCGAAGGGTTCGCGCAGGTCGAGCCAGTCGAGGTCGAATGCCTCCGGCTGCCGGCCGCCATCGTCGAAGCCCATTCAGCCCTCCGTACCGGCCGCGGCGGCATCCAGCTCGGCCACGAAGGCCGCGGCGCGATCCGCCCAGCGCGGCAGGCGCTGCCCGGCGGCCCAGGACGCCTCGGCCATGTCGGCCCGCATCTCGGCGTCGAACAGCAGCCGCCGCAACGCCCGCGTCAACGAAACCACGTCGCCCGGCGGCGAGACGATGCCGGCCTCCATCGGCACCAGTTCGGCGATCGCGCCGCCGGCGGTGATCGCCAGCGGCAGGCCGCGCGCCATCGCCTCGGCCGCCGCCATGCCGTAGCCCTCCCAGTGGGTCGCCAGCGCGAAGACATCGGCCTCGGCGTACAGCGCCTCTAGCGCCGGCGCATCCACCTCGCCCGCGAAGGCCACGCGCTGTTCGATGCCGAGTTCCCCGGCCAGCGCGCGCAGCCCGTGCGCATGGACCGCATCGCGCTCGCCGCCGGCGATGGTGAGACGCCAGTCGAGGTCCGGCAGCCCGGCCAGCGCGCGCAGCAGCACGTCGTGCCCCTTGCGCGGCACCAGCGCGCCGACCGACAGCAGCGCCACCTGCGGCCCGCCCGAACCGCGCGCGCGCGGCGCCTCATCGGTGCCCGGCTCGACCACGCCGAGGCGCTCGGGGGCAACGCCGAACTCCTCGCGCAACCGCCGCGCGGTCAGGGCCGAGGTGGCGACCAGCCGCGCCGTGTGGGGGAACAGCGCCTGCTCCAGCCGCCGCAGCGCAACGCGGTCTTGCTCGGAAAACCCGGTCTCCAGTGCCGTCGGATGGTGGATCAACACCACCGCGCCGCGTCGCCGCAACCCGTCGGCCAGCGGCGCGAAGGCCGGCAAGCCGAGGCCGTCGATCACCGGCCGGGCCTCGGTCGGCACGCTCGCCAGCGCCTCGCGCGCGCCAGCTTCTGCGGCGGCGTCGGGAAGCGGGTGCCGCCCGGCCATTTCCACCACCTGCACCTCGTGCTCCAGCTCGCGCAGCCCCGCCACCAGCCGGCGGTCGTACTGGTAGCCGCCGGAGACGGTGTCGAGCCTGCCAGGGACGAGCAGTGCCAGCTTCACGCGGTTGCCACCCCGACCGGCCCCTCGAACGCCGCCCAGGCATTCGGGCTTTCCCGCAGCAGCACCTTCAGCCCCTCGACGCCGGCGCTGCCGGGGCCAAGCCGGCCGTCCCGAAGCGCCGCCGCCAGCAGGCCGTGGATGTGGGCGCACAGGAATTCGGTGGTTGTGTTCAGCCCGGCCAGCGACGGCTCGGCATCCAGGTTGCGGTAGTCCAGCGTGTCCAGGATTTTCCGCAGCTCGACCTTCGCCAGGCCGATGTCCACCAGCAGGTGCAGCGCATCCAGCTTCGGCGCGCGGAACTCGGCCTCGACCACGAAGGTGGCACCGTGCAGCCGCTGCGCCGGGCCGAATTCGGCGCCGCGGAAGCTGTGGGCGACCATGATGTGGTCGCAGACGGTCAGGCTGAACATCGCTTGCACACTCTATATATAGGTGACGACGGGGCAGGGGGCGCCCGCCGGGCCGAGCAGCGCCGGCAGCGTGGCCGGCAGGTCGGCGAAACGGGTGGGCGGGCCGAGCAGCGCATCCAGCCGGGCATCGTCCAGCAACGCCAGCGCCAATGCCAGCCGCTCGGCATGGCTGCGCCGGCCACGCATCGGGCGCGCCACCTGGCCGACCTGGCTGGAGACCACCGACAGCCGCCGCGCGTGGAAATCCTCGCCGAGCGGCAGCGCCACCTCGCGCCCGCCGTACCAGCTTACCTCCACAACGCGGCCCTCGAAGCCGCAGCGCCCCAGCGCGAGGCGCAGCCCGGCGGGGTCGCCGCTGGCGTGCAGGACCAGGTCGCGCTGGTGCGGCGCTTCCTCCGGCGCGCAGAAGCGCAGGCCCAGCGCCCCGGCCAGCGCGGCACGCGACGGGTCGATGTCGCAGACCCACAGGTCCACGCCCAGCGTCGTGGCCAGCAGCAGCGCGGCCAGCAGCCCGACCACGCCGGCGCCGACCACCAGCGCGCGCTCGCCGACCAGCGGGCGCGCATCCCACAGCACGTTGACCGCGGTCTCCATGTTGGCGGCGAGCACGGCGCGATGGTCCGGCACGCCCAGCGGCACGGGCAGGCACATCGCGGCCGGCGCCACGAAGCGGTCCTGGTGCGGATGCAGGCAGAACACCCGCCGCCCCAGCAACGGCGCCGGCCCTTGCTCCACCACGCCGACCGCCGCGTAGCCGTATTTTACCGGGAACGGGAACCCGCCCGCCATCAGCGGCGCCCGCATCGCCGACCACTGGGATTCCGGCACGTCGCCCGCCAGCACCAGCCGTTCGGTGCCGCGCGAGATGCCGCTGGCCAGGCTTCGCACCACCACCTGGTCCGCGCCGGCCTCGGGGAGCGTCTCCTCGCGCAATTCCGCCACGCCGGGCGCCACAGTCCATAGGGCCGTCGCGCTTTGGGCCGTCGCGCTTTGGGGCGTCGCGCGACAGAACACTAAACGCACATCCCCGGCCGGGCGCGGTCGAGCGCGATGTCGAACAGCACGTCCTCGCCAAGGTCGTGGTGCCGCCAGGCGAAGCGCATCCCATCGGCGATGCGCGCCGCCTCGGGCAGGGTGAAGGCCGGAATGCCGGACCCCAGCAGCACCGGCGCCACCGTCACGTGCAGCCGGTCGAGGCAGCCGGCGGCCAGGAATCGGCTGACGGTGACGCCGCCGCCCTCGACGAACACGCGCGTCAGGCCGCGCCCGGCCAGCGCCCGCAGCAGGCTCGGCAGGTGCAGGCCGCCCGTCGGGTCGCGTGGCAGGCGCAGCACCGTGGCTTCGCCATGAAGGCCCGGCCCCGGCGCATCCTCGGCGGCCAGAAGCAGCGTCGCCGGCGCCTCGCGGAACACCCGATGCTCCGTGCCGAGGCGCCGGCCAGGATCCAGCACCACCCGCACCGGGTCCGGCCCGGCGCAGTGGCGGGTGGTGAGGCGCGGGTCGTCGTGCCGCACCGTGCCGGCGCCGACCACCACCGCATGGCACAGCGCGCGCAGCCGGTGGGTGTGCAGGATGTCGCCGGCGCCGCCGATCCATTGCGAGGAGCCCGAGGCGGTGGCGATGCGCCCGTCCAGCGTCTGCGCCAGCCGCCCGACCACGGTGCAGCCATCGGCCGCGCGCGGCGCCCCGAGCAGCGGCGCGAACAGCGCGGCCATCGGGCCGGCGGGCGGCATGCGCGGGTCGCCGGCCTCGCGCAGCGCAAGCAGGGCCGTCCATTCGGGATCGCTCGACATGCCGTCCATGACGCGGCGCACCATGCCGTGCGCGGAACCAGGCAGGCAAGGCCCGGCGACGCCAGGGGGAGGCATACCGGCAGTGCCTCGGGCGGGGGGTTGTACGCAAGCGGTGGGGGTGATATCCTGCCGCCAGCCTCGGGACCGATCATATGCTCGCATTGCCCGCCGCACGGAAATCAAGCCGGTCCGCGCCCCTGCCGCTTTTCGCCGAAGCCGCGGCGGCGGAACTTCCTTGTGCCGGGCTGCCTGCGGACTCCTTCCTCGAAGGCATCCGAGGCTTCCGGCAATTCGGTACTCCGACGCTGGAAAGCCGGATCGACGGCATCCCTTATCTGATCAACGAGTACTGGACCTCTGGGCAGCGCCAGGCATCCTCGATCCACGAGATTACCTATCGCGCCTGCTTCAAGCCGCAGCTTCCCGAGTTCTTCATCGCCCGTATGACCTCGCCGAGCGAAACGGTATACGATCCCTTCATGGGTCGGGGCACCACGCCCGTCCAGGCGGCGATCATGGGCCGCCGTCCGGCCGGGAACGACATCAACCCGCTCTCGGTCCTCCTGACCCGGCCCCGCCTGCGGCCGCCTTCCTTGGCGGAGATCGCCGCCCGCCTCCGCGAGGTGCCATGGGAGGCCGGCGAGGCTGGTCGGACCGACCTCGGCGCCTTCTATCACCCGTCCACCCTGCTGAAGCTGAACGCCCTCCGGGCATGGCTGCTGTCACGCTGCCCCTTGGACCAGCCGGACCCGGACCCGGTCGACGACTGGATACGGATGGTCGCGCTCAACCGGCTGACCGGGCACTCGCCGGGCTTCTTCTCGGGCCGGACCATGCCGCCCAACCAGGCGGTCTCGCTGGAAGCCCAGATCAGGATGAACGCCAAATCCGGGATGGCGCCGCCGCCCCGCGACGTGGCCGCGGTGATCCTGAAGAAATCGCGGAGCCTGCTGGCGGATGTGTTCCCGCTTGCCCATCCGCCGGCCATCCTCTGTGTCGGGCCGGCATCGGCGACACCGGCAATACCGGATGCCTCGGTCGCCCTGACGGTCACTTCGCCGCCCTTCTTGGACATCGTCCAGTACGCCGGCGACAATTGGCTGCGCTGCTGGTTCGCCGGGATCGACTTGGGTGCCATGGCCATCGCGATGCATCGCACCGAAGCGGCCTGGACGACGATGGTCCGCGACGTGTTGCGCGAGCAGGCCCGCATCCTGCGGTCTGGCGGGCACGTCGCCTTCGAGGTCGGCGAAGTCCGCGGCGGCAAGGTGCTGCTTGAAAAGCTGGTATGGCAGGCGGCCGACGGCTTGCCGTTCGAGCGCCAGGCCGTGCTGGTCAACCAGCAGGAATTCACCAAGACGGCCAATTGCTGGGGGGTCGCCAACAACAGGTCCGGGACCAACACCAACCGGGTCGTCCTCTTGCGCCGCCGGTAGGCCGTCGTGATGGCATTGCCGACGCACCAGCGCAGGCCTTCAAGGCAACGGCCGCCGACATCCAGCATCATCGAACCACCGGGCGCGGTCGGCTGGCCTACGGCCGCGGCAACGCCTGCGGGAACCAGGCCAGCACCGCCATCGCCATCACCCCGGCCAGCACTGGCAATAGGATGCTCGACACCAGCCGGATCGCCACGAACCGCCCGCCCAGCACCGGCCATTCCCAGGCGATCACCCGATGGAACCCCAGGATCGCCCAGCCGGTGATCAGCGCCACCATCTGCGCCGGCCCGGCGCCGGCCTTCATGAAGGTCAGCACCAGCGGGAAGGACACGAAGGGCCCGCCGGGGATGAAGCCGCCGGCCAGGCTGGCGACCAGGATGCCGGTCAGCCCGGACTCCGGCCCGAGCCAGGCGCTGGCGGCCTCGGGCGGGATCAGTTCCGACAGGAAGGCCGCCATTGGCATCGCCACCAGCAGCAGCGGCAGCACCCGCAGGATGTTCTGCCCGGCCTCCCGCAGCGCCCGCTGCGCGGTCGGCATCCCGCGCCGCGCCGCCAGCCCGAAGGCGCCGAGCGCCACCGCGAACAGCAGGATCTGCGCGAACGTCATGCGCGCGGCGCGGCCGGCGGCGGGGCGCCGGGCGGCACCCAGTCGATCGGCACCCGCCGCGCCAGCCACCCGGCGACCTGCCCGAGCGGCAGGCCGCAGAGAAACCGCAGCAGCGCGAAATCGGCGCCGAGCAGCGGCACCTCCCAGGTCAGCACGCGCTGGAAGCCGTTCAGCGCCCAGGCGACGATGAAGGCGATCAGCGCGCCGCGGTCGGCCCCGGCCCGGGCCAGCACGAGCACCAGCGGGAAGGCCGCCATCGGCCCGCCCGGCGTCGCCATGCCGGCGATGGTGGCGACGACCAGCCCGCGAAAGCCCGACTCGGCGCCCATCCAGCGGGCCAGCGCGCCCGGCGGGATCAGTTGCCGCAGGCTGCCCGCCAGCAGCAGTCCGGCGACCATCGCCGGCAGCACCGCCAGGAACACCTCCGCCGCCGAGCGGAGTGCGCGTTCGAAGCCCGCCGGCCCGTGCAGCCGATGCACCAGCACGCCGGCGACCACGCTGATGCCGCCGAGGATGAACAGGTTGGAGTGGCGGCGAAGGAATCGGTGCATCACCGCACAGGCTGCCCGCCGTGGCGAAGGCCGGCAAGGCCACGGCCCTCGCCGCCGCGATCAGCCTGGCCGGGCGCCCGACGCCGCGCGCGGCCGGGGCAGGGCGCTACAGCCGCACGCCCTGCGTCAGGTGCCGTTCCTCGGCCGAGCGCTGGAAGCCGCCATCGAGGATCATGGCCGCCGCCACCGCCAGGACCACCGCCGCCACGATGCCGATGCCGATCGCCCGCATGGCGATTCTCCCCTTCAAGTTCGTTCCGCTTCGGTTATCCGGCGCCGCCGCCGCGCTGTCCAGCGGCCCGCGGCAGCAGCGCCTCGGCCACGGCCAGGTCGGCCGGCGCGTTGGCGTTGAAGAACGGGTCCACCGGATCGGCGGCCCAGTCGGCGTGGGCGCAGCCATGCCGCGCCGTCCAGCGGTCGATCTTCCGCTCGCCGGCCAGCAGCGCCGCCCGCAACTCGGCCCGCAGCGCCACCGGCCACAGCCCGACCGGCGGATGCGCCTGCCCGGCCGAGCGGGCGCAGGCCAGCGGCACCGCCGCCGCGGCGCGCGCCGCGTGCAGGCGCCGGGCCAGGTCCGGCGGCAGGAACGGGCAGTCGCCGGGCACCGACAGCACCCAGTCCAGCTCCGGCCGCCGCGCCGCCGTCCAGTCCAGCGCCGCCAGCACGCCGGCCAGCGGTCCGGGGTGGTCCGGCAGCCCGTCCGCCACCACCGGCAGGCCGTAGCCGGCGAAGCGCGCGGCGTCGCCGTTGGCGTTCAGCACCACCGCGGCGACCTGGGGGGCAATCCGCTCCAGCACGTGGTCCAGCAGCGGCCGGCCGCCCAGCAGCCGCAGCGGCTTGTCGCCGCCGCCCATCCGCCGCGCCAGGCCGCCGGCCAGCACCACCGCCAGCGTGTCGTTCATGCCTGGCGGACCCCATCGGCCGCCGCCTCGCGCGAGTTCTTCCGCCAGTGGCGCGGGCTTTCCTCGGCCACATGGGCGAGGTCGGCGTCGAACACGATCCGCGCCTCGCCGGCCAGCGCCACGAACCGCTTGCCCTTGCAACGGCCGATCAAGGTGAGGCCCACCTGCTGCGCCAGCTCCACCGCCCAGGCGGTGAAGCCGCTGCGCGAGACCAATATGGGAATGCCCATCCGCACCGCCTTGATGACCATCTCCGAGGTCAGCCGCCCGGTGGTGTAGAACAGCTTGCCGTCGCCGCCGGTGCCGGTGCGGAACATCCACCCCGCGATCTTGTCGACCGCGTTGTGCCGGCCGACATCCTCCATGTAGGCCAGCGGCCGGTCCCCTTCGCACAGCGCGCAGCCGTGGATGGCGCCGGCTTCCAGGTACAGCGTCGGCAGCGTGTTGATCCGGTGCAGCAGGCGGTACAGGTCGGAGGTCCGCACCTCGCCCGCCACCGGCAGCCGCGCCGCCGAAAAATCCTCCAGCAGGTCGCCGAAGGCGGTGCCCTGGGCGCAGCCGCTGGTCAGCGTCTTCTTCCGCAGCTTCTGCTCGAAGTCGGTGCGGTGCGCGGTGCGGACCACCACCACCTGCAGATCCTCGTCGTATTCCACCGCGCTGACGCTGTCGTCCCGCCGCAGCATGTTCTGGTTCAGCAGGTAGCCGATCGCCAGGTCTTCCGGCCGGTCCAGGATGGTCATCATCGTGACGATCTCCTGGCCGTTCAGGAACAGCGTCAGCGGCCGCTCCACCGTCACGCTGGCCTCGATCCGCGCGCCGGTGTGGTCGAGGCCCGCCACGCGCCGGGTCAGGCGCGGGTCGGCCGGGTCGGGCTGCACCAGCAGGCGGTCTTCCATGCGGGACAGATGGGCCGCGCGCCATGCCGAGGCAACCATTCGCCCGCCTCGGCATTGAGCATTGCAGGATGCGGGGAGTACGATCCATGGGCCTGTTCAATTTTCTGCGGGATGTCGGGGCGAAGCTGGTCGGCGCGCCGGGGGCCTTCGCGGCGCCGACGCCCGAGGCGCTGAAGGCGGAACTCGACCGCCTCGGGCTGCCCTCCGCCGGCGTTTCCATCAAGGTCGACGGCGAGGCGGTGCACCTCACCGGCAGCGTGCCGGATGCCGCGACCCGCGAGAAGATCGTCCTCGCGGTCGGCAACGTCCAGGGCGTGTCCAAGGTGGACGACCAATTGCAGGGTGGCGAGGCGCCCGGCTCGGTCGGTGGCGTGCTGTCCGGCATGGCCAACCTGCCGGCCGGCGCCGCCAGCACCCAGGCGGCCGGCGGCATGGTGAGCGGCGCCACGCCGCAGCCGGTCGAGCAGGGGCCGGGCGGCTCGGCCTTCTATACCGTGCAGAAGGGCGACACGCTCTCGGCCATCGCCCGCACGCAGTATGGCGACGCCAACGCCTACCCGCGCATCTTCGAGGCCAACAAGCCGATGCTGGACAGCCCGGACAAGATCTACCCCGGCCAGGTCCTGCGGATTCCGCCGAAGGGCTGAGGCTGCTCGTCCTGGCTCAACGAGGACGAAGCGGTGCGGCGTCGCCATCCTGGGTTTGCCGCACGAAACGCGCCGCCTTCCTTGAAGCCTGTGAAGTGAATAGGAGTAGCTGTCGGCGTGGCGTAACCCGCCACGTCGGACGTGCAAAGTGCTTTGCAGCAAGGCCGGACCAGGACGCTCCGGCGAGGGAGGATTTTCCGATGCCCAAATTTGGTGCCGTGTTCGCCACGCTCGTTGGTCTTGCCTTGGGGACCGTGGGACATGCCGGCGCACAGTCCGTGCCGGGGACCAGTCCGCTATCCGCCCCGCAGGGTGCCATGTGTGGCGGCATGTGCGGCATGGGCGGCACCGCGGCGCAGGGCACGCCGATGCCCGGCATGACGCAGGGTCAAGGCAGCACGATGCAGGGCGCCTGCCCGATGATGCGGAACGCCGCGTTGATGGAGGAGCGCCTGCGCCGGCTGGAGGAGCGTTCGGGCGTGCCGACGCCACCTCCCGCCCAATCTCCAGGGTGAGGGCACCCCGGACCATCCTGGGGCGTCCCTGAACGCTGCCCGTTGGCGAAGCCACGCAAAGTCCGGTTCCCGCGCAGGCTGCAGCGCTTGCCAGAAGGCCAATGGCGGCAGGATCATCCACTGCAGGACCGGCGATAGGCCAAGGGCGAAGCCGCCGGGCAGCGGCACGGTGGGCATCAGCCCCAATGCTGTTCACTCAAGAGGATCAAGCCGCTACCAGAACTTTCCAAAAAGCCGAATTTTCAATGTGTTGAGGCCAGCCATGAAGCTTAGGTGAACACAATTCTGCCCTAAGTGAACGGTGT
>JAABUN010006356.1_pt1 | contig 13677 bp, 14 predicted proteins | sample 5559311 | NCBI WGS metagenome assembly JAABUN01 (sample SAMN10711877, study PRJNA513370) | rock metagenome | isolation source: Antarctica rocks | place: Antarctica: Victoria Land, Siegfried Peak sud | reverse complement strand
TCACGACCCGGGGGATGGCCGAGCTGCGCGGCACGAGGTACGGCGGCGCGGCGCATTTCGCCTTCGCACCCTCGCGCAAGACGGCTGCTGGCTATGCGGCGCTGCTCGACATGCCCGCGCTGGCAGCGGCGGCCACTAGCGATGTCTTCTGGGACCGCGTCGTCACCGTCGAGCCGGCGGGCCAGGAGGAGGTCTACGACCTCACGGTGCCCGGACCAGGATGCTGGCTGGCCGACGGCATCGTCTCGCACAACTCTGGTGCCATCGAGCAGGACGCGGATCTGTGCGTCTTCATCTACCGCGACGAGTACTACAACCCGGACACGACCGAGACGCCCGGTGAGGCCGAGCTCATCATCGCCAAGCACCGCAACGGCTCGCTCGGCAAGGTCGACCTCGTCTTCCAGGGGAAGTACACGCGCTTTCGCAACATGAGCCGGGAGTACGGCTGATGCTGCGCCCGGACGACCCGTGTCCGTACGGAGCGTGCGACGGGTCGGGGTTCGTCGACGACGACGCGACGCAGACCGCGCGGCCGTGCCGCTGCCGGCCCGAGCGGATGGCGGGGCGGCGCAGCGCGGTGCTCTCCGCGGTCATCCCGAAGAAGTACCGCGGCGTCGGCTTCGACCGTCCGCCCGTGACGGAGATCGCCGTGCGCGCGCCCGGGCAGGTGCGGGCGATCCGCGCCTACGTGCGCGAGCTCGCCGCGAACCTCGACGCCGGGCGCGGGCTGTGGCTGTTCGGCGGGCCCGGGACGGGGAAGACGACGTTGGCGATGATCGTCTCCAAGGCGGCGCTCGACGCGGGGCGGACGGTGGCGATCTACTCCCTGCCGAAGCTGCTGGCCGAGATCCGCACCACGTTCGACGAGGACGCCGTGCACTCGTACACGAGCCTGCTCGACAAGCTCACCGAGGTCGACCTCCTGCACATCGACGACGTGGGCGCGGAGAAGACGAGCGACTGGGTGCTCGAGCAGCTCTACGCGATCGTCAACGCTCGCTACGAGGAGGAGCGCGCGGTCGTCATCACCACGAACCTCGTCGACCGCGAGCAGATGGTCGAGCAGATCAAGGAGCGCACCGTCTCTCGCCTGGAGGAGATGTGCGAGGTCCTGCCGCTGTACGGCGAGGACGCGCGACGCCGCGTCGGATAGCCCGCCGTAGACTCAGGCGGACATGCCGGGACTGGTCATCGTGGGCGCGCAATGGGGCGACGAGGGCAAGGGGAAGGTCGTCGACCTCCTTGCCGAGCGGGCCGACGCGGTCGTCCGCTTCCAGGGCGGCAACAACGCGGGCCACACGATCGTCCGCGACGGCGAGGAGTTCAAGTTCCACCTCGTGCCGAGCGGGATCCTCTATCCCGGCAAGACGTGCATCATCGGAAACGGCGTGGTCGTCGACCCAGCCGTCCTGCTCTCAGAGCTCGACGGGCTGCGGGCCGCGGGCATCGACGTCTCGGGCCTGAAGGTCTCGGCCAACGCCCACCTGATCATGCCCTACCACGTCATCCTCGACCACTCGGGCGAGGCGCGCCTGGGCAAACAGGAGATCGGCACGACCAAGCGCGGAATCGGCCCGTGCTACGCCGACAAGGCCGCGCGCCTCGGCATCCGCGTGCAGGACATGCTCGACGAGAAGATCCTGAAGAAGAAGATCATGGCGGCGCTCGAGCCGAAGACGCTCATGCTGCGCCCCTACGAGAAGGACCGGCGCTTCGCGGAGATGCTCGACCTCCAGAAGATGACCGAGGATCTGCTCACGTTCGGCCACCGCCTCGAGAAGCACATCGCCGACACCTCCGCGCTCGTGTGGCGCACGCTGGACGAGGGCAAGCTCGCGCTCTTCGAGGGCGCGCAGGCCACGATGCTCGACATCGACCACGGCACCTACCCCTTCGTGACGTCGAGCAACCCGGTCGCGGGCGCCGCGACGATCGGCGCGGGGGTCGGCATCAAGGACATCGACGAGATCTGGGGCGTCGCCAAGGCCTACGCCACCCGCGTCGGCGCCGGCCCCTTCCCGACCGAGCTCTTCGACGAGGCCGGCGACCGCCTGCGCGAGAACGGCCACGAGTTCGGCACCACCACCGGACGCCCGCGGCGCTGCGGCTGGATCGACCTCGTGGCGCTGCGCTACGCCGCGCGGCTGAACACGTTCGACGCGCTCGTCATCACGAAGCTCGACGTCCTCACCGGCTTCGACCGGATCCAGGTCTGCACGCAGTACCGCGGCGCCGACGACGCGACCTTCGAGACCTTTCCCTACCACCAGTCGGTGCTGCACAAGGCGCGGGGCGAGTACGAGGAGCTGGAAGGCTGGGCGGAGGACATCACGGAATGCCGGGTGGAGTCCGACCTCCCGCAGGCGGCGCGCGACTACCTCGCGTTCCTCGAGGAGCACGCCGGGGGCACCCCGATCGTGCAGGTCGGCGTCGGGCCGGGCCGCGAGCAGCAGATCTGGATGGATTCCGGCCGGGCCGTGACCTCCCTGCGGGAGCACGCCTCGGCGTGAGCCTCAGCGCCGGTCGCTCTCCAGCAGGTCGATGTCCTCCACGTAGCGCACGACGCGCCCGGGGATTCCGATGACGACTCCGCGCGGGGGCACGTCGTTGGTCACGACCGAGCCCGCCGCGACGTAGACCTCCTCACCGACCTCCACGCCCGGGGTGAGGATCGCGCCGCCGCCGATGCGACAGGCGCGCCGCAGCGTCGCGCCGCGCAGCTCGTCGCCCGCGTGCTGGCGGGCCATGGTGTTGTCGTTCGTCGTCATCGCGCACGGCCCCACGAACACGTCGTCCTCGACGACGGAAAACGCGGTGAGGTAGACCTGCGACTGGAGCCGGACGCGCTCACCCACGACCACGTCATTGTCGACGCAGGAGCCGCGCCCGACGACGCTGTCGGCGCCGATCATCGTCCGCTCGCGGACGTAGGCCTGGTCTCCGACGATCGCTCGTTCGCCGATGTGCGCGCCCGCGAAGACGATCGCCTGCGCGCAGATCGACGCACCGGCCTCGATGACGAGCGGCGTGTTGACGGGTGCGGCGCTCGAGGAGCGGGCCGCGAGCCGCGGCGGCTTGCCGAGGACGACGCCGTCCTGGATGACGACTCCGGCGCCGATGATCGTGTCGCCGTGGACGACGACGTTGGCGCCGAGCTCGACGTCGTCGGCCAGCGTGGCCGTGGGGGAGAGGACGAGGCCGGGGGCCGCCAGGGGGGACGCCATCTCGGGTACCTTATGCGGCTCGTGAGCGGGCAGAATCCCAGGCCATCGCTGCGCGGCGCGGTGCTCGGCCTGGGCATGATCGGTCGCCACCACGCCCGTCTGCTGCAGGCCTCCTCGCGCGTGGCGTTCGCCGGCGCGGTCGACCCCGGCGGCGACCGCTTCGCCGTCGTGCAGGACCCGGCGCTGATCTTCGCCCGGGTCGAGGAGCTGCTCGCAGCCGGGCCGGTCGACTTTGCGATCGTCGCGGTGCCGACCGAAGAGCACCTGACGGCCGCGAAGGCGCTCGCGACGGCGGGCGTCAGCGTCCTGGTGGAGAAGCCGCTCGCCGCCACCGCCGACGAGGCGCGCGCGCTCATGGCCGCCGTCGAGACCGCCGGAGTCCGGGCCGCCGTCGGCCACGTCGAGCGCTGCAACCCGGCGCTGCTCGAGCTGCGCCGCCGGGTCGGCGCCGGCCAGCTCGGCGAGGTGTTCATGATCGCGACCGAGCGCGTCGGCCCGTTCCCCGCGCGGGTCCGCGACATCGGCGTCGTCAAGGACCTCGCCACCCACGACCTGGACCTCGTGCGCTGGCTCGGCGGCGCGCCGATCGAGCGCGTCGCGGCGCAGACGCAGCACCGCATGGGCCGCGCACACGAGGACCTCGTGCTCGTCACGGGCCGCCTGGGCTCCGACGTCGCCTTCAACGTCAACGTGGACTGGCTGTCCCCGACGAAGGTCCGGCGGACGCGGATCCTCGGCGAGCGCGGGATGCTCGTCGCCGACACGCTCACCTCGGACCTCACGTTCTTCGCCAACGGCGAGGTGACGAGCGAGTGGACCGCCGCGCAGGCGGCGCGCGGAGTGAGCGAAGGGGACATGACGCGCTACGCGCTCTCCCGCCGCGAGCCGCTGCTCGTGGAGCTCGAGGCGTTCTGCGACTGGGTCGCCGGCGACAAGGCGGCGGCGGTCGTCACGCTCGAGGAGGGCCTCGCGACGGTCCTCGCCGCCGAGGCGGTGCTCGAGGCCGCCGCCTCCGGGGAGACGGTGCGCCTGTGAACGCGGTTGTCGTCGCGCTCGGGAAGATCGGGCTGCCGCTTGCCGCACAGCTCGCACGCACGGGCCACAACGTGATCGGCTGCGACATCGACCCGGGTGTGGTCGCGGCCGTCAACGCCGCACGCGAGCCGTTCCCGGGTGAAGCGGGGCTCGGCGGCGTGCTCGAGCAGGTGGTCCGCGGCGGCGGCCCAGGGCACCTCCAGGCGACCACCGACACCACCGCGGCGGTCGCGACCGGGCCCGAACTCGTGGTGCTCGTTCCGCCGCTGCTCGTCGACGCGCAGGCGCTGCCCGACTGGGCGATCCTCGACACGGTGATCCTCGACGTCGGCAAGGGTCTGCAGCCCGGCACGACCGTCGCGCTGGAGACCACCGTGCCCGTGGGCACGACGCGGACGCGCCTGGCACCCGCGCTCGAAGCGGTCTCGGGCCTGAGGGAGGGCACCGACTTCCACGTTGTCTTCTCCCCCGAGCGTGTGTTCGCCGGCCGGATCTTCGCCGATCTGGCGACCTACCCGAAGCTCGTCGGCGGCCTGGGCGCCGCCGGCGAGGCGCGGGGAGCCGAGCTCTACGGGCAGTTCCTGCCGGACGTCGAGGTGCGGAGAATGGGCGGCGCCGAGGCGGCCGAGCTGACCAAGCTCGTCGAGACGACCTACCGCGACGTGAACATCGCGCTGGCCAACGAGTTCGCCCGCCACGCCGACGCGCTCGGGCTCGACGTGCAGGCGGTCATCGACGCGGCGAACTCGCAGCCGTTCTCGCACGTCCACCGCCCGGGCGTCGCGGTGGGCGGGCACTGCATCCCGGTCTACCCGCGCTTCTACCTGGCGGGCGACCCGGCCGCGCAGCTCCCGCGCGTCGCGCGCGACGTTAACGAGGCGATGCCCGCCTACGCGGTCTCGCTCCTCGGCGACGTCACCGGGCAGACGGTCCTGATCCTCGGTGTCGCCTATCGCGGCGGCGTGAAGGAGACCGCGTTCTCGGGCGCCTTCGGCCTGCGTGACGAGCTGGTGCTCCGCGGCGCGCGGGCGCTGGTCGCCGATCCGCTCTACGACGCCGGGGAGCTCGCCGCGCTCGGCTTCGACGCCTGGACCGGGAAGCCCGTCGACGCGGCGATCCTCCAGGCCGACCACGCGGAGTACGCCGCGCTCTCGCCGGCCGACCTGCCGGGCGTGCGCACGGTCGTCGACGGCCGCGGCGTGCTCGACCCCGTCGCCTGGCCCGGCGTCGAGCTGCGCCGGATCGGCCGCCCGTGAACCACCGGTGAGTGCCGGTGAGCGTCGGACAAGTCGATGACAACCGGCACTCAGCGGGTCTCGGAGTTGCCGAACGCGCCGAGGAGCGCCGCGACGACGCGCCCGCCGGCCTGGCCGTCGCCGTAGAGCGGCGGGCGCTCGGTCGGCACCGGCCGGTCGAGCGCCGCGAGGGCCGCGTCGGTGTCGAGGTCGACCAGGACGTTCCAGCCCAGGTCGACGGTCTCCGTCCACTCCGTCGTGTCGCGCAGCGTCACGCATGGCACGCCGGCGAGGTACGCCTCCTTCTGCACGCCGCCCGAGTCGGTGAGCATCGCCGCCGCACGCGTGAGCAGCGCGGTGAACGCGAGGTAGCCAAGGGGCGGGGTCACCCGGACGTGGTCGGCCGCGAGCAGCTCCTCGAGGAGGCCGGCGGCCTCGAGGCGCACTTCGGTGCGCGGGTGCAGCGGCAAGACCACGGGGAGCGGGAGCGCCAGGAGCACTCCCACGAGGCGCCGCAGGCGCGCGGGATCGTCGACGTTGCCGGCGCGGTGCGCGGTGGCCAGCGCGTACTCCCCGGGGCGCACGCCGGCCTCGCGCAGCGGCGCGTCGTCCTGCCGCGCGCGGGGCTGGACGAGCAGCGCCACGTCGACCATCACGTCCCCGACGACCTCGATGCGCCCCGCCACCCGCTCGGCCCGCAGGTGGGCGGCGGACGGCTCGCTCGAGCAGAGCAGCAGCGACGAGAGGTGGTCGGTCAGGACCCGGTTGAGCTCCTCGGGCATCGCGCGGTCGAAGGAGCGCATGCCGGCCTCGACGTGGGCGACCGGGATCTGGGCCTGCGCGGCGGCCAGGCCGCCGGCGAGCGTGGAGTTGGTGTCGCCGTAGACCAGGAGGCAGTCCGGGCGCTCCTGCTCGAGCACGGTCGCCAGCGCCGAGAGCATCCGCGCGGTCTGCTCCGTGTTGGAGCCCGTGCCGAGCCGCAACTCCCGCGCGGGCGGCGGCACGCCGAGCTCGGCGAAGAAGACCGCGCTCATCTCGTCGTCGTAGTGCTGCCCCGTATGGACGAGCACCTCCGCGGCGTGCTCGCGCAGCTTCGAAGAGACCGCAGCCGCCTTGACGAACTGCGGCCGGTTCCCGACGACGGTGACGACCTTCACTGCGCAAGCTCCTCCCTAATCCGCACGCGCACCGTCTCGGCGATCAGCGCCGTGCGCGGCCCGGGCGCGACGGGCAGCGCGGCGCCGTCGATCGCGTGGACCGGGTGGACTTCCCGCAGCGTCGAGGCGAGGAACGCCTCCGCGAAGGCGGGAATGTCGTCGCGCGAGAGAACCTGCTCTCGCGCGTCGGAGACCGCCATGACCTTGCGACGGGTGATCGAGTCGAGGACGTGGTCGCTCAGCGGCGGGGTGACGAGCGCCCCGCGGAGCACCGCGAAGAACGCGGCGGTCGGGCCTTCGAGGACACGGCCGTGCGGCGTGAGCAGCAGCGCGTCGTCGGCCCCCTGCTCCTGCGCGAGGCGCCGCGTCAGCATGTTCGCGGCGTAGGAGAGCGACTTGACGCCGTCCATGACCCGCGTGGGCGCGTAGGCGACGGTGGCCAGGGCGATCGTCTCCGGGAGCTCCTTGAGCTGCTCGACCAGCCCGATGCGGCGGCCGCCGCGAGTGACCAGGAAGCGGAGCGCCGCGTCGACGGGACCGGCCTCGGCGAGCAGCGCCTCGATGTCCGCGCGGACGTCCATCGGAGAGAGCTCGAGGCGCAGGTTGGCGGCCGAGCCCGCCATCCGCTCGAGGTGCTCGTCCAGCGCGTAGGGCACGCCGGCGTAGAGGCGGATGACCTCGAAGACGCCGTCGCCCCGGAGCAGCCCCTCGTCGGTGATCGCGATCGTTCCGCGGGAGGCGGGCATCACCGTGCCGTCGAGAATCGCCAGGTCCATCCCCGGACCCTAGAGGCGTCAGCGCTGGAGCATGCGGTCCAGCGTGATCCCGGGGTGGTCGCGCTCGACCAGCGCCAGCAGGAACTCCGAGGTGAAGAGCGCGAGCTTCGTGCCGTCGACGGAGTGGAGGATCTCGGCGTGGCTCGTCCGGCCGAGGAGCTCCGCCCCAGCGTCGTCGGTGCGCCGAGCCAGGCGCCACGGCGTCGGGTCGAGGCCGACGGCGCAGCCGAACTCGCCCTGCATGCGCTCCACTGCGACCTCGAACTGGAGCGGCCCGACGCCCGCGAGCACCGGTGTCGGGTCGGCGGCCGGGTCGCGGCGCAGCAGGTGCATCACGCCCTCCTGTGCGAGCTGCTCGAGGCCGCGGTGGAACTGCTTGTGGCGCGACGAATCCCGGTTGCGGATCCGGACGAAGTGCTCGGGCGCGAGCGTCGGGATCGGCGGGAAGGTCACCGGCGCACCGTCCGCGTGAAGCGTGTCGCTTACGCGCAGGTCGCCCGCGTTGACGACCCCGATGACGTCGCCCGGAAACGCCTCGTCGAGCACGGCGCGCTCGTCGCCGAAGACCTCGTGGGCGTTGGCGATCGTGAACGGCCTGCCCGTCCGCGCGTTGACGGCGCGCATCCCGCGCTCGAAGCGCCCGGACCACAAGCGCAGGAAGGCGACGCGGTCGCGGTGACGCGGGTCCATGTTCGCCTGCACCTTGAAGACCTGCGCGGCGAAGGGCGCGTCGAGCTCGCGCGGCTCCTCCTCGACATCGGCGCGCGGCCGCGGCGACGGGGCCAGCGAGACGAGCGCGTCGAGCAGCAGCCGGACGCCGAAGTTCGACACCGCCGAGCCGAAGTAGACCGGAGAGCTCGCGCCCGTCGCGAAGCGCTCGGGGTCCAGCCCACCCGTGACGGCCTCGAGCAGCTCGAGCTCTTCGACCGCGGTGGCCCACGCCTCGCCCTCGCGCGCAAAGGCCGCCGCGGCGTCGAGGTGCTCCTCGGGCGCCTGGGTCGCACCGCCGACGGTGCGGGTGAAGCGCACGAAGCCCCCACCGCCCGCGCGATCGACGACGCCGCGAAAGTCGCCCGGGATGCCGACGGGCCAGGTCATCGCGACGGGCTCGATGCCGAGCACCGCGGTGATGTGGTCGAGCATCTCCAGCGGCTCGAGACCCGGCCGGTCGTACTTGTTGACGAAGGTCAGCAGCGGGATGCCGCGCGCGCGGGCGACCTCGAAGAGCCGCAGCGTCTGCGCCTCGACGCCCTTGGCGGCGTCGAGCAGCAGCACCGCGGCGTCGGCGGCGGCCAGGACGCGCAGCGTGTCCTCGGAGAAGTCGTGGTGGCCCGGGGTGTCGAGCAGGTTGAGCACGACGTCGCCGTACTCGAAGCGCAGCACCGTCGAGGTCACCGAGATGCCGCGGCGCCGCTCGATGTCCATCCAGTCCGAGGTGGACTTGCGCTGCGAGCTCTTTCCCTGCACCGCGCCCGCCTCCTGAAGCGCCCCGCCGTAGAGCAGCAGCTTCTCGGTCAGCGTCGTCTTGCCCGCGTCCGGGTGGGAGATGATCGCGAACGTCCGCCGCCGGCCGGCCTCGCGCTCCACGCTCCCCTTCCCGGCCACAGGCGCGGCGGCCTGTGGCATGGCACTCAAGGGTGGGCGGGCGGTGGAGGAGCGGTCACGGCGTGTCCAGGGTAGCCCTGAACGAGCGCGTGGCCGCGCGAGCGCAGAAGACCAAGTGCTAGCGTTGCCCTATGGCTCGTACGCAAACGATGGTCCAGCTCAGCGACGAGCTACTGGAGATGCTCGACCGAGCGGCCGCCAGCCGCGGCGCGTCACGATCCGCCCTGATCCGGAACCTGCTCTGGGAGGCACTCGAGGAAGACCGAGAAAGACAGATCGGCGAGGCGATCGCCGAGGGCTACCGGCGCATCCCTCAGGAGGCGCCCGACGGGTGGGGGGATCTCGCCAAGGCCGCCGAGCACGCGAACCGGGAGACGATGCGCCGCCTCGACGCCGAGGAGCGCGCGGCGGGATTTGATCCATGGTGAGCCGCGGCGAGATCTGGTGGTACGAATCGCCGGCTGCGGGTCGGAGGCCCTACCTCGTCCTCACGCGTGACGAGGCGCTGCCCGTCCTCCATCGCATCCTCGGAGTCCCGGCGACTCGGACCGCGCGCGGCATACCCACTGAGGTTCCCTTGGATCAGCGCGACGGCATGCCGTCGACGTGCGTCTTGACGCTCGACAACGTGGAACCGATCCGCGGATCGCTGTGCACGGAACGGATAACCCGCCTGGGGCCGGAACGGATGGCGATGGTCTGTGAGGCACTGGCCGCCGCGACCGGTTGTCGACCGCCGCCGCTCCGCTGACACCACCGCTCCTGTCCAGCGCGTAGGCGCCACCTCGAACGGACGCGCCTATCGGCTGTGGGCGGGACGCGTCGGCCCGACGGCCGACATGGGCCGTGAAGGAATCGAACCTTCAACCTTGGGATTAAGAGTCCCCTGCTCTGCCAATTGAGCTAACGGCCCGCGGCGCGGGATTGTAGCTCGCCGCCGACCTACGGAGCGGTGGTGCCCGTGGGGGGCGGCGCGGCCTGCTGCGCCTGCTTCGCGGCGGCCTGAGCGGCCTGTGACTTGAGGCCCTCCACCTGCGCCTTGATCTGCATCTTCTGGTCCTTCGTAGCCAGCGAGATCGCCTTCTTCCCGGCCAGGTCGCCCTTGCGCGTCTGGTTGGCGGCGAAGGCGTAGCCCGCGAGCTGGAGGTAGCTGCCGACGTCCTCACGGCCGTCGGCGACGATCTCCTGCGCGGCCACCGCGTCGTCGGGGCGATTGAGCCCGGCGGGTCCGTAGACCTGGGCCATGAGGATCGCGACGGTCGGATCGGGCTTCGGCGGATCGAGCTTGAGGTACTGCTTCCAGGCGCGGTCGGACTCGCGCAGTTGCGTCTTGCCCTCTGCGGTGAAGACGCCCGTGGTCGGGTCGACGCCGCCGCCCGCGCTGGCCTCCTGGTACCGCGCCCGGGCGAGGGCGGCCCACGCCGTCGCGTCCTGCCGGTTGGCCTTCACGCGCCGCTCGGCCGCCTTGCGGCGGTCGCCGAAGATGCCCGTGTCGGGGGCCGAGCTGCCGTTGGTGAAGGCGTCGAGCAGGCCGCCGCCGCTCGTGTTGCCGCCGACGCCGAGCAGCACGAGGCCCCCGCCCATCAGGATGGCGAGCCCGAGGTAGATGACCTGGACCGTGCGGCGGCGGCCGCGGCCGCGAAGATCGAAGAGCATGCCCGCGGGAGGTTAGACGTCGGCCTCCGGACGCGGGCGGACGGGGTCCTGCCCGTCTTGCTCACTCTGGATCACCGACGCCAGCCTGTCGCGATCGGGTTTGGTCTCCCGATCGTCCCGGTCCGGCTCGTCGTCGCCCGCGTCCGGTTCGTCCTCGGGATCCGGGTCGTCGAAGCCGTAGGGATTCTCGTCGTCCTCGTCCTCCTCCTCGTCGTCCCAGTCCCAGCGCGACGGCCGGTCGGCGGCGCGTTTGTGGAAGATCCGCGCGAGCAGCAGGCTCAGCTCGAACAGGATGACGAGCGGGAGCATCGTCACGAGCATCGTGATCGGGTCCGGGGTGGGCGTCGCCACCGCGGCGATCACCGCGACGGCGAGGACGACGTAGCCCCGGTTCTTGGCCAGCTGCTGCGGCGTGAGGATCCCGAGCCGGGTGATCGCCAGGACGCCCACCGGGATCTGGAAGAGCAGGCCGATCGCCAGCAGCAGGACGATCGAGAACTTGTAGTACTGCTGCGCCCCGACGAGGATGTCGAACTTGTCCGCGTTGAAGTTCAGCAGGAAGTCGACGGCCCGCGGCAGGGCGACGAAGTAGCCGAACAGCACCCCGCAGACGAACAGGACCGGCACCATCGCCATGAACGGCACGGCGGTCTTGCGCTCCTGGGGACTGAACGCCGGCAGGAGGAAGGCGTACAGCTGGAAGAGGATGAACGGCAGTGCCAGCAGCAGCGCCGCGTAGGCCGAAACCGTGAACGTCGTCACGAACGGTTCGGTGACCCCGAGCGTGACCGGTTTGGGCGTCGCGTCCGGGATCGCTCGGCCCACCGCCTGGGCCTTGCGGAGGAAGTCGGTGGCCCTGCGCGAGCTCTCCCGCACCTGGCTGACGGTGCCGGCGGGGACGCCCCTGGCGTTGACCAGCAGCGCGGCGAGGGCGGCCTGGCTGCTCTTCGTCGAGCGCGCGGCGGCCGTGAGCGCCTCGGCGACGACCCGGTCGTAGCGGGCAGTCTGGGCGAGCGCCCCGTTGCTGCTCTTGGTGAAGTCGCTCTGCTTGCTCGGGGCCTTGGCCTCGGTGAACGGGGTGTTGACCACCTTGAGGATCGCGTTGTTCTGCCAGTAGGCGAAGCCAAAGCAGACGGCGAACGCCACGATGCAGTAGATCAGGCGCGTCCGGAGCTCGTCGAGGTGGTCGACGATGCTGAGGCGATCGTCGTGGCCGATCGGCCGGACCTTGGTGGACGGCATTGGTGCTCGGTCCGACGGGGAACGCGCTCGCGCTAGGCGCTGGTCTTCGAGGCGGGCTTCTCCGCCGGATCGACGACCGCGTCGGCCTTCTGCGCCGGAGACAGCGCGGGCCGGTCGAGATCATCGTCGTCCTTCGAAGAGGAGCCGGAGATCGAGTCCTTGAACTCGCGCATCCCGCTGCCGAGCTGCTTACCCAGTCCGGGAAGGCGCTTCGGGCCGAAGACGAGAAGCACGATCACCAAGACGACGATGAGCTCCATGGGACCGATGTTGGGCATGCGCTTGATTCCTTCCTACGAAGAGGGTGTGACGAGAGGGTATCCATCGGCTCAAGTCGGACGGGGGTTGAGTCGATGCACAGGGCGTCCCGACCTCCACCTTCTGCGACATGCCCTCTTTCCCAGATCATCGCCATCACGTCCGCCGCGTCGTCCTGCCGTCGGGCAAGACCATCGAGGTCGTCTACTTCGAGGACACCGGCGCGCCGGCGCAGGCGACCGCGGCGCCCCCGACGTCGGCCGACCTGCACATCTGCAACCGCTGCTCCTCCGAACTGGTCTACCCCGTGGAGTGGGAGGAGGCCGGACCGGAGCACTGGGAGATCGCCCTGCGCTGCCCCAACTGCGAATGGCACGGCACCGGCGTCTACTCGCAGCGGGCAGTCGACCGTCTCGACGAGCAGCTCGACCGCGCCACCGAGGTCGTCTTCCGTGACCTCGAGCGCCTGGCGCACGCGAACACGGAGAACGAGATCGAGCGCTTCGCGGAGGCTCTCGGCAGCGAGCTCATCGTCCCCGAAGACTTCTAGGAGTCTGTTGATGTATCGCCGTGTGATCGTAGGGAGCCGCATCGCCCGTGCCGGGCGCCGACCGATGATGTGATCAATCCTGGTTGGATTGATGAATCATCGGGTGGCGTCTGGTGCGCGCGAGGTGGTTTCCTACGATCACGCGAATACCTCAACGGGCTCCTAGCTGTACCGCACCACGACGGAGTCGGCGATGAGCTCGAGGGCCCGGCGATGCGCCGGCTCTCCGCGCTCCGAGAGCCCCTCCTTCGCTGCGGCGACGACCGCGAGAGCCTGCTCCCGGCTGGCCTCGAGCGCGCCGGTCTCGGCGATCTGCTCGCAGAGCGCCTCGGCCTGCTCGGGCGTGGTGATCGCCCGGAGCTCTACCGCGCTGACGGCGGCAGAGCGCTCCCGCGCGAGGATGAGCGGCAGCGTGACGGTTCCGTCGAGGAGGTCTGTGCCGCGGTGCTTGCCCGTGCGCTCGGCCGGCCCGGAGACGTCGAGAACGTCGTCGAGGAGCTGGAAGGCGAGGCCGATACGGCGCCCGAACCTCGCGAGGGCCCCGGCGTCACCGGCGCTGCCGCCCGCCTCGAGCACCCCGAGGGCGCAGGCCGCCTCGAACAGCCGCGCGGTCTTCAGCTCGCAGCGGTGCAGGTAGCGCGCCCGGGACACGTCGGCCTTCCAGGCGTCCTCACGCTGCAGTAGCTCCCCCAGGGCCAGCGCGCTGCCGGCCCGCGACAGCGCGCGGACCTCGTCGGCGCGATCGTTGCGCGCCAGCTCGGAGAACGCGGCGGCGAACAGGAGATCCCCGGTGGCGGTGGCGGCGCCGCGACCAGCGCTCGCCCACACCGTCGGGCGGCCACGGCGCAGCGACGCGGCGTCGAGCACGTCGTCGTGGACGAGCGTCGCGGAGTGCACAAGCTCGACGGCGACGCCGGCGCGCACGAGCCCCGCGGG
>JAABUN010006355.1_pt1 | contig 13677 bp, 15 predicted proteins | sample 5559311 | NCBI WGS metagenome assembly JAABUN01 (sample SAMN10711877, study PRJNA513370) | rock metagenome | isolation source: Antarctica rocks | place: Antarctica: Victoria Land, Siegfried Peak sud | reverse complement strand
TCCTGGGCGCGCTCGTGGGCGGCGGTGGGCTCGGGCTGCTGGTCGATCATGGGGCTGCTCCTTCCTGTTATGCGCGTCGGGTGGGGAGCGGGGCAACCCACACGACGGGTTGCCCCGGTGGAGGCGCTCAGGCGTCCCGGTCGGCGGGGGTGCGGGGCGCGGGGCCGTCGCGGAGGGCCCGCACGTCGGCGGGCGGCTCCTCCCCGGCCAGGCGAGCGAGATCGGCCCACACGGCGGCCAGGGTCAGCGGCTGGCCCAGGGGCGCGGGCACACCGGCGGCGATCAGCTCGGCGCGCAGTTCGCGCAGTAAGCGCTCGATCATGGTCCCCTCCTGTCTTGGCGCATCGCGTATAGCGGGTGGTGATTGCGGGCGAGGATGGGGCCGGGGGCGCACCCGCCCCCGGCCAGGACGGCGCTAGGCCGCGTCGCCGTAGAGGTCGGCCAGGGCCGCTGCGCCGCGCGCCCGGTACGCGTCGAGCGACCGGGGCCGGGCCGCGCCCCCGGCGGGCGTCGGCGGCTCCGGATCGGGCTCCGGGTCGGGCGTCGGCGGGTCGAGGGGCATGTAGCGCGCGACGCGGGCCAGCGGGGCGATCCGGCCGAAGGCCCAGCCCTCGCGCTCCGCCCGGCGCTCGACCGCGCCGAGGTGCTTGCAGACGCCGGTGTGGAAGTAGCCGAGGCAGGAGCAGGCCCAGCCGACCGGGGTGCGGGCGATCGTATAAGTCGTGCCCGGCTCGGAGCGGGCGGGGGTGCAGTAGCGGCGGGATTCGAGCACGACGGCGATGCGGACGCCGCAACTACGGGCGCGGGCGCGGGCCTCGATCGCGCGGGCTTCTTGGGGCTTGCTAAACTCTCGCATGGTAGACTCCCTCTCGCGTGGGGCCTTCGGCCCTGCTCACCGGTCCTGGGGGATGTGCTTCCCGGCTACCGCCCCCGGGACCTTTCTCTCCTCTAATTATAGCACTTTACTAGCACTTTTCAAGCACTTTGCCGGATTGATCGTAGCACTTTCCGTGCTATACTCGATGCTGGGGTGGTCCGAGCCGCCCCCACGGGACAAGGAGGGTGCGATGATCATGGCAGCGGAAGAGGCGACCGGGCTGGATCTTCAGGCGCTCCGGCGGGCGGCGGTGCTGACACAGGGGGAGCTGGCCGCGAAGATCGGCGTCGGGCCGCGCATCATCACCAAGTGGGAGAACGGCGAGGCGATACCGCGACCGGCGAATATTCGCAAGCTCGCCGAGGCCCTTGAGGTCAGCCCGCGCGAGGTCGTGGCCGCGCTCCAGCGGTCGGGCAAGCGGGACGCCTGAGGTCCATAGGAACACCCCACTACCGGCGGTGGACCGGAGCGAGCCCTCTCACAATTGCGGCCCGCAGGCCGCTCCGCTGATCCTCGCAAGCAATCGGGCCACCCCGCCGCACGCCCTACCGTCTGGAGCCGCCGTCGCTTCGCCCTCTGCCGGGGATACAGCGGCCGGGGCCTCGCCCCGTCAAGGGTGGCGCACCGTGGCATCCCGCAGGGACGCGCAGCGCGGCGGAGCGCCCTTGACCGGGTGGGGTGGCCGCCATGCTCGGAGGCGCGGGCAAGCACGGGACAACATCGCGGTGGCGAAGCCTGCTGGCGGAGCGACCGCACCGCAAGCAGGGTGGCTGGGCGGGGCGACCGAAGCGCGACGACCGTAGCCGCAGCGGAGGCCGTGGCGTGCAGGGCGGGTGGTGGGTGGACGGCGAGAACAAGTCCGGCTATTCCCTCGCGGCGGACCTGGAAGGCATCGCCACCGACCCGCTGCCCACGCTCTGGCGACCACTGCCGGACGACTGCGAGCCCGCCTACTGGCGCGTCTCACGGGCGATCAAAGATACCGGCCTGGCGATCGTCGAGCGGCCTTTGCCACCATGGAGACAGGGCACGGCGACGGTCGACACGATCGTGGTGAGCACGACCATCCCCGACTCGCGCAACCGCCTGGCGACGCTGCTGCACGAGTATGCGCACGTCCTGGCGCACTTCGGGCCGGTGGCCAGGGAGAAGGTCGAGCGCCAGTGCGAGCTGGAGGCGGAGAGCGACTGCTACGTGGCCTTGCAACACCTGGGCATCGACTACCCGTTCTCGCGCGACTACCTGCTGCACTTCCGGGTGACGCCCGACCTCCTGTACCAGTCCCTTGGGGCGGTGCAAGGCATCGTCAGGCGGATGATGCGCGCTGTGGAAGCGGTGAAAGAGGATCGAGCTCAAGCAGTCTAAAACGCACAGGTTGTGCAAGGCCGACGACTGTCTATTCAGCGTCGGCCTTTTCTTTCCCATATAGGTAGGAACGGTTGCACCACAACTAAAAGCATCACGGTACTTTGATACTTTGATACTTTGATACGCTGACGATACGATCTATTGGTGAAGGATGAGACGAGCACACCATTATGAAAGTTGGACGCATCGAGTCGTCCGGCAATGGTGTTGCTGTCTGATGTGAAGCATAGTATCTAGGGGGGTTACACCAATCAACCCGAGTGCTATACCAAGTTGCGTCCAGGCAATTTACAGGTCATACGTGAGCAACATCTTTGACTATGCGCACATGCCGGGTGAAAAAGTGCCTTTGGGCAGGATTTATGAGCAGAAACAAGTTGTATGTGTTGCTGAATAGTTCAAACTTGGCAATCTCCGTCGTGCCGTCCAGTTTGGTAGTGAGGATTTCACCAGTGGCGAGGTCTTCACCTGCGCTCAACTGACGCCATGCACTTTCAAGCAGGGGAAATTTGTCGGACGAAAGCCGACTGGTTAGTAATTCTGGGTAAATGTAAGTCTGTTCAAACTTAGTCGAGGCAAGTGCGAGCTTAATCCCGAAGTGGTATGTGCCAGTGACAGGATCAATAATCGGGCTTCGGCGGAGGATATATCCGGCGACACCATCAAGGTTGGTGCTGACATATTGATGAAAAGCTGCATGGATAGAGCTGCCGAACTGTTCGGCTAGGAGCAGCACGCTAGCCATGCCTGTGTCATAGCTTTGGGCGACCTCAGTAAATACCTCGCCCTGAAAAAGGAGGCGAGCGCCAGCGTAGTTCGCCTCCCGCTCGAAGCGGACATTGGTGCCAAGGCTGAGCTGGCTTTTCCCATCAATTTCATGCGCAAAGTTTTGCCACGGGCAGAGATCGTGACCAACCTCATGCAACTTGTTGAAGCGGTCGTGATTTGCATTGTTAGTGTCTGGGGAAACATGCACTACGCGCTCGCGCCGATCGAGCACAGCGAAAACCTTGGATGTTATCGCCCCGAGTTTGGCGCGCAAAGCGGCCGGAGCTCGGGCGATCATGCCGAGGGCGAGTGGAGATTCTTCCGGCGAGGAAACGGAAAGTTCTTGCGCGGCGATGATGTCCTCGACAGGGGTAGGAAACTTTCGTAGGGCACCGGCTTTGCGAAGGAGCTGCACTGCTTGCTTATCGATTTGTCCACTGCTGTCGAGGTTTGCCATGCGCTATAAGTCTTCCGGCGGTCGGCGATGGCGTGACCGATACCATGCCAGGTATTCAGCTAACGCGTCACGCTCCTCATCTGTTAGTGGAGTTCCACTACGCGTCGCTATTTCGAGCAGGCCCGCCTGTGGCTGGCCCTGCGCAGCTCTCTCCCCAGGTATCACATACCCGGCCAGAACCATCAAGTCGGCATACGAGATGCCATACACCTCCGAGAGCCGATGCAAGATGTGTGGTGAGGGACCCTTGACTGCACCCGCCTCGAGTTGGCTAAGGTACGCGCTGGAAATATCGGCCTGGGGCGCAGCAGCACGCAGCGACAATCCCGCAAGTTCGCGTGCGGCTCGCAGGCGGTTACCCAGTGATTTTGCTTTGACATCGGTTGTTTTTAATTCTTTCTCGCTCATATAGCTAGTATACAAGGCCCGCACACTATTGCAAGCGCGTTCAGCAAAGTAGACAACCCTTAGCTGTGTATGATATAGTGAACATGTAAATCAAGATGATCGTTCGCCTTGCACAGTATTCAGAAAGGTCAGGTAACCATGACGGCGACGAAAATCAAGACCCACACGGTGGAAATCAACGCGAAGGATTATCAGGTTGAGGGTGACCACATCACGCTGGCGCAGATTCGGCAGCTGGGCAACATCCCGGCCGATCACAAGGTCTACCACGAAGTGCCGCAGCCGGTGGACGACCCGGAAGTTACCGAGAACGACCGTATCAAGTTGCATAAGCTCGAGAAGTTTTACAGCGTAAGCCCCTCCATTACTGGCGGACGGGTGTAGCACGATGCGCACCGAACGCATCGCCCGCGAGATCGCCACGGTAGCTGAGAAGTATCCCGGCACCTGCGCGAACGACGACCCAAGCGGCCACATCGACCTCATTGTCCCTGAACTGCCCATCCCGGTCGGTTTCACTAGCTCCACCGCACGCATTGTGGTGCGCATCCCTGCGCTCTATCCAACGGAGAAGCTCGATCTCTTTTGGTTGACACCGGCGCTCAGGCGTAACGACGCCGGCGTCTTGCCCAATATCATGATTGAGCAGGTGGCGCTCGCCGGCGAGATGTGGAAGCAGATTTCCTGGCATGACAACAGCCCGCACGATCCCGACCGCATCACCGTCCTCGGCTTTGTACGTGGCATCAGGCGGTGGTTTGAAGGGCAGGTGGCAACCTAAATGACTAACTATCGCCTGACGTTTCCCGAGCCGTTGCACGATGAGGTGCGCGGCCATCTCCTGCAGGGCGATCGCGAGGAAGTCGCGCTCCTTTACGCTCATGAGGCCCACCTGTCGGGGACGACCATCTTGATAATACGTCGCTGGGAGCCAGTGCCTCCGGCGATGCTCCTCCAGCAGGAGGAAAACTTTTTCTCTGTCGATAGTCAGTTTATTGTCGGCCGCGTGAAGAAGGCGCGCGAGCGCGGCGAGTCGATCCTCCTCGCTCACAGTCACCCGGGGGACCCCGATGTGCCACGCTTCTCCCGCGCCGACGATCGGGGCGAGAATAACCTTTACCCGCTGCTCCATATGCGGCTTCCCAGCCGCATTCACGGGGCGGTGGTCATGTCGCCAGGCGGTCAGGCTGCGCGGTTGAGTCTCCCCGATGGCACGCTAGTCGAAGTGGATGAAGTGCGCGTAGTCGGCCGGCGGGTGCGACGGTTCGTTACGTCGAACACATGCGACGAAAGCATTACGGACGAGGCGCGTGCGCGCCAGCAATTGATCTGGGGGCCGCACGGCCAAGGGACGCTCCGTGACGCGACCATCGGGATTATCGGGGCGGGCGGCACTGGGTCGGTCGTGGCCCAGCAGCTTATCCATGTAGGCGTGGGGAGGATAATCGTCGTCGATGGCCAGCTCGTGGCGAGGAGCAACCTCTCCCGCATCGTCGGGGTGCGGTGTGAGGATATTGGCGTCACACGAAAAGTTGATATTGTCGCGCGTGTGGCCCGGGAAGTTGACCCCGCCATCGAGGTGCAGTCGATCTTTGGCGATGTGACGCAAGCGGATGTGCTGGGCGAGCTGAAAGCTGCGGATGTACTTTTCTTGTGTACCGACTCGCATTACAGTCGTGCCGTCGTCAATGCTCTAGCGGTGCAGTACGCGATCCCGCTTATCGATCTGGGCTTCCTGATCGATGTCGAGCCAGAGGCACACCGGGTCATCGCGGCGGTCGGTGAGGTGCGCATCGTAGTGCCGGGTGGCTACTGCCTCTCCTGCGTCGGCGTGCTAGATGCGGAACGTATCAAGGCGGAGAAAGCTACGCCCGAAGATCGGGCTGCCAACCCAGGCTATTTCACGCGCCTCGATGTGAACGACCCCTCGGTCATCACCCTGAATTCGACGATCGCCTCGCTGGCCGTGACCCTCGGCTGCGACATGCTCGTGCCGACGATGCGCCCGGTTGACGCGCTGGACAGCTATCGCTACAACGCGGTCAAGGGCATCGTCACCAATGTCGCGAAAGCGCGACAACCGGCGTGCGGCATGTGCGGCGCAGAAGGACGGGCGGCCATGGGCGACAGCCTGGCTTTGCCATGCTGAGCGCGACACGTTTGGGCTTGGGGAATGGTTATGGTCGTCGCTGGGATTGCAGGTTCTGCAATTTCGTCATCGGCTGTGCCCCGATGATCGTCCGACTCCTGTTCTTGCATACGTGGCCTCCGAATACGAACTGATCTTTATGTCGCAATACTACAACACGTTTGCAGAACGCCCGATCTGCGAACGTGATCATCGGCAAGCCTAGTCATCGTAGCAACACTAGTGTGTTATACTGCTATGCTATGAATATGATGAATCTGGTGCGCCGCCGTGTACACGTCACGGCGGAAGCAACTCTCACAAAACTTCCTCGGTAACCCGAGGCTCATCCGGCAGCTCGTCGGGCGCTCTTCCATTGGCAGCGCCGACCAGGTGCTCGAGATCGGGCCGGGCAAGGGGTTTATCACCGGCGAGCTGCTTCGCGTCGCCCGCTGCGTCGTGGCCGTCGAGCTGGACGCGAAACTCGTGCTGCACCTGCGGCGCTACTTTGCCGATGAGCCGCGCCTCCACATAGTATCCGGGGATATCCTCGCCCACCCGCTCCCCGCCACGCCCTACAAGGTCTTCGCCAATATCCCCTTCGCGATCGAGGGCCAGATCGTCCGCAAACTCATCGACGCCGAGAACGCGCCCGAGGACTGCTACCTCGTGGTGATGCGAGACCTGGCGGAACGGCTCTCCGGCCTGCCGCACCACAACCAGTTCTCCCTGAAACATCAGCCCTGGTTCGAATTCTCCCTCGTCCATCGCTTCCGGCGCGCCGACTTCGTGCCCCAGCCGCGCGTCGAGAGCGTCCTGTGGCGCATCAAGAAGCGCGAACAGGTGCTCCTGCCCGAGGACGAGAAGGCCCGCTACCACCGCTTCATCGAGACGGCCTTCGCACAAGGGCAACCCCTCGGGCAAGGGCTGCGCGCCATCGTGTCGCGGGCAGAAGTTTGGCGTCTCTGCGACGCGGTGGGTATCGACCCGGCGTGCAAGCCGAGCTACCTGTCCCCGGAGTACTGGCTCGCCATGTATCGCTACGTTCGCACCTACAGCACAAATCGAAAGGGGCCATTATGACAACGCAAGGCCCGCGCGGCATCGAAAGGCCCACCGGCAGTCAACCGACGCTGTATCTCCTGATCGGCCTCCCCGGTTCGGGCAAGACCACCCGCGCACGAGCGATCGAGTCCAGCCACTCCGCGCTACGCCTGACCCCCGACGAGTGGATCCTCACCCTCTACGGTAGTGATCTGGATGACGCCCAGCGCGATGCGGTGCGCGACCCCGTCGAGGCGCTCCAGTGGCAGGTGGCACGACGCACCCTTTCGCTCGGCTGCAACGTCGTCCTCGATTGGGGCTTGTGGTCGCGCGCGGAGCGGGCGGACTACCGCCAACGAGCCGAGGCCGTCGGGGCGTTGGTGCGCGTGATTTTTCTCGACGCGACCGTTGACGAACTATGGTCGCGCATCTCCCCAGACCTCGCCGCATGATGTCGGGCACAGGCTTGCACCGCCGGTGGTAGGAGTTGACGGAGGGGTAGAAGAGACTCCTATGGAGCACAGATCGCAAGATTCATTGCCTTGCGATGTTGACAGAACCCTCGCCCGGCACTACTGTGAAATTCTTCGCTATGGAGGTGCAGCAATGATACTCCCACTTTTCGGTAATACCCGCTAGGCAACGGCTTCCCCGCAGCGCAGGTGACTACGCTGTGGGCTGCGCCTGTCCTATTCCGTCTACCCTCAATATGTCGTCATACCGTTGGGTAGTGCCCGACATTATCGCGTCATGCTTCGGGTGCCTGCGCGCCCACAGCAGGCGACGGCTTCTCGTCACTGTGCCTATCAGCGAGAGAGGGATCATGCCCGTGCTGCACCATGACAATAACGGAACCCGATGCGTTGCAACGCCGAGAGCGAGAACGGAGTTCATCATGCACTCCCCAAGAACAACGGGGACTAGCCCCGACGGCCAAGCGCCGCAAGAGACGACCGGCGCGTCCGATCGGCTCCTGCGCGGCTGCGAGCTGCACATGCACATCCTCGGGGCGTTCTACGCCGACGATGTCCTGGCCCTCGGCCGGGATCGCTACCGGACCGTCGATTGGCAGCCCTTCCGCGACCGCTACCGCGCGCATTTCGGCGCGGACGTCGATCCGATCGCGATCTTCGACGCCGCCGTGCGCGGCGATCCCGATGGCTTCGCGCGGCTGGCGCGGTTGCACACTTACACCGCCGCGGACGGCGGCGACTTCGGGCGCTGGGAGGCGAAGTTCGACTTTTTCATGGCGATCTGGTCCACCTACCGCCGCCAGCGCGAGGCGGGCGACCGGCTCCTCCTCGGGCGGATGCTCGACCGCTACCGGGCGCAAGGCCTGGACTACGTCGAGTATCGCTGCGGGACCGGGATGGACACGCCGGGCTTCCGCCACTGGCACCACCTCTGCGCGCGGATCCTCTGGGACGCCTCGCGCGCCGGGATGACAGCGCGCTATATCGTCAGCCTGCCACGCTGGGCGGCGCTGGAGGGCTACCAATTGCTGCGCGGGCTCCTGGCCGATCACCCGGAGATCGCCCCTGCCGTCGTCGGCGTCGACTTCGCCAGCGTCGAGGAAGGCTTCCCCCCGAAGGGGCTACGTCCGCTCTTCGCCCAGGTCGCACGGGATAACCGCGCCGATCCCGCCACCGCGCTCGACGTGGTCTGCCATGTAGGGGAGTCGTACTTCGACAAATCGTTGGAGAGCGCGATCCGCTGGTGTCACGAGCTGGCCGAGCTGGGGGCGCGCCGCCTCGGCCACGCGATCGCCCTCGGCCTGGACCCGGCGGTCGCTGTCGCCCGCCGCCCCGGCGCGCATGAGCGCGAACTGGTGGGCGAGCGCTTGGACCAGATCGCCTACGATTTGCACCACCACGCGGCCCTTTCTACCTACAGTGTCCCGATCGACGTAGCGGCACTCGTGCGTGAGCGGGAGGCACTCATGGCGCGCGACCCGACTGAAGAGATCGAGCGGCTCTACGATGCCGAACGGTTTGACGGGGTGAGACGGCGGCAACGATTCGTGCTTGATCGGTTGGTAACGCTCGGCACCGTCATCGAGTCCTGCCCTACCTCGAATATACGCATCGGCGGCGTGCCTGCTCCGGCGCACCACCCTATCCATCGGTTCCTTGCCTCCGGGGTTAACCTCGCCATCTGTGCCGACGATCCCGGCAACTTCGACATCACGCTGTCGTCGGAAATCGATTGGGTCCTGACATATACCGGGTACGACGAGGTAACCTTACAGCGGCGGCTGGGCGATCCCCGGCGCTTTCGGCTCGGCCAGCAACGCACACATGGGACCCAGGATCAGTCTTAGCAGTTAAGTGTACGTGTTCCGGGGTAATCTGATACGCGGCGGAGTTCACCTGCCCGCGCATCGCCCCTATCGGCGTGAGCCGGGCGGGTGGACTCCTATTTTGTTATTACATAGTCCCGTCGTCGCCGGTGGCAAGCATGCCACCGGCGGTGCAAGCCTGTGCCCGACATCATGCGGCGAGGTCTGCATCTCCCGGCGGGTCGAGTCGCAGGCGGGGACGCTGGCGATTACGCGGTCGGATCTTGAACAATGGGCGGCGATCTTCGAGCCGCCCACCAAAGAAGAGTTGGCATAAGGCCCGCTAACAGCTATTTCCAAGCATTCAGGCCAAAAAGTTGGCGGGCTAAAAAGCCCGCCTCTAACAATGCCGGGTAAGCTACGAGAGTTGCTTGGTCAGTACGGTGGCTTCGCCGCCGGCCTGCTTCTGCACGGTCTCGACCACCTCGAAGCCGCACCGCTGATAGAACCGGATAGCCCTCCCGCCTGTCGCCACCCAGAGTTGGGTTATGCCCGCCTCGGCTGCCCACGCGCTCAGACGCGCCATAAAGGCTTGGCCAACCTCCGCATTGCGCTGATCTGGCCGAATAATCGTGCCGACGACCCAAGGCGAGCGGTCGCGCCTCTCTTCGAGGTCGTACTCTTGCAAGCCCACACCTCCGAGCACGTCGCCTCGGTCGCTAACGGCGATGAACGCAACGGGAAGCTGGGTGCGCTCTAAATACTGCATGGCGCTGTTGACCCACCAGGCTAGCTCCTCGCGGCCCGGCTCGTCGCCCCATTCCCGCCAATGCAGCTCTGACCATTTAGGAGCAAGGTCAGGACGGTCGGCTAGAAGCATGACTTCATAAGGTTTATCCATATCCCCTCTTTTTTGTCATATGTTGCCATAGCATACATCTCCGGGACAACTTGGCGGTGAGCAGATAACAGATATTATTGTTCCCGTTTCGTTCGCATAACCCCGAATCCGCGAACCATATGGTCCCGCTAACTGTCACTCTCAAGGTGAGAGTGACTTTGTACGATCACGCCTCGCCTCATCATGTGTGACGCCGACGTGTAGTGACCGTGGCAGGAAGACACGCCCCTTCGGGGAGGGCAACGGCTTGCGAGCGCCGCATCCACGCCTCTTGCCCGCGAATTTTGCTGCCAGCCCGACTGCACGCCCGTGTCACCGATGCTATGTCGAAGCGTGGCACAATTGACTATAATCGCTCCCTGGATGACGACCTTCACCAGGTCCTGCACCGATAATATGGGTAATATGGGCTATGGACGCCACCCAGGTACTTCACCATCTCAATCGGCGGCACAGTACGGCGTTCAGCCTGGTCGGGCAATGCACGGGCGGGACGCGCGGCGCGTATGAAGTCATAGACGACCAGCGCCGGGCCGTCCTCAAGTTCGGCCCGGGAACGCAGTGGCTCGCCCGGCTCCGGCAAGCTGAGGCGATAGCGACCCGGCTGCGCGGGGCAGGGTATCCCACCCCACGCAGCCTGCTCCTGGGCACGACCCCCGAGGGCGATTGGTACCAACTTCAGGAGTTTGTGACCGGGGTGCCGATGGCCGCGCCCCTCACGGCGGCGAATGTCGACCTCCTCCTCATGCTCAACGACAAGCAGGCGCACCAGCACCACGCTGAGGATACTGGCTGGCCGAACTGGTCCCGCCATGCACGCGAGGTCGTCTTCGCCGACGCCTCGAGCATGGCCGCGTCGCTGCACGGCTTCTCCCCGACGACGCGGGGCCTCCTCCTCGCGCTCCAGGACTGGACCGCTCCCCACGTCGACGCGCCGCTCTCGACCGGCGACGCGGTGCATGGCGACTTCCTCCCAGAGAATGTCTTGGTGCGCGACGGTCGGATCGCAGCGGTCATCGATGTCGCCCAAGCAGGCTGCGGGACACGCGCCCTGGACCTCGCCCGCACCCTCGTCTGGTGGTACGGTGACATGGCCGGGGCGGAGCGGCGACGGCTCCTCGAACATCTCGCCGCCGTCGCGACCGAGGCGGAGCGCACCATCTGCCTCGCCAGCCAAGTCATCGACGTCGCCACTTTTGTGATAGAGCACTACCCCCATGAGGTAGGGCACTTCGTCCGGCGCGGATACCACCTCCTCGATGCGGCGCGGCAGGTACCCGCGGGGGTGAACAGGGCGCTAACCCGGGGGTCTGGTGGCCCAGCTCACCCGAGAAGCCGGTGATGACCTTCAAGCCCGATAACCGCTATTGGCGGGTGACAGCGGCCAAGATGCGCTCACCGAGCGAGTCCCATGGTCGCGGGACAAACACGGGCAGGCCATACCGTTGGGCCTCCTTCGCTCCCCATGTTCGCATAACGCCCACTACAGCGACAGTTAGTGAGGCTGTCGCTGTAGTGGGCGTTATGCGAACGAAGGAGCCCCTCGCCTTGCGGCAAAGGGGCCAGTCTTGAGCGATTACTGCTCGCGTCCCATGATGATGTAAGGGCCACGTCCGGAGGGGGCATAGAAGTCTTGGTGGAGTGGCTGCCAGCCGCGACTTTCGTAGAAACGGCGTGCAGGAAGGTTGCTCTCGCGCACAGTCAGCACGCCGCGAGGGAAAGGTAGTGCTGAAAAGAGAGCATCATAGAGTCGCCCGGCAACCCCTCTTCGCCGCGCCTCGGGTATGACGCCAAACTCAGCGAACTCGAAGTAGTTTGACAACCAGTAAGCGGTTGCGGTCGGGCCGAGCGCTGCCGCCAAGCCATCGCGCCAGGCCTGTCCGGGTTGTCCGACGAAGCCATAGCCGAAGCCGACCAGTCCCCCTTGTGCGCCATATGCGACGCAAAGACGGAACCCTACGCGCTGCGCGTGCTCTGTCAACATCGGCGCGAAGCCCGACCCTGCATCCAAGGGCAGACCATATATCTGGCGATATGCCCTCAACAACTGAGGAATATGCGCTTCGACCATCTGGGGAACGAGCGTGCTGATGGTAGTCATTCACCCTCCTAACTTCCGGCTATTGTCGCTCAACGTGGGTTGCACAACACTAGGAGAAGCGGGATGGTTGGCATTATGTCACTTTTGAGAGCAAACATCAACTATGGGACATGTTGATTCGCGGATCGGGCGTTATGCGAATGAATGACACTATACGTCTCAGACCTCGCCACGTGAGGTCGGACACATACTTGCACCGAGATTGGCAACTAAGGTCGCTCACATCACGATGAGGGCAGTGTCGTTCCAGATAGTCGCGTCACTATTGCGGTACACAGCGCGATAGCGGCCTCCACGCGCTCGGGGCTGTGCCCGAGCAGCAGCTCCCGCACGTGCTGTTGCGTCTCCGCCGGGAAGTCTGGCAAGGCAGCGAGGTGGTGCCAGAGATTCGTCGGACCAACGGTGGGCCGGTCATGCGCGGCCCACAGGAGCCGGACAATCCCACCGGCACCGAGTGCGACTATAGTCCCAGCGCGGGCATGATCTTCTACTGCAAGCGCCGCTTGCAGTTTGTCTCGCGTCCGGTCAGCCAAGAAAACGATGCGTGCCTTGTCCTGGGGCGGTGTCCGGTAGGCGGCGAAGCGTTCTTGAGCGGAAGCCACGAGACGCGCCAAGTTTCCGGTTGGGTCGTAGAGGATACGGCCTTCGAGATAGGCGTATATCCACTCGGAGTCGCGGTCCATCTGTGCGCTCGCCCACGCGCTGTCGCGATAGTGAAGCTCGATGAGCACACCCGCTCGCTCTTCGTGATGCACGGGTCGCTCCTCGCTCCGACCATCAGCAACGAGGAGCAGCAAGTCCACGTCGGAGCCAGGAACCGCATTCCCCCGTCCCAGAGAGCCAATGAGGAGCACACCAACAACTTCCGGTCGGCGCTGCGCCTCAGTGAGCAATGCGGCGACGAGTTGGCGGTGGGGCTCAAAGGCGATAAAGCTTACGCGCTCAGCCGCACTCATTGAAGCTCTCCTGTCCTCATCTGATGCGCAATAATCCATGGTCAAGAGTAGTAGGAAAGTAAGGTAGAGCTTTGCCAATCTCGGTGCAAGTATGTGTCCGACCTCACGCGGCGAGGACTGAGACGTCTATGAAGATCGCGACCGGGTACCCAACTGACTCAGTTGAACTGCGACCACTTCCGGCGCAAGCGTAGAGTTGTCAATTCTATGATCATAATCGGTGAGCGTCTCTTGCCAGCTATAAAGCAGGAGAATTTCTTCGGGAGTGAGGCGAGGTGGGCGGAGAGTGTTGCGACGCTGAATCTCTTCGAGGGTTGGCAGGAGGAGGACGATCTCTGGCGCTGTAGCGTGGAGTTCGCGCCGGTAGATTGCTGCTGTGTCGTTGGAAAGT
>JAABUN010006354.1_pt1 | contig 13679 bp, 11 predicted proteins | sample 5559311 | NCBI WGS metagenome assembly JAABUN01 (sample SAMN10711877, study PRJNA513370) | rock metagenome | isolation source: Antarctica rocks | place: Antarctica: Victoria Land, Siegfried Peak sud | reverse complement strand
TGCTCGCACCACCACGGGCTCGGGTGGAGCGCGCGGACGTGGCTCAGCTGGTAGAGCATCACCTTGCCAAGGTGAGGGTCGCGGGTTCGAATCCCGTCGTCCGCTCGGAGAGGGTCGCTGGCTTACCATCCAGTGGTGGAGTGGCCGAGAGGCGAGGCAACGGACTGCAAATCCGTCTACGAGGGTTCAAATCCCTTCTCCACCTCGACGCAAGGCTCGTCCCGAGGGCGATTGGCGCAGCGGTAGCGCGCTTCCCTGACACGGAAGAGGTCACTGGTTCGATCCCAGTATCGCCCACAAGTAAACCCGCAGGCCAGAGGCCCTTTCGAGGCCATCCGACCCTGTCGGCGTACGAGCGGGGCACCAAGTCGCCGACGCTCGCCGTGCTCGAGCGCATCCTGCACACGCTCGGCTACGACCTCGGACTCGATCCTCGCGTCACCTTCCACGACGTCTCCGACGGGCACGGTGCCAGGTACCGCTTGCCCGACCGGCTCTGGCACGTCGCCCCCACCCGCCTGCTTCGCTCCACTGACAATCCACAAGGCAGTGGGGAGTCGACGTACGTTCGACCTGCTGAACCGCGAGGGCCGCGTCGACGCGTACACGTGGCTTCTCCAGCACGGTGATGAGGAGCAGCCGTTCACCCACCTTGACGGCGCGCTCCTGGTCGACGCGTGGCCCGAACTCGCTCCACGGCTCCCGGCTGGCCTCCGCCGCCAGTGGCAACCCCTCGTGCTCAGCGCCGGGATGGGCTGGATGGACGGTGAGCGGGCCGGCGCTGAGTCCGGACAACCCAAGCCGGCCAGCCGTCAGGCTCGAAAGCGCGCCATCCAGCGGTTGGCCGAGCGAGGCCTCACTGCGGACGAGATACGGCGGGTTCTACGCAGGCAATAGCGCGTACGAGCGCGCCGCGATAAGATCGTCTTATGACACTGTTGGCGGCGTACCAGGATGCCCGACGCGACGAGGACGTCGCGCGGCTGCGTCGCGTCCTCGCGCTGCGCGCGATGGGCGCCGAGGGGATGAGCCAGCGTCAGGTTGCCGCGGCGCTCGGTGTCTCCCAGCCAGCGGTCAGTCAGCAACTCAAGTTCGCACCCGACCTCGACCGAGTGCACCCCCAAACACTCCTGCAGGCCGCTGCCCCGATCCTCAAGGCGGTTGCGGAGCAGCACGGCTACTCGCGCTTGGCCGTCTTCGGGTCGGTCGCTCGGCAGCAGGCCCGCCAAGACTCCGACATCGACTTGCTGGTTGAGGCTCCCGATGGGACGTCGTCGTTCGGGTTCATCCGGTTCAAGCAGCTCATCGAGCGCGTGCTCGGTCGTGAGGTCGACCTGATCGACTACGGCGGGCTCAAGCCCAGGCTGGACGACGACATCCGTCGTGAGGCGGTGATGCTCTGATGGACCGCACGGCAGCAAAGGAACTGCTCCACATCGAGGGCTGGCTCGTCCGGGTCGGCGAGATCATCCAGCGCGGCAAGGTCGCGTACCTCGATGATGATCTGCTCCAGGAGGCCGGCGACTCGCTCATGATGAAACTCGGCGAGGCTGCCAATCGGCTGTCGCGTCTCGGTGTCCTGGCTCCCGACGGGGTGGACTGGGCACTCGCCGTCGCGAATCGCAACTTCATCATTCACCAGTACGACGAGATCAACCGCGACCTCACGTGGCTGACACTGTCGGAAGACCTTCCAGCCTGGCACGCCTCGCTTCGTTTGCTGATCGAGCAGGCCGAGTCTTCGTTCGACGACCCATCGTAGACGCGCGACGGTGTCGGCGAAGACCCTCGCGTACGACCCACGGCGGACAAGAAGCGAGCAGGGCTGAGCGCCGGTAGCCCGACCGCACTGCCAGAATGTTGGCATGGCCGATGTACGTCGCTCGTCCCCCGAGCCGCCTTGGGCTGGACCCCAGATCCAGCACACGCCCGGCATGGCCGATGACCTCATGTGCGAGATCGCACCCCTGCTCGCCGAGGACGGCATCGACCTCAACGATCCCGCCAAGATCCCCGACACCGAGACCCTGCAGCTCGCACTGAACCGCGCGATCGAGCGTCGCAACATGGCGCTGTTCACCCCCGTCGGCACGCCCCGCGAACTCGCGCTCACCACGCTCCGTCTGTACGTCGAAGCCGTCGCCACCGGCGAGACGGAACTGGCTGGAGCCATCCTGGCTACCGCGCAACCCGAGTCGCCCGACGACTCCGTCGCCACCGTCGCCGGCACCATCGGAGTGGCGCTCGACCTCCTCGACGAGATCCTGTCCGGTCAGCGCAGCGACGCACCGGCCGGGATCGGCGCGCGCACCCGGCTCCCCAAGGGCCACTGGGTCGGCGAACGCGCCGCACGCGACATCCTCGATCTTTCCCGCAGGGGACGCGCATTCGGTGCGCTCGGAGCGCTCATTACCAAGCAGGGCAGCCCAGCCGTCCAGTCCGGCGCGGCGCTCGCCCTTGCCGCCACCATGCAGGCCTGGGCTGATCTGACCGGCACGCCCGTCGATCAGGTCACTCCGAGCGCCTTCAGCCATGGCCGAGTTCGGCAGCAAGGTGTGACGCCATGGGTATAAATGCCCGCGCAGCGAGGATTCCCTTGAGCGCAGCTCAAGACCCGTGACAAGGGCCATCGCAGGCTAGGCAAGCAGCACCGTTGGGGGCTGGGCCGAACTGCGCCAGGCGCGCCCATCTCGCCGACGGTCCACCCGCTATGGGATCGCCTAGCGACCGATCTCGACGAGGACGGCAACCTCATCCCGGGACGGCGTCACCACCCCGGCGACCCGGAGCGGCTCCGCGGCCACCGATCGCCATCACGCCCGACGCGACACCCTGAGCAGGCGCACGGCGACAACGAGCAGACCGAGAAGGACCGCCACAGCCGCGAGGACGATGAGGACGTCCACGAGGAACGCGCCTGCCGAGACGGTCGTCGGGTGCTCCAAGGGCGACACGAACTCGGTCTGCCACGGGAAGGGCGGGTCGAGCGAGCTCTGGTCTTGGTGGACCCACGCGATCGGCATCCCGAACGCCACGTCCTGCTGGTCGGCCCTGTCACTAACGGTGGGGTGACCGAACCAAGGCGTCAGCAGGACCAGCACCACCGAGAACACCACGGCGAACACGGCGGCGGCCAACACTCCCAGCGTCCGGAGCCAGGGTCGCCGAACGTCGGCCTCGACCTGCTTGCGGTTCTGTAGCTCGGTCATGGGCTACATGGTGCCAGCCAGGAGCGCGTCAGCAGCGAATCCAGGCGCGCCCGATCCGACACGCCGACCGCCCAGGGTGCTTGGTCCCATCCGCAACGACGCCAGCGCGCATGCGCGTTGTCGGGCCGCCCGCCCGGGCAAGCGGCTTCGACCGAGGGATTTATACACATCTGCCACACCTTGCTGCCGAACTCAGCCATGGCTGAGCGCGCTCAGCGCGTGCGTTCTTCCGCATCAGCCTGATCTGCGAGGAGTGGCGCCGGGCCAGTACTGATGCACTCGTCAAGGAGGAACTTCACGCCGAGGTGCGGAGCGGAACCTGCCGCTCGCTGACCGCAAGGGCAGCGAACTCGAGGGCCGCACGCACGTCTTCAACCGACAGCTGCGGGTAGTCGGCCAAGATCTCGTCGATCGACTGCCCCTGCGCGAAGAGCCCGATCACCGTCGCAACCGGGATGCGGGTGCCACGAATACACGGCACACCGCCCATGACGCGGTGGTCGGCGACGATGCGGGACTCGGACATGCGTTCAGTGTAGGCCCGGGGCAGGCTCCGGGCCTCGGTCATTGTGGGTCCCCCGGTTCCAGAAGCGCCGACAGCCGCCGAGCGATCTCGGTATCGCGGTCGGCGGCGGCGTGTTGGTAGCGCAGCACCAGGTGTCGTATGGCCGAGGCGGCCCATGAGCTCGGCAAGCGTCGCGCCGGTCTGGGGACGCGATTCGTGCGCAGATCGATGTCGCCCCGTCGAAGCTCGGCGAGCTCGCCGAACCGCATGGCGCACCACGCCGCCAGCAGCGCCATGAGCTTGTAGCGGTTGGGCAGCTCCTCGACGATCGTCTGGAGCTCTTCGAGTGACGCCGGCTGCACCTGATGGACCCGCTTGGTGTTGCCGGCTCCGCGGTTGTGAGCCGGGTTGTACGGAACCAGCGGATAGGGGCGCTCGGAGGCAGCGCTGGTGAAGATCGTGCGCAGCAGGCTGTACGCGTGCGCTCGCACTGTCTCGCGGCCCGGCGCGAGCTCGTCGTACCACTTGTTGACCTCGTCGACGGAGATCCGATCCAGCCTCTTGTCGCCGAGCGTCGGATAGACGTAGGTGTCGAGCAGCACGCGGTACTGCTGGCGGGTGGTCGGTCGCAGCTCGCGGCCCGCGCGTCTTGCGGTTCGCCAGCCACTTGTCGGCGTACTCGCGCAACGTCGGGACCGATCGCTGGAAGGCCGCGCGGGCGGCGACCTCCGGAGCCCAGACGCGCATCTCGATCTCAGCCCGCCGGGCCGCGAGCCACGCGACCGCGTCGTCCTTGGCGTCGAACGTCATCGGCGCCCGGTATAGCTGCCCGTCCGGGCCGGTTTAGGCGGCGCGATAGCGACCGGACGGGCGCTTCTCGATCCGTCCGAACCCTCGCCTCTTCCGGCCTGTTCCCGAGCCATCTGGTCCCTCGGCCTCCATTCCGGGGAACATACCGGGAACAAGAACGTCCAAAGGCGTCATAAGTTGTCGCCTAGTGTCACTCGCTCCGAGGTCCCCAATATGCCCTCTGACCTGCGAGTTTATGTCAGATCAGGCGAGCAGAGCGAGACAGAGGCGATAGTGGTTCTCGTAGGTTCAAACCCAGTATCGCCCACAGAGAAACCGCAGGTCAGAGGCGGTTTTCTGAAATCGAAACTCTGACGGGGAACATACAAGGAACGGTGACCGAAGCGCGGGCCGACCTCCCGATCCAAGGCTCGAGTCGTCGCACAACCGACGTCGATCGTCCCCATAGCTTCACCGCGAGACGACGGCGCCTGCTGACGGCGGACCTAGACCAACTCGGGAGCGCGGCCCTTTCCATGCGAACGGCGGACCGCAGGTGTGCCGTCGATCCTTGCGGGAACGACGAGACGCCTGAACGCTCCCCCGCCGACCCAGCCCACTTCGGCCGAGACGCCACCCGAGTCCTGACCCTCTACGACCTTGACGAGCCGCGGGAAGAGGACGTCCTCGACTGTTGCCGCCATGCGCTCGGACACGAGCCAGCGGCGCCCCATCTTGTGGGCTGTCGTTGCCGTCGTTCCGGATCCAGCAAATAGGTCCACGACGAGGTCTCCAGGGTCGGTAGCGATGTGCAGGATCCGCTGAAGCAGAGTCTCTGGCTTCGGAGTGTCGAACAGGGTCTTCGCGTCTGGAAAGAGGGCAGACAGGTGACGCTTGGCGTCGTCGTTCGTGCCGACCTCAGGGCCGCCCCAGATCGTTCCAGGGACCTGCAGCGCGTCGATGTCGAAGTTCTTCATCCGCGGCTGGCCCGCTCCGCTCTTCGTCCACCAGATGCGGTCCTCTTGGAGGAGTCTCAGGAACACCGGCTCGGTAGCAAACCATGAACGACCGCGAGGCGGCAGCAACTCATCTCCAGCCGGATTTGTGATGCCGTACTGCTGTCCTGACCGGAACCCCGGTGCGGTGAAGGGCGCGTCCCGCCATGGCCCACGCGGGTCACCATCTCGATTGCTCGCTGCGGCTGTACCCGCCACCCGGTTCCGCACGGTCTTCCAGTGCTTGGGGCCGCTCGGGGCGTAGATCAGGATCGGGTCGTGCGCCGAGGAGATGGCGGTGCGAGACTCCACGGTGAGTCGCTTCTGCCAGACCACCGTCGCCACAAAGGCGGCGCTCCCGAACACGCCGTCAAGGATCAGGCGAGCCTTATGGCTCATCGTCTCGTCCAAGTGCACCCAGACCGACGCGTCCCGCGACAGCATTGGGCGGAGCGCGAGCAGACGGTCCCGCAACATCGAGAGCCAAGCCGCCTCAGCCAGTTGGTCGTTGTAGTGGCCAAATCGCTTCCCCGTCCCAAAGGGGGGATCGATATAGACGAGTCGAACAGACTTGGCTTCGAGAGTTCCGTCGGCGACCAGCGCATCGAGGACATCTAGCGCATCGCCATGTGCCAGTGTTCCCGTGACCTGCCCCTCGCCGACGATTCCGAGACTCGCCGAAGCACGTGGCGACGGACGATCCGCCACCCACTCGTAGCCGGTCTCGCCGCGAGCGACAATAAGGCGGTCCTGGTTGGGCCATGTCAGGGAAACGGTCACGCGGCCCAGACAACCACGACCCTCCGACAGACTTTCGGAGAAACTCCGCGCCACGGAGTTCAGAGTTCAGGTTCTGTCGGCGGCTCGCCTTAGTGTTCTCGCCATGGCTCCTGCGTCCCCTGATGCTGCCCGAACCGCCGGGCAAGCACTCCCACTTCGCCCGTTCCTGAAGTGGGTCGGCGGCAAGACGCGTTTGCTGCCGAAGATCCTGCCCCATGTCCCGAAGCACTTCGCGAACTACCACGAACCCTTCCTTGGTGGCGGCGCGATGTTCTTTGCCGTCCGCGATCGCATAGGGGGTACCGCGCACCTGCACGACCTCAACGACCAGTTGACCAACGTGTGGCAGCGGGTTCAGCTGGATCCAGCGGGGCTCCTTGACGCACTCGCGCACTATAAGAAGAACGACTCCAAGGAGTTCTATTACGAACAGCGTCCCGCGACGCCGACCACGCTCGTCGAACAGGCTGCTCGGTTCATCTACCTGAACCAGACATGCTGGAACGGGCTCTGGCGCGTGAACAAGTTCGGCCAGTTCAACGTCCCGTGGGGCGACCGGCCGTTCCGCGGTATCGACGAGGACACCCTGCATCGCCTCAGCGACACTCTGATCGGCGCGACCATCACGAACGACGACTTCCGGGTCGCGCTCGACAAGCCGCTAGCCGGCGACTTCGTGTACCTAGACCCGCCATACCTGCCGATCTCGGACACCTCGAAGTTCCACCTCTATACAGAGAAGCGCTTCCGGGCACCGGATCTCGGCGAGCTGGCCGCTCTGTGCCACAGCCTCACCGAACGCGGTGTTCACTGGATGATGTCCAACCGCGACACGGATCAGGTGCGGCAGATGTTCCCCGACAATGAGCTCGTCCGGTTTACTGCCCGCCGGTCCGTCGCCGCCCAGAACCGGCGTGACATCGAGAAGGTGGACTCACCCGAGGCTCTCATCCTCGGAGGTCCTGCGTGACCAAACGTCCTGTCGACGCCATCTTCTTCTGGCCACTCACCAAAGACAGCGTCTTCAAACCAGTCTACGGCCGGGCGCCCAAAGACCCACCGCCCGGAACGCGCGCCGAGTACACCAAGGATTACCTCCAGCCCACGCAACACATGTCCAGCGAACTGGAGAAGGTCCTCGGCAAGGTGCCAGCTTCCGGAGATCTCCGCGTCGATTGGCAGTGGCCGGGCGGTGGCGACCCTGACGGCGCGCTCCGTCATCACGACGCCGGCGGGGTCCGCCTCGACCTCGACTGGTCCACAACGATTGGGGCCCCGAAGCCGTGGAGGCTTCACCCGAACCCGTCAGAGGCCACCATCGAGACGCTTCAGGGGGATCTCGCGCTGGTCACGATTAATAACGCTAATGCGGAGCTAGACCGCATCCGCGGCTCCGATGAACGGCCCTGGCTGATCGCTGTGCACTGCTTCGGTGACGGTGCCGTCTTTCATCCACGAGTTGTCCTGGAGAACCCTCGGCCTGGACGCGAATACGCGTCCTGGGACTCGCTCCCGGCCGTCGTCCGATCCGACATGTCAGCGCTCGCAGCCAACCAGGTCATGGGCGTCAGCAAGTTCACGAGTATGGGGTACGCCGTGCGAGCACAGAAGATCGTCGACCAGGTCCTCGACGCGTTCGAGTCGACGCCCAACGTGCTCCTCGTCGGACCGCCGGGCACTGGCAAGACTGTCGCGATGGAGGACATCCGTGAGTCGTTCGTGTCAGGTGAAGGCATCACGTTCGACACCACGCGACTGCACCGGGCGTTCGACACTTCTGGATCGCTGCCGTCAGTGCCGACGCAGGTGCGCTCGCTCGTCTTCCACCCGAGCTACACCTACGAGGACTTCGTGCTCGGCCTCCTTCCCGAGGTTGCCCCGGGTGGTGCCGGTGTAGCGGTTGCACCGCGAGTCGGACCGTTGCTGGAGATGGCCCACTTCGCGAGCCAGCCCGGTCAGCGTGCGCTCGTCGTGTGCGATGAGTTCAACCGTGGTGCCGCGGCGAGCATCTTCGGCGACACGCTCGCGCTGCTCGATTCCGACAAGCGCTCCGACGCAGCAGCCGGAGTTGCCGGCGCCGTGATCGAGACGCCCTACCACCACCTCGCGCCGAAGACCCACAGCAGCGGCACACCGCTCGACCCACAGACCTCGTTGCCGTCATCGCTCTACGTTCTCGCGGCGATGAACAGCGCAGACCGAAGCGTCGCCCCGCTGGACGCTGCACTGCGACGCCGGTTCGCGATCATTTACGTCGGCCCCGACTACGAACTCCTTCGCGGCCACCTGGACATCCCGTCCTCCTTCGTGAAGGACGACAAGACCGACCCCGGAGACTCGGCGACCTGGACGACCGTCGACCACGTCACGGCTGTGGCCGTTGCGATCCTTGAAGCCCTCAACGATCGGATCGAGGCGGTACTCGGCCGTGACTTCGTCCTCGGGCACAGCGTGATGTGGAAGGTGGGTGGCACGGACGTCTCTGCAGCGTTCAAGTCGTTAGCCACCGCGCTCGACAACAACGTGCTCGGCACCCTGACGCTCTCGTTCACCGACAACGACGCGGACCTCGCTGCTGTGCTGAACGCCGACCCGGGTGGCACCGACCTGCCCAACGCGGCCGCAACGTGGCACGCTCCCCCGGGACGCACCAGTGAAGTTGCGGGGAGCCGTCTGCGGCCAGTTCGATTCAGAGACCTCTCGGGCCAGGATCTCGTCGAGACTCTCGCCTCCATGCTCTGATGCGTCGGATTCCCGTGCAGGAGGGGCAAGCACTCATCGACGTAACCCCGGGAATCGCCTTCGCGGTCCGGGAAAGGCTCGCTGCGCTGGAAGTTGAGCTGGCCCCGAAGATTCCTTTCCTCGGTTCGAGCGGCGGGTCTCCTGTCATCCAAAACCTGGTCGGCGCCGTTCAGATCGCACCCGACCTCGTCCTGGACGTTTCGCCCAAAACGAGGGAGACGAACGACTGGGCAGGTTCGCTGCTCGACCTGATGACTGACGAGAGGGCGCACTTCGGCGGAGAAACCCGAAAGGCTGTACTCACTTCGCGACGCTCGTTGCCAGACGCGTTCGCGCGGATTTATGCAGATCAGTTGGGACGCGCCGTTCGGCGCGAGGGTCCCCTCCAGCTAATGCGCCACCGTCACGTTTCAAAGGCAGTTCTCGCAGGACGGCTTGACGTGACGCGATGGGTTCGGGAACGGACCACTCGGCCGCACCGCTTCCCGCAAATGGAGACCGTGCTGACAGCCGACAACGAGTTCACGAGCGCGATGGCTTGGGTGGCCGAAGCGCTCGCGGTCAGAACCTCCGACCACCAAACGCGGGGCCGACTTCGAACCGCAGCTCAGGCTCTTCGCCCGGGACTTCCGCATTTCACGTCAGTCGACCCCGGCATCGCGTTCCGACCAATCCCCTCTCAGTGGCGTGCCTATGGGCCTGCCTGGGCGACCACGTGTGCCGTGCTGCGCAAACTGTCTCCACTGCACCGATCCGGGACCCAAGAAGGCCTCAACCTCGCTGTCGAGCCGTGGCCTTTGCTTGAAACGCTTCTTCATCGGTCCCTGCGAGAGGCAGTGCGGATCGGGAAGGAACGTGGGCTTGCTCTGAGTATGACCCCCCAGTCAAAGCACGACTTCCTCGCTCCGAACTCCACCTTGCCGTCCGTCCACCCGCCTCACCCGCTGGCGGCCATTCACACGACCCGACGCGTCGAGCCCGACGGGTCGTTTTGGCTCAATGGCGAACCGCTGGTGACTTTTGAGGCCAAGTACTCGGTCCCGTCGTACGCGCGGACGCGAGACCATTTCTTCCAGGCCGTCACCACTGCGGCCGCCGTGGGGTCTTCGCTCTCCGTCCTCGTATACCCGGGCGACTACTCCCCTGTTGTCTGGGAGAACGTGGGAGCATCAGCGGCCCCCGTTGAGGTGAGGGCCATGGGTCTCAACATGTACTCATACAGACGCGGCACTGGCGACACTGAGCGTGGGCTCCTCCTGCTCGACGTCGCAGAGGAAGCAATCAACGCTCGACTGACTGCAGCGATCTAGGAAGCCGGTGTTCGGCGGAACGATCCTTGGCTGACGCGACCGTTCAGACACGACGTCGTGTGTTCGGCGGTCAGCACCCCGGTCCTTCAGCACCTCGTACTCGTTGTTCCAGTCCGCATGTTCGGGATCGGCGTGACCGACTATGAGACAAAGAACTCTGCATTTGGCCAAGTCGTACCGGCCTACCGCGATGGCTCAACCTGGTGCAGCCGTCATGCCTAGCGTCGGACCCACCGTTGTGTTCTGAGACACGACAGTCGGATCCACCATTGACGACTTATCACGGGCTTCATACCCAACCGCCCGCCGACGCCACAACACCCTTCAAACCGAGCGGCACGCATGCTACGAAGGTCCGTAGATCGGTCCGCCCACCTGGGCGGGCCGAGCGTCATTTCAAGGCTAGTTGACGACGGCTGACGGGCGGTGACGGCACGTGCATGGTGGGGTCAAGTTCTACCGCGGCTCCCCCGGCGCCGCGCGGTCCTACGTCGAGGCCGACCGCTCCCGCGTCGACGACTACTACCTCGCCGAGGGCACCGGTCTCGCGACGAGGTACGTCGCGACGCCCACGACGGAGGGGAGACCCCAGGGGGAACGCCCCGAAGCCGGTGGGGTCCGTAACGGGGGAACGCTCGACGGACCGGCCTACGAGCAGTGGGTCGCCGGGTACGACGTCGACACCGGAAGGCCGAAGGGGCGCCTACGGACCGACGAGCGCGGGCTGCGGTTCGTCGAGGTCGTGGTCAACGGGCCGAAGACCTGGTCGCTAGCCGCGACGCTGCACCCCGAGATCGCCGCCGCCTACGACGCGGCCCAGGACAAGGCCGCGACCGAGATCATCGGCTGGCTCGCCGACCACGCCACCACCCGGGTCGGACCGAGAGGCCGGCAGGTGCAGGTCCCGGTCGAGCAGCTCGAGGCCGCCGTCGTGCGGCACTACACCTCCCGGCGACCCGCACCGTCATCTCCACCTGCAGATCAACGCCCGGGTCTTCGCCGCCGGCGGATGGCGAGGACTGCACTCGGTCGGAGTGGTGGACAGCATCGAGGCCATCAACGGGATCGGCCACGCCGCCGTGATGTGCGATCCCGGATTCCGCCAAGCGCTCGCCACCCACGGCTACACCCTCGACCCCGACAGCAGCGAGGTCGTCCAGCTCGCGCCGTACGCCGGAGCGTTCAGCGCACGCACCGCGCAGATCAGCAACATCGACCGCTACGAGGCCCAGTGGCGCAGCGAGAACCCCGGCCAGGAACCCGGCCCGAAGCTGCGGATGGCCTGGGACCGCCGCGCCTGGTCCGAAGCACGTCCGGACAAGGTCGTCCCCAAGGACGGCGCCGCGCTCCGCCGGCGATGGGTCGAGGAGCTCCACGACCTCGGGTTCACTCCCCCAGCCCGCGACCGAGCGGTCAGCACCGGCACGAGCCTCGGCACTCCGATCGGCAGAGTGAACAGGACGCAGTGGTCGACCTCGCGCTCACCCGGCTGGGCGCGCGGCGATCGAGCTGGAACGCCGCCGACATCCGCGGCGAGATCGAGCGCATCATCACCTCGGTCGACATCGTCGCCACGACCGCCGTACGCCACGAGCTCGCCGAAGACCTCACCGCTCGAGCCGTCCACAGGTGCGAGCCGCTACTGGAACGCGACGACGTCCCCGACCACGTCCGCTCCCTCACCTCCCGACACGTCCTCGCCGTCGAGGCCGACCTCGTCACACGACTCGCCGCGGGCGCAGGCAACACCGAGACACCCGGACGCCGAGCACCGCTCGGCTCCGTCGTCGCCGGACGCCACCTCGATCCGGCGCAGCGGGAGGTCGTTGCCGCGCTGACCGGGACCCACCGGTTGCTGGTGATCGAAGGTGCCGCCGGGGCCGGCAAGACCACCACGCTCGCGGCAGCTCGGGATCTGCTGGAGAGCCAAGACCACCGACTCATCGTCATCACCCCCACCCTGAAGGCGGCACGAGTCGCCGAACAGCAGGTCGGCGTCGACGCCTTCTCAGCGGCATGGCTCATCCACCAGCATGGCTTCCGCTGGGACGACGACGGCTACCGATCCCGTGCCAAAACACCACGCGCCCAGATCGACGCCCGCGCCCGGCTGTTGCCGGGCGACGTCCTCCTCGTCGACGAAGCCGGCATGCTCGACCAGGACACCGCACACGCCGTGCTCACCATCGCCGACGAAGCCGGCGCCCGGATCTCGTTCGTCGGCGACCGGCACCAGCTCCCCGCCGTCGGACGCGGCGGTGTCCTCGACCACGCGGCCCGCTGGACCAGCCCCGACACATCGCTCGAGCTCGACACCGTCCACCGCTTCTCCGACCCGGAGTACGCAGACCTGACCCTGCTCATGCGCACCGGCCAACGCGCCGGAGAGGTCTTCAACGCGCTGCTCGACCGCGGCCAGATCACCATCCACCCGACGGACGTGGAACGACTGGCCGCACTCGCCGAGCTGTCCAACACCGACCGCACCGGCAGCCTGGTCATCGCGGACACCCGCGAACAGGTCAGCGCCCTGAACGCCGCCATCCGCGACCACCGAACCCCTTCGGATGCGAGCGCCATCACCACCGATGCGGGCGAACAGATCGGGGCCGGGGACCGGGTGGCGACCCGTCGGAACGACCGCGAGCTCGACGTCGCGAACCGCGACACCTGGACCGTCACGAGCACAGCGGCCGACGGCAGCCTCACCGTACGAGGCCGCGCGGCGGCGAGCGGATGCTGCCAGCTGCGTACGCGCGAGCACACGTCGAGCTGGCCTACGCGACCACCGTCCACGGCACCCAGGGCGAGACCGTCGACCGCGCCCACCTGCTCCTCGGCGAGACCACCGGCGCAGCCGCCGGCGTACGTCTGCATGACACGCGGCCGCAACGCCAACACCGCTTACCTCGTCGCCGAGAACGTCGACGAAGCCCGCGCCCAGTGGATCGCCACCTTCAGCCGGGACCGGGCCGACCTCGGACCCGCACACGCCGCGCAGACCGTCGCCGACGACATCGACCGCTACGGCCCGCAGCCACGACGTCGTACCGGATGGCCAGCCGAGATCGAACCCGAGCCGGCTCATGAGCAGGTACGCCGCCCACCCGACCCCGTCCCCCTCACGGCACGCCCTCCGGGGCGCCTGGGCGGAATCGGCCGTTGACGAGAAGTGACGAGATTGCCCGTCACTGATCGCCCAAGGCCCCTGATTCGCCATTGGTGGCTCTTCCCAGTTGAGCATGGTTGAGGATCCCGCCGTTCGCGGCGTGTCTGGAGGGTAGAAGGCGTCAGGGCCTTCACGATCAGCAGCGACCAAGCAGCTGAGATGAAGGACCCTGACGATGGC
>JAABUN010006353.1_pt1 | contig 13682 bp, 9 predicted proteins | sample 5559311 | NCBI WGS metagenome assembly JAABUN01 (sample SAMN10711877, study PRJNA513370) | rock metagenome | isolation source: Antarctica rocks | place: Antarctica: Victoria Land, Siegfried Peak sud | reverse complement strand
CACACAACGGTTTTAATATAATGAACCCATTGTTGATCTAGAATGTGGTCAGCAATTCTATGATGATATACGGTGGCTTTTCGATTCTCTATACGTCCATGGCCTTGTTCTATAGGCGCCACATAGGTTTGTGTGGGCCGCTCCAGTTTTATAATCTGTGTTATATCATCTTCCAGTTCTTTTTGATTTTCTTTAAGCTGTATAAGGAGTCCATGTCCTTTTTGATCAGCTATTTCAAAGGTATTTTTTTGTAGATGCAATGCATCGGCAGTAAAGATGGCATTGGGTATTTCCAGTACGCCGAGCAATTGCTGAAAGACCGGGATCTCATTTGTTTTTTCTGCAATTTCTATTTGCCCTAATATCAGCTGGTAAGCAACGCTAAAAAATGAAAAGCTTTGAACGGCACGTTTTGCGGCAGTAGCGTCACTACTGCCGCAAAGCGTTTTACCATCGGCTGCAATATGATTATATTTTTCTTTAGTAAGAAAGCCATCAACTGGCAGCAGGTGCTGGGTAAAAGCACGAAAAGCAGCTTCCAGTTCCTCAGAGCAGACACCTTTCAGATGATTACGAATAGTAGTATAATGCGGAGCAGCTTTCCAATTCAGGTTATAATAAGAAGAAAGCTTTTCAAAATAAGTAGACACAAACAGTCAGATTTGCCTGTAGGTATTAGCATTACAGCAAATAGCTAAAAAAGAGAATAACAGCGTATGGTTTAAACTGTATCTTTGACCTTGAAGTCTACGAAAATCTTTTACGTCACTTAAAAAAGTAGTAGGCATTTTGATAAAACTTTGTGTTGTAGTTAATTACAAAGTTATACACATCACTAATTGCTTACTACTTTTTTTTAATTAGAATTCTACAGCCCTGTAGATTTTATAATAAAAGTATTTAAGATTCTTTGTAAAACCAAGGTTTTTATTAATTTTTAACTCCTGGATATATTCACAAAAGATGACAGTATTTCCATGGTACACAAGATTCAAGATTATAGCACAATGGTGGTGTTAGTATTGTGTATTGAAAATTGTACTGCCCTGACTTTTAGATGTGTTTTATTCCTGAGATTAGACGCGGAACGGAAAAGGCTGCTTTGTAAACTCGCTGCTCTCTTAATTCTGAAATGAACTAATTAGTGTCAGCAAGAAAACTCGGTATTTTTAAAAAGCGACCGAATCATATTGTATATTTATGTTATGGGAATCGGTCGCTTTTTAGGCTTTTTCCTTGTTGAGCGGGCTGTTTGTGAGTGGTTGCTCATTTTTACAGCCCCTTTTTTTAGTTCTGAACATAGTAATCCCCTGGCGATCTTTTCTGCGTGTGTTTTTACCGTTAGGCTGCTCTCGCCGCGGGGCTTTGCTTCTTTTCAGCTTGCTTCCTTTCTTTGGCGAGCAACGCGTTTCCTAACTGGTGAAGGTTATATGCCCCAGCACGCTCAAGCCTACGCAGCGCTTATAGCCATGCATCCCCTTGTCCATGCAGCGATTTAATCCATGGTGCTCCAGCATGTTGATATTGCTTTCAACGGCACTATGTGCATGACGCAGTTCCTTAAAGGTTTTATCACCTTCCCTCTTTTTATCTTCTTTGTTAAGCCTTCCTTTTTTGGAAGCACTACGTGCTGTATTCCCGACTGCTCAAGCAATTCAAAATTGGCTTTACTATAAAAGCCTTTGTCAAAGCTGTGGCTGAATGTTGTTTTGCCTGCAAACTTTTTTTTAAGCCTTTCGGTTAAATCTGTGATTTGGGATGCATCCTTTTGCTTTTCCATTATTTTATAATCTACTATAAATTGGTGCTGGTCGGTGGTAATCAGTATCAGATGGCCCAACTCTACTTTCTTGTTCAGCTTGCCTTTGGTGATCCACTCTGTATGTTCCTCAAATATGGAAAAGATCTTTTCTTCTGCAGGTATCGTTTCTTCCTTAATCAGGCGGCGTTCGATCTGATTAGTAAACTTTTTTAGAAACTCGCAGTAGCGCTGTAATTCTATTAGCAGGATCGCTATTTTTAATCCACCCTCTTCAAACACCGGCGGGTGTTCTATCAATTCTTCACAACGCTTCAACAACTGGGTGGACTGCTTTATATATTCCTTTACATGCTGCTTTTTCTGTACATCGCTTTTACCTTTGAATACCTGATGGGATGTTTTGCAAAACTGACTTTTCAAGGTGCTATAAATATGTTTTATTTTGCGCCACCCTGACAGCGGCGTGAGCTTTAATAAACTTTCAACTACATCCAGGCATTTGCGTGAACTATCCCAAAGCAAATTCAGGTCGGTTGGAAAATGTACATTTGTTTCCAAGGCATAGCTGTTTGTCTTTAATCTAAAAGCCTCTTGTTTTTCTTTTTTTTTAAGTAGTTGATGCCCGGCTTCCACTACCAACTGATTTATTTCTGAAAGCAATGCCTCATCCACCAGCCTTACATTATCTAAAATGGTTTGATAACTGAATTCTATTTTTTCTTCCTCACTCAGAAAGCCAGTGCAGTGCACTCCCATTATCTGGCGAACAAAAATATCATAATTGGCCATCATCTCAAGCCTGTCCCAATTGGTGTCTACACTATGGCGCACTACAGCCAACACCAATATGTGCCACAGATCCATCCCGTTGCGACCCGTTTTCTTTTTGCCCTTGCTGATCTTATTCTCCAGCAATAAAAATACTTTCTCATTCAGTTCAGCGGTAATGAAGATATGTTGAAGGGCTTTAACAACGGCAGGCAACTCATCACGGCTTTTCAATGGAATCTTAATATCTTGGATCGCTTTAGTGCAAAGGCTCATTTGTTGCTCGAATCGCTGGCGCATATCTGAACAGATTTATAGCGAATAATTAGCAAATTTTATACGCAAATCCACTAAAATCAACAAACACTATCAGTTATTCACACTTTCATTTCCCTTGTGTATAAGATCTGGCGCAGACTCCAGCGTTATCCGGCAGATACTAATTAATTACTCTACCTAGTTTTTCTTATGCTTTGTTGCTATTTTCTTTGCCCCTACTTTCCGAAAACTTCCTCCATGGCGGTTACCTGTTACAAGAACGCTTAACAGTAGAAAAACCGACCTTTGTTGCTTCCAATAAGTCTTTTCCTTAACGAAAATACATGTGAAAGAGGCGCCTTAATCTTTCTAGGGCAAAGTAGGATCTTCGTTATAAAGCATCAATAGAAATTAACCTTGAGCACCTAAAATATCATTATTTTTTACAATAACGGTGCGTTCACCCGAAGAATTCAGAAATGAATCAGCTCCATGATCTTTACTTCTTATTTTTATTACTCCGATATTTTCATTTTCCGGGGAACCGGAATCTGCCGATGCTTGAACATCGTCAGATGCATTTTCATTAAGAAACTTCTCTTTGAGTTCCTTTATCGAAGGGCTGGATTTCAGTTTAACTTTAAAGTTATCCGCGGCTATAGTTTTTTTATTTGCAGAAACTACTTCAACTTCGTTGAGTTTGCTTTCTACAATTCTTTTTGTTGTTTCGAAATTCATAATTACCTCCTAGTTAAAGAAAAAATCAATACTTAAAATTACCAAATTTTTAATAAAGTTGTACTAATTACCATCCGATTCCAAGGCAGGTATATTGCCTCAAAATTTTCATTTCAATAGCTTGAGTAAAGGGGTCCGTTTGACCATGGGGTAATTCCTTGGCATACTGCTTTTTAGCTTCGTAAAGTGCTTGGGCAGGATTTTTCCCAGCGATGATACCGTCCCAGAAATGCTTGTGCATAGGTTGTCCAAAGTAATCAAATGGCGGAGAAACAGGAGAGTAATGAGATCCCGTACATCCAATAAAAGCAACTGCACCCGCTTTTAAATATGAAAGAGCAATAGACTGTTCTACTGTTCTGGGCCTAAGCTGGACATCTGGAGTTTTCCGAAAAGCTGGGGGTTGAACTATTAAAGCTCCCCAGCAACACCCTGTGAAAACGATTGTTCCTTTAGCTGATTTGGGAACATTGTCCACTAAAAACGCTTCACAGGTATCTCCACCGCTTGTTTCTCCCCAAAACCGGGTGCCATCTCTGAAAGAACCGTGAAGCATATAATAGACTGCTCCCTGTGCTGAATCGGCTTCTACGTTTGATGGCGCAAATTTCTCGGAAACATTGATCTCTTTTGATTTGCCAGGAATATTTTGAAAAACATCATTTGCAAAAGGTCTGGCCATGTTTCGTACTCCGAACCTTGAACTCTTTTGGAAAGGTGGTGCTTGAAACGCTTCAATAATTAATTGAGCCATCCTACCATCCGGAACTCGGCTTACCGGATATTCCGCAACGGTATCGCCATCTACATCACCATAAATATCATCACTCCAAACGATGAAATCATCTGCATCAAATCCATCGAAACTTCCAGATGCTACTTTTTGGCGTAATGCCCTGTCTATTGCATCTAATTGTTGAGCGGGAATGACATCATAACCACCAATGATTACAACACCTCTTGGATTAAGAGATTTTAATTTTTCGCGAACAAGAACAGAAGCATCTTCTGCTTTTTCAAAAGGTGTAAGATCCCAAAAATAATTCTCTGCTGTTTTTTTTATCCCGTCTAAAATTTGCTGTGTTTCGAGAATACCGATATTTGTTGCTAGCAAAGGAGAACAAGTAATAAAAAGAATTCTGTTAAATCTTTTGCTACTATCCGGAACATTAATTACTGTTTTATTAGCCGTATTCGGGATTATCTGAGTATTGCTTTTTTTTTTAGTATCGACCTCAACAGTGATAGTAACTTTAGTCGAAACATGCGGAATTTTAGCGGTCACTTCGACAATACCATCAGTTTGGCTTGCCTGCTCTAATACGACTTCTGAAGGGGCTGGAGCTTCGACAGGTAATCCTGTTTTTACTTTTTGGAGAATACCAGAAGCTGTAGTTGCTCCTTCTTCATCCGGTAATTGGTTTGGAGTAAAATCATTAAGTCTACCTTTTTCAGGCATTAACGTTACTTCACCATTCTCTTTTTTAATAGTGATGATCCCATTCCTGTCGGTTCTTGCAAATCTTAGAAACCTGGACCGATTTTTTAACACCTGTAGTACTCCTTTTTCTGGGTGAGTAGCATCTCTACTTCCACCTGTATGAGCAAATAAACGGGTGTTTTCAAGCCATGTGTCCAAAATCTCTTCATCCATACCGTTATAGCTGGTATGATGGGTTAGTTTAATAAAGTCATAAGGTCCGGCTTCATTTACACTATCGAGCAGGGCCTGCATCATGGACCCTAGTCCTGCAACCTCTGCTTTTGCAAATTGCATATCACCTGCGAGTAATGCGCTCCAACCATCTGCACTTACTTTAAGAATAATACTTTGATCATTTTTAGCAGCACCAATCCCCGGGCGATCTAACGCTATAGATTTGTACACTTTCGCTATCTGATCCCACTTGGCATCGCTTCCCAGGTCAGCAAAATCACTATCATCTTTAACATTCGAGTCAGCAATCCTTTCGGCACAGAGTAGAAGATGTTCCTGTGTAGGACCTAAAATTTGAAGGCCAAAATCACTAAAATCCTCTTCCAATTGTCGCAGTTTTGCATCATTGTCTCTACCGTATCTGATGACATTCACTCCATTATCCTTGAAAGATGTTAGCATCTCTTTATATGCGGTTTCTAAGTTAACCACATCTTGTAAAAAGCTAACCAGCTCCGAATCTGAAAGACTCGAATGTTCTTCTTCCTGAAGAGCAAGCAGGAGCGTTTTTTGAGGATTAGTTAATGAATCGTCATCCCCAGGTCCTCTTCCAGTGCCGTCTCTTCCAAAACCTAAACGTTCATCTGCTACCAAAGCTACTTCAGGGATAAGGTCACCTGAATTTACCAGAGCAGGTAAGCATCCGATATGGTCACTATGACAGTGAGTAACCACTAGTAAGTGGATATTAAAAGGTGGGTTTTGATTGAGTAGCTCTGATAGCTGCTTTCGAATACTTTCTTCATCCCGAGGGTGCGCACCATCTATTAGGATACGACGGGTTCCATGCGTAATTAAAATACAATCACCAAACTTGGTTTGACCCATATCAAGCAGTTCAATTTGCATAAGCGCAATTATTTAATCTGAAATTTATGAAATAAAAATAATTAAACCCAGCTTTATTCAGAGATTATCTTTACCTGCCCGGACGTTTTCATGTTGGTTAAAAAACATTACTCCCTCCCTTTCTAAAAATGTTTTTGAAATTCCGCATTGCCTTACAATTTCCTCGAGACGATGTCCGACAAACTCAGCAAATAATGAACCCCAAGAAATTAAATTTGATGCCTAAAGAATAACGCGAATTTCAAGCGAGAAAAACTAATAAATTTAGTTTAATAGGTTTTTTTTATTATTTTTATTTTGATGATTCTTATAGTTAAGTATCCGCACTCCGTAGTAAACCTACTTTTTTACCTTTAACCACTTTATTGAAGTACCCTCAATAGCTTCTTATCAACTTATTTGAATGCAGGAATGAAAATTGGACTTTGGTTTTCGAGAATAAATTTAATTGGCAACACTTTTTAATTTTTAACCTTTATGACACAACAAATTAGTAAATCACTTTCCGACGTAACAGTTAAAGATATTGACGCTTTATTTTCTACTAGGGCGAAAGAATTGCACCAAAAAGTAGACGAGACAAGGGATGCATATTTAGGATTTATTTTTCCAATTAATAGAAATGATTTTAAAGCTTTGACATATGCACTCAACATCCCAAATGAAGTTGGCACAAGACTATATAAAAATGGAAAAGCATTTTCGAGCTTTCGTGCTGTTAACCATTCTTTTGGGCAGCTTACTAACCACATTGTTGGTGCATCTATCCTTGCATTGTAAGCCACTGGCTAACCCGCTATTGGAATTGAAGTTTCAATGTCGTATATAGCGGCTATTGTTCATGATCAGCGGGTTTCCAGTTTTGAGGCAGCAGTTCATGCATATTTTTTGTGGTGTAGTTGGGCATCTTTATCAGCACATCTTTAAGCCAGTTGTATGGATTGATTTTGTGAAGACGGCAGGTTGCAAAAAGTGAATATATCATAGCGCCACGCTGTGCAGCATCATGGCTTCCGGTGAGTAGACCGGGGGAATTTCACCCCCAGTCCCTCGCAGAACCGGACATGCCCTTCTCAGTGCATCCGGCTCCCATTAATCAGTCACACCTTCTGATAGTTTTTATCAAAAGATTTTCGAGGTCTCAGCCCAAAACGCCAATGAGCAAATAGGTTTGGATGTTTGCTTGCAAACTCCCCAAGATAATGCCACGCACGTCTTTTATGGAACCGTAACTTCTTAAACTTCTGCATCAACCATCTGGCAAGCCTTTGATTTAAACGTTTAAGCAATGGGTACATGGCTGTCTTATAAAATTTACCATAGTAATTCAGCCAGCCTTCCAACTTCGGATTGATTATTTCTGCTATATACTGCAGATCTTTCTCTGTCCAAAGATGCAAATTCCATCGCCTGATTGTCTCTGATATACGCTTCTTTGCCTTTACACTTATCGCCGGAAGAAAGCTCACAAAGTATCCTGTAGTAGCACTCTTTGCCAATCTTGGCCTAAATGTATAACCAAGAAAATCAAATTGTATTTCCTTATAATCACGGTTCTTTCCACTTCTTTTACAGTATACAATCTTTGTCTTCATTTGATTCAGTTCCAGCTTACATGTAATGAATCGCTTTTGAATGGCTTCCTTCAAGTGTTCAGCTTGTTCCATAGTGCTGCAATGACAGATGCTATCATCGGCATACCGTTCAAACAGAATATGAGGATGGTTCCTGCGCATCCATTCATCAAATGCATAATGCAGAAACAAATTTGCCAACAGCGGTCCGATTACAGAACCCTGCGGAACTCCTTTACTTCGTTCAATACGATCTCCTTTAATAGTTTGATAAGGAACTACCAACCATCTACGGATGTACAGCTTTACCCAACTACAATCTGTGTGACGTTCAAGAGCAACCAGTAGCATTTCATGATCGATGCTATCGAAGAAAGCCTTGATGTCCATGTCAAGTACCCAGTCATATTGCCAGCATCTTTTGCGGGCTTGGTCAAGGGCATTGTGGGCAGACTTTCCAGGACGGTATCCATAAGAATCCTCATGGAATATTGGTTCCAAATTAGGTTCCAACATCATCACTGCTACCATCTGGCATACCCTATCCGTGACCGTTGGTATTCCCAGAGGCCGCTTTCCGCCTCCGTTCTTTGGTATTTCTACCAGCTTTACCGCTTTAGGCATGTAACTCCCTGAAGACATCCGATTCCAGATTTTGTACAGATTATCTTTCAAATCCTTTTCAAAACCCTCGATCGTTTGTCCATCCACACCTGCCGCACCCTGGTTAGCTTTAACTTTTAGCCATGCTTGCCATACCAGTTGTTTAGAAATTGTAAATGACTTTGCCTCTTGCATTAATTCCTCCTAATTTCTTAGTTGTTCAATTCAATTGGCTGATTAACCCAGCCCCTTCGCTCCACATTCATTACAAATGCTTCATCACTACTACGGGCTGATCCGTCCCTGTGCCTTGCATTGGTACGCTCATTCTTACAGGTTCACTGCTTGAACTTCTTCCTTAGCATCAAGACGACAGGTTCCCAAGTTCCTTACTAAAGCCTTCATACAGGTCACGCCACCTGCGTACCGGATGTCATCTAAGCAGTAAACAGGTATCTCTTAGATTAATCGTGAGGCATTCGCAAGGCCCCAGTTTTGACATCATCTTTTACCTTTCGATATTTCATCGATGGTTTCCTTTCGGTCGTCTCCTGCATGATCACTTGACAATTTGAACACTGCCTTTTCCGTATCGCTCACTACAATGGCTCTTAACCAAAGCAGCATACGGTAGTTTGAAACCCGCTCCTGCAAGCCGGCTTCGAGGGGCCCTCCCTCATCTTTAGTAAAGCATCGCTATTATTTAAATAGCGTTCATGGCGCACTGCAAACAGGTAATTCTTTCTTCCAATTTTATGTAAAGCTTTACATAAACTCGGATATGCAAAGTAAAAGATTATGTAAAGTACCAAATGATAAATGTTTGATTTGCAGCAAATCCTATTAATAAATTCCCTCAATTACTTTACATAATATTCTGCTTAATTTTCTGAGGTAGCAATATTGCTATTAACAGAAAATTCTAAGCATGCAAACAAAATTCAAAACGTTTGAAGAATTAACTTCAACTGCAGCGGACTTTTTAAAGAACAAACTATTTCGATCCGATGGTACAGCTCGACATTATCTCATTTTGTGGAGAAGAGTGAAAAAGTATATGGGCTCACAAAAGATAAAACACTTTGACGCGGCTGTCGGCAAACAATTTCTGTTAGAAGCTTTCGGAGACCGGGATTATTGCCTGTTATTTAAACGGGAAAAGGATCTGGTTAAAGCAGTGAGTATTTTATGTGAGTTCTATAATACGGGTAGCATACAGCCCGTTAAAGAACAACTTGTTTTCGATGGATCGATTGGAACATTAATGGTAAAGTATTTATGTTATCGAACTTCTTGTAGACTGAAAAAACATACAGTGGAAGAGGGAGCGCACCATCTTTATCATTTTTTGTGCTACTTGAATATTATTAAGGTTAGCTCAATAAAAGAAATTAACCAGCTGCACATTTTGCAATTCATAAAAACTTTAAACCCAAAGTTTTCGACGTTAACTCATTTGACCTTACAATCAATCAGAGGTTTTTTCAGGTATGCTTATGAGCAAAAATTCTTGGATAACGATCGTTCAGAAATAGTTCCAAAAAGTAATTTTAGAAAACAGCCCAAACTTCCTTCTACGTATTCTGTAGCAGAAATTGAAAAAATGATTGCGTCAATTGACAGAGGTGATACGAATGGCAAGCGTAATTATGCGATTGTTTTACTGGCTGCCAGACTTGGACTCCGGGCTTCGGATATTGCCAATCTTACATTTGAAAGCCTGTTATGGGAAAAGAGCATGATTGTTTTAAATCAGTTCAAAACTGGTAAGAAAATAGAACTTCCCATACTTCCGGAAATAGGTAATGCGATCATTGACTATTTAAAATTTGGCCGGCCAACATCGAAAGAATCATTTGTTTTTTTATTGTCAAGGTCTCCCTTTAGTCCTATCAGCAATTGCAGCATAACAGGAATTGTTCATTCTTACTTTGTAAAGTCAGGAATAAATATAACGTACCGAAAACACGGACCACATGCTTTACGCCATAGCCTTGCCGGTATTCTTTTAGAAAAAGAAACCATTTTGCCTGTTATATCAGAAGTACTTGGCCATCAGAGTACCGCCTCGACAAGCTATTATCTTAGAATAGATCTTACCTCCATGAGGCAATGTGCGCTGGATGTGCCCTCTGTAGCTGCTTCGTTTTATCAACAAAAAGGAGGGTACTTCTATGCGTAAACAACTTGAGGGGATCTACGCCCCTTATATCAAACAATATATTGAATTCAAAAGAAGCCTTGAGTTTTAAATATGACACAGAATCAAAGGTGTTCGTTTTCTTTGATCGCTTTACGATTATGCGGGACGAAAAAATTGTTGGTATTACCAGGGACCTGGCGGTTGACTGGTGCAATTTAAATCCAAACGAATCAACTTCATACAAATATCATAGATGCGTATGCTTAAATCAGCTGGCCTCATATTTAAGTAAAATAGGCTTCCGGTCTTATATCATGCAATTACCTGCTAATAAAAACACTTTTACTCCTTATATTTTTTCCCGCAAACAAGTTGCAAATTTATTTGAAGCGGCTGATACCGTTACAGGTAAAAAAAAAGAATGGATAGCGCTATTATAATCCTTCCGGTTCTTTTAAGATTGTTATACGGAACCGGCCTGCGTATCAGTGAAGCATTGTCCTTAAAAAATAAAGATGTTAATCGTGATGACAATTACCTGATTGTAAGGGATAGCAAAAATGGAAAAGAGCGTATGATCCCTGTATCCTCGTCTCTTTCAGACGTTTTAAAAGAATATGTCAAATACAGGAATTTAATGCCCCTGGCCATATCAGGTAACGACTGTTTCTTTATCACATTGTCAGGCAGTGGTTGTAACAGGGATCATGTTCGTAAATGGTTCAGGAAAATATTATCGACCGCTGGTATATCCCGAGATGATCATGGGCCTCGTCTACACGATCTTCGACATACCTTCAGTGTGCACACGTTGGCTATGATGGCCGAATCAGGCACCGATCTTTATTGCTCGTTGCCCATACTCTCCACCTACCTGGGACATCAATCTGTGGAGGCTACCAATGACTATGTCAGATTAACATCAGAAATGTACCCCGGTTTATTAAAGGATGTTGATTTGATTTGTTTAAATGTTTTCCCTAACACAGAACCTTATGCAACCCACTGATTTTTCCCGATACCTTACCAGCTTTCTAACAAAGTATTTATCTCATGAAAGAGGAGCCAGTTCAAATACGATCGCCTCTTACAGAGATACCTTTGTTTTATTAATAACGTTCCTGGAAACAAGAAACATAAAATTAAGTAAACTCACACTTGACCAAATAACTAAGGATAATGTGGTGGAATTTCTTAACTGGGTGCAAAGCGAACGCAAGAATACAGATGCCACGCGCAACGCCCGGCTTGCAGCAATCCACTCCTTTTATAAATATTTGCAATATCAACAACCGGAAAATTTGTATGGCTGCCAACAAATCCTATCAATCAGGATGAAAAAGGCAGAACAAATACAAATGAACTATTTATCCATTGAAGGCATTACGCTTCTATTGCAACAGCCTGATGTAACCACCAGTAAAGGAAGAAGAGATCTGGCATTACTTTCTTTGATGTACGACACAGGATCACGGGTTCAGGAGCTAATCGATTTAACTCCATCAAGCGTACGATTAGATAAGCCCTCAACCATAAGGGTTACCGGGAAAGGTAAAAAAACTCGTATCATCCCAATGCTGGACGGCCAGGTAAATCTTTTAAAAAATTATATTAATGAGCATCAACTTGTAGCGCCTGAAGCAAATTTATATCCGCTGTTTTACAATAGTAGCCGTGAAAAACTCACAAGAGCGGGAGTCAACCATATCTTGAACAAATACGTGGTTATGGCAAGAACAAAAAATACTAAATTGATTCCTGAAAGAATCAGTTGCCATTGCTTACGACACTCAAAAGCCATGCATTTGTTACAGGCAGGTGTTAATCTCGTTTATATAAGAGATATTTTAGGACATGTATCAGTGCAGACCACTGAAGTTTATGCCCGGGCTGATTCCCAAAAGAAAAGAGAAGCCATCGAGAAAGCCTACGTTGATGTAGTGCCAAAACAGGCTCCCGCATGGTTAAAGAACGACAATCTGTTAGCGTGGTTGAAAAGCTTCTGACGCTATAAATATTATGTAAAGTAATTTTGATGAGTAATGACTCAACATGCTGGTTATGAATATGAAAGCTAACATTACTTTACATAATCTTTTACTTTGCATATCCAATTTTATGTAAAGCTTTACATAATATAGGACGAAAAAATTACTTATTCGCCGGCTCACATAAAGGAGCTGAAAGAGCTGCCATGATTTATTCACTATTGGCCACTTGCAAAAAACAAGGTGTCGAACCTTCAGCATGGATTGAAGATGTTCTTAAGCGCATAGCATCACACCCAATCAATAAACTCAAAGAACTGTTGCCTAACAATTATAGAAATCAGCAACAGCAAAATTACCCTGATTAATTTGTATTCACAATATGGGGTTCATCGAACGGATACCAACGATGAAATACTTAAGCAATTTTAAGAAGATAATCAACCGGTGTTTACGAAATGGTTGGCTTCAAAGAGATCCATTTATGGGTTTTAAGATGGGAAAGAAAGAAGTTCAAAGAACAGCGCTGACCGAATTTGAATTAGGCGCTTTAACAGTTAAAAAGTTTCAAATCGAGCGGCTTTCATTAATAAAAGATATATTTCTGTTCAGTTGTTATTCCGGATTGGCGTATGCTGATGTAAAAAAATTAAAACGTTCAGAAATAGGGATTGGAATCGATGGAGAAAAATGGATCTTTACCAGTAGGCAGAAGACTGATGATTCTTCCAGGATTCCATTGCTTCCAGTAGCTTTAGAAATAATGAAACAATATGCAGATCATCCTCAATGTAAATATGAAGATAAGGTATTACCGGTTTTAAGTAATCAGAAAATGAATGCATACTTAAAAGAAATCGCCGATACCTGCGGCATCGCCAAGAATTTAACCTTCCACATAGCCCGTCATACTTTTGCAACTACTGTTACTTTGAGCTATGGAGTTCCTATTGAAACTGTTTCAAAAATGCTTGGTCATAGGAATTTGAAGACTACCCAGCACTATGCAAAAATATTAGATAGGAAAATAAGCGATGATATGACTGTACTCAGAAACAAATTGAAATCTGAAAATTTTAAGTAATATTCAACGTATGGATTGCAAGACAAACTTTTATGTTGTTTATGAAAGTATCCGATTTAAAAGATAAAAAATTTGTAACTATTCAGCCCGAAGAGAATAAAGGAGTGCCATTGATGGCAGCACCAAGCGCTTCTATGATGGAGATGCCTTGTTTTTTCATGGTTGAGATGTAGCTGCGAATGTCTGCAAAATCCTGTG
>JAABUN010006352.1_pt1 | contig 13684 bp, 13 predicted proteins | sample 5559311 | NCBI WGS metagenome assembly JAABUN01 (sample SAMN10711877, study PRJNA513370) | rock metagenome | isolation source: Antarctica rocks | place: Antarctica: Victoria Land, Siegfried Peak sud | reverse complement strand
CTCGCCGGTCTGCTGCTCGCCGCGCTCCGCCCCGTTCGCGCCGCCCCTCCCGCCACCGTTCCTCACACCGCAGTCGAGAAGGCCGCCCCATGACCGAGACCACTCTGCCCGCACGTTGCGTCGTCGTGGTCGACCAAGCCCTGCCGCCCGGGTTGGCCGCCAATGCCACCGCCGTCCTCGCGCTGTCGATCGGCGCGCGGTTCCCGCAGCTGCCAGGACACGACCCGGTCGACGCCGACGGGTTTGCTCATGCCGGGCTGATACCGATGGGGCTGCCCGTGCTGTCAGCGCCCGGCGACCGGCTCACCGCCCTGCGGGCAGCGGCCATCGACGCAGGCCTGACCGTCATCGACTTCCCGACCGTCGGGCAACAGACCACCGACTACGACGCCTTCGCTGCCGCCGTCCTCGGCACCCCCAGTGCAGAGCTCACCTACCTCGGCATCGCCCTGTGCGGGTCGAACAGGCCCGTCCGCAAGCTCACTGGCGGCTTCCCACTTCTGCGCTGACCCCCGCCGCCGGTAGGGCGACGTCACTGTCAGCTGGCCGCTCGTCGGCCGAGGGTGGTGTGGCCTGAGTCCGACGTGGACTGCCCTCGGCGGGTGCCACCGACGCTGCCAGCACCACGTGCGGCGGGCTGGCCGCCTGGCGGCAGCTCTGGGAAGTGTCACCGGGCGGTGCCATGGTGGTCGTCGTGGCGTTGGTGTTCGTGCTGGCGGACTGCGTCACGTTGGCAGACACCCGACGACGAGGAAAGGATCCCGATGGAGCCCCAGGAACCCGAGACGCTGAGCTGGCAGCTGACGGTTGACGCGCGCGACCCCCACGTGCTGGCCGACTTCTGGGCCGCGGCCCTGGGCGGCGAGCTCGAGGACAACTCGGAGCTGATCGCGTCCGTCCTCCAACAGGGCTGGGCGCAGGAGTCTGACACCGTGGTGCACCGCGGTCGGCGGTACTGGGCCGACCTGGTGGCCGTCCGCGGCGCCGGTCCCCGGCTGTTGTTCCAGCGGGTCCCCGAGGACAAGACGGTGAAGAACCGGCTGCACCTCGACCTGCACGTCGGGGCCGAGCGGATCCGGCCGGAGGTCGAGCGGCTGGTCGCGCTCGGTGCCGTCGAGGGGAAGGAGTGGCGTGAGGTCGGCGGCCACTGGATCGCGATGACCGATCCGGAGGGCAACGAGTTCGACGTGGAATAGCCGCGGGCTACGGTGACCGGATGAGCGAGCTCACCGCCGACCAGCCGTTCCAGGCCCAACCCTTCAACCAGGGGCTGTGGCGGGAGGTGCCGGGCTTCGAGCTCACCGACGTCACCTACCACCGGGCCGTCGACGCCCCCGTCGTCCGGGTGGCGTTCGACCGACCGGAGGTGCGCAACGCCTTCCGGCCGCACACCGTCGACGAGCTCTACCGGGTGCTGGACCACGCCCGGATGTCCTCCGACGTGGGCGCGGTGCTGCTCACCGGCAACGGGCCCTCGGCGAAGGACGGTGGTTGGGCGTTCTGCAGCGGCGGCGACCAGCGGATCCGGGGGCGCTCGGGCTACACCTACGCGGAGGACGAGGCACCGACGGGGGTTGACCCTGCCCCAGCGCCGTCCGCGGGGGGGCCAGGGGTGGTCGTCCCCCCTTCGGCTGACTTCGGCCGGCTGCACATCTTGGAGGTGCAGCGGCTCATCCGGTTCATGCCCAAGGTGGTGATCGCCCTGGTCAGCGGCTGGGCGGCCGGCGGCGGGCACAGCCTGCACGTGGTCTGCGACCTCACCCTGGCCAGCGCCGAGCACGCCCGGTTCAAGCAGACCGACGCCGACGTCGGTTCCTTCGACGCCGGCTTCGGCTCGGCCTACCTCGCCCGCCAGGTGGGGCAGAAGTTCGCCCGCGAGATCTTCTTCCTCGGCGAGGTGTACTCCGCCGAGGAGGCGCACCGGATGGGCATGGTCAACCGCGTCGTCCCGCACGCCGAGCTGGAGGCCGTCGGTCTGGAGTGGGGCCGCGCGATCTGCCGGAAGAGCCCGACGGCCCAGCGGATGCTGAAGTTCGCCTTCAACGCCGTGGACGACGGGCTGGTCGGCCAGCAGATTTTTGCCGGCGAGACCACCCGGCTGGCCTACATGACCGACGAGGCCGTCGAGGGTCGCGACGCCTTCCTGGAGAAGCGCGCACCGGATTGGTCGCCGTTCCCCTACTACTACTGACGGTCCTCGATGGTCCGCACAAGGGCCGAGCGCCGACTGTTCAGCCCGCAACCCCGTAGAGCCGGTCGCCGGCGTCGCCGAGCCCCGGGACGATGTAGCCGACGTCGTTCAGCTTCTCGTCCAGGCCGGCCAGCACGACGGTGCAGGGAATCCCGAGGCCGTCGAGCAGGCCGCGGAGGCGCTCGACGCCCTCAGGGGCGGCGATCAGGCAGATGCAGGTGATGTGGTCCGCCCCCCGTTTGGCCAGGAACTCCACGGCGGCCGCGAGGGTGCCGCCGGTCGCCAGCATCGGGTCCAGGACGTAGCACTGCCGGCCCGACAGGTCGTCGGGCAGCCGTTCGGCGTAGGTCGCCGCCTCCAGCGTCTCCTCGTTGCGCACCATCCCCAGGAAGCCGACCTCGGCGGTGGGGATCAGCCGGGTCATGCCCTCGAGCATGCCCAGCCCGGCCCGCAGGATCGGCACCACCAAGGGGCGGGGCATCGACAGCCGGACGCCGACCGTGGCAGCCAGCGGGGTCTGCACGGCGTACTCGGTGACCCGGACCTCGCGGGTGGCCTCGTAGGCCAGCAGGGTGACCAGCTCCTCGGTCAGCCGGCGGAAGGTCGGTGAGTCGGTCGCCTCGTCGCGGAGCACGGTGAGCTTGTGCGAGACGAGGGGGTGCTCGACGATACGGAGGTCCACAGGTGAACGTTAGCGAGGCCCGGACCCGATGGGTATCGGTGTCGTGCAGGCTCGCGATCTCTGACACGATGGGGCGGGCCGCGAGCAGGTTGCCCGGGTAGCTGGACGAGCGTGGAGGAGGGACGGGGTGCCGGACTTCGACGACGAGGAGTACGAGTCGTTCGACCTGGACGGACCCGGCTCCGACCCTCGGTCCCGGCCGGCCCCAACCGTGGCCGCCCCGCCGCTCACCGCGGACGACGACGTCGAGGACGGGGACGACGATGAGGACGACGACGACGACATCGAGGACGCGGCCGACGACGAGATCGACTTCGTTCTGGCGGCCTACCGCGAGGACGGGCAGCCCCTGGTCCAGGCGCTCAACAAGGACCTGGCCAACGACTTGGAAGAGCTCATCGTCCAGCTCCGACGTCTCCCGGGTGACGCGGGTGCGCTGGGATTCGTGAGCCTGGTCGAGGAAGTCTTCGTCCTGGTCCGGGTGCGTGGCCAGCACGTCCAGGTGCTGCTCAACGACGGGGCCTCGGCCGCCGACTGGCCGATCGCCCACGACGTCGCGGACCTTCTCGACGAGGACATCCCCGACCCTGACGAGGACAGCGAGCCGATGGGCGACCTCGGCATCGTCGCTGACCTTGGCATGAGCGACTTCGACCTGGCCGCCCTCATCGAGGACGACGAGCTGGGCAGCGACCAGATGCTGGTCGAGGTTGCCGAGAAGCTGAAGCTCAACCCCCAGTTCCGCCGGATAGCCGAGACGGCGGCCTCCGCCTGAGCGGACCCGACATGCCCGGCGGCTGGCAGCCCCCCATGCAGCTGGCCCTCGAACAGGCCGGGCTAGCCGGGCAGCACGGCGACGTCCCGGTCGGAGCCGTCGTGCTGGGCCCCGGCGGCGTACTCCTGGCAGCGGCGGGTAACGAACGCGAGCTGACCGGCGACCCGACCGCGCACGCGGAGGTGCTGGTGCTCCGCCGGGCCGCTACCGCGCTGGGGACCTGGCGGTTGACGGGCTGCAGCCTGGTCGTCACCCTCGAGCCCTGCACGATGTGCGCCGGTGCCGTGGTCCTGGCCAGGGTCGCGAGGCTGGTCTTCGGTGCCTACGACCCGAAGGCCGGGGCGGTCGCGTCGCTGTTCGACGTCGTCCGGGACCCGCGGCTCAACCACCGGGTCGACGTCCGGGGCGGCATCCTCGAGGCGGAGTGCGGGGCTCTGCTGCGCGACTTCTTCCTGGCCCACTGAGCCCGAACCGATTCGCCGGATCCGCTTCGGGTTGAGTAACCTCTACGGCGGTGGCGTGTCTGAGCGGCCTAAAGAGCGCGCCTCGAAAGCGCGTGAAGCGAAAGCTTCCGAGAGTTCAAATCTCTCCGCCACCGCCAGCTTGACCAGGGAGAACGCCGGCGCAGCCCTTAGGGCAACGCCGGCGTTCTGGTCCCCAGTCTCAGTTGGTCACGAACGCGCGAGCCAGCCCGCAACCTGAGTTCGACCGACCAGGGGGCGCCTGTTGGCCCCGGATCTGCTGCAGCCCACCGCTGATGGAGCCGGCCAGACCGGCCCTCCGAGGAACGGGTGTCAGACCAGCGGCTCCGGTGCAGACGCTGCAGCCAGGGTCGGAGTAGCAGGACCGCCGACCCTGTGGCGACGAGCCAGGGAACGACGGCAGCGAACGCCGACTCCGGCAGGACGACGAGCAGACCGGCGCGCCAGATGCACCGCCGACGAGCCCCGCGACACCGAACCGGACGACGCGCGCCCGCATGCCCGTGAGCTCGTTCCGAGCCGAGCTCACGACCGCCCAGGGCGATCCCGGTCAGGGCGGCGGTGTTGGTGGCGTTGGCTGCGAGGGGCGTCAGCCCGACCGCGAGGAGGCCGGCATACGACACGACGGACGCCAGCCCGGCACCGTAGCCGGTGAGGCCCAACCCACGCCCGCGAGGAAGAGCAGGACGAGGTGCGTCAGGCTGCCGGTCCGTGCGGCTGGCCTCCGGTCTGGGACGATGGTCCTCATGGAACGGCAGCAACGCGCGATCGGGGCCGTCGCCCTGGGGGCGGCGGCACTGGTGGTGGTGGTGGTGGTCGTCGTCGGGGTGACCCGGGCCCTGGGTTCCGGCGAGTGGGTGCTCGCCTCCAGCGCCTCCGTGCTGATGGCCGCGGCGGTGAGCCAGTGGGCGGCGGTCCGGGCTCGAGGTCGCGGGGGGCGTCTGAGCTCCGGGGAGCTCGCGCTCCTGGTCGTGCTCGCGGCCCTGGGCCTGACGCTCTGCGGGCTCGACTTCGTCACCGGCGACCGGGACAACCGCGCCTTCACCGTCCTCTTCGCCGCCGGGCTGATCGTGGTGGTCGGTGGAGTGGTCGGCTCCTACCGGCGGTCATCCGGACCGGGTGCGGCCGCAGGCGGGAGCGGTACATGACCAGCCTCGTCCGCCAGGTGGTCTTCGGATCTGAGGGTGTGCGGATGCAGACTTCCCCATGAGCCTTTGAGCGCGTTGAGGCTTGCCGGCCGGGAGTCGCTGCGGACCGTCGTCGAGTTGGATCTCGGCACGACCGCGTGCAACCGCCATGAGCGAGCGGACGACGACACGACCGCGAAGAGCCAGAAGGCTGCCCGGCCGGCAGAGATGCGGTACAGCCGCCATGCGGCCGCTCGGAGACCAGCACAGGCGGCCGCTCAACGGCCGGAACCAGCATCTCGCCGTAGCTCCAGCCGTTGCGAGAGAGCCCAGACCGGGTGGTGTTCACAAGAGCCCGGTCCCACCCGCCTCCTGCGTCCACGAGCACCACCGCCTGACTGGCGAGCCAGACGAGGTGAACCGGACGAGGCACGAGAGGGGTGACGAAGGGACGGCCGCTCCCCGAGCACGGTCAAGGCGTGACTGAGGACGGGACGCCCTCACGCAGGCTCGACCGGTAACCGCTCGACCCCGTCGGCAGCCTTGCGGGGACGTGCGGGGTCGATGGGTTCGTCGCTCCGGTGACCTCTCGCGGCGTGAAGCTGCAGGGCACTGGTCACCAGGGGGAAGTGGCTGAAGGCCTGCGGAGTGTTGCCCAGCTGGCGGCCTGCCCGCGGGTCCCACTCCTCGCTGAGCAGTCCGACGTCGTTACGCAGCTCGAGCAACCTCTCGAAGAGGGTGGTCGCCGCCTCGGGCCTGTTGGCGAGATGAAGGGCGTCGACCAGCCAGAACGAGCAGGCCAGGAACAGGCCCTCGCCACCGCTCAGGCCATCGCCGGCGTCGGTGGTCTCGTAGCGCTTGACGAAGCCGTCCTCGGTGAGGTGGTGCTGGATGGCTTCGATGGTGCCGAGCACGCGAGGGTCCGTGGCGGGCAGGAAGCCGACGCGCGGGATGAGGAGCAGGCTCGCGTCGAGCTCTGCGGCGTCGTAGGACTGGGTGAAGGTGTTTCGGTCTCGGTCGAAGCCATGGGCGAGGACGTCAGCGTGGATGGTGTCGCGCAACGCCGACCACCGGTCGGCGGGTCCATCGAGACGGGGGTGGGTGCGTACGGCGGTGGTCATCCGGTCAGCGGCTACCCAGGCCATGACCTTGGAGTGCGTGAAGTGTCGACGGGCGCCTCTCATCTCCCACAGCCCGTTGTCGGGCTGGTCCCACCTGCTCTCGAGGTGGTTCATCAAGGCGGTCTGGACGTCCCAGGCATCGGTCTCGACGCCGAGGCCGGACTCACGGGCAAGGGCGAGGCCGTCGAGGGTCTCGCCCCAGACGTCGAGCTGCAGCTGGTCGGACGCCGCGTTACCAGTCCGGACGGGCCTGGAGCCCTCGTAGCCCTCGAGCCACGACAGCTCGGCCTCCGGCAGTCGGCGGGTGCCGTCGAGGGCGTACATGATCTGCAGCTCCTCCGGTTTGCCGGCGATCGCCCGCAGCAGCCACTCCCGCCAAGCAGTTGCCTCGTCGAGGTAGCCGGCGGCGATCAGGGCCTGCAGCGTGTAGGTCGAGTCGCGCAGCCAACAGTAGCGGTAGTCCCAGTTGCGTGAGCCGCCGATCTGTTCGGGCAGCGAGGTGGTCGGGGCTGCAACGATCCCGCCGGTGGGCTGGTAAGTCAGCGCCTTCAAGGTGAGCAGCGAGCGCTTGATTGCACCAGCGTAGGGACCGTCGACCCGCTTACCGTGCGCTGACCAGACCCGCCAGAAGGTGAGGGTGTCGGCGAGGGCCGTGTCGGGCTCCACCTCGCGGGCCGGTGCCTCGTGGCTGAGGTTCCAGGTCAGCACGAACGGCACACGGTCACCGGCACGCACCGTGAAATCCGAGACGGTCGCCCAGTCCTCACCGACCAGCGGTGCTGGTGTGAGCAGCTGGACCCGGTCGGGTCCCGCGACCGCCTCCATCCGACCGTCGTGCTGGCGTACCCACGGGACCACCCGACCGTAGTCGAAGCGCAGTCTCAGCTCCGAGCGCATCGCGACGGCGCCCGACAGGCCCTCGACGACGCGGACGACGTGGGGGGCACGATCCCGGGGCGGCATGAAGTCGGTGACCCGGACCGTACCGCTCGAACTGGTCCAGGTGGTCTCCAGGACCATCGTCTCCTCCACGTAGCGTCGTGACGAGCACGTGGTCGACACCGCGGGCGCGATCAGCCAGTGGCCGGCCTCGGGAGTGGCGAGAAGGGCGGCGAAACAGGCCGGCGAGTCGAAGGCGGGCAGGCAGAGCCAGTCGATCGAGCCAGTGGTGCTGACCAGCGCCGCCGTCTGCAGGTCACCGATCAACGCGTAGTCCTCGATGCGGCTCATTCCCCGATCCTGGCACCGACCTGGCTGCTCTCCGTGCCCGGGTCTACATTGGCCGCAGTGCCTCCGCGAACTGCGGTAGCCAGCTCGAGTGCGGGGAGTCGTCGATGCTGCTGCAGGGCAAAACCATGGTGGTCACCGGGGCCAACAGCGGGATCGGGGCCGCCATCGTGCTCGCCGCCGCTGCCGAGGGCGCCAACGTCGTCGTCGACTACGTCGCCCACGCTGACGACACATCCGCGCTGATCGCGCGGGTGGAGGAGGCCGGCGGGCACGCGGTCGGCGTCATGGCCGATGTGAGCAAGGCCGCAGACCTGCACAAGATGGTCGCCACAGCTGTCGACACTTACGGTGGGCTGGACGTGTTCGTCAACAACGCCGGCATCGAGACCCGGACCTCGCTGCTCGACACGACCGAGGCTGACTTCGACAAGGTGATGGCGATCAACCTCAAGGGCACGTTCTTCGGCTCCCAAGCCGCTGCCCAACGTTTCGTCGAGCAGGGGAACGGCGGTCTGATCCTCAACGTCTCCTCGGTCCACGAGGACTGGCCGATGCCCGACAACATCCCCTACTGCGTGTCCAAGGGCGGGATCCGGATGCTGACCCGCACGGCCGGCGTCGAGCTCGGCAAGCACGGCATCCGCGTCGTCAACATTGCTCCGGGAGCGGTCGACACCCCGATCAACACTTCCACCGAGGCCGACCCCGCCAAGATGAAGTCGCTCGAGTCGGCGATTCCACTGGGCCGGATGGCGCAACCCTCAGAGATCGCCGACATGGCGATCTTCCTCGCCTCAGGCAGAGCCGGATATCTGACCTCGACCACGGTGTTCGTCGACGGCGGGATCATGCAGGGCAGCGTCGGCCTGTGATCGGCGCCTCTCAGGACCCGCAGTCCGAGCACTACGACGTCATCGTGATCGGGTCTGGACCCGGTGGGGGCACACTGACAGCTCGGTTGGCGGAGACCGGGAAGCGGATCCTGCTGCTTGAGCGGGGCGACTACCTTCCCCGTGAGCGGGCCAACTGGGACTCCGAGGTGGTCTTCAAGGACGGCAGGTACACCGCCGAGGAGACCTTTTACGACATCGACGACAACACCTTCCATCCCGAGCTCCACTACTTCGTCGGCGGCAACTCCAAGGTCTACGGCGCGGCCCTGTTCCGCCTGCAGCCTCAGGACTTCGACGAGGTCCGCCATCCTTCCGGCGTCGCACCGGCCTGGCCCATCAGCTACGGGGACCTGGAGCCGTACTACGTCCGGGCAGAGCACATGTACTGGGTCCACGGTCGCCACGGCGAAGATCCCTTCGCCGGGCCCTCGAGCAAGGACTACCGATTTCCCCCGGTGGTGCACGCGCCGCGCATCCAACAGCTCTCCGACGGTCTGGAACGTCTAGGCCTGCACCCGTTCCACCTGCCGATCGGCGTCGACCTCACTCAGGACGAGCACGGGAACCCCACCCCGGAGTCCCGCTGCATCCGGTGTGACCGGGTCGACGGCTTCCCCTGCCTGATGGGCGCGAAGGCCGACGCGGAGTGGGCCGCGGTGCGCCCTGCGCTCGCTGCTCACGCCAACCTCACTCTGCGCACCCGGGCGACTGTCGTCAGGCTCGCCACCGACCCCGCCGGTCACACGGTGACCGGAGTCGTCACCGAGATGTCCGACGGCACCACCGTCACGTTCTCCGCCGATGTCGTCGTTCTGTCCGCGGGTTCCATCCTGTCATCGGTGCTCCTGCTCAAGTCGGCCGACGACACCCATCCGACCGGCCTGGCCAACTCTTCCGACGTCGTCGGACGTCACTACATGCGGCACAACAACCTTGCGCTGATGGCCTTCTCACGCGAACCCAACGACACCGTTTTCCAGAAGACCCTGGCCGTCAACGACTTCTATGGTCCTAGCAGGCACTGGGACTACCCGATGGGGAACATCCAGATGCTCGGCAAGTCCGACGACTGGCAGGTCAAAGGTCAGGCCCCGAAGGGGCTCGGTTGGGGACCGACCCTGCCGTACGGCCTGGTCGCCAAGCACTCCTTGGACTTCTGGCTCGCCAGTGAGGACCTGCCGTTGCCCGAGAGCCGTGTCACGTTGCGGCGCGACGGGTCCGTACGGCTCGCCGTCCAACCCGACAACAACCTCGAGGGTCTCACCCGGCTCCGTCACACCTTCGACTCGATGCTGACCGACCTCGGACTGGAGTCGAAGTCGTTCGAGCGGAGCCTTTACCTTCACAAGGCGATGGACGTCTCCGCCACCGCGCACCAGGCTGGGACAGCCCGCTTTGGTGTCGACCCCCGCACCTCGGCACTCGACGTCAACTGCAAGGCGCACGACATCGACAACCTCTACGTCGTCGACGGCAGCTTCATGCCCTCGATCGGAGCCGTGAATCCAACATTGACGATCATCGCCAACGCCCTGCGAGTCGCCGACCACATTGCCACCCGACTGGGCGCTCCCGGAACCTGACTAGTCCCCAGACGTGAGCCAGCACCGGGCGATGATCGAACCCCCGGTGCCGCGCAGGAGAAGAAGAATCTGGGCAACCTCGGCTCCAAGGCGGCCAAGCAGCCTTCTGACTCTGCGACTGGTCGCGCAGGTCGGTCAGTCTCACTTCTAGTCTCGTCCACCAGCGTTCGGCCCCGTTCAGACACGGTCCTCCAGCACCGGTTCGAGCGCGTTCAGATGCTGCCGGACGGTCACGGCAACTAATCAGCAGATCTCGAAAGCGCGTGAGGGTCAAACCTCCGAGGGTTCAAATCCCTCCGCCACCGCCGGTGTGACACGGCAGACGCCGGTCAGCGCAGTGAGCGCCGGCCGGCGTCTTCGATCTCCACCTGATGGTTGAGCGGGGTGCTCAGAGCTTGCCGAGCAGGTCCTTCATGACCGTGAGCTCCTGCTGCTGGGAGGCGACGATCGCCTTCGCCAGCTGGACCGCCTCGGGGTTCTTGCCGTCGGAGAGCTCGGTCTGGGCCATCTTGATGGCGCCCTCGTGGTGTGCGGTCATCATCACCAGGTACATCTTCTGTCCGTCAGCGCCGTCGGCCTGGTCGAGCTTCTGGAGCTCGGCGTCGGTGGCCATGCCGTCGTGACTGCTGCCGTGGTCCATGCCAGCCATGCCGCCGTCGCCCGAGCCCTTGCCCCAGGCGGTCAGCCAGCCCTTCATCTTCTCGATCTCGGGCTGCTGCGCGGCCTTAATCTCCTCGGCGAGCACGGTCACCTCCGGGTTCAGGCCGCTCTTCTTCAGGAGGGTGTTACTCATCGTCACCGCCTGCTCGTGGTGGGGCGTCATCATCTGGGCGAACGCGACGTCGGCGTCGTTGAACGCCGTTGGCTCGCTGGCGCTGGCGCTGGCGCCGGCGCTGGGGTTCGGGGTGGTCGAGGGTGCCGTCGGCGAGCTGTGGTCCATCCCGCCCATGCCGCCGGGCTGTGCCGTCTGGTCAGTGCCGCAGCCGGCCAGGCCGAGGGCCGCGGTGGCGGCGAGGGCAGCGACGGTGGTCTTCAGAAGGTGTTTGCTGCTGGTCATCAGGGATCTCTTCTCCGTGCAGTGAAGGGTGGGACGTGCAGGTCACCGACCGGGCCCTGCCGGCCGCAGATGCGGGCCGGGCTCGACTCGGGAGGTTGTCGACTACTCCGGCCTGATCACGTACGGCGCAGTGACATCTCCGTCAGCGACAAGGCGGGCACGAGCCGCCCAGCGCGCGGATTGGTTCTGGGCGAGAGTGGAGGGGGCAGCAGGAACGGCAGCAGAGGCCGCGGTGGCCGGACCAGCGTCCAGGCCAGCACCAGCAGGGTCAGGGCCAGCAGGCAGGAGCCGAACGCCATCTCGTGGTCGCCGCAACCCGGGCACACGTCCTGCCCGACGCCAGCCAGGGTTCCCGGCGGGCCAACCGCCGCGTCCGCCGTCCCCGCCACGGAAACCGGGTTCGGCCCGCCGGCGTCGTGGCCGAGTGCCGTGTCGTGAGCATGGCCGCCGGCGTACCCGGTGGCGACCGCGTGCCTCACCGACAGCTGGTGCATCCCGACGACGGTCAGCGCCACCACGAGCAGGCACGAGGCGAGCAGCAGCCGTCGCAGCCAGCCCGGGTGTCGTCGGCGACGGACACGCGCGGCAGCAGTCCAGCTGTCGATCACCTCACACCTCCGCGTCTCGCCGCCAGTCGAGGCCAGGCTACAACTACACCCCAGGGGGGTATGAAGGTTGCTGAGCGGCGGTGTCAGCCCGGGACCCAGCCCGTCGGACCGGAAGTCGAAGCAGCGCCCGCTCGGACCACCGGAACGGAGGGGCAGGTGATGGACGCCGGTGAGTGTGTCGTCGTCGTGGTCGGGCAGAGTCTCATCGCGAGCCCGTCACGGCTCGCGACCACACTCAGCAGGCGCTGGGTTCTCTCGGAAAGGTCCGCTGTGAACCTGCTACCCCATCTCCCCCTGTGGGCGGAGGTGCTGGTCTTCGTGGCCAGCGCCGCCATCATCTGGTGGCCGGCATCTGGCTGTCGAACTATACCGACGTCCTGGCGGACAGGCTGCACCTGGGTCAGGCCCTGGGCGGGTTGATTCTGCTGGCCGTCGCCACGAACCTGCCCGAGATCGCCATCACCTACAGCGCCGCCGCGAGCGGCAAGCTGGACGTCGCCGTCAGCAACATCCTCGGCGGCATCGCCATCCAGACCGTGGTTCTGGTGGCCCTGGACGCATTCGGCGTCCGAGAACGACGACCCCTGACCTTCCAGGCGGCCAGCCTGACCCTGGTGATCGAGGGCGCGGTCGTCCTCGCAGTCCTCGCGGCGGTCGTGATGGGCACCCAGCTCCCGCAGGACCTCGTCTACGCCCGCCTCACGCCGCAGGTGGTCCTGATCGCCGTCGTGTGGGTGGTTGGACTCGTCCTCACCCAGCGGGCGCAGAAGAGCCTGCCCTGGTCCGAAGGGGGCGAAGCGCCCGACAGCCAGCCGGAGCCCCGCGGCCACTCCGCCAGGACCCGCGCAGCCGACGCGACCCGACGCGGCGTCAGCACGACGAGAGCCGTCCTGGTCTTCGGCGCGGCAGCGCTCGCCACCCTCGTCGCCGGAGCTCTGGCCGAGGAGAGTGGAACCGCCGCCGCGGACCAGGTTGGACTCTCCGGCGTGCTGTTCGGCGCCACCGTCCTCGCGGCTGCGACCTCCCTGCCTGAGCTGAGCACCGGGCTGACCGCGGTGAAGCAGGGGGACTACAAGCTGGCTTTCGGCGACATCTTCGGTGGCAACGCGTTCCTGCCAGTGCTCTTCCTGCTCGCCGTCCTGGTCTCCGGGAAGGCGGTGCTGCCCAACGCCCACGCCTCCGACATCTACCTCACCGGGCTCGGCGCGCTGCTGACTGTCGTCTACATGGCCGGGCTCATCTTCCGGCCCGCCAAGCAGCACCTGCGGCTCGGCATCGACAGCATCGCCGTCCTCGTGCTGTATGTCGTCGGCGTCATCGGCCTCATCGCTCTGCCGTGAGGCTTCGGTGAGCAGGGCCCAGCCGCAGCAGGGCGTCCCGGGCCTCGACCTCGACGCCGTACCGCCCTCAGCGCCGGCGCTGGGCCGGGTCCAGGGCGCGGGTGCCGTGCACCCACATCGCGTCGGCGATGTTGATGCTCGACCCGGGCGGGACGATCTCGTCGATACGGTCGAGCACGCCGTCGGACAGCTCGACGCCGTCGGCGGCGAGGGACCCCTCGAGCTGCTCCATGGTCCGCGGCCCGATGAGCACGGTGCTCACCGCCGGGTGCCGGGCGACGAACGCCGTGGCGAGCTGGGGGAGGGTGAGGCCGGCCTCGTCGGCGAGCACGCCGAGCGCCTCGGCGGCCGCCAGCTTCGCCGCGTTGACCGGGGCTGCCGGGTCCACCCGTGCGCCGCGCGCGCTGAGGCTAGAGCCGTCCTCGGCGACGCCCGACCCCTTCCGGTACCGGCCCGACAGCCAGCCGCCGGCGAGCGGTCCGAACGCGAGGACCCCGATCCCGAGGCGGCGGCACGTGGGCAGGAGGTCGTACTCGACGACGCGGTTCAGGATCGAGTACGGCGCCTCCTCCGAGCGGAACACGCCGTACCCGCG
>JAABUN010006351.1_pt1 | contig 13685 bp, 13 predicted proteins | sample 5559311 | NCBI WGS metagenome assembly JAABUN01 (sample SAMN10711877, study PRJNA513370) | rock metagenome | isolation source: Antarctica rocks | place: Antarctica: Victoria Land, Siegfried Peak sud | reverse complement strand
TCGAGTCACTGAACTACCAGCTACGCAAGATCATCAAAAACCGCGGCCACTTCCCCAACGACGCCGCCGCGGTCAAGCTCCTCCGGCTGGCGATCCGCACCATCGAGGACAAACGCGCCCGGGAACGGGCCAAGGAAGCCAGCACCCCCAAAGGGGACCCCACGCAAGGCCTCCGGCAAGCTCGTCGAGGGAGCCCAACTCCAGGGCTGGAAAGCCGCCCTCGGTGAACTCGCACTCATCTACCCCGACCGCATCGAACCCCACCTATAAACCCCATGTGACTCAGCTCACTTACACAAAGGACTTGACAAGCCCTCGCCGCTGTCGCAGCGACCAGGCCTGCGTGGGCATCAGAGGTCACCAGCTTCACCCCGGTCAGCGCCCTCGCGGCCAGGTCGCGGAAGAACGCAAGCCACCCAGCCCCGTCATCCGAAGAGGCCACCTGCAAGCCAAGGATCTCGCGGTGCCCGTCACCGTTGACGCCGGTGGCGACCATCACCGCGACGTTCACCACCGGGCCGCCCTCGCGGACCTTCATCATCAATGCGTCGGCCAATGCGTCGGCGGCGACGAACGTGTAGGGGCCGGCGGTCAGAGGGCGAGACCGGAACTCGGCGACATGCTCGTCCAGGTCGCGGGCCATCACCGACACCTGCGACTTCGACAACGACGTGATCCCGAGGGAGTCAACGAGTTTCTCCATCCGCCTCGTCGAGACCCCGAGAAGGTAAGAGGAGGTAACAGGTCGTCACCACCGTCGTCAGGGCACGTTCGGCGCGGCGACGGCGCTCCAAGAGCCAGTCGGGGAAGTAGGTGCCCTGCCGCAGCTTCGGAAATCGCAACATCGAGCGTGCCGGCGCGGGTGTCGAAGTCGCGGTGCCGGTAACCGTTACGCCGGTTGGTGCGCTCCTCGGAAACACTGCGGTAATCGGCCCCGCAGACCGCGTCCGCGTCGGCCGACAGGAGCGTGTTGATAAACGTGGTGAGCATGTCCCGCAACAGGTCAGGACTGGCTTGAGCGAGGTGTTCTTCGAGAAAGCGGGCAGGGTCGATACTGGGTGCGACGGTCATCGTCGTAGTTCCTTTCGAGATGGATTTAGCGGTTCTCTCGAAGGATCACGCGGTGACCGTCGCCAGTTACGGCGACACGTTCACCGGGATCCGATACACCACGTTAAAGGACGCAACCGTCACCGATCCTCCCAACGATGTGTTGGTCCCCAGCACTATCGCCTGGGACCGGGAAGGCAGGGACCTGCATCGGCCACCAACGAGACGCCCGCTTATATACGTATCGACATATAGTGGATTGCAGGTACAAAATGGGGGCAGATGTGACGAGGGACGACGAAGGGCTTTCGTCCGCTGAATTGCTCGATGCGCTCAAGGCTCTGGCCAACCCTGTCCGCTTGCAGATCATGGAGTGGCTGCGCGACCCGGAAACCGAGTTTGCAGACTACGACCCCATTGCCGACCGCACCGAGGTCGGTGCGTGTGTCAGTCACATCCAGGCCAAGAGCGGACTCGCGCAGTCGACTATCTCGTCTTACATGGTCACTCTCGAGCGCGCCGGACTCGTGACATCCACCCGCGTCGGCAAATGGACGCACTACAAGCGTAATGAGACCGTTATGCGCCGCGTCGGGGAGAGCGTCGCCGGGCCTTCTTAGTTCGTATCGACACATCGCGGTTCATCGATATGATAGATGAATGACTACTCCTTCCGGAACCCGCGCTTCGGCGCTCATCGTTCACGCGCATCCCGAGCCAACCTCGTTCGCCACAGCCCAGGCGCACGCGGCCCGTGAGTCCCTCGAGGCTCAGGGCTACGAGGTCACATTCATCGACCTGTACGCCCAGGAGTGGGATCCGGTTCTAGCGCGGAACGAGTTCCCACTTTTCGAGGGGCCGTTCAAGCCCCAGAGTGAACAGTGGAACTCCTTCAAGGCGGGGACGCTGCGGGCAGATGTCCGTGCTGATCTCGACGCGGTGCTGGGTGCTGATCTCTTGGTGCTGTCATTCCCGTTGTGGTGGTTCTCGACACCCGCGATCTTGAAGGGATGGCTGGATCGTGTGTTCGTCATGGGAGGCGTGTTCGGTGGCGACCTTGGCCTGTTCGACACAGCCGCACTAGTCGGGCGGCGTGCCGTCGTTCTGGTGACCACGGGCGGATCAGCCGACTCGTTCACCGATGGTGGAGCGTTCGGCGATATCGACGTCTTCCTCTTCCATATTCACCGCGGAGTCTTGGAATTCGTCGGCTACGACGCACTCGAACCGATCATCACCTACGGCCCTGCCCGCCTGGATGACAGCCTCCGAGCCCAAGCGCTTCGCGAGGTAACGCAGGCCTTCAGCACGCTCGACACTCGTCCCGTGACGAGAACGTCGCGATCCCGCACCATCCAGCCGGTTCGCTAGCAACCCCGATGAAATGACCGCGGCTCACCAGTCGACCATCCGGAAGCGCACTGACCAAGTCGCCGGCACCGATCGCGTCAAGGCGTGAAGAAACCACGGCTACGGTAGGAGTGGCCCTTGGATGCGTCTCGCAACCTCTGTGTCTCGAAACCCATGGGTTAAGACACAGACTGGTTGCGAGACACGCCTCGGTGTATAGCTCACGTATATCGCGCTATCGCGGGTCAAGACGCCTGAGCTGGAACTCCGGGGCGCGGCGGAGAAGGGCAATCAGTTGCAGTGATGTTCCTCCCCGTGCCGGTGCTGCCCCACTGCGCGTCTGCTTGCTCACGAAGTGGCCGTCTTCGAAGTCCAAGACAGTAATTCTCTGCTTGAGGCGTGAGCCCGAAAACTGGCTGAGGTCCAACATGTAAGCCTCGAATCGAAGTCCAGCCTGGTGCGAGTCGGAGACACCCGAATCGATCAGATGGATCAACCTCACGTCCATCAGATCGGTGAGAAGGCTGTAGAGCTTAGGCGACTGCTCTTTGTCCCTATAGCCGACCAAAAAGTATGTGAACGATTCTTCGTCCAGACAGAAATCCCTGATTACGGCCAGAGACTGAAGTGTTCGCTCTCCAACTCCGCTGTTCGCGGCCATGTCTTCTTCGAGTTCCTGGATCTTTGAGCTGGCTGCATCGCCAGCAGCTTGGTTCACGTCCTGAACGCCGGCCAGGCGAGCGTTTGGCCGTCGACGCGCGCGACCCAGCGCGCTGACCGCCAGAACCATATAGTCGCGCGGGACCGCACCGGACGCAAGAACGAGCCGATCCAGAGCGGTTCGGTTGAAGACGCGCGAAAGCGTCACTATCCCTACGCGTCGTCCATACTCGGCCAAGATCCCTTCGAGGAAGTTGCTGGCCTTCTCTGGGTCTTGAAGTGTGACGTCGAGGTCAATCAGATCAGCGTCCTGGCCACTCTGCAGCCCGGTGGGCGGAGACGCTTGCCACCAGTTCGTTAGGTGCCTGATGGAGGCAATCTTGAGCCACACGTTGGTGTCCCTGGTCACGCCATGAATCATGTCCAGAATTGCAGGCTGACTGTCGCGTGGAACGTAGTAGAAATCGTCGATGAACGCGAATACTCGCACGCCTTCCATAGCCAAGTACTGCGCTAGGGCCCGCTGAGCGCGCGGCACCACTCGCATCGCCTCTTCGACTGAGGTGTTGTCGCGGTTCGTAAGTTGCCGAATCTGCTCGTGGACCTCGCTGAGGGACAGGGCAAGCGACGACCTCGGTGACACCGACTGGCGCCCAGAAATGATGGTGGCTAAAAGATCTTCAAGTACGAACAGGAAGATGCGCTGCGAGGACTCATTTCGCAACGTTTGAATGTTGGTCCAGGAGACCAAATCACCCTCACGCTCGACCTCTCGTCGTGCCTCCATGAGGAGAGCAGACTTCCCGGCGCCCCGTCGGCCGAAGACAAGGTGATGACGGCTGGCGGTGATCGTGGACAGGCTAGCTCGCGCGTCTGGCACATAGACCAAGCTTGGTTCGATACTCGAGACTCGGGATCTCGCGCTTATGAGGCGGACGAGCTCATCAACCCTGTGGTCCTGGACACCCGAGATCCTTCCAGAGTCACTGTTCTCCGCGCCATCGAGAGTTTTCCTGACTACGACAAAAGTGGGCCTTGAATCGGGTTCTTGAACTCCAGACTCGATGAAGCTGGCCAACTCAACAGCTGGTACGAAGTCGCTCGCCGAAACGTAGACGACTATGTTGGTCTCCTCCGGATAGTTCTTGGTCTCGAACCGGACGGGTTCTATCCCTTCCGCTCTGAAAACGGTCCGTAGCGCAACTTCGCGGAGGCCTGTGGGAACAACGTTCATGAGTATGGGTTCCCTTTCGAGGTGACATATCGCCGCGCAGCCCCGACAAAGTTGGCCGCCACCGGCTGCAGAGCTTTTGCCTGGGTCTTGAAGTAGCCGCGATTGAGCGGGTATTGGTCGTAGTCCGCTTCGTTTCGAAGTATCCGCGCGTCTTTGAGCTCATTACTCGCCAAGGCCTGCGATGGGTAATCAGGTGGGACGCCTTTGCTCGACAGCACCGCGTGCGCCTCGTAGTCGTCCCCCTCAAAATGTTGATATGACGCAGCTCGCATCGAGTGGTACATGGCGTAATAGAATCGCGCGATCGCCGCACGGGAGAGGTCTGTGCGAGATCTCAGCAGCGCCTGTGCCATGGCGAGGAACTCGTCAGCCAAGTCCAGACGGTCGGCAACGGTCTGGACCATGACGTCCGCCAGCGGCCGTGAAAGATCTGCCTCGAGGCTCACGCCTTCTCTCAGCACAACCACGACTTTGTTCGAGAGCTTCGTGACGCGATGCAGACGTTCTTCTACCGTATTGAGTATCACGTCATCCCCTCGCTCGACACCAGTCTGATATGAAATTACCCACTCTCGCAATCCTAGGCGGCCGCAGCGTCGACGGGCTGTCTTACAACCCTAAGGTTGCAACACACTCCGACGAGACACGACCACTCCCCCGCACGCACTTCATCCCTTCCGCCTTGCTACCCTGTCTTATAAGTAGGTTCGTTAGAAGCTAACAGGGCCAATGGTGTCGAGACAGTATTCTGCGGACGAGTGGGACGCGACCTTAAGATCCGCATCCTAAACGCGCGGTTTAGCTTCCGGCGTGCAACTCAGTGCAGCGAGCACGGCGGCGGCGTCCACAGGTTTGCTCGGGCTGTAGCCAGTGAGCTGCTCAAACCGGGCTAACCGATTCAGCACCGTGTTCCGGTGGCAGTAGAGCTCCCGGGCGGTATCGGAGACCGACCCGGAGCTGAAGTAGGACGCGAGCGTCTCGATCAGCCGCTCCCGCTCGTGCACGGAGATCTTTGTCAGGGGCCCCAACACGGTGTCGGCCAGTACCGGCCCGAACTCCCCCATCCGGGTCGCAGCCACATACCCCCATGTTTCGCGGATGGTCTGCCGACCCGAGGTGTCAGCGGTCACCGCGTGGACCGACTGGAGTGCTATTCGCAGCATCAGTGGGACCTCCGCCAGTGAGGGCGCGGGCGGAGCGAGAAAGCAACTCAGCGACTCCAGCCACGAACGGATCCTAACTGGTTCCTTCCCTGCCCGTGCGGGCAGGTCTTCCAGAACGAGGATCAGCGCGCCGTCGCGCTCGTGCAAGAAGTGACCGACGCCAGCCGCCAGGGCCCGCTTCCGGAACGCCTTCTGAGCGTGTTCGGCGGCGACGGCGACGATGAACCGGCTCTCCGCATCCACCCCGAGCGCCCGGGCCGCCTGCCCCAAAAGTTGCGGGTCCTTCCCGTCTGAGGTCAGCAGCCTGGACAGTAGGAACGCCCGCTGCTGCTCCTTCTCCTGCGCCATGCTGGCCAACTCTTCCAGGTAGCCAGCGTGCACCCTGATGGTGTGGAACTCCACGGCTTCCCACACACGCACCGCGTCTTTGGTGAAATCCGGCAGGGAGGCTGCAGGCACTTTTTCCAGCATCGCGGTCCACAGCAGGCGGAAGTCCATCCGGACGGCCTTGAGCAGCGACTCGAGGGGAACGCCCTGCTGCGCACGCCGGTGGCCCAGCGCGTTGGAGATGCCGCTCAGCCGGTCAGGCAGCGGCAGCTCCCCCACCAGGCGCAACAGCAGTTCCAGGGAGGCGACAGCCGTCTCGCGCAGGTCCTGGTCCTCCACCGAGGACCCGGCGTACCCCTCGATCTCCTGCACGTCCAACAGAAACTGGTCGGTAATACTGTCAATGTCCGCCAGGCAGTCGGTGACGACGTCGGATACCACCGAGCGGACGTGTGAGTTCTCGGGCGCCAGCTCAACATTGGGCATCTGCCTATTCTAGCTGTGCAGGTAAAGGTGTTCACCCATTGTTTCGTAACGTGATCCAGACCACTATTGAAGAAAGTCCCCTTCACCCCTGCGGTTCCATGCCCTAAAACGTCTGGACATCCATGCTCGATCTGTTGCTTGTCAATGCCCGTCTTTTCACCTTGGCGGATGCCAAACTCACTGCCACGGCGATAGGTGTGTTGAATGGCCGCATTGTCGGCTTCGATGAGGACGTTATCGACCTTCCCGCGCATCGGACGCTAGACTGCGCCGGAGCTGTAGTGGTCCCCGGTTTTGGCGATTCACACAACCACATGGCGTGGTTTGGGCAGTCGCTTACCGAACTGGACCTCACGGGATGTAAAACTCTCGACGAGCTGTATGCAGCGGTGACCCGGTTCGCTGAGGACCTGGACGACGACGCGTGGGTGGTCGGCTCCGGCTATGACGACACCGTGCTGGGGACACACCCGCACCGGGACGGTCTCGACACCGCGGCGCCCAGTCGTCCGGTGTGGCTCAAGCACCGCTCCGGGCACCTGTGCACGGTGAACACCGAGGTGCTGGACCGGGCCGGGATCCTGGACGGGTCAGCAGTTACGCCAGAGGGCGGGATCGTTGCCACCGACGACGCCGGCCCCACCGGTCTGCTCGAGGAGCAGGCACAGAAGCTGGTCACCGCCCTGGTGGTGCCCTACCCGGTGGCCGACCTGGCGGACGCGATCGGCGCCGCGAGCTCCGTCTACGCCTCGGAGGGCCTGACCCACGTCACCGAGGCAGGTATCGGATCGGGCTGGATTGGTCGCAGCCCGGTGGAGCTCGCCGCCTACACCGAGGCCCGCCGCCGCGGAATCCTTATTACCCGGGTGCAGCTGATGCCCGCCAGCGACGCCCTGCACCCCATCCAGTCCGCCGAGGAGGATCGGATCAGCTTCGGTCTGGACCTGGGCCTGACCACCGGCTTCGGCGACAACCGGATCCGCCTCGGTGCAATGAAAGTCTTTGTTGACGGGTCACTGATCGGCCGCACCGCAGCGGTCACCGAGCCGTTCTGCGACCATGGCCATGCCACCGGCAGCTTTCAGCTCTCCATCGATGAGCTGACCCGCCGGATCATCGACGCGCACTGCTCCGGCTGGACTGTTGCCGCGCACGCCATCGGGGACGCCGCCGTCGACGTTGCGCTCGACGCGTTTGAGATGGCCCAGAGCGAACACGCCCGGCCCGGCGTACGCCACCGGATTGAGCACGCGGGCATGGTCCGACCGGATCAGCTCCCCCGATTCGCGGCGCTCGGCGTCACCGCCGTTCCGCAGCCGCACTTCCTCTACGAGGTGGGTGACACCATGGCGAAGGCCGTCGGCGTCGACCGCGAGCCGTGGGTCTACCGGCACCGCTCCTTCCTTGAGCACGGGGTGCGGATTCCCGGCAGCTCGGACCGGCCGGTGGCATCCGGCGCCCCGCTGCTCGGCATGCAGTCGATGGTGCTGCGGCAAACATCCGGCGGGGCCGTGATCGGCCCCGAGGAACGGGTCGACGCCGAAACCGCCCTGCGCGCCTACACGGTCGACACCGCGTGGATCGCCGGGGACGAGGACAGCCGCGGCACCCTGGAGCCGGGGAAGCTGGCCGACTTTGTGCTCCTCTCTGACTATCCCGCCGACGTGGCTCCGGAGCAGATTGGCGCCATCGCCGTGCTGGCCACGGTGGTCGACGGAGTCGGCGTGTTTGGCCAAGACTTCCTCGACAGCCTTGAAACTACCCATCAGACCGTCAGTCCCACTGCGCAGATGATCACTCCGCCCAACCAGAAGCAGGAAGTTTGAGCATGCAACCTCATGAGGCACCCCAGGAAGAGAAGCCGGACATTCCCGTAGTCAGCGGAGCTGATGCGGGCAAGATTGCCCGCGCCGCCTTCGTTGGCACCGCACTGGAATGGTACGACTACTTCCTCTTCGGTACCGCAGCAGCGATCGTCTTCAACCGGCTGTTCTTCACGGAACTTGATCCCACCGCAGCGACCCTCGCTGCCTTCGCCACTTTCGGCGTCGGCTTCGCGGCCCGCCCCATCGGCGCCGTACTCTTCGGGTACATCGGCGACCGGGTAGGGAGGAAACCAGCCCTGCTGATCACCATTGTGATGATCGGCATGGCCACCGGGCTAATCGGGTTCCTGCCGGACTTTGGCAGCATCGGCCTTGCGGCTCCCATCATGCTAGCTGTCCTGCGCCTGATGCAGGGTCTGGCCGTCGGCGGCGAATGGGGCGGCGCCATGACCATCGCCGTCGAACACGCGCCGATCGAGAAGCGCGGCAGGTACGCCGCACTGGTGCAAGTCGGCTCCCCGGTGGGCACCCTGATGTCCTCCGGCGCGTTTGCCCTGGTGCTGCTGCTGCCCTCCGAGGCGTTCGATGCCTGGGGCTGGCGCCTGCCGTTCCTCGCCGCCTTCCCGCTGCTACTGATCGCCCTCTACATCCGGTTGCAGGTTGAAGAATCACCGATCTTCCGGGAACTAGTCAAGCTCGAACAGCGCGCCAAAATCCCCGCCCTCGACGTGTTCAAACAAGCCTGGGGCCGGCTGCTCGTCGCCATCGCCGCAGCGTTTCTGGGCGTTGGCGGGTTCTACGTGATGACCACGTTCGTCATCAGCTACGGCACCACCACCCTCGGCATGGACCGCCAATTGATGGTGAACGCCACCCTCGTGGCCGCCGTCGTCCAGATCTTTGTCGTGCTGATGGTCGGCCGTATCAGCGAGCGGGTGGGCCCGGGCAGGATGACATTCTTCGGCGGCCTGGGCACCGCGGCCGGCGCGTTCCCGCTGTTCTGGATGATCGATACCCGCAACCCTGCAGCGATCATCCTCGCGGTGACCATCGGTATTGCGCTGGTTTCCCTCGCCTATGCCGTCACCGGCGCGCTACTCACCGAGCTGTTCCCACCGCATCTGCGGTACAGCGGTGTGGCGCTGGGCTACAACCTGGCTGGTGCGATGAGCGGGTTCCTGCCGCTGATCGCTGTCGCACTGCTGGGTGTTTCCGGCGGCGGTTCGTGGACCGCGTCGCTGCTGCTGATCGTCGTCTCGCTGATCACGGCGGCCGGCGGGTTCTTCGGCGAGAAGCTCCGCGTCAAAGACAAAGCGATTGTGCAGTAAGGAGACCTCATGTTGAATCCCGAGATCACACGCCGGATTAGCGACGCCGTCGACACCGCCTTCGACCGCCAGCTGAATTTCACCGCCGAGCTGGTGCGGCATCCGTCGCTGCGGGCGGAGGAAGCCAGCGCGCAGGACCTGATGTTCGCCGAGCTGGAGTCCCGCGGGCTGATCATGGACCGCTGGCAGCTCGACGAGGAAACTCTCTCCGCCCATGTGGGCTACGGCCCGACGACCGTCGCATTCGAGGACCTCACTAACGTGGTCGGCACGTACACTCCGCCTGCATCCCACGGCCGCTCGCTCATCCTGAACGGGCATATCGACGTCGTCCCCACCGGGCCGGAAGACACCTGGTCGCGGAGCCCGTGGGACGCCGAGATCAAGGACGGTTGGATGTATGGGAGGGGGTCCGGCGACATGAAGGCCGGGCTTGCCGCGAACCTGTTCGCATTCGATGCCCTCCGGGCGGCCGGGCTCGCGCCAGCAGCAAGCATCCACTTGCAATCGGTGGTGGAGGAGGAGTGTACGGGCAACGGATCGCTGGCTGCTCTGCAGCGCGGGTACACGGCGGACGCCGTCGTCATCCCCGAACCGGAAGAGAACATGCTGGTGCGCGCCAACGTGGGAGTGATCTGGTTCAAGGTGCGCGTCTCCGGCCAGCCAACCCATGTGCGGGAAATGGCGACCGGGTTCAACGCCATCGACGCCGCGTACACGGTGATGGGCGATCTGCGGGAACTGCAGGACACGTGGAATGCCGATCAGGGCAGCCACAGATACTTCGAGGATCTTGACCATCCGATCAACTTCAACATCGGAATGATCTCCGGCGGCGACTGGCCGTCCAGTGTGCCGTCCTGGTGCGAGTTTGATGTTCGGGCCGCCCTGTATCCGGGTGTGACCGCCGCCGACGCGTGGGCGCAGATCGAGGACTGCCTGCAGACCTCCAGCTCTGGCGCCGAGGTATCAGCGGTGCGAAGCGGGTTCTTCTCCGAGGGGTACGTGCTGGAAGAGGGATCCGACGCCGAGGGTGTCCTCGCTTCGTCCCATCAGCAGGTGTTCGGGTCAGCGTTGGAGTCCTTCACGACGCCGGGCTACCTGGATGGGCGCGTGTTCACCCTGTACGGAGGGATTCCGACGCTCGTCTACGGGCCGGTGTCCGAGGCGATCCACGGGTTCGATGAGCGGGTGCACATCGAGTCGGTCCGGAAGGTCACCAGAACCATCGCATTGTTCATCGCCGACTGGTGCGGGGTAACCGAGACCACGTAGGCCTTCACACAGAGAAAGGGCGTCCGGCTACTGGCCGGACGCCCTTTGTCTGTGCTTCGGCTTTGTGTTCTACTTCGGGTCAAGTTCGCCGTCGCACAGGTTGCGCACGACGTCGATGAGCATGTGTAGGCCGGTGACGATGTCCCGGTCGGCGGTGTACTCGTGCTCGTTGTGGGAGATGCCCTCCACCGAGGGGACGAAGAGCATGACCGTGGGAACGATGTCCTTCATGTTGGTGGAATCGTGCCCGGCCAGGGTCTTGACCCGCGCGTGGGCGACACCACGGTTGGCAGCGACTTTCTCCGCGAGAGCCACACCTTCGAACTGGTACGGGGTGACGGGCCAGCAGTGGGAACCGGCCTTCTCTATCTTCACTTGGGCCGAGCGTTCGATCTGCTTGATACGTTCGTGCAGCAGCTGATCAGCTTCTTCCAAGAGCGTCTCGTCCGCGGAGCGCAGGTCCAGGAGCAGGTTGACGCGGGCGGGGACGACGACGGGTGAGTTCGGGTAGACGTCGAGTTGGCCCACCGAGGTGTGGACGGCGCCGTCGCGGAAGTGATCAGCGATTTCCCGTGCTGCGACGACGAGCATAGAGGCACCCAGGAGGGCATCGTGCCGGTCAGCGATGACCGTGGAGCCGGTATGAGCCTGTTCACCATGGACCACAAACTCGTACTTGTTGGCGGCCCAGTTGGAGTCGACGACGCCGATGGCGATTCCGTCGCGTTCCATACTGCGGCCCTGCTCTATGTGAATTTCGGCGCAGTACGCGGCCTGCGGGCCGATGCCCTCGCCGAGGGCGCCAGTGGACTCCAGTGCCTCACGGACGGTGATGCCTGCAGGGTCAGTAGTGGCCAGCGCGGTATCGAGGGTCATCTTGCCGGTATAGACGGAGCTGCCCATCATGGAAGGTTTAAAGCGGGAGCCTTCCTCATTGAACCAGTTCACTACGGCGAGGTTGTAGCGGGGTGTGGTGCCGTCGGCTTGCCATTCGGCGGCGAGGCAGAAGGCCGCATGGGCTGCGGCCAGGACACCATAGGCGCCATCGTAGCGGCCGGCGGTGGGCTGTGAATCGAGGTGGGAGCCGACGACTACGTACGGCTTTCCTACCTCGAGTTCCAGAAGGCCGAACTGGTTGCCGATCTGGTCAAAGCTGACGGCGAACCCGTTCTTGGTCAGGAGTTGGGTGAACCAGGCACGCTGCTCGCCGTCCGCCTTTGAACCGGCCTGGCGGTCAACCCCTCCCCCGGCGGTGGCCCCGAAGGTGCTCAGCCTGGCGAAATCCTTCAAGAACGCAGCATCCGGACCGTCGTACAAAAAAGGGTTGGTTTCGGGTACGGCACCGTTACTCATATCTTGGTCCTCTAAATAATTGGGGATTTACTCAATAGTTGCAGCGAGCCTCCCCTAAGGCACTAACGCGGGACAACTAGTTCTAGGGACAATACTGTGCCTGTGCACAACCGTAGCTAGTAACTGAGCTTGAACTGGCGGACCCGAAGCTTTGGCGAGCTACGCATAGGTTCTGTCACCGATGTCGCACCTCGAAATGCTGCATGATCGATGCGATCAAGACAATATCGCCCTGATTCTGATCGACATGCCGGAAACTAAGAAACAGGTCAGCCGCTACACCTAGCTCTACAGCAGAGTCGGCTTTACCCATGAATAGCCCCTTATCGCGGTTTTCGGTGGTGTTCCGCCTGCGCTGGGTGGTGAGCCCGTCTCAGCGCTCTTCCGTGGTCGAGGCGACGGTCATGGCAAGACCACGTCGTCACTTCCCATGCTCAGGTACCGATACACGGTTGCACGGCTGGCGCCGATGATCTTCCCGATATCAGCCGGGGCGAGCCCCTGGGCCTTCAGGTCCCGGGCTCGCCGAACCTGTGCGTGGTCGGCGGTGATTTCCCGTCGCCCGGCTTTGCTCCCATGCTCGGCAGCTGCGGCCATGCCGGCCCTAGTCCGTTCGGCCAGCTGGTCGCGCTCGAGCTGAGCGAACGCAGACATCACAGTCAGCATCGCCCTACCCATCGGCCCCGTCGTGCTGATGCCCTCCGTGACGCTGCGGAAGTGCACACCCCGGCGTTCCAGATCATCGATGAGAGCCAGAAGGTTCCGGGTGTTGCGCCCCAACCGGTCAAGCTTCCACACCACGACCTCGTCGCCCTCGCGCAGGTGGTCGAGCATCTTGTCCAGCTCGGGCCGGCTGGCCCTCGTTCCACTGACACCGTGGTCAGAAAAGATCGGTTTGCAGCCCGCGGCCGCTAGCGCCGCCTGCTGTAGGTCCGCGTTCTGATCCAGGGTGCTGACCCTGGCATATCCGATACTTCCCATGCCCACTCCCCTAAAAGCTCATCAAAGGCACCTATCTGCTTTTTTGAGAATAGAACACGTGAGACACATTGCTGCGACATGACACGGTCGCGAAAAACACCGGGAATGCTGGACTTCGCTCGACCACCATCGGGCCAACGACAACTTCCAGACAAAGGATCGTTAGTCGAGACATCCAATGCGGCCAAGAGTATCGGATCGAGTGGCTACGATCAGCTGCAGGACATCCGGTCTCGTCGAGAGGAATACCTTGTTTGAGATGAACCCAAATCTGGTCGAGACGTTGGTTGCGCCGCCGCGGCCGTTGAGCACGCAATTTATTGATGATTGGGCGGACCGATTGTACCCCCTGCCTGACATGGACAAGGGTCTCGGCCAAGCTATCGCCAATTGTGTTGAAGCGGTTGGTCGGCTCACCTCGAGGAGCGAACAGCTTGCAGAAAGGGTTGGTTTTTTCGTTACGCCGACTTCAAACTACCCTCCTTCCGCTGCAGATCAACACGAGGTATACGACCTGTACGAAGGCTACTTTCAGGGTCTTTACAAGACCCTGTCCAGCCTTGCAGCCGTCACCGTCCTCTTCCCTCCCGTCTTTCACAACCTTCCCGTTCGAAGCATGAAGAAGTTCTTGGACACCGTCGCAGGCAAGTAT
>JAABUN010006350.1_pt1 | contig 13687 bp, 11 predicted proteins | sample 5559311 | NCBI WGS metagenome assembly JAABUN01 (sample SAMN10711877, study PRJNA513370) | rock metagenome | isolation source: Antarctica rocks | place: Antarctica: Victoria Land, Siegfried Peak sud | reverse complement strand
AGGCGACCTGGGGGGAGTTGACGTTGTCGAAGGCCAGCGACACCTCGTAGTCCATGGCGAAGCCGCGCTGCGACTGCCGGATCAGCCCGAGGTAGGCGTTGTTCACCAGCACGTGGATGTAGGGCAGGTGGAACTGGGCGCCGACCGCCAGCTCCTCGATCATGAACTGGAAGTCGTAGTCGCCGGACAGCGCCACCACCTCGGTGTCGGGCAGCGCGGCGCGTACCCCGAGCGCGGCGGGCAGGGTCCAGCCGAGCGGTCCGGCCTGGCCGGCGTTGATCCAGCGGCGCGGTCCGTAGACGTGCAGGAACTGACCGCCGGCGATCTGGGAGAGCCCGATGGTGGAGACGTAGACGGTGTCGCGGCCGAAGGAGGTGTTCATCTCCTGGTAGACCCGCTGCGGCTTGATCGGGACGTCGGCGAAGTTGGTGCGCCGGTGCATCGTCGCCTTGCGCTGCTGGCAGTCCTTCACCCACACCCCGTAGTCCGGCAGCGCCAACGCGGCCTTCCGCTCCGTCGCCGCCGCGACGAACAGCTTCAGAGCGGCCTTCGCGTCGGAGACGATGCCGTAGTCGGGGGCGAACACCCGGCCGATCTGGGTGGGCTCGATGTCGACGTGGACGAACGTCCGACCGGCGCGGAACACGTCGAGCCCGCCGGTCCACCGGTTGGCCCACCGGTTGCCGATGCCGAGCACGAAGTCGGAGTCCAGCAGGGTGGCGTTACCGTAGCGGTGGGCGGTCTGCAGCCCGGCCATGCCCGCCATCAGCGGGTGGTCATCAGGAATGGCCCCCCAGCCCATCAGGGTGGGGATGACCGGCACGTTGAGCAGCTCGGCCAGCTCGACGAGCAGATCGGCGGCGTCGGCGTTGATGATCCCGCCACCGGCGGTGATGACCGGCCGCTCCGCGGCGCAGAGCATGTCGAGCGTCTTGTCGATCTGCGCCCGGCTCGCCGCCGGGGAGTAGACCGGCAGCGGGGTGTAGGTGTCGGGGTCGAAGTCGATCTCGGCCATCTGCACGTCGAACGGGAGGTCGATCAGCACCGGACCCGGTCGGCCGGACCGCATCAGGTGGAAGGCCTGCTGGAAGGCGCCTGGCACCTGGCCGGGCTCCAGGATGGTGGCGGCCCACTTGGTGACGGGCTGGGCGATGGCGGCGATGTCGACGGCCTGGAAGTCCTCCTTGTGCAGCCTGGCCACCGGGGCCTGTCCGGTGATGCAGAGGATCGGCACGGAGTCCGCCGACGCCGCGTACAGGCCGGTGATCATGTCGGTGCCGGCGGGGCCGGAGGTGCCGATGCAGATGCCGATGTTGCCGGGCTTGGCCCGGGTGTAGCCGTCGGCCATGTGGGAGGCGCCCTCGACGTGCCGGGCGAGGATGTGACGGATCCCGCCGTGTCGACGCATCGCGTCGTAGAACGGGTTGATCGCGGCGCCGGGCAGCCCGAACGTCTGGGTCGCCCCCTCCAGCTCGAGGATCTTGACGGCCGCATCGACCGCACGCATCTTGGTCACGGTGCTCCTCCTGTGGTCTTCGACGGGGTTCCTCCCGTGGTCTTCGACGTGCCACTCACGGTCCGGCCCGAGAGCCGTTCGACTCCACGCAGCAGGGCCGAGTGGTCCAGGCCGCCGTCTCCTTGGGCCCGCAGCGCCCCGACCAGCTGGGCCGTCAGGGTGCCCAGCGGCAGCGCGACGCCCTTCTCGCGGGCCGCTGCGGTCACGATGCCCATGTCCTTGTGGTGCAGGTCGATCCGGAACCCCGGCTGGAACTCACCGGCCAGCATCGAGGCCCCCTTGCGGTCCAGCACGGTGCTGCCGGCCAGACCGCCGGCGAGCACCTCCAGGGCCGCCTGGGTGTCGACACCGTAGGCGCGGAGGAAGGTGATCGACTCCGCGAGCAGCTGGTAGTGGCCAGCCACGATCAGCTGGTTGGCCGCCTTCACCGTCTGACCCGAGCCGGCGGGGCCTACCAGCACCACGGTGGTACCCAGCGTCTCGAGGACGGGGCGGACCTCGTCGAAGTCGGCCTGCTCCCCGCCGACCATGATGGAGAGCTTGGCCTCCAGCGCACCAGCCTCGCCGCCGCTGACCGGGGCGTCCAGGACCCGGATGCCGGCTTCGCGTCCGGCGGCGGCCAGGCCGACCGCGACGTCCGGGCGGATCGAGGACATGTCGATGTGGACGGTGCCGGGGCGGGCGTGGGCGTAGATGCCGTCCTCGCCGAGGGCCACGCCCTCGACGTCGGGGGAGTCGGGGACCATGGTGATGACCAGATCGGCGTCCCGGACGGCCTCGGCGACGCTGGCGGTGGCCTGGCCGCCGGCGGCGACGAGCTTCGCCACCGGCGCCGGGCTGCGGTTGACGCCGCGGACGGTGTGACCAGCCCGGACCAGGTGGCCGGCCATCGGGCCGCCCATGATCCCGAGGCCGATGAAGGCGATGGTGCTCATCTGGGTCTCGCTTCCTGTTGCGTGGCGGAGGGCACGGGCGGGTCAGCCGCGTCGCTCGACGGGGAGCCAGGCCAGGCTGTCGAGCGTGTTCGTGAGAGGCACGTACTCCAGGGCGACGTGGCCGGCGTAGCCGCCGAGCTCGATCCGGCCGAGCAGACGGTCCAGGTCGAGGCTGCCGGTCCCCGGCTCGTGGCGTCCGGGATGGTCAGCGACCTGGACGTGGGCGATCCGCTCCGGGTAGCTGGTCACCGCCGCGTCCACGTCGTCGCCGTTGTTCGTCAGGTGGAACAGGTCGCAGAGGAGGCCGAGGTTGTCCGCCCCGACCCGGTCCAGGACGGCCACCACCTCCGCCGCCGTGCGCAGCGGGTACGGCTTCGGGCCGCTCACCGGCTCCACCAGCACGCTCGCACCGATCCGGGCCGCAGCCAGCGCGGCGAAGGTGAGGTTGTCGGCCGCGAGATCGTCCTGCTCGGCTGGGGTCGCGGTGGGCACCCGGACGCCGTACAGCGCGTTGAACGTGGGCACGTCGAGCTGCCGCCCGATGCCGATCACCACGTCGACGTTGTCCCGGAACTCCGGCACCCGGTCCGGCAGCGAGACCACGCCGCAGTCGGGCCCAGCGAGGTCACCGGCGAAGAAGTTGAGGCCGATCAGGCTCACGCCGGCGTCGCGGACTGCAGCGACGAACGCGTCCACCTCCCGGTCGGGCGGTGTCGGCTGGTCGGGCCAGGGCCACCAGAACTCGACCGACCGGAACCCGGCGGCGGCCGCTGCCGCGGGCCGCTCGAGCAGCGGGACCTCGGTGAACAGGAGGGAGCAGTTCGCCGCATAGGTCAAGGTGTGCGTCACAGTTCCATCCTTTGGAAGTCTACTTCTGCCAGCCGAAAAGTTACCAGCCCTCTCTCGCCCCGTCAATCGGGCTGCCAGGCAGAACGGTTATGCTATTCCGCATGTTGGAAACAGCGGCGGGCCAGCCTCGAAGCTCAGAGCGTGTGCAGTCCGTCGACCGCGCCTTCACCCTGCTGGAGCGGCTCGCCGACGCCGACGGGCCGCTGACGCTCTCAGAGCTGGCTGAGCTCACCGGCTTGCCGATGCCCACCATCCACCGCCTGCTCCGCTTCCTGGCCAACCAGGGCTACGTGCGCCAGGAGCCCTCGAAGCGCTACGCCCTCGGCCTGCGGATGATCCGCTTCGGACAGTCCGCCAGCCGGGGACTCGGGTCCTGGGCGACCCCCTATCTCGCCGGCCTGGTCGAGAAGTTCGGCGAGACGACCAACATGGCGATGCTGGAGGGTGACTCCTGCGTCTACGTCGCCCAGGTCCCCTCACCCCAGTCGATGCGGATGTTCACCGAGGTCGGACGGGTAGTGATGCCGCACTGCACCGGCGTCGGCAAGGCCATCCTGACCATGCTCAGCGACCAGCAGGCAGCCGCCCTGCTCAAGCGCACCGGGATGCCTCCGCGCACCGAGCACACGCTCGTCACCATCGACGCCATGCTGACCGCGCTGACCCAGGCTCGCGAGCTCGGCTACGCCCTGGACGACGGCGAGCAGGAGCTCGGGGTCCGGTGCGTCGCCGTCCCGTTGACCGGCCTGCCGTTCCTGGCCGCCATCTCGGTCTCCGGCCCCAGTAGCCGGGTCACCCTGGAGGACGTCCCCCGGATAGCTCCCCAGCTGCAGTCCGTCGCCGCCGAGATCGGTGCCAGCTTCCGGTCGGAGGAGCACCGGCAGGAGCGACGGTGACGGCGGCCGAGGCGACGCCCGCCGCTGGACTGCCGGCCCCGCAGTTCGACCTCTTCGTGCACGGCACGGTGTTCCTGGACCTGATCTTCACGGGGCTGTCGTCCTTCCCGCCGCCCGGCGTCGAGACCCACGCCAGTGGGATGGGCTCCGCCCCCGGCGGGGTGGCGAACCTGGCGACGGCCGCCAGCCGGCTGGGCCTGCGCACCTCGCTGGGCGCGGCCTTCGGCGACGACGTCTACGGCGAGTTCTGCTGGCGCACGCTGGCCGACCAGGAGGACATCGACCTCTCGTGCTCGCGGACCTTCGAGGGCTGGCACTCCCCCGTCACCGTCTCGATGGCCACCCAGGGCGACCGCAGCATGGTCACCCACGCCCACGACGCCCCGCTGACGGCGAACCAGATGATCGGGCACCCGCCGCCCTCGCGCGCCGTCGTCGTCGACCTCTCCCAGAACTGGACGGCTGAGCCGGGCGAGCCTTCCTGGGTCGACCTGGCCCGCGCCGACGGGGCCCTCGTCTTCGCCGACGTCGGCTGGGACGAGAGCGGGCAGTGGTCGAGCGCCACCCTGGAGCCGCTCGCGACCTGCCATGCCTTCGTGCCCAACGCCGCCGAGGCGATGGCCTACACCCGCACCGACACCCCCCGTGACGCCCTGTACGCGCTGGCCGACCTGGTGCCGCTGGCGGTGGTGACGAACGGGCCCCACGGTGCGCTGGCCATCGACGCCGGCACCGGCGAGGAGGCCGAGGTGCCGGCGCTGCGGGTGCCGGCCATCGACCCGACCGGGGCCGGCGACGTCTTCGTCAGCGGGCTGGTCCTGGGGACGCTGAACGGCTGGCCGCTCACCGACCGGCTCGCGCTGGGCGCGCTGTGTTCTGCCCTTGCGGTGCAGCAGTTCGGCGGCTCGCTGGCCGCCCCCGGCTTCGGCGACGTCCTGGACTGGTGGCACCACGTGCGGACCACCGAGGGCGCGAGTGCCTACCTGACGTCGTTGCGCCGGCGCTACGCCTTCCTCGACGGCCTCACCGTGCCGCAGCCCGCCCGGGAGCGCCGCTGGGCCGCGGCCACCATCGGCCGGGCTCCCCGGGCGGCCCTGGACTGATCGTCGGCGCTCGGCGCAGACGTAGCCTCGACGCGTGCTCGACGCCCTCGCCCCGCAGCGCCGCCGAGCCGTGCTGGGCGCCGCCGCCGTCGTCACGGTGCTGGTTCTGACCCTCCTCGTGAGCCTGGTCTGGCGGGAGGGCCGGACGGTGGAGGCGGTCCCGCAGGGGGTGCCAGGCCCGGTGCTGCTGGTGCCGGGCTACGGCGGTGACGGCTCGTCGCTGCAGGGCCTGGCCGCGGCGCTCCGGGCGGCCGGCCGGACGGCGGTGGTGGTGCCCGCGGTGGGCGACGGCACCGGCGACCTCGACGCGCAGGCCAGGGCGCTGGCCACCGTCGCGACCCGGGTCCGCGACGAGGCGGGCGCGCCCTCGGTTGACGTCATCGGCTACTCCGCCGGCGGGGTGGTCGCCCGGCTCTGGGTCCGCGACCACGGCGGCGACGCCGTCGCACGCCGGGTGCTCACCCTCGGCTCACCGCACCACGGCACCAGCCAGGCCGCCCTGGGGGCCGGCCTGGCCGGCGGCTGCCCGACCGCGTGCGAGCAGCTGGTCCCGGGCAGCGACCTGCTCCGCCGGCTGAACGCCCGGGACGAGACCCCCGACGGCCCGGCCTGGGTGACGCTGCGCTCGACGGCGGACCAGGTGGTCACGCCCGTCGACTCCGCAGCCCTCGACGGCGCGTTGGACGTGGTCGTCCAGGACGTCTGCCCGGGCGTCACCACCAGCCACGGGGCCCTGCCCGACGACCCGGTCACCCGGGCGCTGGTGGGCTCGGCCCTGGGGGTCGACGCCCCCCGCGTCCCGAGCGTCGACCCCTGCTGACGCCGGCCGGCGGAGCAGCCGCCCAGCCGAGCCTCAGTCGTCGATGTCCTTGGTGGTGAAGCTGGCCCAGGCGGCCAGGGTGAACACGAGCAGGTAACCCAGCTGCACCACCAGACCGCGGCCGACGTCGCGCCAGAGGATGGGGTCGCGGAAGAGGTCGACGAAGGCCAGCCAGTACCGGGTGGGCAGGAACGGGTGCAGGGCCCCCGCCGCGTCCAGGCCCAGCAGCACCGTCGAGGCGATCAGCAGCCCGATCGTCCCCAGCGCCGCCCCGATCGAGGACTCGGTGAGCGTGGAGAAGAACAGGGCCACCGCCGCCACTCCGAGCATCGAGACGACGACGTAGCCGAGCGCCAGCACCGTCCGGACGGCGATGTCGGTCGAGCTGAGGGTGGAGCCGCTGAGGCTGACGGTGCCGGTGGTCGGCGCGCCGCCCAGCAGCAGCCGCCCCTCGACGGCGGTGACGGCGGCGACCACCAGGACGGCGAGCAGCACGAAAGCGACGACGGTGACGAGCTTGGCCAGCAGCAGCCGGGTCCGGCCGACGGGCCGGGCCAGCAGGTAGCGCAGGGTGCCCGTCTGCGCCTCGCCCGCGATCGCGTCACCGCCCAGCACGGCGACGGCGATGGGCAGGAACAGCGGCAGCACCACCCCAAGGGCGGCGAGCGGGAAGAGCGTCCCGTCGCTCAGCACGGCGGACAGGAACGGCGGCCCGGTGCCGGGCCGGGGAGCCAGGTCGGTGACGGCGAGGAGCACGGCCACCAGGGTGGGCAGGGCCACGAGCATCCCGATGATGACCCAGGTGCGGGGCCGGCGCAGCATCTTGGCCAGCTCGACGCCGATCACGCCCGCGCCCCCGCCTCGAGGACGACCTGCTCCAGCTCGCGGCGGTGCGGGCCGATCGCGGCGACCCGGACCCCTTCCCCCACCAGGTGGGCGTTGAGGGCGGCGGCGCTCTCGGCTCGGACCAGCAGCCGCTCCCCCTCGACGGCGACGACCATCCCGCCGAGCATCGCGGCACAGCGCTCGACGTCCGGTGTGGTCACCTCGACCAGCCCCGTGGGCCCGAGCAGGACCTCGAGCCGCTCCTGCAGGACCAGCCGGCCGCGGTCCAGCACGCCGACGCGGGTGCACATCTGCTCGATCTCGGCCAGCAGGTGGCTGGACAGGAAGATGGTCGTGCCGTCCGCGTTGAGCCGCAGCAGCAGCCGGCGGACCTCCTGGATGCCCTGGGGGTCCAGGCCGTTGGTGGGCTCGTCGAGGACCAGCAGCCGGGGCCGGCGCATCAGGGCCGCGGCCAGGCCCAGCCGCTGACGCATGCCGAGGGAGTACGTCCGCGTCGGCCGCCGGTCGGCGGGGTCCAGTCCCACCTCGGCGAGCACCTCGGTGATCCGTGCCTGCCGGGGGCGGCGGGCCAGCCGGTCGTGGCCACTGGCGTCCAGCAGGGCAAGGTTGGCGCGGCCGGAGAGGTGCGGGTAGGCGCCCGGGCCCTCGACCAGAGCGCCGACCCGGGGCAGCACGTCGGCCCGGCCCGCGGGCATCGGCCGGCCCAGGACCTCGGCGGTGCCCGAGGTGGGCAGCACCAGGCCCAGCAGCATCCGCACCGTCGTCGTCTTGCCTGAGCCGTTGGCGCCCAGGAAGCCGTACACCTCGCCGGCGCCCACCTCGAGGTCGATGGCGTCAACGGCTCGCAGCTCGCCGTAGCGCTTGGTCAGGCCCTGGGTGCGGATCACCACCCCGTCGTCCGGGGCGGGCGGCAGCTGCTCGCCGAGCACGACCCGGCCGGTGGCGAGCCCGGTCACGAGGTCACCGCCCTCAGCTCGGTGGCGGCCTGCTCCAGCGTCTCGGAGGTGACGGTGCCAGCCAGCAGGAACGCCCCCCGCCCGCTGCGTCCGGGGGTGAGGAGCACGGAGACGGGCCCGACCGGCGCGAGGGTCCCCACCGCCGTCCGGCGCGCCGCTGCGCTGGACTCCAACCGCTCGCGCAGCGGTCGGGCCACCTGTCCCCGGAGCGGGACCGCGAGCAGCACCGTCGGGCCGCGGCCGTAGACGCCGACAGCCCCCGGGTCCTCGCCCCGGACCGGCAGACCGGCCAGCGAGCTGGGCAGGTCGTAGGGGGCGAAGGCGTTGGCGGCCGCAGCGACGTCGACGGCGTCCTCGAAGGCCACCGTGGTGCTGCCGGCCGGGGAGAAGACGGTGCGGGCCTGGTCCGGCACCGACAGGTCGAGCCGGCTGAGCGCGGTGCTGACCACGGGCCGGCGGTCGCCGGCGCCGGACAGCTCGACGCGGAGCGGGAGGCCGCTGACGGGGTCGGCCCACAGGTCGACGTGATCCAGGCTGGCGGCCGGGTCGTCCGGGGTGATCCGCAGCCCGGCGGCGTCCAGGCCGGCGATCCGGGCGGTCGGCAGCCTGCTCAGCTCGTCGTCGCGGACGCCCTGCAGCAGGGATCGGGCGAGGGTCGGCGGCAGCAGGTCGACCGCGTCGGGCAGCCGGATCCGGCCAACCGGGGACACCGTCGCGGTGTCGGACTCGAACACCCACCGGATCTGCTGGCCGCCGGAGCGGAAGAGGTCCGTCTCGCCGGTGCTGCGCAGCCGGTCCACGCGCCAGTCCTGCGGCCCGCGCCACCACACCCGGAGCTGGTTGTCCTCGCCCAGCAGCTGGCCCAGGGTGGCGAAGGACTCGCTGTCGGGCACCTGCAGCGCCCCGGAGGTCTCCACCAGGCCCGACCAGGGCAGCGCGGCCGACCCCCGCACCGTCTCGGCCAGCTGGGCGGCTGTGACGGGTGAGCTCGACGCCGGCCGGGCGAGCAGCACCAGCGGCGTCCCGACGAGCGCGGCCGCGACCAGCAGCACGACGAGCCAGCGGCCACCCATGGCCGCCACTGTAGGTGGGTCGGCGAAGCCTGCCGGTGGCACCGGACAATGGTCGGATGAACCAACCAGACCCGCGCGGCGTGCGGGAGAGCGCACCGGGTGAGGACAGCATCGGCGGCCGCCCGCTGACCCAGTGGCGCACGACGGCCGGGCGCTGGCTCGTCGCTCAGGTGGTGGCCGCGGCCCGGGTGGTCAGCGCGCACGGCATGCTGGCCATCACGGCCGCCGTCGGGGCCGTGCTGATCCTCGGCCTGACGTTGGCGGCTGGCGGGATCTACGACGCCGTCGAGGAGGGGGACGGGGTGGCCGCCTTCGACCGGCCCCTGCTGGACCTGGCCCTGACCGCGCGCAACCCACGGCTGGACGCTGCGCTGACCTTCTTCACCCACCTCGGTGGGCCCCTGGGGATGAGCGTCATCGCCGCGACGATCACCGTCATCATGGTCTGGCGCTGGCGCTCACGCACCCCGCTCGTGCTGATGCTGATCACCGTCGCCGGCTCGCTGGCCGCCACCGTCGTCGGCAAGAGCGCCGTCGGCCGGCTTCGCCCGCCGCAGGTCGACGCCGTTCCGCCGTTCGAGTCCAGCCCGTCGTTCCCCAGCGGGCATGCGCTGAACAGCACCGCGATCGCTGGGATGGTCGCCTACCTGCTGCTGCTGCACCTGCAGAGCCGACTGGCCCGCGTCCTCACCGTCGTGCTGGCCAGCGCCTGGGCCCTGGCCATCGGGCTCAGCCGGGTGTTCCTCGGCCACCACTGGCTCACCGACGTGATCGTCGGCTGGGTGATCGGGCTGGCCTGGCTGGCGTGCGTGGCCACCGCTCACCGGCTGTTCCTCACCGTCCGGCTGGAGGAGGTCAGCGGCCCCGATCGGGGGCTCAGGTAGAGACCTTCTTGATGCCGAAGATCCAGCCGATGGAGGCCCCGGTCCAGCCGGGAGGTGCGTAGGGGTTCTTCTCGTCGGGGAAGTTCGTCCAGTTCGAGGCGTTGTACTGGTAGAACTCGTTGGGCCGGTACATCAGCGGCACCACCGGCAGTCCCTCGCGGTAGATCGCGTCAAGCTTCCCGTAGATCGCCTTGAGCTCGGCGTCGTCGTCGGCCGCCCCCACCGAGTCCAGCAGCCCGGGCACGTCCGGGTGGGAGAACCGGGTGAAGTTCGAGAACGCCGTCTTGCCGATCGGTGGGATGCCGCGGTCGTCGAGGATGTCGCGGAACCGCGTCCACGGGCTGGCCACGCTGACCCCGGAGGCGTTCCAGCAGGCCAGCTCGAAGTCGCCGTTCTGCACGGCCGTCGTCACCTGCGGGGCCTGCGGGAACTTGGTCCTGACGTCGATGCCGACGGCCTTGCAGGACTTCGCGACGATCTCCAGGGCGGTGTTCCAGTCACTCCATCCCGACGGGGTGATGGCCTCCCACGGCCCGAGCCTGGTGCCGTCAGGCAGCGAGTAGATCCCGTCGCTTCCCTTGGTGCAGCCCAGCTCGTTCTCCAGCAGGTCGACGGCCTTCGCCGGATCGTGGCTCCAGCCCTCCTTGTCCACCGCTGCCTGGTCGAAGTACTTGCCTTCGGCTCCGGTGGGCAGCATCAGGCTGGCCTTGGCCGGGTCGGAGTAGTCCGACATGGCCGTCGAGGCGATGGCCGGGTAGTCGATGGCGAAGGCGATGGCCCGCCGCACCTTGGGCTCGTCCAGGCCCTTGACCGCGGGGTTGATCTCCAGCAGCGGCAGGTTGCCGGGCAGGTAGTACGGCTTCTCCTTCAACCAGGTGCCCACGGGGGCCCCCTTCTCCCACATCTTCCAGATCTGGGCGGTGAAGGTCTGGGCGGCGTCCAGCTCGCCACCCTCGAGCTTGAGGTCGGAGGCGTTGTTGTCCTTGAAGATGGGGTGGTTGATCGTCGTCATCGGCGGCGTCCCGAACAGCTCCTTGCCCCAGTAGGCGTCGAACCGGGTGAGGTTGATCTGCGTCTGGTCATAGCTCTTCAGGGTGAAGGGACCGCTGCCCACCGGGTTGGTGTTCTTCTCCCCGAGCACGTCGGAGCCGAACTTCTCCCAGACGTGCTTCGGCACGATGAAGTTGCCGGCGATCGCATCCTTCACCGAGCCGGGGTTGTAGGGGTCGGCCTTGATCGTGAACTTCACCGTCCGCGGATCGAGTGCCTCGACCGACTCCAGGTACTCCCAGACGTTGGAGAACTGCAGAGCCGTCTTTTTGGCCAGCTCGAAGGTGAAGACGACGTCGTCCGCGGTCAGCTCGGTCCCGTCGCTCCAGCGGGTGCCGTCCTGCAGCGGCAGGACCAGCGACGTCTTGTCCGGCTCCTGCATCTCCTTGGCCAGCCCCGGCTGCAGCGAGCCGTCCAGCAGGTTGAACCGCAGCAGGGTCTCATAGATCAGCTGGGTGTGACCGACGGCGGTCGGCCAGGCGGGTGCGGCGCCGAGCGGGTTGAAGTTCGTCGGCACGCCCGACTGGACGAACACGAACAGGGTGTCCCCCGAGGCGCCGGGCCTGCCGGTGGCAGCGCTGCCGTCACCGCTGCTGCTGCGGGTCTGCGCGGTTCCACACCCGGACAGCCCGAGGCCCAAGGCCGCTCCGGCGAGCGTCACCCCGGTGACACCCAGGAAGCCGCGGCGGCTCGACCGGAACGGCACTCCCGGGTCGACGTCGGGTGTGGTGGCCGTTTCCTGGTCCATGACGACTTCTCCTCGGCAGTGCGGAGCGTGGCGGCGGTCGCAGCCTGCGCTCGAACCTACGCGCGGGCCTTGAGGAACACAGTGGCACACCGGGTGGTCGATTGGTCTAACCTGAGCGAGAATCGGTCACATCCGGCGGGGGACGCACCCGCCGCACCTTCTGAACCGTGCGGGGCGCCGCGCCGGTGCTCTGCAGAGGTAGACCCATGACGGCCACCAACCCCGACGACACCCGCCCCGACGGCCGCGTTCGCGCCGTCCGGGTGGGCACCCCGAAGACCTACACCTGGCTGGGCCGCGAGCTCGTCACCAGCATCTTCAAGGACCCGGTCGAGGGTCCCGTCGCCGTCGAAGGGCACAACCTCGCCGGCGACCAGCAGTCGGACCGCAAGAGCCACGGCGGGGCGGACAAGGCCGTCTACGCCTACGCCCGCGAGGACGAGGACTGGTGGGAGGCCGAGACGGGCCGCGCGTTCCCCGACGGCTCGTTCGGGGAGAACCTGACCACCACCGGGCTCGACCTGACCCACGCCTTCGTGGGCGAGACCTGGCACGTGGGCACGGCCGTCCTCCAGGTCACCGAACCGCGGACGCCCTGCTGGAAGCTGGGCCTGAAGATGGACGACCCGTCGTTCCCCCGGCGAGCCGCCGCATCCCGGCGGCCGGGTGTGCTGCTACGCATCCTCCGCGAGGGGGTGCTGCAGGCCGGCGACGCCGTCGTGGTCGGTCCCCCGCCCGCGCACGGCGTGACGGCCGCAGCCATCAACCGCATCTACTACGGGGAGGACCCCGACCTCGGCCCGATCTACGGCACGCCCGAGCTGGCGGCGCACTGGCGCAGTTGGGCCGACCACCGGAAGATCTGGCACGAGGAGGACGCCAAGCTCGGTCGGCTGGGACCCTCGACCTGACGACGATTGCTGAAAAGGCCGCCATTCTCGGGCGGCGAAGTCGAGGACTTCCCGCACTCGCGTGGCGTCATCCACAGATCGCGTTCGACATCGTCCACCTACGGGTCGAAGGCCGCACGATGTCGGGATGGTCCAGGTGGTACGGGGCGAGAGGCCCGGGCGCCGGTGGCGTCGGATTGCGCACGGGGTGCACGCCGACGGAGCGTGCACGTTCGAGGAGCACCTGCATGGGTGGTCGCTCGTGCTGGCGCCGTCGGCGGTCTGGACCCACCTGACGGCGGCCGAGCTCCGCGGCTGGTGGCTGCCGAGCCCGGTGCCGCATCCGCTGTTCGCCGCCGTCGGCCTGGCTGATCGGCACCCACAGCGACGGGGGCTGAGCGTGTTCCGGATGCGGCAACCACCTGATGTCGAGACGGTCCGGGGCTCCGGGTTGCCACGGCGGCCGAGATCCTGCTGGCAGCCTCGCGCGACCTCGCCGTCCTCGATCTGGTGCCGTTGGCCGACTCGGCGCTGCGGAGCCGGGACTGCTCGGTGCAGGAGCTGGCCGACATCGCCGCGAGCGGACGCCCAGGGGCCGGGGTGCTGCGCGGGGTGCTGGCCCTGCTCGACCCCCGGAGCGAGTCCCCGTGGGAGTCGGGTGATGCGGGTGCTGCACCGGGCCGCCGGCATCCCCGTCGAACCGCAGCACACCGTGCTGGACGCTGCCGGCCGGTTCGTCGCCCGGGCGGACCTGTGGGTGGCAGGCACCCGACGCCTGCACGAGTACGACGGCGAGGTGCACCGGGACCGGACGGCGCACCGGTCCGATCTCGACCGCGACCGGCGGCTGCTCGACGCCGACTGGCAGCGCTACGGCTACACCCGCGGCCGAGGTGCTGCGAGGCGGCCCGCTGATCGCGTCCGTCGACGCTGCTCTCGGGCGACGGTGGGACGGACGTCGACTGGCCGCCTGGCGGGGCTCGTCAACGACTCCTGGTGGGTGCCGGCGGGCGGGCCCGGGCCTGAGTTGCACATGTGTGGTGTCCGGGCGGGCCAGCTGCGGGGTGAATGGCCTTGTCAGTCGGATGTTGGTGGTCGATTCTGGGGCACTAACCGGGCTT
>JAABUN010006349.1_pt1 | contig 13689 bp, 16 predicted proteins | sample 5559311 | NCBI WGS metagenome assembly JAABUN01 (sample SAMN10711877, study PRJNA513370) | rock metagenome | isolation source: Antarctica rocks | place: Antarctica: Victoria Land, Siegfried Peak sud | reverse complement strand
CCTTTTCTTTAGAACTTGCTATTTCTAATCTTATTTCAAAGAAAATTTAAAGGCCAATGTAATACAAGTAACCTTATCTGTCTTATTTTTCTTCTCCTTATCGCTACCAGGAACATCTCCTGCATGCCCAACTATACACTCTATACCGGCAGCTGTAAGTTCTCGTTGCAGATTGAACCCCATGCACAACTTTCATACACACATTTTAAAGTAGCACCGACGTATCGCTTCTGCAAAAAATCAATCAACTTCTGCTGTTCCCAGTGATACGCTGGTTGCCTAAAACAAGGCGCGCGTAAAATTGACCTACCTGCCAATCTTTTTTATGAACATCAATGCACACATAATTGTTTTCCGGTAAAATCATCATAGTTCTACCTTTGTGCAAGGTTTCGTAGTAGCTGAAGTTTACTGTTTCATAATTATTTTTTTTAGCAAAATTCTTCTTTGCAGCCATATCTTAGACTGCTGCTGCGCCGAAACCTTTTACATATAGAGACACTTAGACAACTGCACAGCAGTTTTTAATTCCTTCGCACTGTACTGTTTGCCTATTACGCTTTCATTAAAAACACATTTTGTCCAATGGTCAACGTAAGTAAGACCGTAAACAATTCCCTCTGCATTTTGTCTTACAACTGTGCTGATGCCTTCTTTTTCAAGAGTCGTTACCAAAGTTTGCAGAGACTGTTTTGGCTGCTTCAAAAATGCTAAATCAATTGCATTCTTAAACCTCGACTTATGGGATTGAGGGCCAGCTTCATTAAGGGGAAATCGTTCTTAAGGTATTTTAAAGTAGGTTATTATAGAAGGAACTGGCTTTGATAGGAACACCAATATTATTTCCATGCTCATCAAGGATACGGTAAAGCAATCCCTGATGTTGATATACCCTTGAGCTTTCGTTACCGCGGTCAGCCATCACATTATATTGCATCAATACGGCATTCAGTTCAGGCAGCGAGGTTTACTTGTAGGTGTTCAATACTGTGTCCAATACATTAGCAATTACCCTGCTGGCATCAGACTTTCCATACTACACTTTTTGGGTATAGGCTGATTTAAGTTCATACTCCTTTTACATGTTTTCTGCTGTACAAGGCCATATGCTATTTCAATTCTTTACGTGCTTTTTCACGCTGATTTCGACCGATATTCTGAGCATCTGTCCGGCTGCTGTCAGCTCTCACTTTAATTGATACAATATGATATGCGATGCCCTGCATCGAAATGTTCGTACACCAAATAGGGCTGCTCTCCAAAGCCTATTTTCTGCATATAGGTTTCTGCAATCTCTTTGAATTTCCCGCTAGAAAGTTTCTCAGAAGGGTCAAAATTTAGGGAAATATGAACACTGTTACGGGTAACATTTTCATTTAAGGCAGCCTGATTAAGCAGCCGATTTAGCTTGTTTGAAGGAGTTAATTGTGATACATCTTTTCGATAATTTACAGCAGCTATGCACTACGCTACGCCTTCTTTCACCTTCTGTTCCTTGTAATTTAAAATGCGGCGAATAGAGGAACCTGTTTTGATTTCTGCAACCATTGGTGGGCGATTTTGTTGATACGATTTTTTATTTCATCTACCTTGTTCATGAACGTTTGTTTCTCTAATTCATACGTGATTAGCCATGCTTTAAACTCTGCTATTTGCTGTAGTGTATGTAGCTTTTTTACTGCCTCGTTGAAGTTATTTCCAATGCTATTCAGTTCAGTTCTTAGCCTCATCATCTCTGTCATAAAGTCATCCAAAGACTGGTTGCGATAGGTAGCTGAAATAGGTTTATCAAGCAGAATTTTCCAGGAATAATCACTTATTTTCTGGGAGGTTGTTTTACTAAACTGCTTATGGATTTTGGCATATTCTTCCGGCTTCAAGCGCAGATGCAGCCACTTTGTTCTGTTGTTATTTTGTTCACTCATCACTATATCATTTTCACAGTTAAAACAATTAATTACTCTTTATCAGCCCCGACCACGACTTCGGAGTAAGGGCGGCCAGAGTCGGTTGTTTAACAACCGTACATCTGGCCGATTGCGAAAAGGAGGCAATCTCACAACCTTTCGAATGTTCTTTGAGCTTTGCTTAATCATAAATTGATATTGAAGTGCTCCTAAAAAAGCTGACTAAGTGTAATTGTTTGGATGATTTGAGGAAGGGTAATTTTAGAACTTGTGTCTTAAGTTTTTCCTTTGAGCTTTTCCAAAATTTATCAGCCAATCATTTAGGTCATTATGATGCTTATATAAACCACTTTCATCTTTGTATTTCTTGCTCAACAACAACGCATATTGACTGTAATTTTGTCCTGTTTTATCCCGGTCTAAATAAAGCCTTATTGCATCATGCTGCTCCATAAAAGGACGTGCTTTTTGAAAGAAGGAGGTTGAATTTAAGATCACAAATTGCTTTCAATTTTTTCTTGATTTTTTTGAATTGCCATGAAAAAAAGGAAGTTGAAAAAACCTTCAAAAAAAGTTGCTTCTTTTACCTTGATTGTTAAACGTTGTAATGTCTTTTGGGGAGCTGCTGAACTTATAATAAGGGTTACGTAGTTCATAACCACCCGAGTTATTTTAAAGCCATAGCAAAGTATTCTTTGCCGTTCAATTCACATTTTACTTCTCTGCAAAATTGTTCAGCCAGGTCAATCGGTATCCTTCTTTGTTCTAAGTAACGTAACAATGAAAAGGAATAGAGGGCCCTTTCATGCACAATATTTATTTTAAGCACATCTTAAATAAAAGTAACCCCGGGTAAGATGGCCACCCTGCTACACTAAACCCTTGTTGTAATACAGTTGTTATTGCCCATCTATTCCAAGGCAGTTAAGCTTTTCCTTCATGATGAATGGCTTTTAAGGGAGAATGCTTTATTACTCATTAAAAACAATGAACTTGAATCAGCAATTGAAATTTATAGAAACTGGTTTTAGAGTTAGGTGACAAATCCTATATATGGAATGAATTCTCTTCTTGTTTCACTACTACTACGGACAAAGAATTGAAAATTGGAATGCTTTCAAAAGCCATTCAACTTGAAAAAATGAAGATTTTCTCGGCGATATCCCATTTAGAATTAGCTAAGGCTCTCTTTGATAATGGCCTGATAGAAAATTGCCTTGTAGAACTAAATTCTTATAAATGTCACAGAGAATTAAAAGGTTGGAGACTGTCGCACTTGTTTAACCAGATTTCAGATAAAACGAAAAATCAGAATACAAATTTAAAAGACAACAGAAGTATCTATGAAAAATATATTCCTATTGCGGAACAATATGCATATGAAGAAATTGAATGGACAGAGGCAATATTGGTTGATAAATGGAAAAATGATGAAGACAAAGAAAGAATTGCTTTTACCAACGGTAAAACGATAGACTTTTCAATTGGAAGTAGAAGATTTAGCCTATTAAGCATTCGTCAATAGGCAACGTTTTATAAATTTAAGTTACACAAGCAAGAAATTAAAAAAGAGGTTGAAGGCAAATTTGCTTGGATGGGCAAAACGACTATCACAGAGTATAAATTTATTCCATTAATTGTTGAGAAATCAGGCAAAGCCGATTGGTCAATTCTTGATGATGGCTATGCGACAATAGATTACATTAATGCCGATAAGAAGGTAATTCACGCTATAACTGCTGATAACAAAGAAGTGTTTTTTCCCCAAGGTAAAATTCAATTGCAGGTTGGCGATTTTATAAAAGCAAAATTTTTTACTAAAAAAGTAAAGGACGAAATCAGAATAGAACTGAAAGACATAAAGAAAATTGATAAAGAAAATGTAATTGATAAGTTCCAATGTAATATTGCAATTATAGATGGGGTAAATGAAGAGAAACAACTTTTTCACTTTGTGATTAGCCCAAAATTACAAGGAGTCATAAGTTTCACAGAAACTGAACTTAGGCCAAAAGAAGGAGAGTTAATCAAAGTTTCAACCGTAGTAAAAATTGACAAGAAACAGAATAAACAAAGAATAAGAGTTTTACAAATCGAACCAACAAACGAATCTTCATCTAATCTTAAAAAAGATATTACGGGCTTATTAAAACTGAAATTTAAAATGCATAGTGCAACTCTTGAATATGAGGATTTGGATTTTGAAGATACCGAAGAAGCAAATAGTGTAAAGCCTAATTTTGGCTTTATCTCGGATTACTACTTCACGGCAGCTTTTAGAAAAAAATAAAATTTTAGAAAATTGCCAAGTAAAAGCAAGCTTAATTTTTGCTGGAGATAAATGGAAAATAATCAATATTGAAAGAGTAATATAAGACAGGCTAAGCTTTTTTTAGTTGCTCAAGCCACTTTTCAACCTGCTCTTTTATTTCACCAGCATCATTTTTAGGGTAATACTTTTGCAGGTACTCTGTAAATGCGGTTTGCGTATCGCCTGTTTCCCATTCCATTACGGTAAGGCTAAGCATAGGCCATTTTTTAGTCTGCTGCATAAAGCCGTATAACGACATATAAGGGGGGGCATAATATAGGGAATTTTCCACCAATTCATCATACAGAGGCTTTGTAAACGCCCGTTTCATATCCCGCACAACATCATAGGCAATACGATACCTGCTGCCTTCCCTTACAGTTACCGCAAAGGCAGGCATGCCCTTATCCTGAAAGAAGGTGTACATATAATCAATGAAGCCTTCTTCTGTAACATTGCACAGATCCTTACTGTAAAAGGCATATTCCTGTTTGAACAGGTCTAATGAAAAATCCTCCGGGTGTTTATTGATGATAAAATCAATAACCTCGTTTTCTTTGGCTGTTATTTCCTCAACGGATGGGCCCCGGCTTAATCCTGCCACTGAGAGGAAATACCTGGGCTTTGAGAACAGTTCGAAATAATAGCTCTTAAAAAAAATGGTCTTGCGCTCAAAGGTTACCTGTATGTACAAGGGGTAAGTTTGCTGGCCATGCAGGTAAACTTGCTTCAGCCGGTCGTTAAAATATGTTTTGTAACTAACTTTGTACGCTTTACTCATTTGCCCTTGTTTGTCTTGTTTGAGCTTTTACCCGTTACACTTGCAATTATACCTACCAAACTGTAACAAATTTAATCAAATGGTATTAGTGGTTTGGAAGGCGGATTTCTTAAACTTTATACAAAGATAAAAAAAGTTTTGATAAGACTTAAACTATCAAAACAAGTACTATCTTAGCATTCTTAAAGTGTCCTTCTGTACGAAGGGGTTGTGTAAATGATTAATGAGGAGGTGCAAAATGGAAAAACTAAAACCAGAACAGGCAGTGGAATTGCTGCGTAAAAAAGGAATTGGGGTATCTTTAGAACAGGCCGTGGTCATTCTTGAATTCCTGCATTTATTGGCGAACATCCTGATCGCACAATATTTGAAAAAGCGTTAGGGTTTTATCCAAGTAAGTAAATTGTTGATTTTAATTTGAAGAGACTATGAAAGTAGCTGATTTGTACATACGGGTAAGCACGGACGAACAGGCCGACAAAGGTTACTCGCAGCGCAGTCAGGAAGAACTGCTGCGCAAGTATTGCGACATTAACAACATCTCCATTCGTAAGGTGATGTTTGAAGACTATTCCGCAAAGACCTTCGTCCGTCCCGAATGGAAAGCATATCTATTGGAACTTAAAAAGCACAAAGGAAAGGCCGATCTGGTCTTATTCCTTAAATGGGACAGGTTCAGCCGTAATGCTGGGGATGCCTATCAGATGATAAACACCCTGCGAAAATTAGGGGTAGAGCCGCAGGCAATTGAACAGCCGTTGGATTTGTCCATCCCTGAAAATAAAATGATGCTTGCCTTTTATTTGGCAGCTCCCGAAGTGGAAAATGACAGGCGGGCATTAAATGTTATTCATGGAATGAGAAGAGCAAGGAAAGAAGGGCGTTATATGGGTTTAGCTCCTATTGGCTACACTAATAAGACAGACGAAGCCGGAAGAAAGTACATTTCAATCAATGAGCCGCAAGCGGGCATTTTGCGCTGGTCATTTGAAGAAATAGCCAAAGGGGCATATAATACCGAGCAAGTCTTTAAAATGGCAAAAGAGAAGGGATTTACAGGGACTAAAAGCCTTTTCTGGTTTGCCATCCGTAACCCTGTTTACTGCGGGAAGATATTTATACCAAAATACAAGGAGGACGAAAGTCGCCAGCATGAGCCATTGATATCCGAAGATTTATATTATCAGGTACAGGACGTGTTAGATGGCAGAAAAAGGGGGCAGTATAAACTTAAAGTCGCATCTAATGCAACACTTCCGTTAAGGGGCTTTTTAATATGCCCTACATGCGGAAAAGTGCTGACAGGAAGCGCATCGAAAGGACATGCCAAGCATTATTCCTATTATCATTGCTTCGCAGGCTGTAAGTTCAGAAACAGAGCCGATGCGATTAACCAGCAGTTTGTTTACGAACTGAAAAAGTATATCCCACGCCCTGAAATGGCAGAGCTGTACAAAATTGTCTTACAGGAAGCCTGGCACAGCCAGACCGCCCATTTACTGGACGACAGGAAACAACTGCTAAAACAGATTAAGGAGTTGGAAGATAAGCTGTCTTACATACGTGACCTGTTATCCTCAAAACAAATAGAGCCGGAAGATTTCAGGGAAATGAAGTCAGACTACAGCGGTAAGGTAGAAAAGCTGGAAGCCAAATTAAGCGGGCTTGCCCATAATGATATAAACATCAAAGACCTGCTGGATAAAGGAATTGACATTCTTTTAAAGCTGGATTATATCTATGAGACTGCAGATATAGGTAAGAAACGGGAAGTCATTAGTTCGATGTTCCCTGAAAAATTACATTTTGAAAATAATTCACTTCGAACTGAAAGAGTGAATGAAGCTGTAATGTGTATCTATAAGATAAACAGCAATTTGGATCAAAAAAATAGAGGACAAAACAAGTCTGATTCTGTTTTGTCCTCTCAAGTCGGGATGAGGTTATTTCAAAATAGCTCTGCCAATAACTATCCTCTGAACTTCACTTGTGCCTTCATATATCTGGGTAATTTTTGCATCTCTCATTAACCGCTCAACATGATACTCTTTTACAAACCCATAGCCGCCATGCACCTGCACTGCTTCGATGGCTGTCCACATAGCTGTTTCGCTGCTGAATACTTTTGCCATTGATGAACTTACTGTATAATCTTTTGCCTGGTCTTTTTCCCATGCAGCTTTTAAGCATAGCAAACGTGCGGCTTCAATTTTAGTAGCCATATCTGCCAGTTTAAACTGAATAGCCTGGTGATGCCTGATCTCTTTTCCAAAGGCCTTACGCTCTTTCGAATATTTAACTGCCATTTCAAAAGCGCCGCTTGCAATTCCCAACGCCTGGGAAGCGATACCAATCCGTCCGCCTGCCAAAGTTTTCATGGCAAACGTAAAACCAAATCCATCTTCTCCCACCCTGTTTTCTTTCGGAACTTTTACATCGGTAAACATGATGCTATGCGTATCGCTTCCGCGAATGCCTAACTTATTTTCTTTAACCGATACAGTAACACCGGGCCAGCTTTTTTCAACAATCAAAGTATTAATTCCTTTGCTGCCTTTTGCAGCATCTGTTTGCGCCATCACTAAATAAACCGAAGCGGATGATCCGTTGGTGATCCAGTTTTTTGTTCCGTTTAAAAGGTAATGATCGCCTTTGTCTTCAGCAATAGTTCGTTGCGAAGTTGCATCGCTGCCTGCTTCGGGCTCGCTTAATAAAAAAGCGCCGATATACAGTTCGCCATTCTTTAGCCCCTGAGCTAAAGGTGTAAGATATTTTTGCTTTTGTTCTTCTGTTCCGTAATCTTCCAGGCCCCAGCAAACCAAACTATTGTTTACGCTCATACAAACACTAACACTCGCATCAATCTTGCTGATCTCTTCCATAGCCAAAACATAGCTTATGGTATCCATGCCGCTGCCGCCGTATTCAGGATTAACCATCATACCCATAAAGCCAAGTTCAGCCAGTTTTATAATTTGTTCTTTCGGAAACTTTTGTTGTTCATCACGTTCTATTACACCGGGCAAGCATTCATTTCTTGCAAAGTCTCTTGCCGCCTGTTGTATCATTAATTGTTCTTCGCTTAATTCCAGATTCATGTATCAATTGTTTGATGCAATGTAATTTAAAACGATGATTACATGAAAAGCAGGCAGAAAGTTGTTTAACAGAGAGCAGGTTTTACGCCCTTCCAAAAAACATATATGCCAATAAAATGGAAGTTAATATGCCTACCAAATCTGCAAGCAACATGGCGCCAACAGCATAACGTGTGTTTTTAATAGAAACGGCGCCAAAGTAAACGGCTATGACATAGAATGTTGCCTCAGCGGATCCCTGCAAAATTGAAGACAACCGGCCAGCAAAAGAATCAGGGCCAAAAGTTTTTATAGCGTCTATCATCATACCGCGTCCGCCACCACCGCTGAGCGGCCTGATTAAAGCTGTAGGAAGCCCGTCAACGAAACGTGTATCTACACCAAGGTTTGCAAATAATGTTTTCATAGCGTTAATAATCACATCAAAAGTACCACTGGTACGTAGCATACTTATGGCTGCTAACAATGCCACCAGGTAAGGTATTATACGAACGGCTGTTTCAAAACCTCCTTTAGCACCGTCAACAAAAGCATCAAAAACATCTATCTTTTTATAGATAGCACCAAAAATAACCAGTAGAAAAATAAGCAATATCAGACCGTTACTTAAAACACCCGAGAACACTTGTACAGCAGCAGCATTTAGTGAAGTAACATATATAACCAGTAAAACAATGAGAGCAGAGAAACCTCCTACCCATGCAATAATAACAGGTTGCAACAGGTTTATCTTTTGTTTAAATGAAACGATGATCATAGCTGCGATGGTTGCGACAAAAGTGGTTATCATGCAGGGTAAAAAAATATCAGTCGGATCAGATGCTTTTAATGAAGCTCTTACCGCAATAATGCTTACAGGTATAAGATTAAAACCGGCAGCATGCAGGCATAAGAACATGATCTGCGCATTTGAAGCAGTTTCCTTATTTGTATTTATCTCCTGCAGGCTCTCCATCGCTTTAAGCCCAAAAGGTGTAGCGGCATTGTCAAGCCCTAAAAGGTTGGCAGAGAAATTCATAACCATGTGCCCCATCGCCGGATGCCCTTTTGGTAACTCGGGGAAAAGTTTTGAGAAGAAAGGGGCAATGATTTTTGACAACAATCGAATACCTCCTGCCCTTTCGGCAATGCTCATAAAACCCATGAACAAAGCCATAATACCAATAAGGCCAATGCTTATGTTTACAGCGCTTTTGCAGGTTTCGATAATGCCATCTGCTTTTTTTACCAGCTTCGACTGAACAGACCTGTAAGTAAATACCTGCACATTTGGATTTATGCTTTTTAATAAAGCAACGGAATCATTGTTAACATTATCGCTTATAATTACATTAGCGGGATGAGCAGAGTCGGCAGGAACATAAGCGTAACCGGCAAGGTATTTAGCAAAACCTTCCCTTGAAGTAATGCCTGAACTTTGAGGAGAACCAGCCATAACATAGCGAACAGTATCATAAACATCATCGGCTTTACCTGCTACCATGTTGCTGAAAATTTTAGTATCGCCTGAGAAAAATGCTTTGGAAGCCGCAACAAGAACTGCCACTATAATAAATGCCGACCAAATTCTGCTTAATGCCATTTATTGTGTTTGAAGTTTTAATTGATTTTAATTGTGTCAATACACTTTCATCTCCTGCACTTACACTACCCTTTCAGGATGCAACTCCGCTTCAGGAATGTCGTGTATCTTTTGAACTGCATCTTTATGACGCATCATTTTCCACAATTGTATAATTGCCGTTAGTGTAAATATTCCACCTATAACCCAATGAAGCATATTTTGATTTGCATTCAGTTTATCAACTATAAACTTGCCTCCAAAAATGAAAACGCAGTTGCCGAACAAAGTACCTAAGGCTATGCCGGCTATATACAGATTGTAGTGGTTGTTTTGCGGCAGTAATATCTTTTTGGTAAACAACACTGTGCTCCACCCAAACCAAAAAGGGATTTGAACAGGGTTAAGAGCGCTCATAATGAAGCCAAGAAAAAACCGGTGCATTGTATTTGATAAAATAATATTTTTTGCATGAGGGTTGTTTTTTGCCGCAGCTATAAACGAAGAAACAGCTAATGCCACAACTATAAACAGCGTGATCCACTCAAGCATTTTTAAAACCTTTTCCTGCTTCCTTATTTTATCCATTGCCACCAGTGAAAATCTTACAAAAATAGCTTCCACTAATAAGCTGCCTGTTGAAAACCATAAAGCTGGAACGTAGCCATCGGTTATAGAAATTTGCATGGCGGCAATGTTAAGCGTTCCCAAAGGCAGCGAACCAAGAAAGCTTATGATCATCCCTACAAAAAATATCTTTATAAATTGTTGCATGTTATAAAGGCTAATGGTAAAATAATGGCGCTGAATCTTATCCGGTAAATTAATCTAACACAATAAAATTAACATTGTAACTCGTACTTACGTAACTCTGCCAGCAACTTTTGTGCATTTTTCAAATACCTGTAACCTTTTATAAAGCTCCAATAAGGTATTCCTCTTTTCCTGTTTATCTTACCAATCTCATATAAATATTTCCAGTGGAGGGCTATCTCCTGCAAAGCCTGTAAGTAGCTCATGCCGCAATCGTAAATATGATTAGGCTCCGATCCTGTTCCGTTAAACTCAAGTATCGAAATATTTTTACCTTCTTTAAGGTCTTTAATTGATGTGCATTTTATATCATAACGACCAAAATAAAACTCGCCTGCCTTATTACTGATCTCATCAAAAACATTGCACAACTGCTGGTCTATCTGCTTATGAAGATTCCTAAACGTAGCACCCTGGTTATGATTACCAGTAATACTTAAAAGGTATTTTTCGCCTGCAGGTAAAATGATGTGAAGGTTTTTTTCGTGGCGGTGGCGCACCTCTTCTTCGCGAATGATAGCTTTAGGATGTTTATGTATCAATTGCAATAAAGTTGATTTTCCATCACCGGTAACCGCCATATATTCTTTTGAAATAAATCCGGTAACTACCCCTTTTTCCTGTTGCGGATACCTGATGTGAAATACACTGAATTCCATCGCCATATCAACAAAATCCTGGATAAGGTAATCGAGATGCAGGCTGTGATAATCAAGAAGTTCTTTTTCTTTTTCAATCTTTCGTACAAGAATTCCCTGCATGCCCCTCTCAGGTTTTACAATAAAAGGGTAATTAAAACCGCCTTCCATCATCCTTCCTCTTACTTTAGCAAAATCACTCTTAGCTTCTATATGAATGGTTTTAGGGTATAAGTGACAAGGCAATTGTTCGTACATTTCTTTTTTTGTTTCGCCTTCAAAACCCGAAAACTCAAGCGTTGGATTAACATTGGAGAAGAACCAAAATGCCCGTGCTTTTAATGCATAATACAACCATAATAAACCAAGCGGAGCATAAATAACGCTGAAAGGCCATAGTTCCCAGTTTGATACTCTTTTCCAAATTCTATTCAAAACCTATTAATATTAGGCGGCAAAAGTAAGGTAAGGTTTACAGGTAATTGCATAAGATCGGTTAGTTATCAAATTTTAAAAACAGCAGCTTCATGCTAATTATGTTTTGACATACATTTGAAAGATAAATGTTAGAAGAGATGACTGTTAGTACAATGGCTGAAATGATGGCAAACGGAGAAACGCCTGAAATTTTATTTTGGGTGGGATGTGCCGGAAGCTTTGACCAGAGAGCGCAAAAAATTACTAAAGCATTTGCTTCTATTTTAAACGCTGCTGATATCAAATATGCCATACTTGGAAAAGAAGAGGCCTGCACCGGCGACCCTGCACGGCGGGCAGGTAACGAATTTTTATTTCAGATGATGGCTTATAATAACATCCAGGTTTTAAATGGATACGAAGTAAAAAAGATTGTGACTGCTTGCCCGCACTGCTTCAACATACTAAAGAATGAATACCCTGAATTAGGCGGTAATTACGAGGTGATACATCATACCCAATTGCTGCAGCAATTAATAAACGAAGGAAGAATTAAGCTGAAAGAAGGCGGAACCTTTAAAGGCAAAAAAATAACTTATCACGATAGCTGCTACTTAGGAAGATCGAATAACATTTATGAAGCACCCCGCAAAGTATTGGAAGCATTAGATGCCGAACTGGTAGAAATGAAAAGATGCGGAAGCAATGGTTTGTGCTGCGGCGCAGGCGGAGCGCAAATGTTTAAAGAAGAAGAAAAAGGCAACAGGTACGTTAACACTGAGAGAAGCACAGAGGCCATTGGAACCGGCGCTAAAATTATCGCTGCTGCATGCCCGTTTTGTAATACCATGCTAACAGATGGCGTAAAGCATAACGAAAAAGAAAACGAAGTGTCTGTTATGGATGTGGCTGAAATAGTGGCGGCGAACCTGAACCTTTCTTAAAGTATCCTACAAATTCTTCACCAAAAATGCTAATCAACTTTCACTAATTTTACTCTTATGAAATTAGAATATGTCCACCTGCTGCCCGAAGATTTCGATCCTGCCTCGAGGGTTTGGATTTACCAGTCGAGCCGCTTATTTTCTATTGGCGAAGCCTTGGAAATAGAAGATATGCTGAATGAATTTGTTGAAAAGTGGCACTCCCACGGAGCTAAAGTAAAGGGATATGCCAACCTTTTATTCGGGCAGTTTATTGTACTGATGGCTGATGAGACTGCAGCAGGTGTTAGTGGTTGCAGTACAGACAGCAGTGTACGTTTAATAAAAGCAATAGAAGAAAAGTTTAAGGTTGATATGTTTAACCGGCAGAGTCTGGCGTTTGTAATTAAAGATAAAGTTGAGCTATTGCCGCTTTCTCAACTGAAGTATGGGGTGGAAAATAATTTCATAAATGGCAACACACTTTATTTCAACAACCTTGTTCAAACGAAAGAAGAGCTAATTAATCACTGGATGATACCCGTAAAGCAAAGCTGGATTTCGAAGAGGTTGTCTACTCTATCGCTATAAATTCCTAATTGTTAACGCAACTGTTCCTTCGATGTGTGCTAAAAGATTATTAAAGATGTGATGTAAAGAATAAATATTCAAGCTACTATTGCATAGAAGCTATTAGGACTTAAACCTCTATTTCTGTTTAAATCTATCTACATCTAGTCACGACGACACAGACCGGCGTACTTCTGTATATTTTGCAAGTATTCTATTTCTATAATCTTGAGCTTGTTTTTGTAATTCATCATATGGTATTTCCATGCTAATCCTTCGTTTTGTGCATTCATAATTAACCATAAACCTACAAGATTCTCGTAATTCTTTTTTATGTCTTCTGCTACTACGTAATTATTAGCAATATCTATTTCTTTAAAAAGTTCCTTTATAAACTGCTTATCAGATAACTCTACTTTTCTTAGAGTCATTTCTTCGATTTGAATTTTATTTAGATGGTTTAAATTCATTCAGTTATAAGTCTTATAGTTCAAGTTTCAAAAATATGACATTTGAAGAATCTAAAAAATATTGATATATATATATCAATAGTCCGGTAGTTTTTTCGATGTTATTTGCTGTGCTTGTGGATAAGGGTTTTATAAGAAGAAAAGATACTAAGATGGGATTATATAAATAAAAAAGGCAGTAAGATTTGGTGTGAAACAAC
>JAABUN010006348.1_pt1 | contig 13690 bp, 10 predicted proteins | sample 5559311 | NCBI WGS metagenome assembly JAABUN01 (sample SAMN10711877, study PRJNA513370) | rock metagenome | isolation source: Antarctica rocks | place: Antarctica: Victoria Land, Siegfried Peak sud | reverse complement strand
CAGACGACCTTCGGACGCACCGGCAGGCTGGCGCCGGCGCAGGATCGCGACCACCGCCAGGCTGGCCACGAGATAGCCGACCAGCAGCACGGGCAGGGCGGCGTCGTTGCCGGGCCAGTGCACTCCGACTCCCTCGGCCCCCCAGAACGTGCCGAATCCGACCAGCATGACGCCGACGCCGTACTTCATGGTGTTCTCGGGGACCCGGGACAGCGGGGCCCGGGCGGCGATGGCCGCTGCCAGGACGACCAGGACGGCAACGAGCGCTCCCAGGGCCGCCAGCGGGATGTCGCGGGCGTTGCTGCCGAAGGTGAGCACGATGAACGCCACTTCGAGCCCTTCCAGCAGCACCCCCTTGAAGCACAGGGTGAAGCCGTAGGAGTCGAAGGCGCCGGCCGCGATGGCCGCCCGGCGCGCCGACTCCTGCTGCTCAGCGAAGATCGCGTCCTCGTCGTGCAGTGCCTTCCAGCCGCTGGCGCGCAGCATCGCCTTACGCAGCCAGCCCAGCCCGAAGATCAACAACAGGCCGCCTACGACGGTCCGCAGTGCCTCGAGCGGAATCGCCACGACGGCCGGACCCAGCGCCCCGACGATGGCGGCCAGAACGCCGAGACCGGCACCGACGCCCAGCAGCCCGCTTCGCCAGCCGCGAGTGGTGCCGACGGCCAGCACGATGGTCGTGGCCTCGACCATCTCGACGCTGCAGGCCAAGAAGACCGACAGGACGAGAAAGCCCTGGGAGCTGGTCATCGTCAGGCCCGGTCACCGGGCTCGGGGAGCATCCCCACATTCTCCCCCAGCGCGATCGCACCAGCCGCGGCTACCAGGGGCAGGCAGGTAAGAATCCCGGTATGCGCGTCGCCGTCCTCGCCGACATCCATGGCAACCTGCCGGCTCTCGACGCCGTCCTCACCGAGCTCGACGGAACCGACGTGGACCGCATCGTGCTGCTCGGTGACATCGCTCTCGGGCCGCTGCCCGCGGAAACGCTCGACCGGCTGGTCGACCTCGGCGACCGAGCGCTATGGGTGCACGGCAACTGCGAACGCGAGCTGGTTGCGGCGTACGACGGCACAATCGGCGCCGATGCCAACGCTGAGATGGCCGCCGCCTGTGCCGGGATCATCGAGAGACGGCACCGGGATCTGCTCGACGAGCTGCCGCTAACGCTCTCGGTCGAGCTCGACGGGCTCGGGCCCGCACTGTTCTGCCATGCAACCCCACGACGCGACGACGAGTTCGTGCTGGTCGACAGCCCACCCGACCGCTGGGAGGCGGCGCTTGCAGGAGTCCAGGAACCACTGGTCATCTGCGGGCACACCCACATGCCCTTCGACCGGCTCGTGGCCGGCCGGCGGGTGGTGAACCCCGGCAGCGTCGGCATGGCATACGGACCGGCGGGCGCGTACTACGCCGTGATCGGCCCGACGGTGCAGCTTCGGCGGACGGCGTACGACGTCGAGGCGGCGACCAGCCGGATTCGGGCCGGCCGGCACCCCCAGGCGGCTTCATGGGCGCGGGAGTACGTGCTCGAGCCGCACGGCGATGCGGAGGCACTGGCCGCGTTCACCGAGCTCGCCAACGGCCAGCCCTGACTCGGCGGCCGAAGAACCGGCCGGGTCAGCAGGCGCGGGCGGCCGGGATACCACCCGGGGGCGTCGAGCGCAGCAGCCAGACCGGGTTGGAGTAGGCGACCTCCAGGCCGGCTGAGTTCACGACGACGGTCCGCAGGTAGGAGGCGGCGCCGTTGTCCACGGTGACGGTCTTGGCGCCGCCGGCGAAGTTGGCCGCCGGGTAGGCGGTGACCGTGTTCCGGGGATCGGGTTGCCCGGAGCCGGCCCGGTCGACCACCCCCTGGACAAGCAGCAGGTGGCCTCCCGACGGGACGCCGGTCGCCGTGATGGCCAGGCTGCGGCTGCCAGCGGTGGAAACCGACACCGATCCCATCGGGCAGCCGCCGTCCACCCGCAGGTCGAGCTGGCCGGAGAACCGGAACGGGTCGCCGAAGAAGATGTGGCCGGCACTCAGTGCCTGGAGCAGCGCGGCCATGGTCCGATCCGGCGACCACGCCCACGTCACGAACCCGTTGGCCTGGGTCGCCCAATCACCTGCGTGGTTGTCACTGACCCCGGTGCCGGTGAGGAAGAGGCCGTTGCGGGACAGGGCATCCCACAACAGCACGTGCCGGTCGAGATTCACCCCGCCGCGTTGGCGGTAGCCGACCTCGAGAATGTCGGCGTTGAAGCAAGCGGCACCGATCAGCTTGGTGGCCGTGGAGCGCCGCAACCTCTCCTGCTCGGCTGTGCTGAGCAGGTTGGACTTGGCACCGTAGGGGTGGTTGTAGGAGGCCAGGCCGTCGGCGGCGTGGGCCATGGCGACCTGCCGCTTCAGCAGAGCCGAGCCGCCCCCGCTGCGGTCGAGGGTGGTGTAGTCGGGCAACGTGATCCGGGGGCCGAACCAGTTGAGGTGGTTGGGAAGCTTGGTAAGCTCCACCGCCTGGAACTGGGTGACCGTCGGGTACGCCGACTCGTAGACCGCTATGAGCTCCGCCTGGACGGCCAGCGACTGCTGGCCGTCGTTGAGCGTGCGGTCGAACCGCAGGAAGTCGAAACAGCCGGCCGTGGCGCCACCGAGGCTGACCGCGCTCAGCACGATGTCGTACAGCGAGGCGTCGCGGCCGTCGAGATCCGGCCAGATCGCCGAGATGTCGGCCGCTGGACGCAGCACCACGCTGTTCCACTGGCCCGGAGTGGCGGCGACATTGATGATGCCGGTGAGTCCGCTCGCCTCCCGGGTGCCCGGTTGGCCGGGCCCGCCGAAGCGGTAGGAGAGCTCGTACATGCCCGACGGTCGCCCCGACTTCGCCGGCCGGGTCGAGGTCAGCACCTTGATCTCGAGGTAGCCGTCGGCATCGACGCGCTGCGGATACACCTCGATCAGCACCGACTGGCCGGCGAGTGATGTGCGGAGGTTGAGCTCCGCCTGCTCGGTGTCGGCGATGTAGCCGTAGGCGGCGCGCTGGTTGCTCGAGGAGCTCGCCCGCACGGACAGCGCGCCCCGCGGGTGCGGGTCCTTCGGCGACGCGGGCGAGGTGACGATGCCGCCGCCGTGGGTGGACAGCGGCCCCGAGGTCACCGGTCGCCACGTCCACGGCAGGTTGTTCTCGGTCTCGGTAAGCGAGTCGAAATGCACCTGCTGGCGGAATTTGTAGGCGGTCATCCGGGTGTCGTGCTCGGTCCACCAGATGACGTCGACCCCGGAGCGCTGCGCCTGGTCGAGCTGGCGTTCCATCGAGGCGCTGCTAGCCGCTCGGATGGACTTGATGCCCTCGCTGAATGAGGCGTGGATGTGCATCGCCATCGAGACCGGCGACAGTGCGAAGCCACTGGTGGCTGCCCAGGCCGGGCTGGGAAGATAGGGAAGAAGGGCCCCGGCACCGACGGCCTGGCCGGCCACCTTCAGGAACTCCCGGCGACTTCTCGCGTTAGTCACGGCGCAGCCTTTCAGCAGCCTTGCTCGGCCAGGATCGGACGACAACCGGGTACAACCCCGACGCTCTCGATCTTTCGCAGGCACCCCCGAACGCCACATCGCCCGAATGGCCCCGATGTCGGCGACCCGAGTACTCGGAGCTACGGCGTGGGGTCGGCGTACGTGCCCCCGTAGATGTCGCTGTTGCCGAAGCGCGGCGGGCAGTCCCGCAGTGGTGCCGGCGCCGGCAGCGGGTGCGCAGTCACCAACGACGCCCGGTAGCGGTCGATCGCCGGGCAGTCCGCAGCGCCGCGGACGTCGTTCCACACCGCACTCGCCGCCGTGCGGCTTGCCATGACGTAGTTGTAGTCACCGAGGAACTCCGACGTCAGACTGTTCTGGCTGGCGCCACGGGCGTCACCGATCGCGCCGCGGTGCAACGTGGAGAAGGCACCGAGCGTGGTGGCGCCGCGGACGTCGGCGTGGCGCACTACGCCCTGCATCGGTCGCGGTTGCCTGGTGTCGCGCTGCCACGGCTTGAGGAACGAGTCGTACGCGACGTAGACGTCGGTCCCGTTGGGCGAGATTGCAACGGCAGTGTAGGACGGTCGGTCGCTACCCACCGCCCCGTTGACGAACCGGGACCAGCTCTGTCCGCCATTCGCCGACATCTGCACCACAGAGATCTCGTTGTTGAGTCCTCGCCGCCCGTCGGACCAGCCCACGACGATCTGGTTGGTCGCGTCGCGTCCGCTCGGGGCGCCGTTGGCGATGTCGGCGGACAAGCCCGCGTCCTCACGGGCGCCGGCCAGTCCGTCCATCGTGAAGCGTGGGTCGCCCACCGCGACGTGCGCCGGGTCGAGCCGGCCGGGGAGTGCCGCCTTTGCGACGACGCGGGAGCCCTCGTCAAAGCTCGCGCCGCCGTTGTAGGACCGGGCCAACTTCTGCTCCGCCACACCGCGCGCGACGCCGTTCTCGTAGAAGACGTAGACGGTGCCCTTGCTGTCGGTCCGCACGGTGCAGAAGGACGGGCCGGTAAACGCCGTGCTCGAGCCGTGCGCGACCAGGATCGGCTTCGACCAGTGGTCACCGCCGTCGGTGGAGCGGGCCAGCAGCACCGGGGAGGCGGCCGTGCCACGGTAGGACGTCCAACACACGTAGACGTTGCCGAAGAACTTGCTGGAAGCGGCGTTGTCGGCCCAGAGGGCCTCCTTGTCGCTGAAGATGTTGCGGTGCGTGAGCTGGGTGGAGGCGATCACCGGTGCGCGCCAGGCGCTGGCGTCCCCGGCTGCCGCCGCTTGCACGTCGTCGGTCCGGGAGACGGCGATGCCCTCGGCCGCCGGGATGGTGGACTTGCCGGGGAAGTTCGACGTGAGGTTGGCGTAGTACAGCCGGGACCCGTTCGCGTATGAGAAACCGGTCGGCCCGGGCCTCGGACCGAAGGCCAGCGCCGGGTCGCCATCAGAGACGAGGCCCCGCTCGTAGTACCCGGGGATCGTGCCGATCTGCCCGACGTGCGTGGTGCCGTTGCGCGCGGTCCAGCCCCGGTAAGTCGGCTGGATCCACGACTGACCACCGTTGAGGGAGAAGTAGATGCCCGAGTTCCCGATGCCCGGAACGAATGGGCAGCTACTGCCCACGCAGGGCGCCTCGTCGATCTCCTCGTTGGCGCCGGCGGCGAGGATATTCGGATGCGCCGCGTCCATCGCGATCGCGACCGCAGGTTCGTTCTGCTTGTTTCGCGGGAAGTGCGTCGCCGGGCTGCCCACTGTCACGAGGGTGTCTCCGCTGTCGGGTACGGCGAGGGCCGGCAGGGCGCCGGTCAGCACCACCACAACCAGACCGGCGACGGCCGCTCCCCGTCCGCGCGCCCTACCGGATCGACGTCCGCCACCCATAGCCGCTCCTCTGTCGGACAGTGCCCAAGCTCTGCTTCGGCCGGGCCCAGCATGTCGCGCGACTCGACGGGCGTCTACTGCCCGAACGGCCGCCTTGACGGGGGGTGTCGGTGGGCGTACCTGGATTCGAACCAGGGACCTCTGCCGTGTGAAGGCAGCGCTCTAACCGCTGAGCCATACGCCCGGGCCGCGTGCTCCGGCGGCGGCAACTCTACCGCCAGGCCGGGATGCGGCCGGCTCCCGCGAAACCGCGGGTCAGCTGCTGAGGGTGCCGATCGCGACAGTTTCGCTCGGCACGGCCGGCAGCTGCCGCCCCGGCTCACGGCTGACCGCCAGGCCACCGAACCCGGTCAGCTCGGTGGAGAGCGAGGCGTGGACCACGGTGACGCCGGGTCGGGTGATGTCGAAGCTGCTGAGCGGCACCAGCCGGTTGTCACTCCCCCGCTGCCAAAGCACATAGACCTCGGCGTCGGTGTCGTTGCGCGGAAGCTCGGTGGCGATCAACTGCACATCATGGGACCGCACCAGGGCGGTCGCCCGCGGTTGATCGCTGTTCGGGGTCCGCAGCTCGACCGTCCGGCACCCCACTTCACGAAGGCAGCTGGTCACCAGCCCCGCCTGGGCGAGCCGTTGCTCCTTGGACCGGTTCTCCGTCTGCAGCACGACGTTCCACACGGACAGGGCCATCAGCAGGGCCAGGCCGGCGGCCACCGCCATCCAGGGCCGCGAGGCCAGCCGAGCGGTGGCACGAAGTCGCCGCCGGGTCGGAATGTGTGCCACCTCGGTGGGGTGTCGGTCCGGGGACGCGATGCCGGCAAGGATCTTGGTCTGCAGGGCCGGCGGCGGTTCCATCGGCTCGACGGCGTACGCCAGGTTACCCATGACCACGCGGGTGTCGGCCACCACGCCGGCGCAGACCCCGCAGCCGGGCAGGTGGGTCAGGAACGACTGCTCGTCCTCGGGCTCGAGGGAGTCCATGGCGTGCCCGACGGCGAGTGCGGCCCACTCGTCGTGAGCGGTCTCGACCGGTTGACCGTTCACGGCGTCCCCCCGAACTCCGGATCGACCGCACCGTCGTTCAGACCGGCCAGCTGATCGCGCATGCGCCGCATGCCGGCCAGCATCCGGGTCTTGACCGTGCCCAGCGGCGTACCGGTCAGCCCGGCGATCTCTCGCTGGGTGTAGCCGCCGAAGTACGCCAGCGACAGAGCCTCCCGCTGCGGCTCGGGCAGGGTACGGAGAACAACCCGTACCCGCTCCTGCCGCAACGAGGACCAGGCCTCGTCATGCACCGCAGGCGCATCGGACTCGCGCATGTCGAGGACGTCGATGGTGGTACGCCGCTTTCGGAGGTTCTCCTCGCGGCGTACCAGGTCAACCGCCTTGTGGTGCGTCATGGCCAACAGCCAGGTGGAGAATCCACCGCGGGCGGCGTCGTAACGGGCCGCGCCCCGCCACAGGGCGAGAAAGACCTCCTGTACGACGTCCTGCGCCAGCGACTCGTCGTTGACGATGCGCCGGGATAGTGAATAGCAGGCGCGACCGTACCGGGTGTAGATCACCTCGAGCGCGGCGCCGTCGTGTTGCATCACCAAGGCGACGAGCGAGGCGTCCTCGTATCCGCCGTACCCGGCGCTGGCGCCCCGGATCATCGTCAAGGCAGAGGTCCTCACATCCTCACGTTCGATGCTGTCCCCCGACCGGATGGCCGTTGCCCGCAAGCATCGCCCGCAGAAGAAACGTACCCGCCGAGGCAGGACTCCGACATCCGAAGACGAACTTACCCCCCAGACAGACGGCGGGCAGGTGATCCCGGTCGTCACCGGGCGGGGCGGAAAGGACTTGGGACAATGGGCAGTTGGCGTACCTCGGTCGAAGCGGAACTCGAGCTGCGTCTCGTCGTGCCCGGCACGGCGAGCCTTCCTGTCCCGGCCGGACTTCGCTATGTCCCCAGCGACCCGTACGCCGTTCACATCACGTTCCAAACCGGGGTCGCCGCGGTGGAGTGGACCTTCGCTCGGCAGCTGCTCACCGACGGGGTGTCCACGCCGACCGGGGAAGGTGACGTGTCGGTCTGGCCGTCGCGGACCAGCGGGCGCCCGGTGGTCTGCCTCTCGCTGTCCTCCCCGTCGGGACGGGCGCTCTTCGAGGTGCCGCTGGACCGGCTGGTGGAGTTCCTTACCAACACCTATGCGGCGGTACCTACCGGCTGCGAGAGCGACCACATCGACCTCGACGGCGAGATCGCCGCGCTGCTCTCGACCGGACTCGACCAGTAGGCCGTCGGCACACTCAGACCGGTACGCCGCCCACGACCGTCTGGCGGACCGCCGGCGCGCCGAGGTGCGCGACCAGATCGGCCTCGTGCGCGGACTCCAGGACCGCCAGGTCGCCGCGCGCACCGATCGCGAGGTGGCCCACATCGGTGCGGCGCAACGCCGCGGCCCCGCCAAGAGTGGCGGCCCGCAGCGCCGCCTCGACCGTCATCCCCAGACCGAGGCACGCGAGGGAGAGCACGTAGGGCATCGACTCGCACCACGACGTGCCCGGATTGCAGTCGGTGGCCAGGGCCATCGTCACCCCGGCACCGGACAGGATCGCCGCCTGTCCCCAGTCGGTCGAGCGGGTGGACAGGGTCGCGGTCGGAAGGAGTACGCCGACCGTCCCGGCGGCGGCCAGCGCCCGTGCGCCGGCATCGTCGATGCGGTCCAGGTGATCGGCGCTGGCGCAACCGCTCTCGGCCGCCAGCGTCGCGGCGCCGATCCGGTCCAGCTGGTCGGCGTGCAGCCGCAGCCCGAGCCCGGCGGTCCGGGCGGCCGTCAGGATGCGCCGGGCTTCATCGACGCTGAAGGCGCCGCGGTCGCAGAACACGTCGCACCAGCGGGCTCCTCGCCGGCGGGCAGCGGGCAGCGTCTCGACCACTTCGGCCACGTAGTCCTCACGACCGTGCCCATCGGGTACGACGTGGGCGCCCAGGTAGGTCGGCTCGATGCGGAGGGGAACCGCTGCCGCTACGGCCGCGATCACATCCAGCAGCCGCAGCTCCTCCGCCCGGCTCAGCCCGTAGCCGGTCTTGACCTCCATCGTCGTCGTACCGTGCGCCAGCGACGCGCGCGCCCGGTCGATGGCGAGGCGCACCAGCTCCCCGGTCGAGGTCGCCCGGGTCGCGGCGACTGTGACGCCGATCCCGCCGCCGTCGTAGCGCTCCCCCGCCAGTCGGGCGACGAACTCCTCGCGCCGGCTTCCCGCCCACACCAGGTGCGTGTGCGGATCCACGAAGCCCGGGATGACGGCCGCACCGCCCGCATCCAGTGAGGGCAGCTCGCCGGTGCCAGCGGGAAGGGCCCGCTCGGCGCCGGTCCAGGCCACCCGACCGTCCCGGACGACGACCGCTGCCGACTCGACCGGTGGGCCGACCATCGTTCGCAGCCGGCCGATCCGGCGTACCAGCAGGTCGCCGGCCGGTTCGCTCACGCCTGCCAGGACGGTGCCCGGGTGCCCGGCTCCAGCGGCATCCGTACGCCGACGTCTCGAGCGGTGTCCAGCGCGATCTCGTAGCCGGCGTCGGCGTGGCGGATGACGCCGCTCGCGGGGTCGTTGGTGAGCACCCGCTCGACCCGCTCGCGGCTCGCCCGCCCGCCCTCAGCGACGACCACGACCCCGGCATGGATGGACTTGCCGATGCCTACCCCGCCACCGTGGTGGACCGAGACCCATGAGGCGCCCGAGGCGGTGTTCAGCAGTGCGTTGAGGATGGGCCAGTCGGCGATCGCGTCAGAGCCGTCCCGCATCGCCTCGGTCTCCCGCTCCGGCGAGGCCACCGAGCCGGCGTCGAGGTGGTCGCGGCCGATGACAACCGGAGCCCGACAGACGCCGCCGGTCACCAGGTCGTCGAATGCGGTGCCGGCAACCTGGCGCTCGCCGTAGCCCAGCCAGCAGATCCGACTGGGCAGGCCCTGGCCCAGCACCCGCTCCTGGGCGAAGCGGATCCAGCGATGCAGCGGCTCGTCATCCGGGAAGGCCGCGAGAACCGCCTCGTCGGTGGCGGCGAGATCGGCCGCGTCGCCGGAGAGGCAGGCCCAGCGGAACGGCCCCGCGCCGCGGGCGAACAGCGGCCGGACGTAGGCGACCACGAAGCCGGGATAGTCGAAGGCGTCGGTCACGCCGGCATCGCGGGCCTGACCGCGCAGCCCGTTGCCGTAGTCGAAGACCACCGCGCCGGCGTGCGAGAAGTCCAGCATCGCCCGGCAGTGGGCTGCCATCCCCGCCTGAGCACGCTCGACGTACTCCGCCGGCTTCGCCCGTCGCAGCTCCTCGGCGTCGCTGAGGCTCAGCCCGGCGGGCAGGTAGCCGTGCAGCGCGTCATGAGCGCTGGTCTGGTCGGTCACGACGTCCGGCTCGAAGCCACGGCGTACCAGTTCGGGCAGTACGTCGGCCGCGTTGGCGATCACGGCGATCGACACCGCCCGGCGCTCCTTGCGGGCGGCCTCCGCCCGCTCGACCCCGTCGTCGAGGGAGTCGGCGATCTCGTCCAGGTAGCCGCCGTCGAGCCGACGTTGCGCCCGGGCCGGATCAACCTCGACGCAAAGGGCAACCCCGCCGTTGCCGGTGATCGCCAGCGGCTGGGCACCGCCCATCCCACCGAGCCCGGCGGTCAGCACTATGCGACCGGCCAGGCTGCCGGTGAAGTGCTGGTTGGCCACCTCCGCGAAGGTGGCGAACGTGCCTTGCAGGATGCCTTGGGTGCCGATGTAGATCCAGGACCCGGCGGTCATCTGGCCGTACATCGTCAGGCCGAGCCCCTCGAGCTCCCGGAAGTACTCGGGCGTGGCCCACTTCGGAACGACCATCGCGTTCGCGATCAGCACTCGCGGGGCGGCCTCGGTCGTCCGAAGGACCCCGACCGGCTTGCCGGACTGGACCAGCAGGGTGTCATCGGGCGCCATCGTCCGCAGCGTCTCGGTGATCGCGTCGAAGCACCGCCAGTCCCGGGCCGCCTTGCCGGAGCCGCCGTAGACCACGAGATCGTCGGGGCGCTCGGCCACCTCCGGGTCCAGGTTGTTGTGCAGCATCCGCAACGCCCCCTCGGCCCCCCACGACCGGGCGCTGCGCTCTGGCCCCCGTGGCGCCCGGACGACTCGGGCTCCCTGCATCTGCGTCCTCCGTCAACCAGTCGTGTGTTCGCTGAGCTCCCGCGTTTCAGTGTTGAGCTGACGTGCACCGCGCATCCCGAGTGGCATGTCGCCCGCGCGGCCCCATAACTCTGCCGGCATATGTATACCGACTCAGTTATGGACTATGGGCGGATGGATCTGCGGTGAGCGGGCGGCGCATGGTCGCGCTCACCGCTGTCAGGCGAGGGCGCCGGTGACCGCCTCGGCGGCGGCGACGACCTCGGCCAGCAGGGCGTCGGCGGCCGCGAGTTGCGGGGCGACCTCCCGGTCGGCGTCCATCCGGGCGATGTCCCGGCGCAGTCGGGCGTGCACGGCGGCCGTGGCGGCGGCCGGTGCGGCGATCCCGGCCCGCAGGTCGATGCCTTGAGCGGCGCAGACCAGCTCCACTGCCAGCGTGGTCCGGACGTTGGCCACGACCTCGCGCAGCTTGCGGACCCCGCCCCAGCCCATCGAGACGTGGTCCTCCTGGTTGCCGCTGGTCGGGATGGTGTCGACGCTGGCCGGATGCGTCAGCACCTTGTTGTCGCTGACCACCGCCGCCGCGGTGTACTGCGCCAGCATGAAGCCGGAGTTCGTGCCGGCGTACGGCGCCAGGAACGGGGGCAGCCCGCGGGAGAACGCCGGATCGAGCATCCGGTCCACCCGCCGTTCGCTGATCGAGGCCAGCTCGGCGAGGGCAATTGCCAGCATGTCGGCGGCGAAGGCGAGCGGCTCGCCGTGGAAGTTGCCGGTGCTCATGACCTCGAAGCCGGTGCCGTCGGCGCCGGCCACGATGACCGGGTTGTCGACGACCGAGCCGAGCTCGGTCTCCAGCACCCGCCGGCAGTGCGCCAGCACGTCGCGGACGGCGCCGTGGACCTGGGGGGCGCAGCGCAGCGAGTAGGCGTCCTGGACCGCGTGGGTGCTGTGACGGTGGCTGGCCAGCAGCGCGGAGTCGCGGAGCAGGGCCCGCAGGTTGCCGGCGCTGGCGAGCTGGCCGGGGTGTGGTCGCAGCGCCTGCACCCGCTCGTCGTACGGCCGGTCGGTACCGAGGAGCGCCTCGACCGAGAGCGCGCAGGCGATGTCTGCCACCGTGACCAGCAGCTGCGCGTCGGCGACCGAGAAGGCGAGCAGGGCCTGCATCGGCTCGGTCCCGTTGAGCAGCGCCAGCCCCTCTTTCGCGGCGAGCACGATCGGCTCCAGGCCGTACTCGTCGAGCAGCTCGGCGGCCGGCCGCCCGGTGAGCTCCGTGCTGCCCTCGGCCCGCAGCCGGCCTTCGCCGATCAACGGCAGGGAAAGGTGGGCGAGCTGGGCCAGGTCGCCGGAAGCTCCGACCGAGCCCTTGCGCGGGATCACCGGCAACAGGCCGCGCTCGAGCAGCTCCAGCAGCCGGGCCGGCAGCTCCACCCGTACGCCGGAGAACCCGGCGGTCAGTGTGCGGGCCCGCAGCAGCAACAGCGCCCGCACGACGTCATCGGGGAGCGGTTCGCCGACACCGGCGGCGTGCGATAGGACCAGGGCTCGTTGCATCTGCTCTAGGTCGCGGCGTGCGATGGACACGTCGGCCAGCGCGCCGAACCCGGTGGTGACGCCGTACACGACGTCCGAACGCTCGACCGCCGCGGCGACGACGGCCCGGCTGGGGGCCATCCGCGCAGCCACATCGGGGCCGAGCATGGCCCGCGCCTGCCCGCGAGCGACGTCCACGACGTCGGCCACCGTGAGGGCGTCGCCAGTGATCACCACGGTGCGCATGGGCGGAACCTACTTGGTGGGCTCCCTTCACTCGGCACGGCCCGGTGAGCGAGGTCCTGGAAACTTAGCGGTGCCCTGGCACCACAAAGTTTCCGGGACCCGACCCAGCGGCCCGTTCACCGCCCAACGAAAGCCGGTTGGATGGATCGGATGCCGGTAGGTGTTGTCGCGGACGAGGCGAGATACGGCCGACGGCGGAGTAGAGGAGGTTGTGGTGCTCGACCCGGAGGCGCTCTTCGAGCTGGCCGGCACGACGGCCGGGCTGGACCAACCCGTGCTGGTGCAGGCGCTGACCGGGTTCATCGACGCCGGCGGTGCCCGCCAGCTCGCCCGCAACCACCTCATGGGCACGCTGCCCCATGAACCGCTTGTGACCTTCGATGTCGACCAGCTCTTCGACTACCGGGCGCGCCGGCCGCCGATGTTGTTCCTGCAGGACCATTGGGAGAGCTACGACGATCCGGTGCTCGCGATCCATGTGCTCCGCGATACCGCCGGTACGCCGTTCCTGCTGCTCGACGGGCCCGAGCCCGACGTGCAATGGGAACGTTTCGCGGCGGCGTTGCGCACGCTGGTGCAGCGGCTCGGAGTCCGGCTCACCGTCGGTCTCGATGCCATCCCGATGGCGGTCCCGCATACCCGGCCGGTCGGCCTCACCGCGCACGCCACCCGTCCCGAGCTGGTCGCCGGTTTCGAGCCGTGGATCAATGCCGTCCAGGTGCCGGCCAGCGCCGGGCACCTGCTGGAGTACCGGCTGGGTCATGCCGGCCACGACGCCGCCGGCTTTGCCGTGCACGTGCCGCACTACGTTTCCCAGATCGAGTATCCGGCAGCGGCGCAGGCCCTGCTCGACGCAACCTCGAAGATCAGCGGCCTCCTCTTGCCGACCGAGGAGCTGCGACTGGCAGCCGAGCGGGTGCGCACCGACATCGAGGCGCAGGTGTCGCAGTCGACCGACGTGGCCGCCGTCGTACAGGCATTGGAGAACCAGTACGACGCCTTCGTCGCGGAGCGGGGGCGCGACGACCTTCTGGACCACGGCGGGCGCCGGCTGCCGACCGCAGACGAGCTCGGCGCCGAGCTGGAGCGTTTCCTGGCCCAGCAGAATCGGGGGGGAGAGGGTTCGGAGCGTTGACGTGGCCGACGTGTACAGTTCGGGCCTCGCCCGGGCTGGTGCCCAGGCATGCGGACGTGGCTCAGCTGGTAGAGCATCACCTTGCCAAGGTGAGGGTCGCGGGTTCGAATCCCGTCGTCCGCTCGGATGCGCCCAGCAGCGAAGGGCAGTGCGACCGAGGCCGCCTCGGCCTCCGGTGGCGGAGTGGCCGAGTGGCTTAGGCAAGGGCCTGCAAAGCCCTGTACGCGGGTTCGATTCCCGCCTCCGCCTCGAGGGCGATTAGCTCAGCGGGAGAGCGC
>JAABUN010006347.1_pt1 | contig 13690 bp, 15 predicted proteins | sample 5559311 | NCBI WGS metagenome assembly JAABUN01 (sample SAMN10711877, study PRJNA513370) | rock metagenome | isolation source: Antarctica rocks | place: Antarctica: Victoria Land, Siegfried Peak sud | reverse complement strand
GCGTCCAACTCCCAGCGCGTCAACACGCCCGCGATGTCGGCCATATCCCCTGCTCCTGCACGCCGCTCGATCACGGCGCGGAGTATACCCGAGGACCATGTAGGTTTCACTGACGCTTCGGTTTAGGTGGCGGTGAGGGCGTTGTCTTGGCAGCGGCGACGACCGCGTTTTGTAGAGAGTCCCCTGCCATCGCGGGGCGTCCGGAGCCTGGACCGTATCGGGAGGTGTCCTGTTCGGTGACCTCGGCAACCGCCCGGTTCGCTCTCATCGCGCCCAATCGACCTTGCTGCGCTACCCTCTTGGCGTCGTGGAGCGCGCTGCGCGGGAGGGAGCGCTGATGGAAGGGGAATGGCACGCCGACCGAGTTAATCGCCGCACCGTGCTGAGACGGCACCCCACTGATCGGTCGCGCGCCTCGCTCCGCGAGCTGAGAGAAGACGCTGCGCCATCGCCTGGACCAGGCCCCGCCGCGGAGGAACGACCCCGGCCATTGTTGAGCGGATCCTGGCCATCCGGGACCGGCCGCCGGCCAATCCACAGCGGGTGCCCGGACCACGCGCGATCCGCGCCTTCCTGGCGCAGGATGCCGACCTACGCGCCGCCGGCCTGGCGTTCCCGCGCGCGATTGCGACGATCCTCACCGCCACGGGCGCATCGCCCGGCCCCTATCGCGGGCGCACGAGCCGCTCATCCCTTCGCCTGTGTTGGCTCCCGTCGCTATCCGTGACGCTGTAGTACAGCAAAGGTTCCTCATGCCGCCCGGCGATAGATGTGATGCAGCCCCCCCAGCACGGGGGTGGACGCGATCGGCGCTGCCGAAAGGGTGGGCAGTGGTGGTCCTGCGGCGTCGGGGATGGCCTGCCCGAGCCCGTACCGTGCGGAAACGGCATCCGTCGCCGGCATAGTGGCTCAGGCCGCCTCCCGGTAGTAGTCATGCAGCAGGCCGCCGAGCCGGCCGCGGCAACGCACGGGTCCGTCCGGTACGGGCGCTGGGAGCGCGACCGGGCAACGCTGGTCGAGACCTTGGTGCGGCCGGGCCTCGTTGTAAAAGGCGACGTACTCGGTCAGCACTCGCCGGAGGTGTGCCTCGCCGACGATGAGGAGGTGGTCGAGGCACTCCGCGCGCGCCGAGCGGACCCAGCGTTCCGCATAGGCGTTGGCGTTTGGCGCGCGGTAGGGCGTGCGGATGACCTCAACGCCCTCCGCCGCGAAGACCATGTCGAAGGACGGTGGAAACTTGGCGTCGCGATCGTGGATCAGGTAGCGCACCGGCGGCCCGCCCTCGTGGAGCGTCCAGGCCAGGTCGCGCGCCCGCTGGGTGACCCAAGCGGCGGTCGGGTGGGCGGTGCAGCCGGCGAAATGGACCCGCCGCGTCCCGATCTCGAGGAAGAAGAGCGCGTACAGGGTCTTGAGGAACACCGTCTCGACGGTGAAGAAGTCGCAGGCCAGGACCGCATCGCGGTGCCGGGAGAGGAACCGCCGCCAGGTGTCGCCGCGCTCGCGGTGCCGCGGTGCTGGCGGCACCCACCGCCGCTTCAGCACGTCGCGGATTGTGGAACGCCCCAGCGTGGGTTTTCGGTGGCCAGGCGCAGGATCAAGGCCTCAATGTCCGGACTGACAGGCCGTCGCCCGCTCGCCAGGCGGTGACGATACGTCCACTTGCGCCGCACGAGTTCGCGGTGCCACTTGAGCACCGTCTCGGGTCGGACGAGCAGCAGGAACGGTGAGAGCTGGGAGTGCGGCTGCTCCGTGAGACGGGCGAGCCTGGTGGTGAGGGCGGCGAGGGTCAGCTTCTCCCAGCGCGCCAGGCGTGGCTGCCGGGGCGAGCGCCGCTGCAGCAGGCGGACCTGGTGACGCAGCAGCGCGATCTGTAGGTCCTTCTCGTCTGCGCGCCCGCGCGCCCCGCCAGTGAGAAGCCCATCAGGTGCAGGAGCACGAACCACACCATTCCCCGCCCTCCCGCACGGACGTCAGCCACCCGTAAGCGGAGCTGATCATATCCGACGGGGCCGGGTAGCCAAGTGGGTAAGCCCCGCGATCACACGGGGATCAATCGCGGCAGATGTAATTTCCGCACGCTACGCGCCGGCGCGGCCCTGGCGTAGGTGGCCCGTGCGGCGGGGCTAGGTACCCGCTGCCGGGTCGAAGGCAACTTCCTCCGCGTTGCCGACTGGCGCGAAGCCGATGGCGGGGTAGATGCGGTTGACGGTGGGGTTGGCCAGATCGGCGAAGAGGAAGCAGAACCGCAGGCCGCCGTCGAGCATCGCCTGGCTGACGGCGGCGACGCAGGCGCTGGCGTAGCCCCGGCCGCGCAGCGCGGGCGGCGTGTAGACCGGGCCGATACGGATGCCGTGCGGCGTCGGCCCGCCGCTGGCCGCCAGCGACACCGGCTGCCCATCCTCCCACAGGTAGAAGGTGCCGTACTCGCTGGCGAGGCGCGCATCGACGCCGCGCGCGGTTTCGCCGGGGTCGGCCACATCCCGCGCCTCGGCGTGGAAGGCGCCGATCCACTCCAGGAGGAGCGGGCGGTCGGCAGCGGTAGCGCGGCGCAGCGCGCCGGGGACCGGGGCGGGCGGGAGGACGCGGTCGAGCCGGTAGATGCGCTCCGCGAGGATCGCCCCGATGGGCTGGCCAGTCAACCGCGACCAGATCGCCGCGAAACGCTGGCCCAGCGGGGCTGGCGCGACGACGGCGGGCAGGCGGATTCGGCGCCCGTGCAGGTCGGCGGCGAGGGCGTCGAGCGCAGCCGGGCGGGCGGGCGCCGAGAGCAGGAGGCTCCGCGGGGGGGTCCTGACGGCCGCAGCGACGACGGCACCCCCGTCCTCGACGGTCGCGAGGTATGGCGGGGCACCGCCGTAGTAGTCGAGGCGGCGAAGGAGCTCGGCGGCGACGCCGCCGAGCTGGTTGTGTTCCGCCTCGCGGCCGAGCAGGAAGTCGCCCGCGCGGTCGAGGAAGGTCGCCGCGTCGTCGTGGTGGCGCACGTCCATGACACCTCTCCCGCGGGCGCGGTGCGCCCGAGTGCTAGACAACCCCGAGCTCCGCCAGCGCGATGCCCCGCTCCCCGGCAACGACGTAGAAGAGCCAGGTGCGCCCCTCGTCTTCGAAGATGCAGGGGTCGCGCAACTGCCGCGCCGGTTCGTGGATCGACCCGCGCTCGGAGAGGGCCAGCGGGAGGTCCGCGCCCTCGTACCCGGTCTCCGGTGCCAGCACCGCCACCGGGTCGGTCGCGCGCCACGACCACCACTCGTCGGTGAGCGCGATCTCGGCGCGCAGGATGCGCTCCGGGCAGTCGCCGACGTCGGTGTAGTAGACCCGCAGCGTGTCGCCGACCAGCTGCACCGCCGCGTGCCGCATGTCCGGCGAGAAGAGGACGGGGCCCTCCGCGTAGCCCCTGAGGGGGTCGCGCGAGCGGTAGACGTGGCCGGGCATCGCCAGGCCGTAGTGCCAGCCCCGCCACCGGAACGCCCGCCAGTAGGAGACGCCGAGGAGCTCCTCCCGCGCCGTGAAGGCGAGGCCATCCGCCGACAGGGCCGCGCGGGTGAACTGGTGCGGCGGCGCGGGCAGGCAGCAGCCGAGGTAGAACCGCCCGAGCGGACGCGGCAGCCACTCGGGCACGCGGATCACCGACGGCCCGTTGATGTTCTCGCCGATCCGCGTGTCGAGGCCGGGGTGGATGATTGGGTTGTCCGCCAGGCGGCGGATGGCCACGCCGTCGGCCATCACGCGACACGACGCGGGCCCTCGGCCGGCGGCGACCCGCCATCCGGCGTCGCCACATCGGCGAGGCGTGCCGACAGTCGCTCCAAGGCATCCACCCCGTCGTCGACCGCCGCCCGCTCGTCCTCCAGGAGGGGGAGTTCCTGCTTCAGCCGCAGCAGGTTCGCCTTGCCTTCCAGGAGTTGGGCCTCCGTCGAGCCCTTCGGCCGGTAGAAGGCGCATTTCGCGCAGGCCATGCGGTGCGGGCGCTAGTCGAAGAACTTGTAGGTGCAGCAGCCGTGCCCCAGGTCGTAGAAGCGCCACGGCTCGCCGGCGGCCGCCGCGCCGCTCTCGACGACCCCCCGATCGATGGGCACCTCGACCGCGCGCGGGTTGCGCGCGAAGTAGCCCGCGTCGGCGCGGGCCTTGGCCAGCTTCGTCGGTACGACCTTCACGTAGTGCAGGATCGTGCCCGGGTGCTGGTGCCCGAGCCACTCCATCAGCTCGAGCAGCGTCAGCGGCCCCCGGGCGTTGGCCAGCTGCGAGGCGATGGTCGAGCGCGCCCGGTGGCTGGTGATGGCCCCGTGGGCGTCGCTGGTCGGCACGCCGCCCTTGGCGCACAGCGCGGGGATGAGGCGGTCGTTGCAGGTCATGCTGCCCGCACAGCAGGTAGGCGACGGCCAGCAGATCCTGACGCTGGTGGGCGTTGTTCGCGCGCAGCATGGCGAGCCAGCCAGCGCGCGTCCAGCCCCAGTAGGCGGACCCGCGCTCGTGCATCGCCGTCGCCGGCGCGCCCGTGGCGGCCGTCCGGCGGTGATCGTCTGCCCCCGTCAGCGCGTACATATCGCGCAGCGGCACCCGCACCCGGTCCACATCTCGTGACAGGCGGTCGGGCCAGCTCCCGGCCCGCCGCTCCCCGCTACGGCGGCGCTGGATCTCAACGAGGGCCGCCTGCTCGACGGCGGCGAGGGCGGGGCGGCGGCCGTAGCTATCCTGTTCGACCGGCCAGCGCCAGGTGTCCTCGCGAGGCGCGGGCGGCACGGTGGCGAGTGGTGTTGCCATCATCCCAGCACCTCTGCGGTCGTCGCCGCCCGCCACTCGTGGATCGCCGCCATGCCGCGCGCAATCTTCTCGGCCAGATCGCGCCCGCTCAGGTGGATGTAGAGGAGCGTCGCCTGGGTGCTGCGGTGCCCGGCGAAGGCGGCGATCTCGTGCAGATCCCAGCCCGCGCGGGCCAGGTCGGTCAGGCAGAGGTGCCGCAGGGAGTGCGGGAAGAAGCGGGACACCCCCGCGCGGGCCGCGTTCCGCGCCACCGCCTTCGACCAGGTCCAGATCGTGATGGCCTGCCCCCGGTTGCGCCGCGCTCGCGGCAGAGCGCGGCGCGCCCCGCCAGGTAGGCGGCGTAGAGCACCTGCGCCGCCGCCGAGTAGGGGACGACGCGCTCCCGTCGGCCCTTGGTGACCTCGGCGCGCACGCGCAGCAGGCGGCGGGCCGGGTCGACGTCGCCGGTGGCGAGGGCGCAGGGTTCCTCGCGCCGCACCCCCGCGTCGTAGGAGAGCGCGAGCATGAGCCGATTGCGCATAGGCTCGGGGCGCGCGGCTTGGAGGACGGCGCGCCCCTCACCCTTGGCGGGGATCCACGGCAGCCGCTGGTAGCGCGGCAGGAGGCTGCGGTCGCGCTCCCCGCCGAAGCTGCGGCCCGGCGTGTAGCGTCCCCGCCCGACCGGGTTATCGGGGCGGACGCGCTCCTCGATGAGGTGGTCGTAGAACAGGCGGACGGCGGTGAGGTAGAGCTGGAGTGTGCCGTTGGCCAACCCCGTCCGGGCGTCGGCGGCGGGCTTGGCCGCGGCGCGCGGGGTAGGGCGTGCCGCGAGATCGCGGAGGTAGGCGGCGAGATGGCCACGGCCGACGGTCGTAGGATCGGCCGCGACGCGGTCACTGAAGGCGAGGTAGTTTTGCAGGGCACGGCCGTAGGCGTCCACCGTGGCCGGGGCCAGGCCGACACCGACGACCGTCAGCCAGTCCTTGGCATGGGGTGACCGCTCGACCAGGGGACACCGCGCCCACTGCACCTCGCTCATCTCGTCCTCCTATACGTCAGCGCCGACAGCACCCGGACGACGTGCCCAGGCGATATTCCACTTAACTTATAGGAACACGTCCAACCAGATTGCAGGGCCGACCTGAAAATCAGAACACGCTACCAAATTGTTCCGTTGCCAACGGACGCAATATTGCCACTTGTTACGGATACCCGGCCGGCCATTGTAATCGGTTCGCGACGGTCAATAACCCATCCGGGGGATCGTCGGCCGAGTAGGACACCAGCCCTTGATCTTACTGTAGGATGCTAGTGAACGTACTATACTTTCAACGTGATAGTGCTTGTTCGGCAGGGAAGTGTCGTTTGCGATCCAGTCTACTGAACAAGCAACGAGGAACGCCACTGTCGCGCGCGAGACGATCGCTCCGTTTACGCGGGCGGCAGCAACTCATCCATGCCCTCCAGTATCGTCCGGAGTACTGGGTTTGGCGACGGAGGTGGGATGGTGCCGGACTGTGGTTCGGCCAGCGCCGATTCGCAGCCACGAACCGATGGCGCTCTTCGACTGAGGTTCTGTCAATCTCCCGAATGATGCTCGGCTCTATCCGCGGTCAAGGTTTACTCGCTATCTTTTTGGTATGCGGCCTGGCCGCGCTGGAACGAGAGCTTATCAGCAGGTCAGTCGCCCTGGCCGGGATCTTCGCAGCGACGGATCGGCTCGACTCAGCGGCCTACGTCGGGCTTTTCTCGACATCGGCCCAGATCGCCGGCGGATTCCTCGGATTGTATTTTGCCTCCGTAAGTGTTGTCGCCAGTACGATCTACGCGCGCGTACCTGGAGACGTCCGATCCCTCATCGTGAGTGAGAAGATCGGCAATGTATACATCCGGCTCGTCGCGCTGTTCGGCTCCGTTGCCCTCTTGTTGCTCGGCGCGGCGAGCCTCAAGATCAACCCGGGAGTGCTCAACATTGTTCTTGTCGTGGCACTCGGACTTGTAGCGGTGATGAGTTTCGTTATCCTCGGGCTCAGAACGTTCTATTTCTTCGATCCGGCGGTCCTGACCCGAAATGTGACGCAGGACATTGCACGGTGGTTTCGGGACGCCACACCACGGGGATATCGCTGGAACGACCCGTCGTTCCAGGCGCACTACCAGCAGCGGGCCGAAGGTGCATTAACGACGTACACCAGGATCACCACCCTGGCGCTCCAGGCAGAAGCCAATAACGCGCAGGGCATCGCGCGTTTGGCACAGGTCACGCTCGCCCTGTGGACGACCTACGCAATGCACAAGATGCGGATACCGTCGGATAGCCACTGGTTCCGGCGTAAGTATCGCCATCCTGACTGGTTCCGAAGTGACTACTCACGCGTTGGAATAGCCATCGAGACGGGTACGCCGTTGCAGGCGGAAGCGACGCCTGACCCATTCTGGCTGGAGACCGAGCTGCGGTCGGCACTCTTGCAGGCCTTCCAGACCCTCCTGGATCGAGATGAACTGAACGAGGCCATCCTGGTCGCCGAATCGATGAGGGGGCTGGTGGGACGTCTCAGCACGATCGCCATGCTCGATGAGTCTCTGGCGCTCTACCGCGAGATCAGCAAGCGTGCCTTGGACAAAATACGGATGCCGCCCGCTGAGAACGCGCGGCGGCCGCCCACGCCGGAGCTGTTGCGGCTGAGTCAGGGGCTGGTCGATGTCGCCAGCGCGGGGCTCATCGAGATCCTATTGGGCCTCGCGCAGCATTGTCGGGCGACGACATCGGAGAGCCTCAGGCATTCCATCGACCAGATTGATTGGCGGAAACCGGCATCGCTCTACGCCGAGAGAGCATTGCCACGCGCTGTCCTTATTCGACTGGAATTCCTGCACAAGCGCGTACTCTTCGAGCACACGATCGAAGGGCGGGCGATCAGTCCTCCCTGGTATCTGCACCAACTCGTCGCATCGGAGTACGCGCGTTTCCTCGCTGCCTCGATCTCGCCGCTGATCGATGAACTCGAGGCCGTCTTTGCCCGCGAGGCGGAGAGGTTCGTCGCCGAGGAACGATTCCTGGTGGCGGCACAACTTGTTCAGCGTGGGCTGGAGGGCTGTGAGAAGTTTGCCGTGCATCTGGCAGCCTTCGAGGGTTGCTTCAACCAGCTCTCCGAGTTGCGTCGCGTACCGGATCTGCCGTGGCCGTCCGTCGAGTGGGGGGAGCAGAAGATCCGGGTTGGTGCCGTTCGCCGCCGTCTGATCGCTGCACTTGGCAAGGCAGCCACGCACCTGGAACCACGTTCCGGCGTGGCGGACATGCCCGATTACTTCGGGCAGGCCTACTCGCTCCTGGCACAGGAAGCGTATTCGGCTATGGCTCGTGGGGAAGAGGGTGGCTTCGCCGAGGTCTTTCGGCCTTTCTTCGGCATGGCTTTCAGTGCGCATACTCACCTGATCAAGCAGGGAGAAGGTGCCGATGGCGGTACAGTCGCGTTATTGAGCACTCAGCCGCTCATCGACCTGCTCGAATTGTCGGGCTATGCGCTCATCTACTCCGCGTTGGATGGCCGGGGTCACTGGGATATCGCTCGGGCGCGATGGGACTCGTACCTCACCCGGGTTCCCGATGCGAGTGCCGTGATCAAGCGCCTCGAAGCCACGCTTGCCTATCGCGAATCGGTCTTCGGGCTCCTACCCCGCGATCTGATACGGACCACATGGAAGCAGGATTTCGAGAGGCGTTGCCGCGAACGAGGGCTGTCGATCGGCCTCTCTTCGGCATTCTCAGGCTGGCCCGACGAGCCGCCCCCCCATCCACATCCGATCATTCGTGCGCTGATGCGGGGGGGACTCTTCAGCGACCCGCGGGCGGTGTTCGTGGTGTGCTACCTCATGCAACGCCCAGATGCGGGTGACTTCACCTTGCCGCGCGACATGGAGCCATTCGCCGCCGCGTGGAAGAGGGAACAAGACGACGAGCCATCGGATTGCGAGGAACGATGACACGGCGAGAACACCATCACCTCAAGCGTGTGCAGCAGTCAGTCCGGTACTCTTTCGACCAGGCTCGAGCCGATCCTGCACTTAAGTCGCGCCCCCAGTACCTTGATTCCGCTTACCCGCACATGCTCATCGAGGATGTGTCGCTATCCATTGCGCCAATTGGAGGACGCTCAAGGCGCGCGTTTCGGGTGGCAGTGCAGCCAGTGGATGACCGCAGCGAAACGCTCATCGCGGAAGCGCTGGATGGTGACGCTCACCACACCGACGTCACCAGTTCGGTCTGCGACTTCATCCGCGAATGTGCTCGAATGGTCATGGCGTATGGGGAAGCGAGCTACGAGATCATCTACCTTGTGGATCCACAGGCTGGCACGCGCGTTGCCTTCGAGCTAGAGCAAATCCTGCCGTGGTCTCTGATTCATCGGCGCGGCCAAATAGTCCAGCATGTGCCAGAAAGGGTCGCAAGAGAGCGGGGTCTGCCACGACATATCGTCATTGATCCCGATCGCCTGATCACGTTTCAGTTGCCGCCCCGCCTTCGACACCGGTGGTCCACGATGATGTCGTCACTAGACGCGGTTGGCCTCGGGATCTTGCCTGACTTCGCCTTGGCGTCCATGCGCTCCGGGGGGCGAAGCGTACCTTTCGATACGGAAGCGCATCTCCGCACGCGGCATATGGCACTCGCCGAAGCGACCAGCGCGATCGGTTGGAATGCGCGCTGGTCGTTCGACGGAGATGTGCTGGAGTACTATCTTCTCGATCGCCAGCTGACCTTCGAGCAGTTCAAGATCGAACTCCGCGATGAGATTCTTGCGACGCTCAATGTCGGGTTGAGGCGCATCGGCACAGAGATGGGCTTCCGAGCGCAGGTCGTATTGGAGGGATTACCTACCTTGACCGACGTTGTGACGGCGCGGGAGCGACTGTCGAGTGGCAATATCGCGTTCAAGGAACTCACGGACCCGTTCAGTTTGCTGTAAGGGGGCATCGCCAAGATGCTGCTGGCGAACCTCGGCCGAGCGGCGCACCGCTTTTCGGCAGTCAGGTCGCCGTGGCCAGCTTCCCGAACGCGGAGACGCGCGACTGAGTGCGGGGCCGCTCGGCGAGCCACGCCACCAGACGCACGAAGTTCAGCGCCGTGATGATGAGCAGGCGGGGCAGGCGCGTTTTCGCGAGGCGGCGGTAGCGTGTGCGCCGCAGATCGCCGAGGCCGACTCCCTGCGCGATGGTCCCCTCGATCCCCGCGCGGCAGCGGTACTCGCCCTTCAATACCGCGGTGTGCTGCCGCTGGCGGGCCGCGATGAGCGCCTCGTTCTGGGGGCGGATCGGCACCATCCGCGCGCGGGTGCTGGCGTTGCACGGCGCGCGAGCCGGGCAGGGGCCGCGGTCGGCGGGGGCGAACCGGGTACGGACAACCGCGCGGCCGGCGCTGTCTGCGGCCGGCTTCCACTCCATGCCGACCTTGCCCTGCGGGCAGGTCGCGCGCTCGGCATTCCCGTCGAGGGCGAAATCGGCCTGCGCGAAGCCGGCGTTGGCCCGCGCCTGCCAGCGGTGGTCCTCATGGATCGGGCCGAGCAGATTACCGCCATGCTCGGTGCCGCTCGTCACGAGGCGGTCGGCGGTCACGTAGCCGGCATCGGCGAGATGGGTCCGCGGCAGCAGGCCGCGCTCCGCCAGCCGCGCCTGGATGGTGGCGGCGACGGTGTTGTCGGCGGTCGGTGCCGGCGTGGTGGTCACATCGGTGAGCATGGGCAGAGTGTCGTCGTCGCAGGTCTCGGTGCGCTGGACCTTATCACCGGTCCAATGCGTCGAACGCTTCGCGCTGTAGCGCGCCTCCGGGTCGTACGGCGTGCCGATGAGTACCGCCGCAGGCGGCAAGTCCTTGGGTCACGCCAGCGGCTCGGCTCCCCGGCGTGGAACTGCTGCACCCACGCCCGCCGCAGCGTCTCGACCCTGGGACCTCCCGCAGCCAGGCGGGTGCTGCGGCGGCGAAGACGGCGGCGAGGAGCCGCCGCCCGTCCGCGCCGATCTGCTCGGCGGGGGCGGTGCGCGCGGCCGGCGCGTCTGGCAGGCGGTACGCCGCGAAGCGCTGGACATCGCGCTCGAACCACGCGGCGGGGACCCAGGGCCGGAGCCAGCCAGGAGCGGCGGTGGCGAGCGCGTTCAGCGCGTGGCGGAGCGCCTCGCCCACGAACTCCGGCCAGTTGAGCACCTGGACGGCCGCGAGGACGTGGGTCGAGTCGGTGCGCTGGCGGCCGCGCGCCTTGACCAGCCCCTAGTCGCGCAGCACACCGAGGAGCGTGTCGTAGAGCCGCGCCTCCGCCTCCCCCGCCAGCAGCCGCGCGCGGAACTCGCTCAGGACCGAGGCGTCGAAGCCCAGGTTGTCGAGGGGCAGGCACAGGGCGTACTTCCAGTCGATGCGCCCGCCGATCGATGATGGAAGTCGCTGATGGAAGTCGCTATCGTGGTTCGGATCCTCTGGCCTCCCCGAGCAACCGCCCGACATGCAGCAACGGTCGTTTGGCGCTGCCGCTCGTGCGCAGGTGAACCGCTCGCGCACGTCGGTAGTATGCCGCGAACCCTGGAACATCAGCCACTTCGTGCCCGGGTGTATCGTTGCGGCAGCCGATTCGGCGCAGTCCTCGGATGCCAACCGTGGCCCACCTCCCAGGGCCCGTCTCGCTAGTCCGACGGCGCGCGGTCGAAAGCTTCCCGGGTGTTCCGCCCCTTGCCAAGGTCTTGCTCGCGTCCATCAGTCCATCACCATCGACGACCCTGCCGGTTGCCCCGACCATGCCCCTGGATAATCGCCGCCCGCTGCCGACATCCACCGCCGGGCCAGCCCAGGGGCTGTTTGGGAGCGCGCCCGCAAGTCGCCGTGGCGAAAGGCGGCACCGGGTAGTGGGATGCGGGCGTCCGCCCCGCCGCAAGGGGCGCATCCGTCGCCGGCCACAACGCTTTGGCGGTCGTTTGTCCCCCGGAAGTTCGCGGCGAGGAACTCGGCCTGGATACGCTCGAAACTTGGCCGCCTGCCGCCCGAGGTGCGGAAGAAAGCAGCGCGTGACCGGCCGCTGGCCGCGTACCGGTCGCGCAAGTCGGCCAGGAGGGTTTCCGACTCACCGGCCTTCCATGTCCCGGAACCTGGGAGTTCCTCCCGAAGATCGGCGATCGCGCCGATACGACCGGGACCGCGCCGATTCACCGCGCGATCCTCGTTGTTCTGGGGGGTGTCGGTGCGGTGCCCGGTGGGGTCGATGAACTCAAGCGGGTTGTTGAGGGTGTGACTGTAGTGGTCCCGCGTCCGGGGATGAGCACGATGCACGCCGACGCTGTCCGCGCTGAGGAAGCGCCCGAGCCGCGGGTCGTCGTAGCGGGCGAGGTAGAAGAGGAGCCCCGTGCCGTCGCGGCGCTGCCCGGTGCGGTCGACCGCACCTCGCCCCACGGCGTGAAGTCCTGGCGGCCCAGCACACTGCCGGTGGCGTCGGGCGCGAGGGTGCCTCTGCCTGGATGGCCGCTACGGGCGGGGGGGATAGCCTCACCAGCGCCGCCTCGTCAGCGGTGGGCCGTCCTGCCACCGATCGAGGGCCGGATCGTAGATCTCGGTGCTCGCCAGGATCGTACTGCCCGGCCCGATACCGCCGACCACGAGTACGCGCCCGTCCGGTAGCAGCGTGGCCGTGTGCCAGCTCCGCGCCACGGCGAGCGGCGCGCCGGCGTGCCAGGTGGCCGTCGCGGGATCGAACCGCTCCACGCTCGCCAGCGCGCCCAGGCCGGGTCCGTCGCCGCCGACGACCAGGACTTCGCCGCTCGGCAGGAGCACTGCGGCGTGGTTCGCCCGCGCCGACCGGAGCGGGGGCACGATCTGCCAGGTGTCGTCCGCAGGCGAATACCGCTCGGCGGCGGCGGTCCAGCGCCCGTCGGCACCCACGCCCCCGACGACGAGCACCCCGCCGTCGGGGAGGCGCGTGGCGGTATGGTCGGTGCGCGCGGCGAACGGTGCCCCGGCGAACGCCCACGCCCCGCGCCGGGGATCGAAGCGTTCCGCCGGACCGACGAGCGCGGGCGCGTTGCCCGGCCCCCGCCCGCCGACGACCAGGACCTGGCCGCCGCCCAGCAGGGTCGCGGTGTGCATGCTCCGCCCGAACTGGACCGGCGGGCCCGCCGCCCACCGCCCGGCCACCGGGTCGTAGATCTCCGTGCTGCTCGTGATGTCCGGCGGGCGGGCGGGGAGCGCCGACCCGCTGGTGCCGAAGGGGCCACCACGCCCGGCGAGAACCTCGCCGCCGACCGCCAGGACGCGACCGTCGGGCAGGGTGGTCGCGCTATGCTCGGCCCGCCCGATCGTCATGCTCGCGGCGGCGACCCAGCGCTCGCCGATCGGATCGAAGATGTCCGTACGGGCCGCGCTGTAGGCAGGCGCTCCGTCCGTCCCCCCGCATTGCAGCACGCGCCCGTCAACCAGGGGGGCGACGGCCTTGCCGAACCGGGGGCCGACCGCTGGCATGTGCAGATCGCGCCAGCGGTCGGCCCCCGGCGTGTAGACGGCGTTCGCTTGCGGCAACAGGCCGCCGACGAGCAGCACGCCGCCATCGGGGAGGGGGATCGCCGCATGCATGCCGCGCGGGGCCGGCCGGTACAGGACGACGTCGAAGAGCGGCCCGGCGTGCCCGACGCCGAGGGCGAGGGCGACCACGGCGGTGCCGAGGAGCAGTGCGAGCCCGGCGAGACCACGCCTCTTGCGCATCGTCTTCCCTGTCCTCAAGGGGCGAACGGCGACACCGGCCCAAGCCGACGGTTGGCAAACTGTTCACCGGGACTGTCGGCGAGCCTCCAGGGGGTACTAGTGGGTCAGGCAGCATATAAGTGACGATCGGGGAGGGCGGCACCGGAGCCGCCGAGGCGGCGTTGGCGGGCGCGCTGGCGGCGGGCCTGCCGTTTCCCCGCCCAGATGAAGGGTGTTGGGTGC
>JAABUN010006346.1_pt1 | contig 13691 bp, 13 predicted proteins | sample 5559311 | NCBI WGS metagenome assembly JAABUN01 (sample SAMN10711877, study PRJNA513370) | rock metagenome | isolation source: Antarctica rocks | place: Antarctica: Victoria Land, Siegfried Peak sud | reverse complement strand
GAAGATCCCGAGGGCGCGGTCGTAGTCTTCGCGCTGAACGCAGAGTATGCCGTGGCTCAGGAGCACTCCGTGGAACGTCGAAAAATCCTTGAGCCTCTGAAACACCGAAGCGGCAACCTCAAAGAAGACGGCGGCGCGCCAAGGGTGTCCGGTATCCCGGTAGAACTTGCCCAGCTTGCGCAGGGCGCGCGCCTCGCTCGGCGTGTCTCCGATGTCTTTGGCTACGTCCTTCTGACCCTTGAGATGGCGCAACGCGTCGTCGGGTCGTCCGAGTCCCGCGTATACTTCCCCCAGAGCGCCGAGCGCCTTCGCCTCGGTCCGCCGGTCTCCGACTTCGCGAGCAATTCCCAGACATGATGTGGCGTGATCCAGGGCTCGTTGACCATCGCCCAACTCGTCGTAAGCGCTGGCGAGGTTCCCGTGGGCGGCGCCTTCACCCTCGCGGTCGCCAGCATCGTGAGCCGAGGCGAGGGCCTCCTCGCAGTAGTCTACGGCCTCGCGGTAGTGTCCGGCCATGAGGTGTGCGGCACCAAGGTTGGCGTTGCGAACCCTGACCGAGTCGGCGTCCTCGATATGACGGGCAGCCCTCAACGCCAGTTCGATCCAGCGGATGTACTCCTGTGATGATAGGCGGAAAGCCAGCACGTTGGCGCCCGCCCCTACGTAGTCGTCCACGAAACGGGCCGCCACCTCGTCTTCTTCCATGCGCGACGCCGCCAGGGCGTAGGCCGTGCGGATCGCCTCCCAATCGAGATCGAAATACGCTAGCGCCCGCTCCATCGCTTCGCCGCCCTCCTCGAAGTACAGGTTGGTGACACCCAGTACGATTTCGTAATGCTTGAGGTATCTGCGGCGTGCCTCCTCGATGCCCGGCATTTTGGGGTCTTGTTCGAGCAAGGAAGTAGCGAACGCCGAGAGCAGGGAGTGCATCTGAAAGCGCCCCTCACCGGCGGACTCCAGCAAGCCGCGGTCCAGGAGCGCCCGTAGGGTCGGACGCGGATCTTGCTTGGTGCCCCAAACGTCTTGAGCCGCGTTCTGGCCGAAGGAGACGGGACGCGGGGCCAGGACCCCGAGCAAGGCGAACCTCTTGCGCCGGAGAGCGTCTAAGCGATCGGTGCTTCTTCGTAGCAACGCGGCGATGGTAGGTGACACCTCGCCTGACGCAAGTTGGTAAGATGCCGGAGCCTCTTCTTCGAGTAGCCTCTTGCCTTCCCTCAACTCTTCAAGGAGTTCCCCGGCGCCGAAACCCGCAGAGGCCTCTGCGGCAAGCAGGCCGCCGGCGACCCGGAGGGCGAGAGGCAGTCCGTCGAGCTCGCGGACCAACTCGTGCGACCTTTCAGGATGTTCGGCGACAGCGCCAGGCGCGAGTTGATCGAGCAACTGCAACGCCTCTTCCTCCGGGAGAACCTTGAGCCTGTAGATCCCGGAAGCGTCGGGAGAAATATCGCGGGCCACACGGTCGAGGCGCGTGGTCACGAGTGTGCCGCAGCACGGCCCGCCGACGGTGAGCGGTACGGCGTGAGCGGCCTCCCAAACGTCGTCAAGGATGAGGAGGGCGCGCTTGTCCATCATCGCCGCCCGGAGACGTCCGGACGCCTCTGAGACAGTCTCGGCGTCCGACAAGTCCGCAGCACCCAACGAGCGCGCCCATGCGACGACCATCGAGAGTACGTCCGGGGCCTGGCCGAGCGAGGCGAAGAGCACCCCGTCAGGGAACATCTGTCGGACCTCCTCGTCGTGAGCTAGGGCCGCAGCAAGCGCCGTCTTTCCCACGCCGGGCCAGCCGCGCACCGCTGTTAGCACTTGCACCGGTGCGGCGGTTGCTTCACTTTTGGAGGCCCGCTCAAACCTGAGCTTGAGTTCGCGGAGGTCCTCGGAGCGGCCGACGAACATATCCGGGACCGGCGGAGCGGTTCCGAGCGGCGATTCCATCGCCCTCCGATGTTCGTAGAGGTCTTCCCCAAGCTCGTAGCGTACCTGACTATGGTCACCGGTGATTACCGGCGCGGTGATGTTCCCGCTGACGGAGATGCCGCGCTCCACCTCGACCACGGTGGAAGATGCGGTTCCCCAGCCGCCGCCTCTCTGCCAACCCCTCACGCCGAGGAAACCCAAGATGATAGCCACCACCGTGCCGACGATGCTGATAAGAGTCGCTACGTCGGCGAGTACACTGACAGTCTCACTGTTGGCCTCCAAAAAGCCGAGCAGGACAACCAGACCCGGAAACCACCAGCCGGCCGTCAGCGTTAGCGCTCCGGTTGCCACTGCGACGGCCAGCAGCACCGCCGCTCGCCTCCTCGATGTTCCTTCGTCCCGAGCGGTGGCCGGCGATGAGGTCGGGGAGGGTACCGGCACCTGCTACCTACCGCGGCCCATCGGTCCCAAGTTTGTCAGATCGCTCAACAAGCGGATACGCTAACTCTCGCACAACGTTCGTCGTCCATCTAACGATGATGTACTGCTTGACGCGGACCAGCAATGTCAGCCTCAAGGACAGCATTTAGTCATCTTCCCACTCGCTACGCGGGCCGTCCACGTATTCGAGGAGCATTTTGCCCAGGGTGGTTATACCTTCCGGGCCTGTTTTCCTCGGGGCGATTAGCCCCAGACGGCGCAGGTTGTCACGGTACTCTTGCTTCATGATGGCGTCCCGCTCTTCTTCATCGGACATGCCCGTCTCGATAAGCGGCGAGCTGACGATGGCCTCGTGGCACTCGTAGTATTCATCGGCTTGCTGGCCGACCATTTCAGTTCCGTAGTAGCCGAGGATGATCAGCTCTGAGTCGTTGATCTGCTCTAGGAGCGAGAGGAACTTCCTCTCTTCTTCGTAGCGAACTTCGTCGTGGGTGAGGCTGTTCTTGAGGAGGGCGGCGAGGCGGCGGCGGCGTTCGTCGCTGGGCGTCGCGGCGGCCTGATAGGCGGCCTCCCGGAAGAGATCCACAAACTCCTGGGTACGCATCTTGAGATCCAGCACGTCTTGCTGTAGTTCCCCTAGCTCATCGTCGAGGGCAGTAACGAAATCGGCGATCCTCTCCTGACGCTGGTTGGGGACGATATTCCGCACGACTTCCGCAATGATTGAACCTACGGCTGGTACAGACGAAAGCGCGGTAGACCAAGCACTCACCGCATGGTCTATCTCGTTTGGACTGAGATCCGGTCGAGGCACTCGTGGCACGCCTTCGGACAGGTTATCCGACCGACGCTCCGGTGTGTTTTCTTCGGTCATCCGGACTGCCAATACCCTGGTCCGTGCTGAGTGTGGATCAAACGGTCGAGCATATCAGCCGGATGCCTCCGCGCCCATCATGTACTTGATGTCGTAGTTGATGATGAAATCGAGCTCTTCGTCGGTGAAGCCATAGTGTTCTGCAAGAAACGCATCACACTCTGAGCATATCGTCGCATCGCTAACGTCGTTAATATTTTTCGATTTGCAGTTCCGCTTTACAGATTCTGGGATGGACTTCTCTCCCGCTTTATGTTGTCAAATATTCTCGGCACCGAGACGTCTCCTCCGTATTTTATCCGGCTGTAGCCGACTTACTGGCACCCCTTTATCCCTAAGCTAACGCGGTCTTCGTGTAGAGCCTGACCACGCGCAGAAGCAATGCTCCCGCTCGCTCAGTATTGCAACATGCTACCTGAAGCCGATGTATGCTGCTTCCTGTAAATATATCGGCTCATTCTACGGAAGACTTTAGCTTCATACGATGCTACAGAAGACTAGATCATGGATTGGAAAGTATCGTTGCACAACTATTTCCCGTCAGCGGCCAGCTAACGCTCGCCGCATTGCCAAGTCACGTCACAGAGAAAAGATTGTGAGGACCGGGGACGCTGGAGCCTGCGGAGGCGTCTGCGGTCCGTCTCGCGAGAGTGTCGACACTAGCTCTCGCAGTCAAGGTGAGCACAGCCCGGGGACCCCGGCGGTTGCGAAAGCGAAGCTGTAGTAACCTGCAGGGTGGCATAGGGGCGCCGCCGGGGTGGGTGTGCGAGGTTTCATTCAGAAGTCGGTAGCTGGGAACCAGTATCGCCTCGTCTCGCCGAGCATCGCCAGCAGATTCGTCGGTTGTCACGTCAGGAGAAGGTCCTCATCCGATGAAAGAGGTAGCGTTTGTGGAAAGGGCATCAGAGAGCCATCGAGGATGCATCGGCAAGAGGTCTTCAGGGAGATCTTCTGTGGCGAAGAACGTCACCTCCGAGGTCTCTTTGCCGTCCGCCTTTGGACTCCCTTCGGCAACCTCGCACCGGAAGCATGAAGTTACGAACTGGACTACTTCACCACTGGGGTAGGTGAACGCCTGCGATTCGGGGTTAGAATAGACGCCCACGAGCTTTGTCACCGCGACCGTGAGATCCGTCTCCTCCCACACCTCGCGGACCACCGCTTCTTCTATAGTCTCACCCACTTCCACGTGGCCGGAGGGTAATCCCCAGAGGTTATTGTCAACCCTTCGGCCCAGGAGCACTCTCCCTGCGCTATCGAAGACGACGGCGGCTACACCCGCTGCCACCCGCTCGGGCCATGGAAAGGCGGGTTTCTTCCACTGACAAATATTCACCGTAGGATCGAAGAGGGAAGAGAGATCCTGGATGGTTGCATCCGGGGTGCGAAAATCTTGCGCGGAAGGGAAAGCCGTGGCTTCCTCGGAGACCAGGATGCCACAGAGCCCCGCCCGGTGAGCCCCCAGAATATCCGTCTCGGGGTTATCCCCGACCATCACAGTGCGCATACCGGCATCTAGTCTTTCGGTGGCGGCCTCGAACATGGCCGGGTGCGGGCTTCCCACCACGGTAGGTCGTACGCTGCAGGCGGCCTCTACAGCGGGCGCTATCGCTCCGGCAGCGGGGACGGGGCCTTGCGGGGTGGGGAAAGAACCGTCGAGGTTGGTGGCTACGAATTTCGCCCCTACTGCTAAAATGGTATTTGTTTTTGACGATCCAGCTGCGAGAGGAAGGCTTGAGGAAGACGCTAAGAGATGAAGGGGGCAGGGCCAATCGGAAGTCGGCCGTAGCTCCCATCGAAGAAACCATTGGCTACCTGCTCAGGCAGGCCTGCAAAGCTTATAGAGTCAAATTCCGTACCGCTCTCTCTGAGTCGAGGCTGCATGTGGGTCAAGACCTGATAATGATCGAGCTCTGGAAGGAGGACGGCCTGAGCCAGAGGGAGCTGGTTGATAAGCTTCTCCTGGAGCCTTCCACGCTGACCAGGATGCTGGCTCGCATGGAGAAGGCCGGGTTCGTGAAGCGGCGACCCGACGAGCGGGATGCCCGAGTCTTCCGAGTCTACTTGACCGAGCAGGGACGTTCGATCTCCGGCCCGGTCGACCGCTCCTGGGCGACGCTGGAGGAGAAGGCGCTGGAGGGCCTGACCGAAGAAGATAAGCTCGTCCTGCGCCGCGTGCTCCCCCGGATAAACGCCAACCTGCTATCTTCCTGACCTACGAGGCTTTGCCCCGAACTCTCACCTGCGCGGCGTCCCTGTTGTCTCGGAATGTGTGGTCGTACGAGTTCCAGGCAAGAGGTGATCTGCCTGCTCTACGGATTCAGCGGCCAGACTCTCGGTTTTCTCGGCTCCCTTTTTCCGGGCGTTGGCGAGCACGACGCCCAGTAAGGCTATGACTCCGCCCAATACGGTAATGCTGCCGGGGACCTCGCCGAGCCACCACCAGCCGATCAAGAACGTCAGCACCGGCATCACGTATAAGGAGCTTGCCACCCTGGAAGCCGAAGCGCAGGAGAGCGCGTAGGTCCAGCTCGCATAAGCTACTACTGCGGGGAACACCCCGAGATAGACTACGGTCAGCGTCGCTCCGAGTGAGGCATTGCGGACCTCTCCTACGAGCCCGGGCGAGAAGATCAGCATGAAGAAAGTGCCGGCCCACACGGCGTAAGCGGTGAACTCTATCGGACCGTACCTCCTCAGGTACGGCTTTTGCATGACGAAATAGACACTTTCGGAGGCTGCGGCCAAGAGCACCAACAAAGCCCTGGGTTCAAAGTGCAATCCTTTCCCTTCTCCGAAAGAGATCAGGGCGGCCCCGATAAAGCTGACGCAGATGCCCAACCACCCCAAGACCCTAAGACGCTCCTTGAGGAAGGCTGCAGCCAGTAGTGCCGTAAAGATGGGGGCGGTACCGACCAGCAAGCTCGTGGACCCTGCACTCACGCCCACGGCTCCGTAGCTAACCCCGAGATTGAATACGGTAAACCCCAAGAGGCCGAAGAGCAAGATAGCCGGCAGATCTCTCTTCTCCGGGAGGCGCATCCCGGTGAGCATCGCGTAGACCAGTAAGACGGCAGATGCTACCAGATATCGAAACAGCACTAGAAAGCCCGGAGTGTACTCTTCGAGGGCGGCCCGGATACCAACGAAGGCGGAGGACCACAGGAATATGGTCAACCCAACCGCCGCGAGTGCTCCGTAGGCTGCCATCAGCTTACCGAGACCTTGTTTAAGCTGCATCACGTTCTCCTTTCAAGCGAGGTTCAGGAAGCATCCGACCCAGAAGGCGCCAACGCTGAACCCCTCCAGGACATTGACCCCTCTTCGATCACCTTTCTGACCGCTTCTCTCCTAGACCCCACACTGAGTTGCTTGTAGACGTTGGCCAGGTGACGTTTGACCGTGCCTTCGGTTATGTGCAAAGACGCCGCTATCTCCTTGTTGCTCGCTTTTTGGGCAACGAGCGCCAGGATCTCCAGTTGTCGCTCTGAGAGACGCTCCCGCAGCGCCGTTCCCGCACCTTCGAAATCGTCACGATGGATGGACATCACCACCCGAGCTTCTCCGCTGGCCACAGCGTCGATGGCGGAAAATAACTCCCTCCGCGAAGCACTCTTGAGCAGGTACGCGCAGTCCCTCGCCCCGGAAGGTCCGTAGATCGAGGAAGGGTCCTCGTACATGGTTAGTAAGATCACCTTCGAATCCGGCGAAGCCTCGGCGATCCTTCCGATGGCTGAATCGACCCCTGTGATGAGAATTTCGGCGTCCAGCAGCACCACTTCGGGACGTCTCCCACGGGAGATATTCACGGCCTCTGCCTCGGCCCCGACCTCTCCAACCAGCCTGACGCGCTCCGGCTCGGAGGCGAGCATCTCTGCAACGCTGCGGCGGAATAGCTCGTGACCGTCGGCAAGAAGCACTGTCGTGGGATGGTCTGGCGTCGGGCGGGACCTGTTATCGTAGGATTGGGTCCTAGCCAGGGGCAACTCTATCTTGATCCGGGTGTCCGTCGCCTCGCGATGTGCACTCAGAGTTCCGCCTAAGAGGGTGACACGCTCGTGCATGGACCGGAGGCCGATTTCCCTGGCGAAGTTACTCGCTTCGGGCGCAGAATTTTCCCCACACTCTTCGACCAGCGCCACTACCCTCTCGGATGTAGAGACGATCTCGACCTTTATCTCACGCACCGCAGGGCAGGTTAGGGCACCTATGATCGCGTCGCGCAGAACGAAGAGCAACTCTTCGCGCACATGCGGCGGGACCACCGTATCCTCAGTCCTTACAGAGATCCAGGTTCGTATACTCGGTGGCACGTTCATCTTCAGAAGGTCAGATAGATCCTCCTGCAGGCTCCCCTGCGTCCTTATTCTGTGCAACCCTTCGGCCGTCTTCCGGACCGAAGTCAGCGCGTCGCGAGTGAGGCTCCGGGCCTGGCCAAACTTGGCCTCGGATCGGGCGACATCGGTCGCCTTGAGGTCTTCGTGGAGTTCCAGGCAGTGGCCCAAGACGACCAAGGCATAGGCTACGCTCTCGTTGAGTTCCCGGCCGATCCTCCACCGCTCGTCGGCATGGGCCTCGTGGACCTTGCGTAGCAGGTAATCCACGTAAGACGACGAGAGCCTGGCGAAACGATCCACGATGCTCTGGTGAATAGCCTCGGCCACTGCCGCGACCTCGCTCATAGAACGAGGCGAAGGGGGCAACCTTTCCGCGACCACGCCGAGCGCAGCTTGTGAGAGCGCGAATGCGGCACGTAGCGACTCACTCAGATGCACGCCGTCTTGTGCCCTGGTCTCTCCGATGGCTTCCGCGAGTCCTTCATCCATACGTCTCACGGAGTTGCACGACGCGCGCAAACGCTCGACTGTATTATCGAGTATGATGCCTGCGGCTTCCCTGAGTTGTTCACGCGACCTCCTCTCCTTCAACAGAGGACTGTCAGAGGCGCGCAGCCGACGCACGTAGTCCGCGAAGATCTCCTCGAAGCTTTCCTCGATTACCTGGGCCGCAGGTGCGTGACATGCGGATTCTTTGAGCTTCAACATACCTCTACACCATCCAGACTCCGCAGGAAGTCGGCACCTCTCTGCAGCCGACCGCCTCGCTCATACACTTACTAATCAGGTTGCCTGTACTCTTCCCGAACGACCGTCCCCCTCGACGCACTATCTCTGCTATCACCACAAATCACCTCCAACGGAATTAGTTGTATATGCATCAGTGTATATACAACTAATTCTTCCTGCAACCGTATCCGGGTAGTAGATAGATGTATTCGAGTTGTGTTTTGGGATGTAACTTCTGCTTTCGGCACCGGTGTCCGATTGTCAGACTTGCAGCCCAGGTTATGGTGATAGCTGCGTAGTAACCAAAGGCTCAAGGGGTTGAATGCGACTATGGTCCGTGAAGCGACGGTTGCACCGTCCGCAAGATTGAAGGATGCGAGTCTGCAAGAGGAGGTAGACATTGTTCAGGTGGGAGTAGACTTCCGTACTACGCCCGTTGAAACCCTCCAATGCTGTTCTCTTGGTTCCGAGTGGGAGATTCCATTCTTGAAGGCTTTGATAGATGAGGGTGCCGCCGAGGAGGTTGTTCTGCTATCGACCTGCAACCGCAAGGAGATCTACGCTGCCTGTAGAGATCCCCGAGCGACAGAGGCCATACTTATAGAAAGGTTGGAATCGTTATTCCCTTCGCTGGTAGACGTTTTTCCCGGCGTTCGTCGTAGAAGAGACGCCGTACACCACCTGATCGCGGTAACCGCGGGTCTAGAGTCGGCGATGCTTGGCGAAAACGAGATCACAGGTCAGGTACGTAGATCCCTCGAAGCAGCTCGCACGGCTGGCTCCGTCGGACACATCACAGAACGATTTTTGCAGCACGCCATCGGATCCGCCAGGACTATAAGGAGTGAGCTAAACCTCGGGAGCAAACGGCGATCGTTGACGGATGTGGCCGTCGACTGGGTACGCTCGAACCTGGAAACTCAGGAACCCAATACCGTTGCAGTCGTGGGCACTGGAGAGATGGCTCGCCAGATGGCTTCACGGGTGAGAGAGCTAGGGTTTCGGCGCGTGGTGGTTTTCGGTCGCCGCAGGGAGAAAACTGAGCAGGTGGCCCGTAGGTTCGGTGCCGAAGCGGTTGACCTCGCGGAGTTCCCAAAGCAGGCAGGGGATTCGGATCTGATCGTCTGCGCCACGTCCGCACCAGAGCCCATACTCGGGAGTAAAGACCTGATCCCGGCGGCTTTCACGAGGAAGAGGCCGATGCTTGTTGTAGACCTCGGCATCCCACGCAATACCGAGGTCGAGTTGGACAACCTTCCAGGCTTACGCCTACTGGACATGGCTTCAATTGTCGGTCTGGCAGCCGAAACCTCTGGAGAAAGGTCGGAATGGAAGTTCAAGGTCAAGGAGCTTCTCGAAAGGGAAACCGACGAGTTCCTCAAGTGGCAGCGAACCAGATCGATAGCCGGTAGCCTACGAGACCTGAGAATCCACTACGAGAACACGATCCGAGAGGAGGCACTGCGCACCTGGCGTCGTCGAGACCGGGAAGATTCTGCAGAGCAGGCGCAACGCTTCGCCGGTAGGTTGAGCGGTAAGCTCCTCCATACATTCTTTCTCGGTCTCAAGGAGATAGCGGCAGAGGAATCCCCCCAGCGCGCGGAGGAGTTAGTCCGACGGTTAGTCCTCCGGAACACCGATACAGACCGACTTCCATCCACAGCTCTTCGGAGGACACATGACACGAGATGAAGCCACGGTCAAGACTATGCTGACCAGAGATCGCTCAGCCCGACTCGTGGAGCGAGCGGTGCGCCGAATGCCCGGAGGGGTGAACAGCCCGGTTCGGGCGTTCCGTTCCGTGGGGGGAGCCCCGCTATTCATGGAACGCGGCGAAGGCTCGCGTATCTTCGACGCCGACGGAAACTCCTACCTGGACTACGTAATGAGCTACGGACCCCTGATCCTCGGCCATACCTACCCGGAGGTCATAGAGGCTATCGGGGAGACCGCCCGCAAAGGCACCACCTTCGGCGCGCCGACCGGGCTGGAGGTAGAACTGGCCGAGTTGGTGTGTGAGGTAGTGCCCTCGATCGAGTCGGTACGGATGACCAGTTCCGGGACCGAGGCGACGATGAGCGCAATTCGGGTAGCCCGAGGGTATACGGGCCGGGAGAAGATCCTGAAGTTCGACGGAAACTACCACGGTCACGGCGACGCCCTGCTCGCCGCCGCCGGCTCGGGCGTCGCGACCCTCGGTCTTCCAGATAGCCCCGGCGTAACCGAAGGCGCGGCCCGTGACACCATCGTGCTGCCGTACAACGATCTCGAATCCGTCCGGGAGTTGTTCGGACGCCAGGGCGAGGAGATAGCCGCCGTGATCCTTGAACCCGTCGGGGGGAATATGGGGTGCGTACCTCCGGTCGAGGGTTACCTCGAAGGGCTGCGTGAGATTACGGAGGAATACGGTGCCGTTTTGATCTTCGACGAGGTCATGACGGGTTTCCGGCTTGCCCGAGGCGGGGCCCAGGAACGTTTCGGCGTGGTGCCGGACATGACGTGCCTCGGGAAGGTCATTGGCGGTGGATTGCCGGTCGGGGCGTTCGGTGGCCGGCGTGAGATCATGGACGTCGTCGCCCCGGTCGGGCCGGTCTACCAGGCGGGGACGCTCTCGGGTAATCCGCTCGCGATGGCTGCCGGGCTCGCCACCCTCCGGGCGACCGGCGAACCGGGTTTCTACGAACGATTGGAGAATCTCGGCGAGCGCTGGAGCCAGGGCGTGGAGAAAGCCGCCTCCGGGAGTGGGCGCGCGGTTGCCATCAATCAGATCGGCTCGATGGTGAGCCTCTTCTTCGCGGAGGGTCCGGTCACGGACTTCGCGTCCGCGACCCGCTCGGATACCGAGGCTTTCAAAGACTTCTTCTGGCATATGCTGCGGCGAGGGATCTATCTGGCTCCCAGCCAGTACGAGACCGGGTTTATCTCAGTCGCCCACTCCGATGAGGACCTGGACCGCACCTCAGTGGCGGCCCGAGAGTGGTTCGAGAGCTCCGAGAAGGCGGGTTAGGTGAAAAGTAGATACTACTTATCGCAAGTCTTGCTCGCGGCAAAGGAACCGTCTTGCAGAGGCATCTATCGGATCACGTCCGCCTGATGAGACTAGACGGTGAGATCAGTGGCACGAACCGCCTTCGAGCAACGGCAGCTATCAGGAGCTTGCTACACCGCCCTCTAATGAGACCATCTGACCTCGTTATGCCCCTACTCGTGCGGCAAGAGCCGACCACATCTACCTCGGGAGTGCATCTGCCCACAGTGGCTCTTGAAGATGTTCCGCGAGAAGCACGAGAGATAGATCGACTAGGTATCCGGACCGTAAAGCTCTTCGCCGATTCCCACCAAAAGGATCTTCGTGCCTCCGAGACAACTAACCCCGACAATTTGATGGCAAACGCCCTAAAAGCCCTCAAAGATTCTGTCCCCGATCTTAGTGTGATCACCGAGACATGCCTGTGCCCCTACACAGAAACCGGTCATTGTGCCCTATTGAAGTCCGACGGTACGGTAGATCTTAAAGAGACTTACGCTGTCCTCTGCGAGGCGGCGGTGCTGCAGGCGCATGCCGGCGCTGACGTAGTTGGACCCGCCGGCATGGTCGATGGGAGCATCGAGGTAGTGAGGGATGCCCTCGATTCAGCAGGGTTCGGCGACGTGGACGTGATGCCGCATATTATCTTCAACTCTTGTCTGTACGGTCCGTATCGCCACGCGATGCGCGCCCAACCTCGCAACGGCGACCGCCGGGCTTTCCAGGTAGATCCTTCACAACCGCGTCAAGCCATCGACCAGGCGAAACGCTTCGTCGCAGAAGGCGCGGACGCGATCCTTCTGGAGCCCGCCCTCCCCTACGTGGATGTGCTAGTAACTCTGCGTTCGGTCGTGCGCTGCCCGATAGGCGCCTTCTCGGCTTCGGGTGAACACCAGATCCTGACGCAAGGAGCGGAGGACGGGTTTCCGAACAAGGAAGACGTGATCTTGGAGTTCTTGATCAGTCTGAAGCGCGCTGGTGCGGACTTGGTCTTTTCGTACGCTGCGAAACGTCTCGCGAGCCACCTATCGAGCCCCTCCTCACGACCGTATTAACCTCCAATCGCAGTCGTTCTGTCCCCCCAGAAGAGCGGACTCAGCGTCAGTTCCTGCCGAATCGGGCAAATCTTCCAGTTCGTTATCAGAGTCGAAGAAAAAGCTAGAAGAACAGGGGAACCGGGAAACACACGAAGCCGAACACGCCAGCCAGACGCAGCGGCGACCGGAACGCGGAGACGGACGGACGAGAACCGGCGCACCAGACGGGCAGGTTGCGCCAGAGAGCCTCACGGGCGGCGAGCGAGGAGCCGGGACCGAGGGAGCCGCCAGCGGGCGGAAAGACGCACAAGGCTGAGGCACCGGCGACCACCGTACGGGTGCGAGCAGCCAGGCGAGCACGCAGCGGGCCGGAGAACGAGGATGCCCGGAGCACTACCGCCGAGGGGCAGCAGAAGCGGACGGCCGCATCAACGCCAGAGGCACAGACGACACGCACAGAACCGCCGGCGGATAGCATCGCCGCCACGACGGGAGAGACAGGAAAGGGTGAGCCGTGGCGGGAACCGCAGAAGGCCACCGCCCCACTGAGGGGAAAGGAAGAAGGGCCGGATGTATCGCTGCCAGAAATCATGTTTTGTCTGCCTGTAGGCGAAAGAGGACGGCGGGCCGGGGATGTCAAGGGATAGGGTACGGCCGGTATGGAGGTCCCTTGAGACCTGAAAGGCGGCGAAGCCGTGCCCGGCCCGCTGGCGTAGCCTTCTGTGGCGTAGGCAAAACGTGTGTCGGGGTCAGGAAGGAGTGGCGGCTGGTTGCCAAATAGGAGTCAGGGTAGCGCGTCAGCGGAGATGGTCCGGCGGGCGGCAGCCTGCCGGTTATGGAGTCAGGACAGATATCGCTCTCTCGCTCAGGGTCGCGAGGGTGCTTTTTGCCCTGGCGGCCCGTCATGTTGAGTATCGTCTCCGGGCGGCGAGCGGTAGCTGGCCGCTTCTACAACGTCAGGCTGAGCACGGACTTTCACGTAGGGGGCACAGGGCGACCATCCGGGGCGCCCTGTGCCCCGCCACATAGAACCTCGCTACGTACCACTACGCAGCCGAGAGAGCACAGCCCGGTCCCTGGGAGGTGGGTGTGCGGGCCAACTGTAGAAGTCAGGCTATCCTGATCGGGCGTCGCCATGCAAGTTCTTATCGCAGCGTCCGACCCGTCAGGAATCCTCTACGTCAGGGCAGGCACTCCACAGGCCCGCGCCCCGCTCCTCGGCCTCGTCCCGCAGCCGCTCGAACTCCCGGCTATGAGCATGGGAGAAGCTAGTTGTGCGGGCAAGGCCCAATGTGATGAGATCTTCGTTGTAGAGGTGCTCGTAGCGT
>JAABUN010006345.1_pt1 | contig 13691 bp, 15 predicted proteins | sample 5559311 | NCBI WGS metagenome assembly JAABUN01 (sample SAMN10711877, study PRJNA513370) | rock metagenome | isolation source: Antarctica rocks | place: Antarctica: Victoria Land, Siegfried Peak sud | reverse complement strand
ATTACGCCAACCGGTTGCGGGCGCTTCATTGTCATCACGAAAAGGTGATCGCAACAGTCCCGGAATGACGCGGCCGTTACGCATCTGCCGGTGTTCCCGAGCGTAACACCCACGCGGCACGTCAACGGGCCGCCGCCTGAACGCCGGCGCGCGGCCTCCGCGCAACCCCGTGCTGGCGAAACTAACCCGGAGAACGCGAGTATGGAACAGCACGACAACGACCAGCCGGCGGCCGACTGGCCGGCAGAGGATGCGTCCGCGATGAACCGCCGCGCATTGGTGAACAGCCTCGGCGCCAAGGTTGCCGGCGCGGCGGTGATCGGTTCCATGGTCGCCGGCGGCCTGGCCGGCACCAGCACCCAGGCGCAGGCGCAGGGCATCACCGATGCCGACATCTTCAACTTCGCTCTGAACCTCGAATACCTCGAGGCCGAGTTCTACCTGCGCGCCGTGCTCGGCCGTGGCCTGATCGATGCCGACACCACCGGCACCGGCGCCCGCGGCAACGTCACCGGCGGCACCCAGGTGCCGTTCCGCAGCAGCTACGTGCAGCAGTATGCCAGCAAGCTCGCCAGCGACGAGGAAGTCCACGTCAAGTTCATCCGCGCCGTGCTGGGCGCCAGCGCGGTCGCCCGTCCGACCATCGACCTGCAGGCGAGCTTCAACACGCTTGCCGTCGCGGCCGGCCTGATCGTCCAGGGGCAAAGCTTCAACCCCTTCGCCGACGATGTGAGCTTCCTGCTGGGCGCCTTCGTGTTCGAGGATGTGGGCGTGACCGCCTATGGCGGCGCCGCGGCCCTCATCACCAGCCGGACCTTTCTGTCCTACGCGGCGTCGGTGTTGGCGGTCGAAGCCTACCACGCGGGCGCGATCCGCACCCTGCTTGCGAACCTCGGGGCCGGCACCGCGGTGAACCGCATCACCGCACTCCGTGCGGCGCTGTCGGGCGCCAATGACGAGCGTGGCCTGGTCGTTCCGGGCAACGCCTACAACTTCGCGCCGACCGACTCGCAGGGGCAGACCTTCCGCCGCACGCCGCGGCAGGTGCTGAACATCGTCTATGGCGGTTCCGGCGCCCAGGGGCTGTTCTTCCCCGCCGGCATGAACGGCACCATCCGGGCCTGAGACGCGGTTCCGACCTCCGGTGCGGGGCGGCCTGGCCGTCCCGCGCCGATCGTTCCTGCCCTACGGCCAGGGACGGCTTTCGGTGAAAGTCGCCCTTGGCCGTTCCGCAGCCGGTGCCGCGAACAGCCGCCCGGCCGCGCCCATCACCTTGATCCGGTAGGCCTCGTGCCGCAGCGGCGTGCGCGAATGGTAGTTGCCCACTGCCCGCATCAGGTCGCCGCCCGCCGCATCAAGCTGGGTCCGCAGGATCGCCCCCGCCGCCGCGATGTTGAAGCAGGCGTCATGAATCAGCTTCTGCCGCACCGCCGGCTCGCCGAGGCCGGTGAAGCGGGCCAGGGCTGGCAGCCACAGCGTGTTGACCTGCATGACGCCAAGGTCCTCGGTGCCGTTGCGGTTCGGGCTTAAGGTGCCGGGCCGCCCGCCCTCCACCGCCTGGATCGCTGGCAGCACCCGCGGCGGCAGTCCATAGATCGAGGCGACCAGCGCCATGCAGGCCAAGTAGGGGATTGCCATCAGGGCAGCCCGCCCGACCTGGCCCGCCCCGCCGGTACCCGCCAGGAGGAAGCGACAGGATGACGTGCCGTGACGCCGAACCGCCCACCAGCCGCGCCGCCCGTCAGGCGGGGTTCACCCTGCTCGAGATCCTGGTGGTCATCGCCATCCTGGGCCTGCTGATCGGCCTGGTGGCGCCGGCAGCGCTGCGGCAGTTCGGCGGCGCGCGGGTTTCCATCGCCCGGCAATCCGTGGAACGGCTGGGGTCGGTGCTCGACATCTACCAGCTCGACACCGGCAGCTACCCCAGCACCGACCAGGGCCTGGCCGCGCTGAACACCCGGCCGACCGGCGCCAATTCCTGGAACGGCCCCTACCTGCGCGGGGAGGAGGACATCCTCGATCCCTGGAGCCGCCCCTGGGTCTACCGCAGCCCCTCCACCCGTAGCGGCCGCGCCTACGACCTGTGCTCGCGCGGTCCCGACCCGAACGCCGCGCCGGACCAGATGATCTGCAACCGCTGACCGGCGCATCTCAGCCCCCCGGTTCATCCCCTGGGCCATCCCAGGCGAGAATTTGGTACGGCCGCCCGGCCGTCCCGGCACCGACCCGCACCACCGCGCGACGGGTGAAATTCGCGCCGTCCGGCCGGGCGACGCTGGCGGTCACCGCCACCACCCGCACGCCGGTCTGCGTCGAGGCCGCGAATTCCTGCGCGCCGAGCGAGCTTCGCAGGGCCTGCAGGATCAGCGGGCCGGCCAGGCCGGGGTCCACGTCGCCGTCCTGGAACAGGCTGAAGTGCGGCGCCAGCCGCGCCAGCAGCGCCGGCGTCATGCCAAGCACGGCGCCAACCTCGCCGAGGCTGCGGAACGGCGCCTCGGGCGGCCCGTAGCCGAGGCCGGCGGCACGGTATTCGCGCGCCTTGCCGCCCAGCGGACGGGCGGCGGCGCTCGGGAACCGCCAGTCGGCGATGGCGGCGGCCACGCCGTCGGCCCGCCGCGCATCGGCGCCCAGCAGCCGCAGCAGCGCCGCCAGCAATTCCTGCGAGGCGGTGTTGGGGTTCAGCTTGCCGGCCTGGTCCTCCAGCAGCACCGAGGCGGCGCCTGCGGGGACCCCGTTCGGCAGCGCCACCACGCGCCGCCGCCCATCGGCGCGCCAGCCGGCCTCCGAACGGTCCAACATGCGGAAGATGGCCTCGTGCACCACGCCGTCGGCGGCGGCTTCCAGCACCGCGGCGGCGCGCAGGTTGGCGGCGAGCTGCACCTCGCCGCGGCCGGCGGCGGTTACCTGGGTGCCGATCAGCGAGGCCAGCACCAGCGTCCACAGCACGATCAGCAGCGCGAAGCCACGCTCGCCCGCCGGAGATGCGGCGCGGCTCACCGTTCCAGTCCCAGCCGCCGGCGGATGCGGCCCTGCGGGTCCGGCAGGCCCGACAGCGGCAGGTTGTTCAACTGGTCCGGCACCGCCGCGGCGTTCAGCACCTGGTCGCGCAGATCCTCGGTCAACGAGCGCGCGTCGCGCTGGTCGTGGATGACGCGCGGCGTGATGAGCACCAGCAATTCCGTGCGCAGCCGGCGGTTGTCCTGCTGGCTGAACAGCGACCCCAGGATCGGGATGCTGCGGATCCACGGAATCCCCGAGTTGCCGCGCGTCACGTTGTCGCGGATCAGCCCCGCCAAGCCGATGGTCTGGCCGTCCTGCACCGCGATGCGCGAGCGCACCGTGCGCAGCAGGAAGGTCGGCGAGTTCAGCCCGCGGGTGGTCTGGTTCGGGTCGACGTCGCTGACCTCCTGCGCGATGTCGAGCGTCACCAGCCCGCCGCTGTTCACCCGCGGCGTGACCTCCATGATGACGCCGGTCTCGCGGTAGCCGATCGAGCTCACGATCGGCGCGCCGCTGGTGAGCTGGCTCTGCGCGCTCTGCGTCAGGAACGGCACCAGCGAGCCGACCTGCAGGCGCGCCGGCTCGTTGTCCAACACCATCAGTTGCGGCGAGGACAGCACCCGCACGTCGGTGACGGATTGCAGCGCCGACAGCGCGAGCGGCGCGCCGTTGGCGGCACGGCCGGCGAAGACGAAGCCGGGGAAGGCGCCGGCCAGCGTGGCGGTCGCGGCAGTGGTCAGGATGTTGTTGAACTCGCCGGTGCGGAAGAAGAACTGCGTGCCGTACTGCAGCGCGTCGTTCAGCGTGACCTCGGCGATGACGGCGTCGATCCGCACCTGCAGCGGCAGGATGTCGAGGCGGCGCAGCGTGCCCTCGATGGTGTCGCGCTCCTGCGGCGTCGCGTAGATCAGCAGCGCGTTGTTCTGCGGGTTGGGGATGATCCGCATGGTGTCGGCGGCGCCCTCGTTGGCGCCACCGGGGTCGAGGCCGCCGAGCAGCGGGTTGGCCGAGCCGCCCTCGCCGCCTGGGGCACCGCCCTGGCCTGGCTGGCCCCCGGATTGCCCCCCAGGCTGCCCCCCGAACTGGGCCCCGAACTGGCCCCCGCCGCCAAGCCCCTGCGTGCCGCCGCCGGGCGACAGCCCCTGGCCGCCGCCGATCCCTGCGCCGCCGCCGCCAGGCATCCCGCCCAGCCCGCCGCCACCGCCGCCGAAACCGCCGCCCCCTTGGCCACCCCCTTGGCCGTTCACCTGCCGCGTCGAGCGCCCCGGCGCGGTGCTGCCGGCCGGCGTCGGCTGCGCCGTCACGTTGCGCGGCGTGAACGCCTGCTGCAGCACGAAGGCGACATCGTTGCTGCGGCTGTTCTGCAGATAGTACACCTGCCAGCCGCGCACCGTCTGCCGCCGCGTCCGCTCGACCAGCGCGTAGACGCGCCGCGCCTGGTCGATCGCGCCGCGCTGCGCCGAGACCACCAGCACCGCGTTGATGCGCTGCATCGGCACCACCCGCACCACGCTGGACAGCGCGCCGCCGCCCTGGCCGCGCAGCGCGTCCTGCAAGGCCGAGGCGAAGTCCTTGGCGTCGCCCGCGGCCACCGGCAGCAGCGCGTAGGACTGCCCGGCCAGCAGGTCCACGTCGAACGCCCGCACCAGGCCGAGCAGCGTCTCCCGCGTCTGCGGGTCGCCGGCGATGAGCAGCACGTTGCGGCCCGGATCGGCGGTGATCCGCCCGCCGCCGGCCACGAAGGGTTGCAGCACCCGGGCCAGGTCCTCGGCCGAGGCGTAGCGCAGCGGTACCACCGCGCCGGCGCCCTGCGCCTGGCCGGTGGCCGGACCACCTGGGGCCGGGGCGCCGCCGGGCGCCGCGGCGGCCCCGGCCGGCAGCACGCGGTAGATGCCGCCGGACTGCACCAGCCCGGCGCCGTTCTGCGCCAGCAGCGTCTGCAGGATGGGGATGAGCTGCGCCCGCGCCACCGGCTGCGCGGTGCGGAGCGTGGCGGTGCCGCGCACCGCGGCGTCGATGGTGTAGGTGACGCCGAGGATGTTGCCCAGCACCTGCGCTACCACCTCGCGGATGTCGGTGTCGGCGAAGTTCAGCGAGATGTCGCCACCGCCCGCCAGCGCCGGCGTGCCGGGCGGCGTCACCGGCTGGACCAGGCCGTAGCTGACCTGCGGCGGGGCCAGCGCGTCGGGCGAGCCGACCTGGCCGCTGATCCGTGGTGCCGCGACCTGCTCCAGGCTGCCGGCGGGCGGCAGCGGCAGCGGCCGGAGCAGCGGCTCGCGCACGCTTTCGCACGCGCCGGCGGCCAGCGGCAGCAGGAGGACGACCAGCAGGTGGCGCTTCATCGGATGGGGGGTACTCCGGGGATGCCGGGTGGGCCGGATGGCGGCAGCGTGCCGGCGGATGGCGCGCCGGAGGTCGGCGCGCCAGGGGTCGGCACGGCTGGCGTCGGCGCCCCGACCGTGGCCGACGGGTCCTGCCGCAGGGCGTTGCGCAGGATGTCGAGTCCCGACGGCGTGGGATTGGCGTCGAACGGCACCTCGACGGCCGGGCCGCCGGACGCCGCGGCGTCGCCCGGCGCCCGCGGATCGTAGCGGGGCCGCAGCGTGCGCGGGCCGGACGGACCCAGGATCGTCACCTGCTCGGCCGCGATGGTCTGCACCAGGTAGCTGCCGATCCGGCCGCCCTCCTGCAGGACCAGCGGCTGGTCGGCGCCGGCGAAGATGGCGCGGCGCCCGTCGGGGGTGACCAGGATGCCGGTCAGCCGCGGCGGCTCGGCCGGTCCGCTGGCCGAACCGGGGGCGGCGGCGGGCGGCGGCGGCCGGCGGTCCGGGCTGAACAGCGGCCGGGCCAGGCTGATGGCGGCCCAGTCGCCGCTGCGGTCCGGCGGGCGCTCGGCGGCCGGCGCCGCCACGGCGGGCCGCCGGACCGGAGCGGGCGGTGCGTCGGTCGCCGGGCCGCCTTCGAGCTGCCGGGCGATGCTGGCGGCCAGGCCCGCGGCGACCAGGCCGAGCAGCAGGAAGGGCAGCCGCGTCATGGCCCGGCGGCCCGTGGCGGCGCGGCAGCCTGCTGCGGCGCGGCGAGGTCGGCGGCGCGGAACGCCAGGACCGTCAGCGTCACCGCCAGCGGACGTGCCGCGCCACTGACCAGCGACGGCGCCGCCTGCATCTGCACGTCATCCACCAACATGCCGGGGCTGGCCTGCCCGACCTCGCGCAGCAGCCGCACCAGCACCGGCCAGGTCCCGGTGACGGAAACCCGCACGCCGATGCGGCGGAAGCCGCCCGCGGCCTCGGCCGGCAGGGTTTCCGAACTGGTCAGGCTGGCCTCCGCCTGCGCCGCCAGCTCCCGCACGCGCACCTGCAGCGCGGCGCCGGCCAGCGCGTCCGTGGCGCCTTCCAGCAGCGCCGCGGCGACCGGCTGCTCGGCGCCGGCCGCCGCCTGGCGGCGCAATTCGGGCAGCGTCTCCGCCACCGCCGCCATCCGCCGGGCGACCGCGCCACGGTTCTCGACCGCGCCGACAAGCCGGGCGTGCCAGCCGAGCAGCGGGTCCACCAGCACGGCCCAGACGGCGGCGGCCAGCAGCAGCGCGATGCCCAGCGCCAGCAGGCGCCCGCGCGGGCCGGTCGGCAGGGCCACTACCATCTCATGGCCCGAGTTCCAGGCGGATGGAGAACAACTCGGCGCTGCCCCGTTCGCCGCTCCGTTCCGCGCGGGTCACCGGCGACAGGAACGAGACGTCGCGCAGCGCCGGGTCGGCGGACAGCAGCGGGATCAGGTTGGCCGCATCGGCGGACTGGCCGGCGATGGTCAGCCGGCGCTGCCGCAGCGTCAGCGCCGTCAGGTAGGTGTCGTCCGGCAGCCCCGCGGTCAGCGTGGCGATGGCCTGCAGCGCGTTGCCCAGGCGTCCGGCCTCGGCCGCCAGCAGCTCGGCGCCGGTGGTCCGGCTGGCGAGGCGGCCGCGCAGCGCCGTGGCCTCGGCGACCTCCGGCCGAAGCCGCTCGATCCGCCGTTCAACCGCCGCCAGGGCGCGCGACTGCCGCACCAGCGGCAGCCCCGCCGCGACCAGCCCGAGCATCGCGCACAGCACCGCCGCCGCGGCGAAGGCCCGGCGCCGGCCGCGGCCACCGCCCGCCACCGCGGGTTCCAGGCCGATGCGCCGGACCTCGCCATCGGCGGTCGGCGCCCGCAGCCCGGTGGGGTCCCGCCCGGCGGCCCGCAGCAGGGCGATCGCCGCGTCCAGCCCGGCCCGCGGCACCAGCGAGAGCCGGACATGCAGCCGGCCCTGCGCGGCATCCTGCCGCACCACCTGCCGCGCCCAGAATACCTCGGTGGCGGCGAAGGGGGTCAGCCGGTTCATCTCGTAGCCAAGGACGCGATCGAGGTCGCGCCCGGCGGCCAATGGCAGCGTCACGTCGCGTTCCAGCAGCATCCCGGCGGGCAGCCGGAGCAGCGTGGCCGTGGCGCGGCGCCCGCCCAGCAGGCCGCGCAGCGCCGCGGGGAAGCTGCCGTCCAATTCCAACCTGCCGAGCGGCGCCTCGCGGCCACGCTGCCGCAGGGCGATGCCGGCGGCGGCCGGGCCGGGACCGGGGGCGCGCAGGTCCACCAGCAGCGCATCCGCCGCATCGGCACCGCCGCCGCGCAGCCGCGCCGGGACCAGTCCGCGCACCAGGTCGCCAAGCTGCACGACCCACCAGGCGACCGCCTCCTGGACCAGGCTCATCGGGCCGCTGCATCCTGCTGGGCCGGCCGGCGCGCGTTATGTTTCTGACTCACGCAGGCGGTATAGCGGTCGTTGGTGCCGCGTTGAAGCCGAATGTCTTGGGACCGGCCATGGCGATCCCGCCCTACCGTCCCGGCCGCTCGCGCTGTGGCGCCACCACGATGTCCGGCCAGCGCCGCGCCACGCCGCCGCCGAAGCGCAGCCGCAGGCGGACCAGCGGCGGCAGGCTGCGCTCGCGCCACTCGGTCCGCCAGCCGGCGGGTGTCCAGTAGGCGATCTCCAGCGCCTCGACGCCGCGCAGCAGCTCGGTGTCGGTCGGCGGCGGAGCCGGGCCGAAGGGGAGGCCGTGCAGCCGTGGCCGCCAGCGCAGCAGCAGCCGGCCGCCTTCCACCAGCAGCGCCGCATCGGCCTCGCGCGCGCCCAGCGCCCCGGCGGCGGGGCCGAGGTCGGTGGCGAATTCCAGGCCCCGCGCGGTGCCGACGACGCGCGGCGGGTCGCGCTGCGTGCCGGGGTCCATGTGCTCGATAAGGCGGCGCAGCACGCGGTCGATGGCGTCCAGCTCGCCGCGCGAGGCGATGATGCGCGTCTGCCGGTCCCAGGCCAGCAGGCCGAAGCGCACGCCCTGGGTCAGCCCGAGCATCAGGAAGCCGAGGATCGTCAGCGCCACCAGCACTTCGAGCAGCGTGAAGCCGGCGTTCCGGGGCGGCCTCATGGCGGCGGCGGCGGCGCGACGCCGAGCCGGCGGGTCGCCAGCGTCACGCTGCGCGACTCCCGCCCGCTGCCCCAGGCGATGCTGACCTCGACGCCGTAGAGGGTCGGCGCCGACGCGCCAGGCTCGGCCCGGCGGGTGGCGAGCGGCGCCACGCGGACCCGCCAGCGATAGCCGCCGCCATCGTCGCCCTGCCGGTCCTCGGCGGCCAGCGGCGCCGCCTGGCCGATGACGGCGAGGCGGGAGCGGGCGCGCGACAGCGCCTCCTGGGTGCGGCCGGCGACTTCGGCGGCGCGGATGCCGCCGAGCGTGCCCTGGAACAGCGCGCCGAGGCCGAGGGCGGCGATGGCGAGGGCGACCAGCACCTCCAGCAGCGTGAAGCCGCGCTGGCGGGGCGGGGCGGGCTCAGCGGCCATCGACCACGCTGACCCGGCCGGTGAGCCAGTCGACGCCGACCGCCAGGCGCGCGGCGCCGGCCGCCAGCGCGACCTGGCCGCCGGTGGAACTGCCATCCGGCAGGAAGCCGATGGCCCCGAGCCGCCCACCCGCCGTCTGCTCGGCGACCGCAGTCATGGTCAGGCGGAGGCCGCGCGGCAGCGCCTGCACCGGACCATCGCCCACCCGGTAGCCGCCGGCCGCGACATCGAGGACGAACAGCACGGTGCGGTTGCGGGCGATCGCCTGGCCGCGGGCCGAGCGCAGCGCCTGCGCCACCTGGCCGGCGGCGGCGCGCACGTCCAGCGTCGGGCTGCGCAGCGGGCCGCGGCCGACCACCAGCGCCAGCGCCAGGCCGAGAATTGCCAGCACCACCAGCACCTCGATCAGCGTGAAGCCGCGCTGGCTGCGCCGCCGCGGTTCAGCTCGCCAAGTCATTGAGGCTGAGCATCGCCAGCAGCAGCGCCGAGACGATGCCCGCCACCGCGGCGCCCATCACGATGGTGATGACCGGCACCAGCAGCGCCACCAGCCGTTGCAGGCCGAGCCGCGATTTTTCCTCGTGGATCGCCGCGGCGCGGAGCGCCATGGGGCCGAGTTCGGCCTCCTCGCCGAGTTGCAGCAGGTGGATGGTCCGCACCGGGAACAGCCCGGAACGGCCGAGCGGGCGGGCCAGGCCGGCGCCGCCCTTCACCTCCAGCGTGGCTTCGTCCAGCGCGGCGATGGCGGCGAGGTTGGTCAGCGCCTGCCGCACGATGGCCAGCGCGCCGACCAGCGGCACGCCGTTGGTCAGCAGGGTGCCGAGGGTGCGGGTGAAGCGGGCGGCCAGCACCTCGCGGCCCAGCGGGCCGAGGATGGGCAGGCGCAGCAGCAGCCGGTCCGCGACCAGCCGCGGGCCGGGGCGGCGCAGCGCCTGGCGGATCACCAGGAACAGCAGCGCGGCGGCCAGCGCGGCATACAGGCCGTAGGCCGAGACCAGGTCGCCGGCGGTGATCAGCGCCTGGGTCGGGCCGGGCAGCGCGACGCCGTTCTGCGCGAACAGGGGCACGAATTGCGGCAACACCTGGGTCAGCAGCAGCACGATGGAGCCGATCGCCACCACCAGCAGGAGCCCTGGGTAGATCAGCGCGGAGCGGACGCTGGAGGCCAGGGCGCGCTCGCGTTCCAGCAGGCCGGCGAGTTGGTCGAGGGTGGCGGGCAGGGTGCCGCCGGCCTCGCCGGCGCGGACCAGGCCGACCTGGAGGCGGCTGAAGCTGCGGGGGTGCTTTTCGAGCGCGGTGGCCAGCGCCGCGCCGTCCCGCACCGCGTCGCGGACCTGGCCGAGCACGCTGCGGACGCGGCGGGTGGCGGCGGTCTCGACCAGGAAGCGGAGCGCGCGGTCGAGGTCCTGGCCGGCGACCAGCATGAGGGAGAGTTCGCGCGTGACCTCCGCCACGTCCTGCCGCGACAGCGCTTGGCCACGGCCGAATTCCAGCGCCAGCAGGTCGCGCCAGAAGCCGCCGCCGGTGTCGGGTTCGGCGCGCATGGGGATGGCGCCGTCGCGTTGCAGGCGGGCGATGACAGTGGCCTCGTCGGGCGCGTCCATGACACCCTGGGTGGTGGCGCCGGCACGGTCGATGGCGGTGTAGCGGAAGGCCGGCATGGCTTAGGTTAGCAGGATCGATCGCAGTTTTGCGCGTCTGCGGACATTCCGGTGGTGATTGCTCGTAAGCCAACCATTGGATATCCCAACTCGATCAGCGCAGGCCGGATCAGCATGGCCTACTCTCCCCGGCCTTGTCCGGGAGCAATCTGGTCCAACTGCCGGCGGAGCATCCGACGCGCGGCTTCATCGGCCGATGGCTGACGCTGCCGCTCGACATTGCGCTCCTTCTCGGCGGCCACATCGAGAATCCGGTCGGATGATTGAATGCGTCCTGCTACTTCCAATTCGTGCAGCAAGTCACCCGTTGAAAGTGCCGCCACACGTTCCGGCAGCCCACGCACGAAGCGCCGCGTCCTTACGTCGTTGTCCTCGAACAGGAGCACCGCCTCGAGCTCCGGGTCCTTGTCGATTTCCGCGTTGAGCACCTCAAGGGCCGCCTGCTCGCCCCGCCCCTTCGATCGGATTCTTGGGTCGGCCCCGTGCAGGACCTGGAATTCGACGAAGACGGAGGTTGCCACGATCTCGACCTGGCCCTGGTGCCGCCTGGTCCATCGCACGATGTCCTCGGCGCCGGTTTTGGACAAATCCAGGGTCACTTCGAAATACACCATGTCCGGTATGACAACGCGCAATCCAGGCATGGTCAGGCATTCGAGTGCCTCCGCGGCCGCAAGGGTAATCAGCGGCGAAGCATCCGTGACCAGCAGGCCAAGCCGGTTCATTTGACCGTCGCCTGCGCCAACGCCTGGCGCAGGAGCGCGCGGCCACGCAGCCGCGCCTCGACGTTAGGCCCATCCATCGGCGCCACCGGCGGCCGCAGGCCGAGTTCGCCCAGACCAGCCAACACCGCGCGGTAGTTCTCGAAGCCGCGCCCGCGCAGCGATGTCCAGGTGATCTGGCCGGCCGCGTATTGCCGCAACAGCGCTTCCTGTTCGTGCGGAGCCATGGGAATTGCCTCTCGAACCATCACGCCTCCGCGCGGATGCTGCGGACCACTTCCTCGATGGTTGTGGTCCCGGCCAGCGCCGCTTCCAGCCCGGCCTCGAACATCGTCACCATCCCGCCCGCCACCGCCGCGCGCTCGATATCCGTGTGGTCGGCATGGGCGAAGATCAGCCGCTCCACCTCGGCATCCGGCAGCAGGAATTCGGCGATCGCCTGGCGCCCGCGGAAGCCGGTGCCGCGGCATTGCGGGCACCCCACCGGATGCCACAGCGTGATCGGCCCCGCCACGCGCCGGTCCAGCCCGAACCGCGCCACCAGCTCCGGCGCCGCGCGCTCCTCCCGCCGGCACGCCTCGCACAGCCGCCGCACCAGCCGCTGCGCCAGGATGCCGCGCAGCACCGCGGTCAGCAGGTAGTCCTCCAGCCCCATGTTCCGCAGCCGCGAAATGCTGGCCGCCGACGAGTTGGTGTGCAGCGTCGACAACACCAGATGCCCGGTCAGCGCCGCCTGCACCGCGATCTGCGCGGTTTCCAGGTCGCGGATTTCGCCCACCATGATCACGTCCGGGTCCTGCCGCAGGATCGACCGCAGCAGCGCCGCGAAGTCCAGCCCGATCTGCGGCTTCACCTGGATCTGGTTGATTCCCGGAAGCTGGTATTCGATCGGGTCCTCCACCGTCACCACCTTTCGCTCCACCGAGTTCAGCGCCAGCAGCCCGGTGTACAGCGTGGTGGTCTTGCCGCTGCCGGTCGGCCCGGTGACCAGCACGATGCCGTTCGGCAGCCCGATCGCCTCGCCGAGGCGCGCCACCACCGCCGGCGCCAGCCCGAGCTTGCCGTAATCCAGTTCCACCGCGCTGCGGTCCAGCACCCGCAGCACCACCGTCTCCCCATGCAACGAGGGAATCGTGGAGACCCGGAAGTCGATCTCCTGGCCGCGCACCGCCAGCTTGATGCGGCCGTCCTGCGGCAGCCGCCGCTCGGCGATGTCGAGCCGCGCCATGATCTTGATGCGGGACGTGATGGCGGGCGTGAGGCGGGCCGGCGGCGCCTCCGCCTCGTGCAGCACGCCGTCGTAGCGGTAGCGCACCCGCAGCCGGTCCTCGAAGGGTTCGACGTGGATGTCGGAAGCCCGCGTCTCCACCGCGCGAGCGATGATCTGGTTGACCAGGCGGATCACCGGCGCCTCGCTCGCCAGGTCCTTCAACCGGTCGGCATCATCCTCGGAAGGCGCGGCCTCGGCCTCCCCCGAGGGTTGTTCCGCGGCGCCATCCTCCGGATACAGGCGGGCGAAGGCGGCCTCCAGCTCGATCGGCACGGCCACCTCCAGCACCACGCGATGCCCGGTCGCCGCGGTGATCGCCGCGGCGGTGAAGGGGTCGAGCGGATCGGCGGCAGCGACCACCAGCGCACGCCCCTCGATCGCCACCGGCAGCGCCCGCGCATGACGCAGGAAACGCGGCGACAGCCGGTCCGGCTCCAGCGGCACGTCCGGCGGATAGCGGTCCGGCGTCGCCACCCGTACGCCGAGCAGTTCGGCATAGGCCGCCGCCAGCGCGCGCTCGGTCACCAGGCCGAGCTGCAGCAGCACGGCGTCCAGCCGCTGCCCGCTTTCGTTGGAGACGCGGCGGGCGCGCTCCACAGCGCGAGCCTCGCAATGGCCTTGCGCGACGAGCGTCTCGACCAGGCGGTGCTGCCTGGAATCGGCTTCCGTCATTGGCGTTGCGGACGACATGCCTGTTGCTGGCCCTCGCAGCCCGGAGGTGGGGCTGCACCGTGATCTGGGGCAGGGCTGCCGCCAAGGCAAGCCGCAGCCGGCATCACACCGGGGCGTAGGTGTTCCTGAGCGTGCCGATGCCCTCGATCGTCACCTCCACCACCATCCCCGGCCGCATCGGCAGCGCCCCCAGCGAGGTGCCGCAGGCGATCAGGTCGCCCGGCCGCAGCGTCATCTCGCGCGAGATCAACGCAACGGTCCGCGCCGGCGGCAGGATCATGTCGCTGGCCGGGTAGTCCTGCCGGACCCGGCCGCCCAGCGCCACCCGCACCCGCAGCGCCGACCAATCGAGGCCGGTGGCGATGCACGGCCCCACCGGGCCGAAGCTGTCGCAGCCCTTGGCGCGGGCCCATTGCGGAAAGGACGCATCGGCGGTCAGCAAATCCAGCGCGGTCACGTCGTTGACGCAGGTGTAGCCGAAGATCGCCGCCGCCGCCGTGGCCTCGTCCACCGCCGTGCAT
>JAABUN010006344.1_pt1 | contig 13691 bp, 13 predicted proteins | sample 5559311 | NCBI WGS metagenome assembly JAABUN01 (sample SAMN10711877, study PRJNA513370) | rock metagenome | isolation source: Antarctica rocks | place: Antarctica: Victoria Land, Siegfried Peak sud | reverse complement strand
GGAATTCGCCGCCACCGCCGCACGCCTGGTCAGGATGGCGCAGATGACGCAGAACGAGGCCTTGGCCCTGTTCGGCCTGTTCGATGCCTGGACCGCGCGGGAAGGCCGGCGCGTGGCGGCGATGCCGGCCGACATGGCGCTGGCCACCGCCTGGATTCGCCGGCTGGACCTCAACCTCCGCGTGCCGGATGCGCTCCACATCGCGCTGGCCGACCGGCTGGAGGCCACGCTGATCACCTTCGACGACGGCATGGCCGCCGCCGCCCGAACCCTCGGCGTGCCAGTGGTTGTGCCAAGGGCCAAGGCATGAGTCGCCGCCAGATCGACATCACGCCCGAGCTGATGCTGCGGGCCTACCGGGCCGGGCTGTTTCCGATGGCGGAAAGCCGTGGCGGCGACCGGCTGTATTGGCTCGACCCCGAGCGCCGCGGCATCCTGCCGATCGACGCCGGCTTCCACCTGCCACGCCGCCTGCGCCGGACCGTGCTTTCGGGGGTCTACCGGGTCACCGGCGACGCCGCCTTCGGCCTGGTCCTTTCCGGCTGCGCCGCCTCGGCGCCGGGCCGCGAGGACACCTGGATCAACCCCGAAATCGAGCAATTGTTCCTGGCGCTGCACCGCCAGGGCCACGCCCACTCGGTGGAGGTCTGGCAGGGTGCCGCGCTGGTCGGCGGCCTGTACGGCGTGGTGCTCGGCGGCGCCTTCTTCGGCGAGAGCATGTTCAGCCGCGCCCGCGACGCCTCCAAGGCGGCGCTGGTGCATCTGGTGGCACGGCTGCGGCTGGGCGGCTTCATCCTGCTGGACGCCCAATTCCTGACCGAGCATCTGGCGCAATTCGGCGCCCACGAAACCCCTCGCGCCGACTACAAGCGCCGGCTGGCGCTGGCGGTGGCCGCCGAGGCGCAGTGGCTGGCGACACCCGACCCGGCGGCGCTGGCCGCGGAAATCCGGGCGCTGGGCCAATGAGCCAGTCCGCCACGGCGCCGCCCGCCCGGCTGCGCCGCACCCAGTCGGGCAGCGCGACCTCGGGCGTGCTGTGTTCCGCCCATGCCGGCGGCAACGCGGCTTTGTTCCCGCAGGTGCTGGCGCTGCACGTGCCGGACGGCGCGGTGGTGGCCGATGTCACCCACGGCCAGGGCGTGTTCTGGCAGCAGGTGGCGGCCGGGCGCTACCGCTTGCTGGCCAGCGACCTCGCCACCGGCACCGACTGCCGCGCCCTGCCGTATGCCGCCGCCAGCATCGACGCGCTGGTGCTGGACCCGCCCTACATGGAGGGCCTGCTGCGCGGCCGGATCGAAACCCGCGGCGGCCTCGGCAGCCATGCCGGCCTGCGGGCCGCCTATTCCAGCGGGCAGGAAGCCGAACCCGCGCGGCGCTGGCACCAGGCGGTGCTGGACCTCTATCTCGCCGCCGCCGCTGAGGCGCGCCGGGTGCTGCGCGACCACGGCATCCTGATCGTGAAGTGCCAGGACGAGGTCAGTGCCAACCGCCAGGAACTGACCCATGTGCAGTTGGTGATGGGCCTGGCGGCGCTCGGCTTCTACGCCCGCGACCTGTTCGTGCTGGTCCGCAGCAACCGCCCTGGCGTGGCGCGGCTGCTGCGCCAGGTCCATGCGCGGAAGAACCACAGCTACTTCCTGGTGTTCCAGAAGGTGCCGGACGGCCAGGCGGTGGCCCGCTACCGCACCCGGACGCTGGCGCCGGTGCCGCTGGCGGGCCGGGCATAGTGGCCGGCGCCCCATCTTCCGGGAAAGTTCAGGGCGCGGCCGACCTGCGAGCGGCGTTGAACGGCTTGGCAGCCGTCGGTTCCTCGTCGATCTCGACGATCAGCCGCCGGCCGAGTTCACGCAAGGCCGCCTCCACGGCGCCGATATGGCTTCGGTGCAACGGGTCGCGCAGCCGTCGCACCGCCTTCTCGTCCAGGTCGAGACGACGGCCAAGTTCGATGTTGGACAGCCGCGCGCCCAGCATGGCTTCGTGCAGGGCGAATTTCGCCGCCGCCATCGCCGACACCGGAACCACCGGCCGGCCATGCGCAGGGGACGGGGCGGGAATTGCCGCGCCATCCTCGACGAGCGACGACAGCATGGAGATCAAGGCGTCGGGCGCGCGTTGCAGCGCCTCGATCCGGGTGCCGCCCTCAGTGATCGCGCCCGGCACGTCCGGAAAGGCAACGGTGACGCCGTCGGGTGCTCCCGAAACCTCCGCTGGAAACGCGAAGCGCATTCGTCAATCCTCCAAATCGGCTGCGGCGAGGCCCAACTGCTTCAGGATCGCCTGATAGGTTCCGGTTGCCAGGTCCTTGCGATGCTACGGAACCACGGTGGTGCGTCCGTCATGCAGGATCAGCCGATGGCCACCCTTGGCAGGCCGTTCCTCATGCGCCAGCCCGAGGCGCGTGGCGCGGCGGGCGAGGCGTCGAAGCAGCTCGCTGGACTTCATCCTCGGCCAAAATCGGGCAGGAATGTCCGAAAATCAAGGCTTCCATCCGGCGTCCGCAGGTCGTTCAGCCCGCCCGGCAACCGGCCGCGCCGCCACGGCTCCGCGCGTCCTGCGAGGCCGCGCCTCAACTGATCGAAGGCGCTACCGGATCGGCGGCGAGATCATCAGCCCGCCCCGCGTCCACAGGTCGTTCAGCCCGCGCGGCAACTGCACCGCGCTGTCCTTTCCCAGATGCCGGTCGTAGATCTCGCCGTAATTCCCCACCGCCTTCACCGCGTTCAGCAGCCACGCCCGGTCCAGCCCGAGCGTCTGCCCAAGGTCCCCGGTCCGCCCCAGCAGCCGCTGCACCGCCGGGCTCGGGCTGCTCGCCAGCATCGCATCCGCGTTGGCACGGGTGACGCCCAGCTCCTCCGCCTCGACCAGCCCGAAAATCACGTAGCGCACGATGTCGAACCACTGGTCGTCGCCCTGGCGGACCGAGGGCGCATAGGGTTCCTTGCTGATCCGGTCGGCCAGCAGCACATGCGCCGACGGGTTCGCGAAGCCGGCGCGCACCGCGGCCAATTGGCTGGCATCCCCGGTGTAGCTGTCGCAGCGGTTGCTTTCATAGGCCCGCCGCGCCTCGTCCTTCTCGGCGAAGATCACCGGGGTGAAGCGGATGCCCTGGGTGCGCGACCAATCGGCCAGGTTCAGCTCGTGCGTGCTGGCCGAGACGAAGCAGATGGTGGCGCCATCCAACTGCCGCGCCGTGGTGAGTCCGGCCTCGGCCCGCACCAGGAAGCCCTGGCCGTCGTAGAAATTCGGCGCGGTGAAGTTCAGCCCAAGAACGGAATCCCGCAGGAAGGTCCAGGTGGTGGTGCGGGTCAGCAGGTCGATCTGCCCCGAGGCCAGCGTCGGGAAGCGGTTCTGCCCGGTCAGGTGCTGCCAGGTGAGCCGGTCGGCGCTGCCCAGCACGGCGGCGGCGACGGCGCGGCAGACATCGGCGTCCATGCCCTGCCAGATGCCGCGGCTGTCCGGCTGGCTCCAGGCGGGGTCGCCGGTCGAGATGCCGCAGGACAGCACGCCGCGGGCCTTCACCGCGGCCAGGGTCGGGCCGGCGGCGGCGGGCGCGGTCTGCGCCACGGCCGGCAGCGCCGCCCCCAGCGTCAGGGCCAGCGCGAGGGCGGTACGGTGCATCCTGAAAAGCCTTCCAGCAAGGGTCCGGTCCCGCAGCGTCGGCGGAAGCGGCGCCGTCCGCAACCGGCTTGTGCCCAGTGCGCGGAGGGGGCCACTCATGCCAGCACGAGTTCCCGATACCCTTTCGCCGCCACCTCGTCGCACCACGCGCGGTACGCGGGGGCACTGCCGCTGTAGCGCGCGATGACGCGGGTCTGCTTGCCCGCCACGTTGCTGTTGACGCCGGTGAACCAGGAGTCGACCTCATTCGACAGCAGCCCTGTTCCCGCGGCTTTCACGTGGTCGGTCCAGGCCGCCACCGCCTCCGGCCGCGCGTCCACGCGGGTCAGGGTCCTGTCCCGCATGGTGCGGATCAGGTTGGTCACCCAATCGACGTTGTATTCGATGCTGCGGGGGATGTTGCCGAGGGCGGTGTGTGGTCCCATCAGCATGAACATGTTGGGGAAGCCTTCGACCTGGACACCCAGGAATGTCTGCGGCCCGTTCGCCCATTTGTCCTTCAGCGCCCGACCGTCCAGGCCCCTGATGTCGATGCGATCGAAGCTGCCGGTGATGGCATCGAAGCCCGTCGCGTAGATGATGATGTCGAACGCGTGGTCGGCATCGCTGGTCCTGATGCCCTGCGGGGTGATCCGCTCGATCGGCGTCTCCCGGATGTCCACCAGCCGGACGTTGGGCTGGTTGTAGACCTCGTAGTACCGGGTCTCCAGCGGCACGCGGCGGGTGCCGAAGCCGTGGTCCTTCGGCACCAGCGTCTCGGCCGTCTTGGGGTCCTTCACCCGCTGGAGGATCTTCCTGCGCACGAAGGCGGTGATGGCGTCGTTCGCCGCCGGGTCGGTGAGGATGTCGCGGAAATTGCCTTGCCAGATGCCGAAGCCCGGTTCGCCGTACAGCGTCTCGAAGAAGGCCTCGCGCTCCTGCGGTGTCACCTCGAACGTGCCGCGGGGGTTCGGCGTGTGCAGGAAGCAGGCGAAGGTCTCCTGGCAGCGTTTGAACATCTCCGGGTAGCCCGCCTTGATCCTGCGCTGGGCCGCCTCGTCGATCCTGCCGTTGTGCAGGGGCGCGCACCAGTTCGGCGTGCGCTGGAACACGGTCAGGTGCGCCGCGGTCTTGGCCACCTCCTGGATCGTCTGCACGCCGGTGGCGCCGGTGCCGATGACCGCCACCCGCTTGCCCGCGAAGCTCACCGGCTCATGCGGCCATTGGGCGGTATGGCAGGCTTCGCCCCGGAACGTCCCCACCCCCTCGATGCGTGGCATCGTCGGTGCCGAAAGCGGGCCGATCGCGGTGATCAGGAAGCGCGCATAGTGCTGGCTGCCGTCCTGCAGGGTCACGCCCCAGCTCCGCGTCTCCTCATGGTAGTGCGCCGCGGTCACCCGGCTGTGGAACAGTATATCGCGGCGCAGGTCGAACCGGTCGGCGACATGGTTGAGGTAGCGCAGCGTCTCCGGCTGGCCGGCGAAATGCTCGGACCAGTTCCATTCCTCCAGCAACTCCTTCGAGAAGGAGTAGCCATAGGAGTAGCTTTCGGAGTCGAAGCGCGCGCCGGGATAGCGGTTCCAGTACCAGGTGCCGCCCACACCGGAGCCGGCCTCGATCACCCGCACCCGCATTCCCAGGCCGCGCAGGCGGTGGAGCTGGTACAGGCCCGACATGCCTGCCCCGATGATGATGGCGTCGTAGTCCAGGATCGGCGCCGCGCCGTTGGGGGAAGGGGTTTCGTGCGAGGCGGCCATCGGCTGTTGCTCCTGCATCGGGGCCAAAAGATCAGGCGCTGTCCGCATCCACGGCCGACCTCGCGCCGATCGCCGCGCGACCCCGGATGGGCGGCCTGCCCGCCGATCCCGAGCGCAGGTTATCAACGGATGCGGGCGTTCCGCAAAGGTTGGACCGCCGATGCCCGGCACCGTCCGGATTTTTCGCGGCGGCCGGGAATACCGCTGCGGTCGGAGAGTTTTCTGCCCGATCAATTGGCGCTCAGGTTGACGGCGCGGATCACGCCGAGCCACAGCGCGCGGTCGGTAGCAAGCCGCCGCGTGATGGCCGCGCGATCCTCGAAGCGGGGGGTAAGCCCGCCCTCGGCCATGCGGCGGACCACCGAGGGGTCCATCAGGGCGCGGCGCACGGCCGCCTCCAGGCGGTCCACCAGTTCGGGTGCCATCGCCTTCTGGCCGCACAGCGCGAACCAGCCGACCACGCTGAAGCCCGGGATCAGCCGCGACAGCGGCGGCACCTCCGGAAACAACGGGAAGGGCTCGTCGTCCGAGATCGCCAGCAGCCGCAGCGCGCCGTCCTGCACCTGGCGCGCCACGTCGGCCATGTTGGTAATCATGAAGTCGGTGCGCCCGCCCAGGATGTCGATGATGGCGGGGCTGGCGCCGCGATAGGGCACGTGGACCATGTCCACGCCGGTCTTCTGCTTCAGCAACTCCCCCTGCAAATGCTGCGCGGAGCCGACGCCGGCCGAGGCGAAGCTCACCTGGCCGGGCCTCGCGCGCGCCGCCGACAGCACGTCCTGCACGCTGCGGTAGGGGCCGTTCGCGGCGACGACGAAGCCGTAGGAGGAAAGCGCGACGTTGGCGATCGGCTACAGGTCGGCGCCCGGATCGATCGGCAGGTTGGCGCCGATGAGCTGCGGCGTGATGGACATGGTGCTCATCGGGCAGACGAAGGTCGTGGACCCGTCCGGCGCGCCCCGCACCGTCTCCTGCGCGGCGACGATGCCGTTCACGCCGGTGCGGTTCTCCACCACGGCGCGCACGCCGAGGATGGGTCCCAGCGCGTCCGCCAGCAGGCGTGTCGCCATGTCCGAGGATCCCCCGGCGGTGGCGCCGCTCAGGATCCGCACCGTGCGCTCCTGCGCCGTGGCGGGGAGCGCCGCAGCCGCCGCAAGCAGCGCGGCGGCGATGGCGAAGCGGCGTCGCAGTCCGGAACCAAACCCGCCCGCGGGCGCGCGCGACATCAAAGTGCCTCTCCGGCGCCGGTGCCGGCATGGGGGGTGGGGATGCACCACTCCTCGCCCCTTGCGGTGGTGACGTATTCCGGCCAGCGCAGATCGACCGGTGGATCGAAGTCGGGCGGCAGCAACGGTCCCACCCAGCGCGACCCGCCCACGCCGCCGCCGGTCCGCTCGCGGAACTCCGCCTGCGCGGCCGCCAGCACGTCCGGCTGCGTGGCCAGGTCGACCAGGGTCAGCGCCATGGTCTTCGCGGCCACGAACAGGCCGGGGTCCACCGCCGCCGGCAGCCCGCCGAGCGCGTTGTAGGCCCAGTTCGGATAGGCGTAGCCCGCGGCGGGAGGGCGCATCCGTGGCCGCCCCACGAGCAGCCGCACCGTCGGCGCATGCCAGCAGAACTCCACGTAGTCGTCCGCGCTCAGATGCCGTTGCCAGGACGGCAGGCCGGCGCGCAGCCTGGCCTCGAACGCCGCGGGCGGCGTGAGCCGGGACACCTCGGCTAGGAACGGGTCCGCCATCGGCTCCAGCCCGAGGTTCCGCTGCACCTGCCGGCCGAACTCCAGCGCCTCCTCTGTATAGGCGGGCGCGCCCACCGCCTGCAGGTTCTTCCAGGCCAGGTCGGTCATCGCGGTGTTCGGCAGGCCGACGCGGGTCTTGGTCACCCAGCGCACGAGGGCGCGGCAGCCGGTGCTGCCGGCGGCATGGCGGGCATTGTTCGCCAACACCCGCCAGATCTGCTCCTGGATGCCGAGCGAGGAGGACCGCCAGGAATACTGGATCTGCGAGAAGCGCGGCGTGAGGTTGTCGGAGGTCGCGCCGCCGTCGCCGAGCACGAACTCGTTCAGCGTCCACGAGCCGGCGTGGGGGAACATCGCTTCCTTGGTGTATTTGGTGATGGTGTACATCAGGCACAGCGCATCCAACGCGCCGGGGCAGCGGGCGGCGGCGTGCGCGCCCTCGATCGGCACCAGCGAGGGGTCGATCCACTGCTCCGGCGCGATCGCCTCGAAGGTGATGACGGCGCTCCAGTAGGCGCCGAACTGCGTCTCGCCCGTCACGGTGTTGGCCGGCCAGGGGTGCCAGACCACGGCCGCATCGAGGCCATCGTAGTAGCCCTTGGCGGCGTGGATCGGCTTCGACCCGCAGACCTTCTCCGCCGGCTCGCCGAACAGCTTCAGCGTGCCGGGCACGCCATGGGCCTGCAGCGCGGCCTTCGCGCCGAGGACCGCCGCGAGCGCTGCGGTGCCGAGGACCGAGTGCGGGTCGGTGTGCCCGGCGGCGTAGGGATGCAGCCCGTCGCGCGGCGCCTGGTACGGCACCGCCTGCTGCGAGTTGCCGGGGACCGCGTCGTATTCCGCGAAGCCCGCCAGCACCGGTCCCCCCCCGCCCTGGCTCCAGCTGGCGGCGAAGGCGGTGGGCATGCCGCCCGAGCCTTCCTCCACCGCGAAGCCCTCGGCGTGCAGCAGCTCCACGTAGTCGCGGGCCGAGCGGTACTCCCGCCAGGCCGGCTCGGCATGGGACCAGATCCGCGCGTTGAAGGCCGAAAGCCGTTCCCTGTTGGCGGCGATCCAGTCCAGCGCGTGGGTCCGGACGGCGTCCTGCTCCGACATGCGATTGGTCCTTGTCCCGGCCTACGCCCGACGCACGTTCCAGAAGGTGGCAAAGCCATCCAGCACGCCGGCGATGTCGGCGCGGTGGGCGGTGGGTTGCAGGTACTGCCCGAGTGGGTAGTACGGGACCTCGCGCATCGCCTCGAGCTGGATGTCGCGGCAGATCGCCTGCTGCGCCGCCTCGTCCGGCGCGCCGAACCACGCTTCGCGCAGCGCCTCGATGCGCGGCATGGTGGCCCAGCCCGCGTACCCGGCCTCGCCGTTGCCGCGCAGCGCGATGTGGCCGGCCGGGTTCAGCCAATCGGTCCCGGCCCAGTTGGTGATGAAGGCGCTCCAGCCCCCTTCCGACACCGGGCCCTTGCGGTTGCGCCGCTGCAGCATCGAGTTGAACTCGACGGCGTACACCTCGACCGTCATGCCGGCGCGCTTCAGCATGTCCTCGCACACCGCGCCCAGGGCCAGGTTGTTCTCGGAATTCGAGGGCACCATCAGCAGCACCGTCTCGCCGCGATAGCCGGCGGCGCGCAACGCCTCGCGCACCCGCGCATGGTCGCGCGGGCCGGTCAGCGGCTCCAGCCCGGCATCGGAGGCCATCGGCGTGCCGGGGCCGAAGAAGCCGAGCGGCACGTGATAGAGGCTGGTCTCGGCCGGCCCCACCAGCACCTGCATGCACGAGGTCTGGTCGATGGCGCCCCACAGCGCCTGGCGGATGGCGGGGTTGTTGAAGGGCGGCTGCAGGTGGTTGACCCGCAGCATTCCCACGAAGCCGGTGCGGTCCAGCACCCGCACCCGCACGTTGCGGGCGCGGCGCAGCAGGGACAGGTGGTTGTGGTAGGCGTATTCCTGCCAATCCTGCTCACCGGCGATCAGGGCGGCGGTGGCGGTGGCGGTGTCGGCGATGGTCTTCCACTCGACCCGGTCGAAATGCACCACCTTGGGGCCGGAGGTCCAGGAGAGCGGGCCGTCGCTGCGCGGTGCGTAGCCCTCGAAGCGCGAATACACGTTCAGCGATCCCGCGACCCGCTCGTCGGCCTTGAAGCGGAACGGGCCGCTGCCGATCAGCTCCGGCACCTGGCGGAACGGATCGGTGTTGGCCAGGCGCTCCGGCATCATGGCGCAGACCGGCACCGAGGCCTTGCCGAGCGCGATCGGCAGCAGGGGGAACGGGCGCTTCAGGTGGAAGCGGATGGTGCGGTCGTCGGGCGCGGCAAGCACGTCGGTCGCCTCCATCAGGGTGGCGCCGAACGGGTCGCGCCTGGCCCAGCGGCGGATGCTCGCCACGCAGTCGCGGGCCAGCACCTTCCCGCCATCGTGCCACAGCAGGCCGTCGCGCAGCGTCAGGTCCCAGCGCCTGCCGTCATCCTCGACGCGGTGCCCGTCCACCATCTGCGGCGTGGCCTGGAACGACCCGTCCATGCCGTACAGCGTGTCGAACACCATGTAGCCGTGGTTGCGGCTGGCATAGGCCGTGGTGGTAACCGGATCGAGCGTCACCAGATCCTGCTGCGGCGTGAAGCGCAGGGTGGAGGCAGCCTGCGCCCGCACCAGCGCGGGGCTTGCCAGGGCCGCGACCACGCCGGCGCCCGCCTGCGTCATCAGGGTGCGTCGTTGCATGGGACGGGGCATGGGGCGGAACCTCCTGCGGCGGACAGCCAGCGCCGCGTGGACTCGTGCCGCACGGCTGGCCGCCCGGCAACCGTGCAGGTTCAGGATGCGGAACGGCATGTCCGGGCGCAAGCCCAAGGATGCAGGCCCAGGGATGCAGGTGCGCAGGGCCCAAGCCGCGTCAGAACGCGCGGCGCCGGCTCGCCATGCCGCCATCCACCGTGACGATGGTGCCGCTGGTGTAGCCGGAGAGGTCGCTGGCGAGGAACGCGGCGAGGGCGGCCACCTCCGCCACCCGGCCGGCGCGGCCGAACGGCATGGCGGCCATGGTCTCCCGCCAGCGTTCGGCGTCGCCCAGCGTGTCCTGCGCGCGCCGGCGCAACAGCGTTTCCAGCCGCTCGGTCAGGATCGGGCCGGGATTGATGCCGACCACGCGCAGTCCGTCGGCCGGCGCGGCGCCGCCCAGCGCCCGGGTGAACGCCATGAGCGAGGCGTTGCCGGCGGAGCCCGCGATGTAGTCGGCATCCGGGCTTTCGCCCGCGGCGCCGAGGATGTTGACGATGACGCCGCGGCCATGCCCGCGCATCAGCGCGTAGAAGCGCCGGCACATGTTGATGTACCCAAAAACTTTCAGGTCCCAGGCGGTGCGCCAGCGTGCCTCGTCGATCTGGTCGAGCGTGCCGCCGGGGATGGCGCCGGCGTTGTTGACCAGGATGTCGATGCCGGGGAATTCCGCGGCGAGCGCATCCACGCCACGGCTGTCGGCAAGGTCCAGCGCCCGCACCTCCACCCCCACCTTGCCGGCGGCACGGATGCGCGCCGCCGCCGCCCGGAGATCGGCCTCGGTGCGGGAGACCAGCACGAGGTCGCAGCCTTCCGCGGCCAGCGTCTCGGCACAGGCCAGGCCGATGCCCTTGGAGGCACCGGTGACGAGGGCGCGGCGGCCGCGCAGGCCAAGCTCCATCAGAACTGGTTCCGGCACCTGCTCTGTTCGATCGGCCGGAAGGCCTCCGCCGCCGGCACCACCCCCAGGATCTCGTAGTAGTCCCAGGGGTGGCGCTGTTCCGACGGCGCCTTGATGCGCGCCGTCAGCATGTCGTGGATCAGCCGGCCGTTGGGCAGCAGCCGTGCGTTGCGGGCGAAGAAGTCCTCGAACGGCCGCTCGCGCAGGTAGCCGCGCACCTCCTCGGCCTTGCCGCTGCCGGTGGCCTTCACGGCGTTGAGGTACTGCGACACGGCCGAGTACACCCCGGCCTGGAACATGGTCGGCTGCTTCTGGCGGACCGCGAAGAAGCGGCGGGCGAAGGCGCGGGTCTGCTCGTCGCGGTCCCAATAGAACGCCGTGACGAAATTCAGCCCCTGCAATGCCTCAAGCACGATCGCGTGGACATCGGTGATGACGGTGAATGCGGTGCCGATCTGCTGGCCGCGCTGCACCAGGCCGAACTCGCGCACCTGCTTCAGCGCGTTGATGAGGTCCGACCCGCCGGCGGTGAAGAAGACGAACTTGGCGCGGCTGGCCTGCGCCTGCAGCAGGTAGGCGGAAAAATCCGTGGTGCCGAGCGGGTGCGCCACCTGGCCCAGCACGCGGCCGCCGGCCGCCTGCAGCGTCTCCCGCGCGGTGGCCGCCAGCGCGTGCCCGGCGGCGTAGTCCTGGTGGATGATGAACCAGGTGTCGAGGCCGCGCCGCATCTGCAGCACGACGCCGCTGCGGGCCACCGAATAGATGTCCCAGGTCCAGGACAGGCCGTAGCCGTTGCAGTCCTCCTCGTTCAGCCGGTCGATGATGGCGGTGCTGAAGATGCACAGCTTGCGCGCCTGTCCGGCCACGGTGTTCACCGCCAGCGCGACCGAGGAGGTGGGACAGTCGAAGATCGCGTCGACGCCTTGGCTGTCGTACCAGGTGCGCGCCAGGTTGGAGCCGATGTCGGGCCGGTTCTGGTGGTCGGCGAAGACCAATTGCACGCGCTCCGCCAGGCCGGAATCGGCGATCGCCAGGCGGGCCGCCTCCACCGAACCGATGCCGGCGTAGTCGGCGTAGACCGTGCTCATGTCGGTCAGCACGCCGAGCTTCACCGCCGGGGCCTGTGCCCGCAGCGTGGGCGGCGCGGCAAGCCCGGCCAGCGCGGTGCCGAGCAGCGCGCGGCGGGCGAGGTTGCCCGCTTGTGGGTTGGCCATGGCGTGTCCTCCTGGTGCCTGGCTCGGTGGCCACGGCTTGCCGAGGGATGATGCCAAGCCGGATGGCAGGCCGGCAACCAGTCCTGCCGTGCAAGGCCTGCGGGGCGGCCTTGCCGCTGCCCCTGGGTAGCCGCAATGATCGTGGAAACGCTGGAGGACTCCCGCCCATGGCAAGGCTTGCAGGCAAGGTGGCGTTCATCACGGGTGCCGGCACCGGCATCGGCCGCTGCACCGCCGAGCTGTTCGCCCGCGAAGGCGCGCGCGTGGTGGTCGCCGAGATCGACGCGCCGAGCGGCGAGGAAACGGCGCACCGCATCGCCCGCGCCGGCGGCGACGCCATCGCCATCCAGACCGACGTCGGCGAACCCGACAGCATCGCCGTCGCCATCCGGCAGACGGTGCGGCACTATGGCCGGCTCGACGTGCTGCACAACAACGCCGGCGGCTCCACCAGCGTCGACGGCAACGTGGTGGACGCGCCGCTGGAGGAGTTCTGGCGGGCGATCCGCCTCGACCTGTTCGGCACCTTCCTCGGCTGCCGCTTCGGCATTCCCGAAATCATCAAGGCCGGCGGCGGCTCGGTCATCAACATGGCCTCGGTGGTGGCGCTGATGGGCTTTCCGGGGCGCGATTGCTACACCGCGGCCAAGGGCGGCGTCGCCGCGCTGACCCGCTCGCTCGCCGTGGAGTTCGGCCCGCAGCGCGTGCGGGTGAACGCCATCGCGCCGACCATCACGCTGACCGATCGGGTGCGGGCGATCCTGGCCGGCAACCCCGCCATGCAGGCGCTGGAGGACAAGCACCTGCTGGGCCTCGGGACGCCCATGGATATGGCGCAGGCCGCGCTGTACCTGGCCTCGGACGACTCCCGCATCACCACCGGCATCATCCTGCCGGTCGACAGCGGGCTGGTGACGGCATGACGGGCACCGTCACCGACATCGGCTTCCTCGGCCTCGGGCAGATGGGCGCGCCGATGGCCGAGCGGCTGTTCGGCCCGGAGGTGCGGCTGCACGTCTTCGACCCGCGGCCGGAGGCGATGGCGCCCTTCGTCGCGCGCGGCGCCCTGGCCTGCGCCTCGCCGGCCGCCGTCGCGGACGCCGCCGGCATCGTGCTGGCCTGCCTGCCCAGCGGCAAGGTGAGCGAGGCCGCGGCGCTGGGGCCGGAGGGGGTGATCCACGGCCGCGCCATCCGCATCCATGCCGAGATGTCCACCATCGGCCGTCCCGCGGTGGAGCGCATCGCGGCGGGCCTGGCGGCACGCGGCATCGCGCTGGTCGACACGCCCATCACCGGCGGCCCGGCGGGGGCGCGCGCCGGCACTGATGGTCGCCGGCGCCGCGGCACCGGTCGCCGTGCTGCGCCCCTTCCTGCAACGCATCGGCAGGAGCGTGTTCGTGCTGGGCGAGGCGCCCGGCCAGGGCCAGGTGATGAAGCTGGTGAACAACCTGCTGATCGCCGCCAACATGGTCGCGGCCTTCGAGGCGCTGGCGATGGGTGCCAAGGCGGGGCTCGATCCCGACACCATGGTCGAGGTGGTGAACGCCGGCACCGGCCGCAGCTTCGTGACCTCCGACATGATGCCTGTTGTGCTCAGAGCCTGTGAATCCTTCCATTCGTTGCGATATAGGAATTCATCGGCTGTTGCGTGTGGGGTAGAATCGTCATGGTGATGTGAGCCTGGCGAGGTTGGAATGGCGGACAACGAGGCGGCGCTGTTCGAC
>JAABUN010006343.1_pt1 | contig 13692 bp, 16 predicted proteins | sample 5559311 | NCBI WGS metagenome assembly JAABUN01 (sample SAMN10711877, study PRJNA513370) | rock metagenome | isolation source: Antarctica rocks | place: Antarctica: Victoria Land, Siegfried Peak sud | reverse complement strand
GGGGAAGGGGGAGAGGATGAGGGGGGGTTTGGGAGGACGATAGGAGGATCGATGTTGTTGGGACGTTGGTGAGATGGTGGTGAGATGGGGAGGGTGAGAGTTGATGAGGTGATAAAGGAGGATGGAAGATTGAACTTGCGATGTGAGGTATACTTTATACTTTCCTTGCGTATAGGGTATTATTACAGTAGTGCTGGGTCCGGGAAGAGGATGTCCGTGTGATTTCTTCTTTCGAATGTACTATATATCGAGTTTCAGTACACAGGGTTTGTTATTACACAGCCAAATCCCCGCCTTCGCATAGTAAAGCCCCACCTCGATTTACTCCGGCCTATTCACAATTGCACAACTATAGCTCAGGTATTTTACTCCTACTAGTATTTAACTTAGGCCCGTAAGGGAAATCCGAATGAGGGAAAAAAGGCCATACTTGTCACTCTCGTAAGACACTTTCCGTCCTCATAGCTTCATCCCATAGATCTCGGCCGGACTTGTCCTGTACTTTTCCGGTCCAGGCAAATGTCTCCAGAAGCGATTTAGCATCCCACCAATTCGGCAGTGAAAGTTGCGAGACCGTTTGAACGATAGAATAGACGAACCACAATCTTTCGGTTGGATCGAGGACAAGAGAGCCCGCGAGGAAAACGAGCCACAGACGCAGCGCGCACGTAGAATCACTAGCGAAGCTCCCTCTTTGCAGACAAGACTTCAGCTGCCATATTAAGTGCTTACTTGTCGACGAGACCCAGAACTCGTTCTGGATGATGCCGACGTAGAGCAAGACGCCTAGACGACATGCCTCGAGAAGCTGATCTCCTGATCCGCTGGTGTCGTCGTGATTCTCCCTGGAGAGAAGGTCGTATTGAACTGACCGAATTTGCTCGCGCAATCTCAAGGGAATCACCTCTGACGCTGGTGGGTTGACGATGTCTATTTCCTGGGTCACGGTATGGACTTCGTGGAGAATGTCGAAAAGATGTGGGTCAAACCCATAATCATCGTGGACAGCCTGAAATCCGGGAGCAAGAGTTCTTTCTGTTTCGTCGCTCCCTCGAAGGACGCTTGGCTGTACCCTTCTGCTCCCCATCTGCAGGTAGGGTTTCGAAAGGCCATAGACCGAGCCCCAGATATCCGCTCTAATACTGTGTTAGGAAACATTGCAGATCAACAAGGGTGCAATTTAATTTACCTGCAAAGCTTATCATGCAAGATTGGATTACACTCAAAGGCCAACAAGCCTCCCCACATCTCTACCATCCGCTTTATACCCCTCATATGAGTGCGCCAGTTTTCGTGGTTGCCACTTGATTGCTGCCGAGAATACCTCAGTGTTTTTCGAGTCAAACTGTGGGAGCACCTACTTCTGTTAGGGCTAGGAGAGCCACGGCGGCGATGGTTGAGTCGCTTATTTCCTGCAAAGGATCCTGAAGCCGTTCACTGAGGATCCGGATCGTTTCCTTCAAGTGGTTGATTGCGGAGGGACGCTCCTTCTGGCCATTCATTTTTGCCCCAAACTGATCGCTACAGAACAGAATCGAATTCAGCAGGGCAGGGTCGGTCAAAGCCAGCGGCACCCAGAGCTTTTTTATTGGATTGAATCCCCAATATGCCTCGATTTGGTACGCGTGATCTGCTACAGCAGAAACGTCTATTATAATGGCGTCAGCAAATCCCTGTACAAGGATGTTATATGACATTCGTAACTAACAATATGCTACATGAGGAGCAGTGGACTTACAGAGGTTAAGAAGGTCGTGCATGTACGGTTGCATCTGTATCGGGAAACAATCAAATGGGTCCTTACTCCAGCGCTCAGATGATAGAGTTAGAGGCTGTCCAAGATCAACAATTGTGTCTGCATCATTGTCCTGACTATCAATTTCCATGTCTTGGAGTCCAGGCTTTGGTTGCACAGCTAGCTGTTGCTGGCGTTGATAATTGTGCATGACGTGAGTCCGGACGAATTTTCGAGTATTCGGGTTACTTGGCCGTCGCCCATCCGAACAGTCGACAAACTCATAGCGCTCCTTTGAAGGTCTTTCTACTTCCTTTAACGGGTACTTCAACGAGCGCTCATGTTCTTTTAGATCTGTATGCCAAACCCAATCAGTTTCCTTTGACTGGGAGAGACATCACGGAATCGAAATAGTTTCCGCGAGTCAGACAGCCATTAGCGACTGTGTTGTACGCATCAATTCAGCCACAACAGCACTGAATCTAGACCCTTTCCATCAGCACTAAGAAGCGCCATAGCAGCAGAACTGACCACCGTGGCGTTAAAAAAATTTCTCCATACAGAATTTCAGGAGGATCCAGACACAGAGCTCAGCCGTCACTATGTACACGACCTACCACGGAAAGCAACCTAGTTGATGAGAATAGTGATCGTTGGCGTTGCCTGGGTCAACATGGTCAAATGATTTGGGGTACCATGCTTCTGCTATACATAGAAATGGTAGAACGGACACAACCCACTTTTTCTCGGTCTTCCCCTTCGGACCAACTTCGGCCACTGGACATTGGCTTCTTTTGATAAGCAATAGATCAACCCCCCATCCTCGCTCTTCGGCTCCGTCTTACTATCAAAGACGAAAAAACTCGGAGATAACGTCGTCATTTGTCAACGTTATGACTGATGCGCGGCTGATGTAAAGTAAGTGTATGGCTGGAAGGACCAAAATGGATAACGGTCGTTGCAGAAATAGGACCAACTAGGTAAGGTGCGAATGGGATTATCCCATCCTTCGCGGGAACTAACGATTCGGGGCTTAACGTGCGGATCATTCAAGCCTGTTAAAGCTAGTTTGCCCAGCCGTTAAGCCCCAAAGAGTTAGTTCCCCCGTGCGTAACTTACTGCCGAAGGATGGGATATGCAAACGCGGAGAATACAGGTAGGCTTCTTGTCAGCAGCATTTGCTAGCCCATTATATCGTAGTGCGTCACTTGGTAAATCAGCCACCAAGCCACCGTAGGCTTCCTTCGCCTATTCTTCTTAAGTTAGGCCGAGTTTCTAACCGGTTTGCCCTTTCGGTGCCGCCCACTCGACTAACCATATCAGGCCGAATTTTGAGACCAAGCACCCTTTTAGGTATCGCCATACCATAGCCCACGCATGGCGCGTATTCATGATGCAGTTTGTGCCTGGTTCGTGTTAAGTACAAGTGGAACAACGTGTTCGGGATGAACAGAGATTGACTAGGAGTACTAGCCAATCTCAGGGGTTTGATCGTCTCATATCTCACAGTGATTTGCCCCCTCGTTAGGCTTACCGTCACATGTTATTTGTCTACTTAAACCCGAAGAAACCTATGAAAATTCTCATCAGCTTCTCGAGACTCATTCCCTTTACACTTCACATCTGCCATCTATACTCTAAAAAGCTGTCATATCGCCAAGTCCCCCGCAATGGCCGATCTAGCAACCCTTCCAAAAGACTGGGTTGTCACCTCGGGTCAGTTCACTAGGAAGGTTCACACAGAAATTTATCCTGCCGTCGACCCAGCTAAACCAGGGAACTCGCTCAAGGGCAAGACGGTGGTTGTAACGGGTGCCAGCCGCGGCATCGGGGCCAAGAGCATCGCACCGGCTTTTGCAAAAGCGGGCGCCAAGGCTATAGTGCTCGTCGCCACCAACGTTACCAAGCTGGCAAGTATCGAGGAAGAGCTGAAGAAGATCAATCCAGACCTCGAGACACTTGCCTTGGGTGCGGATATCTCGTCTGCTGAGCAAGTTACCAAGGCATGGTCTGAGATCAACGCTCGGTACCCCAAGGTTCATGTGCTGGTTAACAATGCTGGGGTGGAGTGTAGCAAGAGTGACAAGATGATGCACGAGCAGGATCCGGACATCTTTTTCAAGAACTTCGTAAGTGACCTCTAGCAGCCTCTTTTTAGGGGGTAAAAGATCAACGACCCAAATACGTGCTCGGCAGTACGAACAGTCACAATTAATATCAATCATCCCCATCTAGGAAGTCAATGTCAAAGGGACCCACATTGTGACGCAGCAGTTCTTCCAGGCCGCGCTCCCTTGGGCCTCGGCCACCGACAAGGCCAGGATTATCACATTGACCAGTTCGACCGCCTGGGGTGTCTGGCCTTTCGTAGCCGCCTACGCCATGTCCAAATCGGCCAACATCCAATACACCACCGCCCTCGCCGCCGCCTACCCGGAGACGCTTCTCACTATCGCGGTCAACCCCGGCATGAACGACACAGAGATAATCCCGCAGGCCCTTCGGGCGGCCGAACTCAATTACAACGACCCAGCGCTCACTGGCGGTACCATTGTGTGGCTGGTGGCAGACCCAGCGAGAAGCCAGTTTTTGAATGGGAGGGTGCTTACGGTTGAGTGGGATGTCGAGGAGCTAGTCGCGAGGAAGGAGGAGATTACGAGCAAGAATCTATTGACGATGCAACTGCAGGCAACACTAGGGGCGGAGCAGTTTATAGACTGAGACCGGCAGCAAACCGTTGTGGGATGAACAGTTGTAGCTGGAAATGTTGTACGACAAACCGTTGTGCAGTAGACCGTTTTGCAACAAAGCGTTGTGGGATCAGCCATTGGCCCGAGCTGCAGTGAACAAGGTGGGACCTTCCATACGTCGAACGATATGATGAGCATGAGACATATGCACATGATATTGCTGTAGGGAAGGACATATCAAGGAAAATCTCTTCTATTCTAGTGCATGCCAAGACCCCTTGATTTGTCATCAGCCGAGGTTGACCCGTACTCAATTCCAACAGAAAGGACGTCGAAACCAGTAGACAAATGCTGTTATATATGGAGTAATCGGGGCTCCCCCGTCGCCAACTCTCTCATTGGCGACTAGGGCTACTCGATCAGGATGTTCCTGTGTGCAGTAGTCACAGTACTGCATAAGGAAGTACTTCCAACCCAACCCTTTCTACAGGGTATTTGATTGGTGGTTCGTGACGGGGTACGTATCAAAGACCGATCCGAGCAGTAGATGATCTTGATCGAAGACCGTATGATATTTCCTTTCATCCACTCACTGTCGTTCCCGGACACTGTCTTCAGCTCTAGCTCTATACATTGCTCCTCCTCTCATTTGCAAAGAAAGAGATTCTCTTCGCGATCTAATATTTCACTTCCGCTGCAACAATTCGAGCTGCGATCAGAGTCCGCGGCAGAAGATGGTCATCGAAGCCAAGTCCTTTCCCAGATTGACACTTTACCGTGGGTGGGACAGTCCAGGTGTCTACGTATGGTCACCCTTCGTGACAAAGCTCGAAGCCCGTTTCCGGATCGCTGGGCTCGCCTATCAATCTGAGTCTGGATCTGCTTTGAAAGCTCCAAAGGGTAAGGTTCCATACGTTGCAATAGCGGGAGGCGGAGACGAGCAAAGTTCGCTCTATCCTGATTCAACACTCATCATCGACAAGTTGGTAGAGGAGGGTTTGCTGGAAGACCTCAATGCCAAACTCTCTCCAATAGCGAGAGCGCACGATTCAGGACTCCGAGCTTTACTAGAAGACAAGCTGTATTTCTTCCAGGTATGTTTCTCCGTGGAAATTTTCTCGTATATGGGCACGGCCCACCGTTGTTCAATCTATATTCGAACGCACCAGCTGACCCTCGATACTCCTGCCCTTAAAGCTACGAGAAGTGGCACACTAATTATTATACCATGCGATCTCATATCCTCTCAGCCCTATCCTACCCTCTTCAGGTAATTGTCGGCCTGCTCATCTACAGAAAATCCAGCCAGACATTGCATGGCCAGGGCACCGCGCGACTCACACTGGCAGAGCAGAGTGCATTCAAACAACAGATCTGGGAGCATGTCAACGCTCTTCTAGTCGTGTCACAGAAAAAACATGTAGACCGAAACGCGGGTGGCGAAGTCTTTTGGGTCTTGGGAGGGGATGGACCATCTGAGGCGGATGCAGTTGCATTCGGCTTTATTGCTGGGGCGCTCGTTTGCACTGCGTAAGGTCCCCCCGAAGTCGTTGTTGGGCACGAAGTAGGACTAATGGTCATGTTAGAGCACCTGAGACTCAGAGGATTGTGAGGAGTTTTCCAGCGGTACTAGAGTATGTGAGAAGAATCCATGATAGATATTTCCCAGAGTTTGCCATCTGGGAGTAGATCCTACCTTTACCGGCGCGATATTTGTTGGTGCCTCATCGGACCAGAGGCATGGGGGATGGTATGAGATATTTCTACTGCTATCACCCATATGCGAATCCTGAAGAATGATGGCTAATTTGCTCTTGAGTTTGAGTTTGTGACATCGCCGCGATCCTGCTACGCGATAGTAGAGCTGCCTCCATTACCCGAACTTTAAATGGTGACCCCGAAGTACTCGATACGTGAGCTGCTAGAAAGGAGAATTTAGTACCCACGGTAGGCAAGATTTTTGAGCTAACGTCTAGCCAAACATTTCATTCTTTGCGCAAAGATAATGTTGTCATTGGCACTGTCGCGCTAATTACGTACGAGAAATGACACCTTTATGGATAGCAACTTGCAGATATAGAAAATCTTTCGAGGTAATATGGAAACCTTGAAAGGGACACTGCTCCTAAGTCAGGTCCTATGACACGGGACGTCAGTTGACTTTGAAGAATCCCTATCAATTGACTCTACAACATAGAACAACCGATTAATGTCCATCAAACCACCACAGCTCTGCCTGCTGGAACAATGACAAAATTGGCGAAGCGGAGGGCCTCTCTTGATATCCATATGTCCCTCCAATGCCAATATCGAAGGTAAAACAAAGATCACACATCCGCATATCATGCAAGATGATCTTAAATCCAACAGAAAGCCTGCTTTCACGACGGGGGAGGAAAACCTCCTAACATATCCTAACATATTGCTCGAATAAATGGTGATTTAAACTGAGATATAAAAGAGTTGTTCGGGGCACCCCAATGCAGATCAAATCTGATGCGGACTCAACAATGCACTCGACCTAATGACAACGAACGCATACACAACACCTCACAGCGTCCGTGTAAAAAAAAAGCAGGGGAGAGTACCCTCACACCAGGTGGGCTGAACCCAAGACAACTAGGTGTGCACCTCTGCTCGGCCGGAAATGGCGACTCTTAAACCCCAGGTAGCATCAACATCAACAGCTTCAACCTCATGAATGCAAAGACAGGCGGGCTGAACCCTAGACACACAGTGTGCACCAAGTCGTTTGCGAGGGCGCAAGTACGAAGATCAAACATTTTTGACCTGAGCGTGTTCAAGCCAGACCCGCGACCTCTCCCTGTTGAAAGTTGGGCTTATTATGATATATATATCAGTTGCACAAAAGGGTGACAGTGAGGGTTCGACCCCCGAAGAAGACGTGCGCGTACAATTTTGTTTTTTGGATTGATTTATTTGTTTTCGAATTCGAAGGCTAGGTATGTAGCGCCGTTGCTGTTCAACACTCCACCGATGCCATCCCATCACCTCAACGATATTCTTCCCCCTTTCAACCGTTCTATATGTATACATACCGGCTCTCGATCTTGCAACAGACACAGTCTGAGCTCCATCTATACTAACACGTTATATAGTGCTTCTGATATTAAATCGCAATCAATGGTCCCTATAGGTAAGTATTGTTTACCGCGTAATATTGTCTTGCGACGAAATGGGTTTGACCTATTGCATGATATGAACAAAAGATACATCAGTCACTAATAAGGTATGTCACTTCAGCGCTACTGTCTCATGCTTCAAGGGGCAGCCAGTCACGATGTTATAATTACTCATGGTTTGCTGGGCTTCCCACTGGGAGTTCCGGCGACAATTGCATACCACTTGCATGCTGTACACGCTTCGCCCACAGATTGATCACCTCCATCTCTTTGACCTCCTGTGCTGATAATGGCTGCCCAGACGCCTCCTTCGAACGGGCAGCTTCCTCCGTGTCCGTCTCGGGAAAAAATGTGATCATGACCGCTTTTTCCACCGCGCGCTTGAAAATGGACGAAGGAGGTTGGCGAGGTGATAAAGGATTCCGCACATCATATCCAATCTTCTGGGCCATCCTCCTGTCGTAGGCACTGACATTACACGAGGTTCGTCTCAAAAGATTGTCGGTTTTCTCGCGAATAAAGTCCCGGACGCGCTCCTTGTCGGCCACGTCACAAGAGGTGGATTCAGAATCGTCAAGCGCAGCGTCACGATAGCCAATTAGTAGTTGGCTCTGGGCACGGATGAGCCCACAGAGGATGTCGATAACTTTCATGGCCGTAGGCTTGGATATCGCTAATAGACCACTCGCAGACCTTACGAGGATGGAGCCCTTTGAGCCTTGTGGAGCGATCACTACAGCTGCCTTAAAATTAGCTCATAAGTAAAGCTCACGAGCCGCGAAGGACTGACCGGTGTCGTTCGCATCGTCAACACCCCCGCTAGGATTGTGGCGCGTCTGCCTCAGTCCTGTGCGACGTCTATACTTCGTCCTTCTGCTTCCACTATTGATCTCCTCCCCTATGAGCTCACTCGGCGCCTTACGCTTTCTACTCGTGTCTTGGGAAACGATCTCAGTCGTGGAGGAGACCTGATTACAATTTGGTGAGCTACCCTCTGCTACATCAGCAGACACCACTTACCTTGTGACGGTCCACACGTTGTGAAGCGGGGCAGTGATATTCCCACCAGCCCAAGTCGTCGGTAAGCTTGTCCCAGATCGCATGTATGGTCTCATCGGTGATAGGTCCAAGCGTGCTTTTCAGGACCACTGCGAGATGATCTTCTGTGATGTTGATAGATCTTACAATGGTGGTTGCCTGTGACCGTAACTCTGTGGGTCTCGCCATTGTGTCTGCGACTTTGTACCTCCCGATAATTGTAAAGTATGAGTAGTGAATAAAAGTCAGCAGCAAGATGAAATTTTCAAGTTGCTGTGTGGGACTCTGTACGAGTAGCCGGGCAATTAGCGCCGCGCTTCACTTTTGTTGTGTGTTGACCAACGGGGCAGACGCGGAACAAATGGCCCCTCTTCGAAAGAATATGCTGTCCCAAGCCATTTGTCGTTCAAGTACAAATGGTAGCCAGAGAACATATCTGGTTTGTCTTTTACCTTTTCATTAGTCTCGTTGTGTTTAGCTGACGAGTGAGATGCACAGACCATCTATCAGAGGGACCCGGCTCCTAGTGGAGCACAAGGAGCCGGTATTCGTCTGGAGGGTCCCATCGAGGAGACCACAACAGGGCGAAAAGTACTCGAGCTTGACAATTGCAAAATCTGCAATGCTTATTGCGCTTCAACTATTCTCTCATCAAGCCCACGAAGGTCCGGGGTCTTTCTGCATGTTTCACACATTTCAATGAAGATTCAAATGTACTCGTAGTCACATAGGCCTAAAACACCTGCTCATTGCGGACGTACATCAATGAAAAGATCCAATGAAAGGTGAGTCCGCGATGTACCGTACCATTCATCAATACCGGAAGGGTTGCGTTTGAGCTGACTTCTTTCGGTGATTGCATTTACGCGGATAGAATACGTCGTTCGTCATCACTTTACCGTATAGAACGTCTGTATATCATGTTAGACTTCGAAAAACCAAGATCATGTCCATCGTATGGCAGCGCCAGAGAGTTGAGAACGGTCAACACCTCCATGGTAGCTTCAACCCAGTGGAGCTTTTGGATTCGCTATCGGAGGCGGAAAGTCTGGAACCCCATGCATGCTCACACATCATATGCGTGCGCTACTTATGCCGCAGGCTTGGGTCTCGCCCTTATTTGCGAGCCGGTGTCGAAGTAGCACAACAAGTCGTAAGAGATGTTGTCTGATGTTGGAAGTCTTGGCGTTATTCTACTTCGGCAAACCTTCCCAAATCCTGGTCTTGGCAACATTGAGACTCTGCCACGAGTTCCTTTTGGACGACAGCCTGTACGAGTGCGGAGCCAATTGAGGCTTTGTCGCTGCCTGTCCTTGTTGTTTCGATGGCGTCACAGCTGGTGCGAGTTGCGTTGCTTGGTATCTTACTGTTGTCTCCCTTATTAGCGCTGGGAAAGGCCACGCAAGAGGTACTTATTGAGAGCGCGAAGACTTCGAACCAGTCGCTGCTATGGGGACCCTACCGCCCCAATCTATATTTCGGCGTCAGGCCCAGAATACCGAAGAGTTTGATGACTGGACTGTTGTGGGCAAAGGTGGATAGCTTTCAGGGTGTGCAGAATAGTAAGTATCTTTGTTGCAGTTGTCAGGTTTCAGAGCCTACCACTTTAGGTATAGGTATTCATTGGCTTATCAAATGAATCGAAATAGACTTTCGTCACACTTGCGAACAACATGAGGGGATGGCGGGCTATGGCTGGGACGAATACGACGTGCGACAAGGTGGCCGCCAGACCATCCACGATGCCGGCAACAGCATAGACATTACCACGGAGTTTGTGAAGATACCTGGGGGAACGCATGGAGGAAGCTGGGGCGTTCGGATCAAGGGAACCCCGAGAGAGGATGCGCCCGAACGACTGATGAGCACAATTCTCTTCTATGCTGGCATGGAGGGCTTTGGGAGTTTGAGCGTGAAAAACGAGAAGGACGAGCTAGGCATCGAGGGTGTTGTCCAAATGGACGGTTCGAGTAATGAGCTCGGAGACTTTACGCTGGAAGTTACAGAGGGGCCGAATACCAATCTACACCCGCCGTCCATACATCCCAGCTACACGAGTAAGCCCTCGGACAGGTCAATTGTTACAAGCCTGCAAGTGCCGGAAGGAAACATGTGGCAAGCCAAACGTACGTCGACCCTTGGACCATGAACAGGAGGAGGTCTGAGCTTTGACTGATCTGTTGCTTGGTTGAGTGAAGCACTCATCTTTACACAGATGAAAGAAGTCGTCGACGCTCTTGTTGCTGAGTACGGGCAAGATAACGCGCCTCCGCCTTGGACGATGTTTACTATGCCGAACGACGTTGGCCCTGGAAACATGCACATTGTACAAAGGGTGTTCGAGGGTCCTTTTGAGGTATATCGTCACCAGGGCCACGACATGTCTGTTGGCTGACGGCGTTCCTAGTTCGACGTCATCTACTCTTCGAGCTCAGCAGGTTCTCCTGTGACTTGTAAGGCTGCATATACATCTACACTCTTAGCAGTTCTCTGACGTTTTCTAGCGGACGACTTGAGTAACGCTATCGAAACAACGACAAAGGGCTTTGCGGATCGTTTCACGAAGTTGCTGGCACCGCAAGCTCCATTCAACAAAGAGAAATACCAAGATTTTGCAAAGTCGATGTTCTCTAATCTTATCGGGGGTATTGGCTACTTCTACGGAGACTCGCTTGTCGACAGGCAATATGCTCCAGAATACGAAGAGGAGAATGAGGGCTTTTGGCAGGAGACTGCGGAGGCTAGAGCTCGTCAAGAAGCGATCAGGGCTGAAGGACCTGCCGAACTCTTCACGAGCATCCCCTCGAGACCTTTCTTCCCTCGCGGCTTCCTGTGGGATGAGGGTTTCCATTTGCTGCCGATTGCCGATTGGGATATGGACCTCACGTGAGTATCGGGAACACTTTGCAGAAAGAAAATGCTAACATCCTAGAAGTCTGGACATCGTACGTAGCTGGTTCAACCTCATGGACGAGGACGGATGGATTGGTCGCGAGCAGATCCTAGGCGCTGAAGCCCGAAGCAAAGTCCCACAAGAATTCCAAGTCCAATATCCACATTACGCTAACCCGCCAACTCTCTTCCTCATCTTCGATACCCTCATCGATAAATTACAAGACAAAACCACCATCAAGAAAACCGACGACCCTCTAGAATCCATCCGCAGCGCCCACCTCCAAAACCCAGAGGTAGCCATCACCTACCTCCGCGACCTCTACCCCTTACTGAAGCGCCACTATTTCTGGTTCCGCAAAACCCAATGGGGCGACATCAAATCCTACGACCGCGACGCCTTCTCCACCAAAGAAGGCTACCGCTGGCGCGGCCGCGACACCCGCCACATCCTCACCTCCGGCCTGGACGACTACCCCCGCGCCCAGCCCCCGCACCCCGGCGAACTCCACACCGACCTCATCAGCTGGATGGGCCTGATGACCCGCTCCATGCGCCGCATCGCCGAAACCATCCACGAGCCCGCCGACGCCGCGGAGTTCCGCGCCTACGAAACCGCCATCGTGAAAAACATCGACGACCTGCACTGGTCCCCCAAAGCCCAAACCTACTGCGACGCCACCATCGACGACTACGAGGAAAGCGTCCACGTCTGCCACAAGGGCTACATCTCCATCTTCCCCTTCCTCACCGGCCTCCTCCCGCCCCAAAGCCCGCGCCTCAAACCAATCCTCGACCTCATATCCGACCCGGCCGAACTCTGGTCCCCCTACGGCATCCGCAGCCTCAGCCTCACGGACGAACACTACGGCACGGACGAGAACTACTGGCGCAGCCCCATCTGGATCAACATCAACTACCTCGCCCTCACCTCCCTCTTGGACATCGCCACCCAGCCTGGGCCTTGCAAAGCGCAAGCGGGCAGGATGTATGCGGCTTTAAGGAAGAATTTGGTGGAGAATGTTTTTGAAGAGTGGACGCGGACGGGGTTTGCGTGGGAGCAGTATGATCCTGAGACTGGGGCGGGACGGCGGACGCAGCATTTTACGGGGTGGACTAGTTTGGTGGTGAAGGTTATGGGGATGCCGGATTTGGGTGGGGGTGGGGGGGAGGTGGTGCATGGTGAGTTGTAAGAGTAAGAGGAGGGGGAGGGGGAGGGAGGGGCAGGGAGGGTGATGTGCTGGTGTTGTGTCGTGTGGCGGTGTTGGGATAGATGGATGGATCTGGAAATATATTTGTAGCATTAGGAGTGATTTCTATTCTACAAACCATCTTGGCATGAATCCGCTTCAAGCTCATTGTTAAGTAATACATACTCATCACTTCATTCCATTCATAATATTCATGCCACCACCCTATCACTCATCAACTCATCAACTCATCCACTCATCCACCCATCCACTCATCCACCCATCAACCCACCAACCCTCCCTACTCCCTACCCCCTCGGCCCTTCCCCCCCTGCCACCCACTCAACTCCTACCTGCATAACTCCCTCCTCCTCCACTTCCTCCCCCTCCCCCACCCCCTCCCCCACCACTCCCACAACCTCTCCGCCGCCCCACTCCCGCTCGGACTCCCCATCCCCAAACCCTCACCTAACTGCTGCGACCCCGCACGCTGACTAGGTAAGGGCCGCACACTCCCCTCCCCCCCTGTACCTGTGCTTTGTGGTAATACCGACAAATAAGAACCTCCACCCCCTCCTCCTGCACCCACAGCCGGCCGTCGCCGAAGACTCCCACCCTCAGCTGACTCCCCTACACCCGCAGAACTAGGACGATCCCTATCCCTCTCATTCCATATCTCCCCCAACCCGCCCCAATCCCCTCTCCCCCCCCTATCCCCTATACCCCCACCCCCACTCATACCAGCCGTATCCCGCCGTAAACTCCCCACAGGCCTACTCGTCTGCAATGGCATCTGCTGTCCGCTTTGCTGTGACGTTTGGAACTGAGAAAGGGTTTGGGTGGATGGTGGTGTTGCGGTGCGGGGATCCGGACCCAGCCAGCTGGGGAAGGGTCGGGACTTTTCGATATAGTATGCGCGCAGGACGCGGGAGACGTGGGTGGAGTCGGGGGAGGTGATGGACTGTGTGTGGAGCGGGGGTGTTAGTGGGGGGGTTGGTTGGGAG
>JAABUN010006342.1_pt1 | contig 13693 bp, 9 predicted proteins | sample 5559311 | NCBI WGS metagenome assembly JAABUN01 (sample SAMN10711877, study PRJNA513370) | rock metagenome | isolation source: Antarctica rocks | place: Antarctica: Victoria Land, Siegfried Peak sud | reverse complement strand
ATTTTTTTCAAAGGTGTGAGTAAAGGTGTGAGTAAAATAAAAGAGCATCTTTTTAGATGCTCTAAACTATTGAAAATAATGGAGCCGGTGAACGGATTTGAACCGCCGACATTCTGATTACAAATCAGACGCTCTACCAACTGAGCTACACCGGCTTAACGCTGCTTCTATAGAAAAAGCAACTGCAAGCGAAAATACTACAAAATCAAATTATTTTGTGCAAGCTGACAGAATACAATAACTTCTGTAAAACATTGAAAATAATTGTTGGCGTTTATTTAATCGAAAGGTTGCGATAGTATTTGCTCGAAAGGATTTTGTGTTCATTTCATCTAAAATCACCCCGCTTCATATAGCAAAAATTCTAAAAATCAAAGGCGCAAGAAGAAAAACGCGAGTTTTCAAAAGTTTTACCGAAGTCAGGACGACAATGTTTATATCAGTCTCGGCGGAATCGCAGCGTAAAGGTCGGTGATAAGTTTGCCGTCGTTCGTCCGCGCGAACGAGTCGAAACGCAGTGGTCGAAAAAGAGAAATCTCGGTTTTTATATGCAGGAAGTTGACAGTCTCAAAGTCGTCAAAGAAAAAATGATGTTTCCGTCGCTCGTATCAACTGTTCCTGCGACAGCTTTCTGCTTGGCGATTTGCTCCAGCCAATGGCTTCGCGCAGAAGTCCCTAGTTCACGTGGAGACCGGCGTTAGATGTCTTCGGCGAATCTTCGGGAAAAGCGTCAGGCAGAATTTTTATGGCGCAGGACAGTCAGGAAATGCTCGGACGCGAACAAATTGTTTATATTGATTTGGGCGCGGAACTGGCGACAGCGTTGAGATTCAATAAAAAACGAATTCCGAATTTCAAATTCCGAATTACGAATGTGCTTGTTTCGCATTCGTACATTCGTTTTTTTACTGTAATTTGTTTTTGGTCTTCGCTGATTTTTATGCCTGCGTATTGGCTTCCGGCTTTATTTTAGTCGTTTCCTGAGCCGCAAATAGCGCGTCTTTCAGTGATTTGCTCTTTTTGTTTTCCACGAGAAAATGTTTGAAATAGTCATACATTGACCAGCAAGCCGCGACGACCGAAACCCACAGCGCACCGCGTCCGACCAGATAACTGAACACGCGCCAATCGTCGGTTGTCAAAGCTAAACTAAACAAATGTGAGAAAGCGGTTTGAACTTCCGCAACCGCCCAAAAGCGAAACGTTGGCAATTCCCAGCCGAAATTCGATACGGGCGGATTACCGGTTGCGCCCGCGATGAGCAGCGCGACGACCGCCGTGCATTGCGCCCACATTTTTATTTTGCCGACGGTTTGCGCCTGAATGACAATTCCTTCGGCGGCGGCAACCGAGCGCAAGCCCGTAACGATGAATTCTCTGCCTAAAATAATAACGACCGTCCACGCGGGCGCGAGGTGTTTTTCGACCAAAACAATCAAAGCGGCGGAAACGAGCAGCTTATCGGCAATCGGGTCGAGCAGTTTGCCGAAATTGGAAACTTGGTTGCGTCGGCGCGCGATGTGACCGTCGAGAATGTCTGTGAAAGACGCGCCGAGAAATATAGCGATAGCGAGCGCGTAACTACTGATGCCGAACCACTGTTCTGCAATTGGGGTCAGAAGCACGACCACGAGAAGCGGGACGATAATAATTCTTGCAAGAGTTAGATAATTCGGAAGATTCATTACTGTTTTTGAAACAAAATTGCTCCTGCATCAAGTGTAGGTTTCGTGAACAAATACTGTCAAGAAATCAAATAAAGTATCGTAACACAAAGTTAAATGAAAATTTTCCCAAAAAATCTTGACATCGAAAAAAGAAGGAGTAAAAAACTATTGGCATTCTCTAATCTTATTAGCATTCTCCAATCCTATTTGCATTCTGTTAATAAGAGTTATTGAACTCTGAAGCCGGATTAAAAACATGAATCTCTCACTTTCTCAAATAGGAGGCTCATTACGTTTTTTCGTCAGTAAGTATTTCCGCAGCTTCCGCGCAACAAACAATTTTTGTGCCGTGTTAGAGAGAGTTTCCGGGATTAAAATTTTTCGCCGCAATAAATAAGTCCTGTCGTCATCCGTTAAATGACGACAGGACTTTTCATTTTCACCGCCTTAACCGTGTTACGGGCAAAACGATGTGTCCTGATAGACAAACACATCATAACGCAGACCGGTTTAAGGCTCAACCGAAACGGAGGACAAATGTTTATGCGCGGAATTTTTTAAGTGAGATTTCTGCCTGTCATAAAAATTTGTTCTCGAACCTTAAATTAAGGAGAAAAGCACACAAGGCTTTACGAGTGTGCAGTTTGGTGAATCAACTGATATACCTACACCTGCTGATTATGATGGTGATGGCAAAGCGGACATTTCGGTTTTCCGTCCGTCGAACGGTTACTGGTATCGGACCAATAGTTCAAATAACGAATTTGTAGCTATTCAGTTCGGACAGAGTGGAGATATTCCTATTCCATCGTTTAATGTTGTTCAATAATTAACTTTGAATTTCTACTTGAATCCGAGCTTCACCTCGGATTCAAGTAGAAATTCTTAATCGGAAATTACTTCTTTATAATCACTTGGAAACATTGAGACAACATCTAAGGCTGCCGATACCTTGAAATTTATTTGTAGGCTCAAAAGGTTAAGTTATTAGTTACGAAGGCAAAAACGGATCGCCTGGCGCCGACATTGCTGTCTGGCGACCGTCAAACGGCTTCTGGTATTGGATTACGAGCAGCGACAAAGCATTTCATTCGTTTCAATTCGGATTATCCGACGATAAACCGACACCGGCGGATTACGACGGAGATGGCAAAACGGACGTTGCGGTGTTCCGTCCTTCGACGAGCGTTTGGTATCTGCAGCGTTCACGTGACGGCTTTCGAGCCGAGCAGTTCGGTTTGAGCAGCGATACTCCGATACCGAATGTTTTTGTTCGTTATTAATAATCTCAATTCGTCACGGTGTTAAACTTGCCGTCGAAATTACAAAAGCGATTGTCTCAAGTTAGGTGATTAACTATACGCCGACCAAGCCGATTACCGAATCGCCGAAAGGCGCGGAAAGTAAGAGTCGGTTCGTATCTGAACGGAGTTCACATCTTCGCGCGGCGAAAAATTATACTAATTCAAGTTTGTTTGTGCGTATTGTCAGAACCGCCTGCGGTAGCGGACGGTTGAAGTTTAGCTTTAGAAGTGTCGGCAATCATTTGAAATACTCATCTTCAACCGTCCGCTACCGCAGGCGGTTCTGACTTGGCAACCCGATTTTACGCACAATTTGATTTGAATCGGTATTATCGTGAATACTGCAACCTATAAATAAAAAAAGGCGAAAAGTCTTTCACGCTTTTCGCCTTTTATTCGATACAATCAAGCGTATATTTTACGGCTGCATAAAGCCGAGATTGTTGGTTGGGAAATTTGCGATGTTTGGAAAAACAATCGGCAAATCGCTATCCGATAAACCATACCAACGCGCCAAAGTTGCCGCAAACTGCTCAACCGAAGTGGTTGGAATCCAGCGTCCGCGTGCGTTTGTGCCGTTGTCGGCATCGTCGGGTCCGTTCATTTGCAAAGTCGGAAACGGCGTTCCGTTGGTAGTGTTCACGCCGTAAAAATTGCCGCCCGAAACCGCGCCGCCGACGACGAACATATGATTTGCCCAGGCGTGGTCTGAACCGACCGTCGCGCCCGAACCTGCCGGATTAAAAGTGCGCGAAAAATCGGACATCGTAAATGTCGTTACGTTATTTGAAACGCCCTGCGCAACCATTTCGTCGTAAAAAGCGCGAATCGCCTGGCTCATTTGCGAAAGTAAATTGCTTTGTCCGGTTAGCTGGCTGTTGTGCGTGTCGAAACTTCCGACTTGGACATAGAAAATTTGCCGGTTGACGCTCAAATCCGCGCGCTTCTTAATTAATCGAGCAACTTGTTTTAATTGATTTCCGATTGATGTGTTGGGAAACGCAATGGTAACTTCCTGGAAAGTAGCTAATGCCTGGTTTGCCTGAATCGCCTGGTCGGTAATATGGCTTGCCGCCGCGATATATTCTGCGCTTAAATCCTGCGCTCGCAATTGATTAAACGCGGAAAGTCTGGCTTGCACCGCGGCTGTCGAAGCACCTCCGCTAGTAAGCACCGGACTTAGGACGCTGCTCAGAGACGTTCCGGCGTTGGCAATTGCAAGCGGCAGAGTGGATTGTCCGGCGGTAAAAAGCTGCGCGCCGCTGATTGATGTAATCATCGGAATTAAACCGCCCGGATTGTCGGCTTGCGTGCGGCGGTCGGAAATTCTTCCGCCCCAGCCGGTAAAAGAATTTTGGTCGGAACGTCCCGATTGATATTGGGAAACCTGGTCTGAATGCGAAAACAGTTGAAACGGTTTGGGAACGGCATTGGTCTGATACTGCGTTCTGGTCGTCGGGCGGACGAGCGTTCCGACATTTGTGGCGATTGCCATTTTACCTTGCGCCCAAAGCTCGTGAATGCCGTTGTTGATTCCGCCTGTTACAGTGCCGAGATTCGGATTCAAACCGTAGCTTAAATTGTTCATACGCGGAACGGCTATCGGTAAAAGAGCGTTTTGCCCGATTGCCAAACCCGACGCGCTCCGCGCGTTTGAATATGCCGAATAATTGCTCAAACTCGCGTCGCCGTGATTTGGAATAATCGTGTTGTTACCGTCGTTTCCGCCCTGCATAAAAATACAGACCAAAGCGCGGTAATCGCCCGGCACGCTCGGCGTATAGCTGTCATCAACGGTCTGCGCCAAAACGCTCATCATACCGAAATGCTGAACCTGCGTCGCAATCGCCGCCATACCGAGAGCGCAGCCTGATTTTGTCAAAAATTCACGTCTGTTTTGTTTCATTGTTTTTTACCTCTGCACCTGATATTGCGATGAACTCGCCACTAAATAAACTGCCGTCCGCGCACGGGTCAGCGGGTCTGTACTTGGAACTGCCGAAACCGCCGTCAAAATTATGTTCTTCATTTGCGCCGACATCGTGCCGTGCATCAGCTTCGCGTTTAACGCATCAAGCAGTTGATTGCCGCTTGTGTCCGCCGCCGCGAGTGATTGCATTTCGGTTAAATCAATTGAAGTTCCAAAAGGCGCGAATGAACTTATGCCAACGCGGTTGAAAACAATTGTATTGACAAAATTAGCGCGGGCAATCGCCGTTCCGGTCGTCAAAATACCGAATTCAGGTCCGTTCAGAGCAGTTCCCGGAACGATGTAGTCGGGCGTGTAATAATTAAAAACCGTCGGCGAGTTGAAAGTGTTTTGTCCCATCGGCGCAATTATTTGGTTGACGTAACCGTCGCTTTGCGTCGTGCCGTCAGAGGAACGGACGTTGAATTGGCGAAAAATGTTGGTCGCCAATTGGACAGGCTCGCGCAGCTTGCCGTATTTCGGGTCGGTTTTGACGCTGCCGCGTGCTTCGGGGTCGAGCAGAATCGCTCTCACGACAGCCTTTAAGTCGCCGCGCACGTTTGAACCGTTGTTGTTAAAAACCGCCGCGACGCGCCCGACATAAGCCGGTGTCGGGTCGCTCGTGACCAGATGCTGAATCAAAATTCGGCTGACAAAAGGCGCGACATTCGGATGATTGAAGATATTGTCCAAAGCCTGCGTCATATCAGTTGCGCCGTTTTGATTTGCCGGAAGATTTTGATTAACGGCGTTCGGATAGGCAAGCAAAGTTTTCGCCGTTAAGTCGTGATTGTTTTGATTAAGGAGCATCGGGTCTTTGTAATTCGGCGCGCCGGGAGTTCTGTTCGGACAAAGCGCGGTGTTTTCGCAAAATGTCCAACCCGTAAAGACTTTTGTAAAATTATTAACCGTATTCTGGTCGTAAGTCGGAATCGGTTTGCCGCTTGCGTCAAGCTGCAAAGTGCCGTCTTGATTGAGCATAAACAATCCGACGGAGAAAAGCTGCAGAATCTCGCGGGCAAAATTTTCATTCGGATTATTTCTCGTGCTGCGAACCATATCCAAATAATTGCCCATTGCCGGATTGAGCGTTATGTCGGTCATCAAATCGCGGTAATTGCCGAAAGTGTGCTGCGATAATTTTTGATGATAAGCAAACATCCAACTCGCCTGCTGCGTGTCAACGCCGGAAACTACCCAAAGTTGGCTGAGCGACCAGGCAACACGGTGTCGAAGCTGCGCGTCGCCGTAAAACGCTTCCTTGTAAAACCAAGTTTGCAGCGGATACATCGAGTAAAAGTCACGAACACAATTTGTTGTAGCTCGACATTCGTCGGTTATGTTTGACGGCATCAAAACAAGATTTGGATAAGGATTGGTCGGATATGGCGCATCAAATTGTGTGTTTAGCCAGCTTCGCAGTCCAAGGCGACGAATTTTTTGGTCTAAGGTAAAGTTCGGACCGAAAGTCGCTTGCTCTAGAAAACGAATGCGGTCGGCGGAATAATAATATCCGACATAAAGAGGACTTGAAGTATTTTCAAATTTGTCGGTTTGGGTTTGCGGCGCTGCGGTTGAAACTGCTCGAACATCGTCTTTGATAATACCGCCGGTTTTTCCGATTCCAAGACGCAAACTGTTGCTCACGAGTCCGCGCCAAGCCAAACTCACTAAAACATCTCCCTTGAATTTTGGTCGCTCCCAAAAACCGAGTTCGTCCTTTAGCTGAACGGTCAGCGCGTAAACGCCTGTTTGTCCCTTCACCGGAGAAATATCTAAAACAGGAAAGCGATATTGTCTGCCTTTTGTATCTTCGACATTAATGCGAAAGGCATTTGCGCCTTCATCCGGCATCAAATCCAGATTGGTTACAAAAAGCAAAATTTTTGAATTCGCGGAAAATGCTCCGCTTTTTGTTTTCGATAAATTTGTCCGTCCGAAAGCGTCGGGCGAGACGGCAAGTGCGCGTGTCGAACCCGTTTCACTCAGCAAAACCGGAATCGGCGAATCAGGATTTGGGTCGTCATCTTGCGCGAAAGCCGAAAACATCAACAGAAAAGTTGCCAAAACTGCCGCGGGAATCTGCTGCCAAGAGCGCGATTTTCTGCTTCTCATATACTTTTCTCCTAAGAATCCTTTGTTAAAATCTGGTGTTTTTATTCTTGAAAGCAAAACCGGCGACAGGTAGGAAAAAGTCGTTAATCATTGTTTTGCACAATCATTTATAAAAGATTTTTCTTATAAAAACAAGCTGTTTTGAATGTTTTCAAAATCCTGAACGAAAAATAAAAACAGTTTCTAATTTTATTTAGATGAAGCGCGGCGGCATTTAGCCGAAGAAATGAGAAAATAATTTATGTCGAAAATAATTTTCCTTGATACGCCTGCAAATTTCAGCTTTAAACATACAATTAACAGTCACGGTTGGTGCGAGCTTTCGCCGTTTGCATTGAATAAAGAAAAATGGCGTTTGAACTATGTTTTCACTGACGAAAAATCAAAAAATCCGGTTTCGGCAAAAATCGAAGAAACAGAAGGAAAGTTAAAAATCGAAATTGCCGGCGAGAAGATTAACAAAAAATTTGAAGAGAAAATTCTGCGCGACGCGCGTCACATCTTGCGGCTCGACGACAATTTGAGCGAGTTTTATAAACTTATAAAATCTGAAAATCGCCTTGCCTGGATTTCCAAACAAAACGCGGGCAGACTTCTGCGCTCGCCGACGGTTTTTGAAGATTTGGTGAAAACCATCTGCACGACGAATTGTTCGTGGGCTTTGACGAAAAAAATGGCAGCGAATTTAACGGAAAAACTCGGTCAGAAAACCGAAGACGGAAAATTTGCCTTTCCAACCGCAGAAGTGATGGCAAGTGTTTCAGCCGAATTTTATGAAAACGAAATCCGTGCCGGTTATCGCTCCGCGTATTTTGCGGAATTAGCGGAAAAAGTCGCGAGCGGCGAAATAAATCCAGAAAACTGGCTTGAGACGAATTTGCCGACCGAAGAATTGAAAAAGGAAATGAAGCAGATAAAAGGTGTCGGCGATTACGCGGCGGAAAATCTCCTAAAACTCGTCGGGCATTACGACGGACTCGCGCTCGATTCGTGGCTGCGGGCGCAGTTTTATAAAAAACATAACAACGAAACAATTTGCGCGGACAAGGAAATCGAAAATTTTTACGAACGATTCGGCTCCTGGCGCGGGCTTGCCATCTGGTGCGATATGACAGAAAGATAGTTTGTCTAAGACAAAGTTTTTGACCGCGCAAATTGCTTTAAGTTTCTTCGGTATAAATTTTTTCAACCTTTTGCAAATCTTCCGCATCAGAAAATAGGCGCGGTTTGCGTCGAAAAACTTGATATACCTAATTTTTGATGAGGAGAATAAAGTGAAAATGAGAAATAATTTATCGAAGATATTTGCCGCTTTTATGGCAATGTTTGTTATTATGTTGGTTGCTGATACAGCCAATGCGCAAGCTCGCCGCTATCGTGTGCGGGCGATTTCCCAACAGCAAGTGGAGCAGCTGCTCGAAAGAATCGAGGAAAGAACCGACGCTTTTTCCAATCAATTAAACAAATCGCTTGACAGAAGCAGATTGGACGGCAGCAGAACCGAAGACAATATCACCGCCCGCGCCAGAGATTTGGAAAATGCGACCGATGAGTTGCGGCGTGAATTCGACCATAACGACAGTCGCGGGAAAACCAGACCGGAAGCCAGAAAAATCTTAAATTCGGCAACAGTTATAAATCGTATAATGATTAGACGAAACTTTAGCCGACAAGCTGAAACTACTTGGGTTAGACTTCGCGCCGAGTTAAATACTCTGGCAAGAATCTACGGATTACCGGCGGTCGGCGCAAGAACGTATAGATAAATTTCGAATGGTTTTTTCTGTAAAAGTGAGGCAGACCATATTGGTTTGCCTCACTTTTTTGGGTTGCGAAAACAATAACTCAATAAAAATTCCCTTATCTTTCTTCTTTGCCCTTTTGCCCAATTTTTCCTAACATAACTTATATGGACGAAATTGAAGATTTCTCTGAAAAAATCGGTGAAGCCGAACTCGGCGACACTCAAATGCAGATTCCTTCCGATTTGCCGATTTTACCTTTGCGCGACATCGTAATTTACCCGTTTATGATTGTTCCGTTGTTTGTTTCGCGCGATAAATCCATTCGCGCTGTTGACGAAGCGTTGAGCCAAAATCGAATGATTATGCTTGTTTCGCAAAAGGACGTGGACCGAGAAGAGCCGGCGCAGGAAGACCTCTATAAAGTCGGCACGGTTGCCGTTATTATGCGAATGCTGAAGATGCCGGACGGGCGAATTCGTATCCTTATTCAAGGACTTTCACGCGCCCGCATCAATTCGATTGGCGCAGGTAAAGATTATGTCAAAGCGAACATAACGCCGATTCCAGAACCAATCGCGCCAAGTAATTCTTTGGAAGTCGAAGCATTGCTGCGTAATGTCCGCTCTTCGATGGAACGCGCCGCCAATTTGGGCAAAAATATCTCGCCCGAAGTAATGGCGATTATTTCCAATCTGGAAGACGCGGGCAGATTAGCCGACCTTTCAGCTTCAAATTTGGAATTAAAAGTCGAAGACGCGCAGAGCGTTTTGGATATGTTTGACCCGGTGATGCGTCTGCGGCGCGTCAACGAACTGCTTAGTAAAGAAATTGACGTGCTGACCGTTCAGCAGGAAATCAACACGCAAGCCCGCGCCGATATTGACCGCTCGCAACGCGAATACTTTTTGCGGCAGCAGTTAAAAGCGATTCAATCGGAACTCGGCGAAGGCAATGAGCTTTTTGAGGAAATCGAACAATACCGCGACAAAATCTTAAAAGTAAAAATGCCGCCGACTGCGGAAGAAGAAGCACTCCGGCAATTGAAAAAGCTCGAAAGAATGCACCCGGACACCGCCGAAACAGCGACTTTGCGGAATTGGCTGGATATTATGACCGAGCTTCCTTGGGCGAAAACTTCCAGAGATAATCTCAATCTGAAAAAAGCGGAAAAGATTCTGGACGAAGATCATTACGGACTTGAGCGCGTTAAGGAACGAATCGTCGAAGCACTGGCGATTCGTAAATTAAAGCACAAACCGAAAGGCTCGATTTTGTGTCTGGTCGGACCGCCGGGAGTTGGTAAAACCAGCCTGGGACGCTCGATTGCCCGCGCTTTAAATCGCAAATTTGTGCGCCTTTCTTTGGGCGGACTTCACGACGAAGCGGAAATTCGCGGTCATCGCCGGACTTATGTCGGCGCGATGCCGGGCAGAATTATTCAGGCGATTCAGCAAGCGGAAACAAACAATCCACTGATTATGCTCGACGAAATTGATAAAGTCGGCGCGGATTTTCGCGGCGACCCAAGCTCCGCGCTTCTCGAAGTCCTCGACCCTGAACAAAATTCGACGTTTCGAGATAATTACTTGGGCGTGGTTTTCGATTTGTCGAACGTGATGTTTATGACGACGGCGAATGTTCTGGACACGATTCAGCCGCCTCTGCGCGACCGAATGGAGATAATTTTTCTTTCGGGTTATACGGAAGAAGAAAAGCTCGAAATCGCCAAACGCCACCTTTTACCAAAGCAAATTGACGAAAATGGATTAGAAAAAAACGATATAAAATTCGAGCGCGGTGCGCTGGCAAAAATTATCGGCGAATACACGCAGGAAGCCGGACTACGCCAACTTGAAAGGGAAATCGGAAAAGTTTGCCGCAAAGTCGCCAGAAAAAAAGCCGAACTCGAAGACAAATTCGGAGCGGCAAAAATAACCGCGCAAAACGTCAAAGATTATTTGCGTTCGCCGAAGATTTTTCCCGAAGAAGCCTTGAAAAAAGACGAAATTGGCATTGTTACCGGACTTGCTTGGACAGCCGTCGGCGGCGATATTTTATTTATTGAAGCTCTCAAAACCAAAGGCAAAGGCAAATTAACTTTGACCGGACAACTCGGTGAAGTGATGCAGGAATCAGCGCAAGCCGCGTTTTCATTTGCAAAGGCGCGAGCAAGCGAACTCGGCATTGACGAAGACGCTTTTGAAAAATACGATATTCACGTTCACTTGCCCGAAGGCGCGATTCCGAAAGACGGTCCGAGCGCGGGAATTACGATGGCGACGGCGATTGTTTCAGTTTTGTCGCAGCGTGCCGTGCGAAAAGACTTTGCAATGACCGGCGAAATCACCTTAAGAGGCAACGTCCTGCCCGTCGGCGGAGTCAAAGAAAAACTGCTTGCGGCGCGGCGTGCAAAAATAAAGACAGTAATTTTACCCGCGCCGAACGAACGTGACTTGGAAGATTTGCCTCAGGAAGTTCGGGATGATTTGACGTTTATATTCGTGGAAAATGTCCGCGAGGTTTTTCGTCTGGCTTTGCGGGACAAAAAAACGCCGCTTGAAAAGCCAAAAACTCGCGCGGTGAAGCGAACATCATAAACAAAATTGATGGAAATCATAAGTTTTATTGTAAATAAACATCAAAGCTAGGTTTTATCGGCTTCCTATTTGTTGACATCACACTTTTCGTATGTTAATTTTAAGTGGTTTTTCATTCTAAAAACTCAAAACAAGTGGCAATAAGAGCAACTTTTTCGATAGCTTCGGCGTTTAATAATAAATGCCAGCGAATTTTAGGTCGTTTTACTGATTCGCCCTAACCCCGAAAAGATTTTTAATTTTTCAATAAGGAGTATGACGAACTTGATTAAATCACGCCTTTTTAAGGTTTTTAATATAATCGCAATTTTATTTTTCATATCCAATTCTTTTATTTTTGGACAAGTTACCAGTTCAAGCGCGAGCGGAAGAAACGCCGGCAAGACGCAGGAAGTCGCGCAAAGCGAAGCTCGTTTCAATCAATTAACGGCTGAGGTCGGCGACCATTTCAAGAAAGGCTTGTCTCATTTGGAGAGTAACCGCCGTTCAAACGCCCACGAGGAGTTTGATAAAACGATTGAAGTTTTTCTGCTGTCGAACGTCAATGTTCAGAGCAATCAAAAATTGCGCGAATGTTACAGCCAACTGACCGAAACAATTTACCGGATGGAATTTCCGACCGGTAATCAACCGGCAAATATCCGAAGTCTTTCGGCAACGTGCGGTTGGGATATTGACAACGATTTAGCGGATAAAATTGCTAAAATTGTTCAAACCGCTCCCAGCGTTCCGACGGATAACACTGCTTTGGTTGCTTCTGCTAACAATGGCAATCAAGCGAATACAATTCAAGGATTTACCGAGCAAAAATTTGAAGCGTCGCCTCTGGATGAATTGGCGAAGCTCGAATTGACACCGGAAGAAAAGCAAGTTGAAAATAATCCGGTTGCCGAGCAGCAGTATCAATATATTCAAGTCGCCGTTGCCAACAAATCACTCGGATTCAGCTTCCAGGTCCATCCGATGATTCAACAGTTCGTCAATTATCATCAAGGTCGTGCGCGCAAGACAATGGAAACCGGACTTTACCGTTCGGGAATGTTTATGCGGATGGCTCGCCGCATTTTCCGTGAAGAAGGCGTTCCCGAAAACGTCGCGTGGCTCGGACAAGTCGAAAGTGCCTGGAAACCGGCGGCTCTTTCGTGGGCATCGGCTTCGGGACTCTGGCAGTTTATTCCGGGAACGGGCGCGCGTTACGGACTTCGCCGCACGGCGCACATTGACGAAAGAAACAGTTTTGAACAAGCTACGCGAGCTTCCGCTAAATACCTGAAATTTCTTGCTAATCGTTACGGCGGAAACTGGGAATTGGCAATGGCGGGCTACAATTCGGGTGAAGGCAATGTTGACCGCGCGATTCGCCGCGCAGGTGTGGCAAATTTCTGGGTCGCTTATCCATATTTGCCGAAGGAAACCCGCGATTATGTGCCGAATATTTTGGCGACGATTTTGATTGCCAATAATCCGAATCAATACGGTTTTGGTCACGTTCGTCCCGCAGCGCCGTTGATGTATGACCAGATTCGTGTGCCGCCTTCGACCAATTTGAGCTTACTGGCGCAGGCTTCCGATACGAGCGTCGAGTATTTGCGTTATCTTAACCCGCAACTTCGCTCGAATGTATCGCCGCCTGAACCTTATATCGTTAATATTCCCCCTGGAAAGGCAAATGAAGTCGTCGCCGTGTTCAGAAAACTTCCAGCTGCCAGCCGCAATATGGCAAGCGTGACGAAAACGGCGGCGGGCGAAACTTGGCAGAACATTGCTAACCGCACGGGCGTAAGCATCGAACAACTGCAAGCGGCAAATGCCGGAGCGGTTGCTCCGAGAGGAAAAGTCGTTATCCCGAATGGTAACCGCGTAAAACAAACGAGTTACACGCGCCCGACGACGCAAACCGTTCTGCCGCAAGTCGGCAGAGTGCGAACCGTCAAGGCTCAAAACGGCGATACGGTGGCGAAGGTCGCTCAAAGATACGGTGCTTCGCCAGTCGAAGTTGCAAAATTTAACGGCTTGCTTATTACTTCGTCTTTACCCGCCGGACGCGAAATCAAACTTCCGTAACGATAGCGGACTTGGGATTTTAGCTTTAACGTAACAAAAACAGCTTAGATATTTTGTATATCTAAGCTGTTTTTGTTTTTGGGTTAATAAAAAATAAAATTTTTCTAATTTAACGTCAGTTCGAGATAAGGATTAGGTTAAAACCAAGTCCTTTCTCAACTGTAAATTCGGTTTCCTTTCTTGATATGTATAAGCAATTAAACCGGCTACAACATTCGTATAAAAGTTCCAG
>JAABUN010006340.1_pt1 | contig 13695 bp, 13 predicted proteins | sample 5559311 | NCBI WGS metagenome assembly JAABUN01 (sample SAMN10711877, study PRJNA513370) | rock metagenome | isolation source: Antarctica rocks | place: Antarctica: Victoria Land, Siegfried Peak sud | reverse complement strand
GTTGGCAGTCCCTCGCCGAGCCGATCGCTGCCGCAGTTCCCATTGACCGCGCTGCCTGAGCCGGTAGCCTCACCACGCCGGAGACGAGCCCCCAGGCAATTTCCACACAATACGCGACGGCACCCTCAACGCCGCGCTCTCCCGGCGGTCCAACACACTCCGGAACCTCAGCATCCGTAAGCCCTCGAGAACCTCCACCCGACGCATCAGGGACTCCTTCACAGAAGCCCATCCTCACCGGACAGATCGAGTGCTACCTAAACCGGACAACCAGAGTGCTACCCACACACCCGCGGGCGGCGCCTTGCCGCTGCCGGGGCGATGCGGTCTAATGCCGGCTGGCCGGCAAGGCCGGAGGAAGCGGAGATGCCGACGCGCCGCCGGCTGCTGGAATCCCTGGGCGGCGCTGCCCTTCCCATCCTGACTCTTCCCATCCTGGCCCAGCCCGCCCCGGCAGCCTGCTCCGAAGGTGCGCAGCCGGCATGGCCGCGGCTCGCCATGACCGAGGGGAAAGCCCTTCCAGCCAGCAACGTAACCCAACGAATGTCCCCAGAAATCCTTGCCGAACTCGCTCCGACCGGGGTCCTGCGCGCCGGCATCAACCTCGGCAACTTCCTGCTCGTGACCGGCCGCAGTTCCTCCGGCGACCCCGAGGGAGTGTCGCCCGGCATGGCGCGGGCGATCGCCGACCGGCTCGGCGTGCCGGTCCGCTATGTCCCCTACGCGCGGCCGGGCGAACTCGCGGACGCCGTGGGGGCCAATGCCTGGGACATCGGACTGATCGGCGCGGAGCCGCAGCGCGCCGAGAAGATCGCCTTCACCGCCGCCTATGCGGAAATCGAGGCGACCTACCTGGTGCCCGCCGGGTCGCCCATCGCCACGCTCGCCGAGGTCGACCGCGCCGGGGTGCGGATCGCGGTTACCGCCAGGTCGGCCTACGACCTCTGGCTGGAGCGCAACATCGGCCACGCTTCCCTGGTCCGCTCGGACAGCCTCGATGGCGCCTTCCAGCGGTTCGTGGACGAAGGAATGGAGGCTCTGGCCGGCCTGCGCCCGCGCCTGCTGACCGAAGCGGCGGCCCTGCCCGGCTCGCGCATCCTGGACGGGCGGTTTACCGCGGTGCAGCAGGCGATCGGCACGGCGCGCGGCAACACGGCCGGCGCGGCGTTCCTGCGCGGCTTCGTCGAGGAGGCGAAGGCGTCGGGCCTTGTCGCCCGCCTGATCGAGCGCCACCAGGTGCGTGGTCTCACGGTGGCGCCGGCGGCTGATACTACCATGTCATGAAATAGCGGCGCTGAATGCGCCGCTGGCAGCATGACACAGTAGTACTAGGGCAGCACCTTGCCGGGGTTGAGCAGCCCGGCCGGGTCGACCGCCGCCTTGATGCGGCGCATCAGGTCGAGTTCGGCGCCACCGCGCCATTCCGCCATCATGCCGGTCTTCAGGCGGCCGATGCCGTGCTCGGCCGAGAAGCTGCCGCCGAGGTCGCGAACCACGGCATTCACGGCCGCCATGATGTCGTGACTGCGGGCCAGGAAGGCGGCGGGGTCCATGCCCTCGGGCTGCGCCAGGTTCATGTGGATGTTGCCGTCGCCAAGGTGGCCGAACGGCACCGGGCGGCTCCCAGGGATCAGCGCGCGGAATGCCTCGGAGGCCCGGCGGATCAGCTCCGGCACCCGGCTGACCGGAACGGAAACGTCGTTCTTGACCGAGGCGCCGGCGCGCTTCTGCGCCTCCGGGTGCTCCTCGCGGATGCGCCATAGGCCGGCGCGCTGCGCCTCGCTCTCGGCAACGGCGGCGTCGAGCACCACGCCCTCCTCCAGGGCGCCTTCCAGCACCGCCTCCAGCAGGGCGCGCAGGCCGGCATCCGGGCGGGAGGAGGCCAGGTCGACCAGCACGTAGTGGTCCGCCGGGGGCAGCGGCACGGCGGCGCCCTCGATCTGCGTGCGGAAGAACTCGACGCCCTGGCCGGACATGTATTCGAAGGCCCGCACCGCGGTTTCGTCGCGGTCGCGGAAGCGGCGGAACAGCACCAGCGCCGCGGCCTCGTCGGGCACCGCGCACAGCGCGACCTCGGTGGCACGGGCGCGCGGGAACAGCCGCAGCACGGCCGCCGTGATGAAGCCCAGCGTGCCCTCGGCGCCGACGAACAAATGCCGCAGCGCGTAACCGGTGTTGTCCTTCCGCAGCCGCCGCAGGCCGTGCCACACTTGGCCGTCCGGCAGCACGACCTCGAGGCCCAGCATCAGGTCGCGGGCGTTGCCGTAGCGCACCGTGGTGTTGCCGCCGGCGTTGGTGGACAGCACGCCGCCGATGGTGGCCGAACCCTCGCCGCCGAGCGATAGCGGGAACAGGCAGTCGGCCGCGGCGGCGGCATCCTGCGCAGCCTTCAGGATGACGCCGGCCTCGGCGGTCATGGTCAGGTCCACCGGGTCGAGGTCGCGGATGCGGTTGAGCCGGGCCAGCGAGACCACCACCTGCCGGCCGCCCTCGTCGGGTGTCGCGCCGCCGACCATCGAGGTGTTGCCGCCCTGCGGCACCATGGCGACGCCGGCCGCGGCGCACAGCCGCACCGCCTCGGCCAGTTCGGCGGTGTCGGCGGGGCGCAGCACGCAGGGGGTGCGGCCGTGGTACAGGTCGCGCCAGTCGGCGAGGTGCGGCGCCAGGTCGGCGGGGTCGGTCAGCAGGCCGCGTGGGCCGAGCAGGCTGCCAAGGCGATCCAGCAGGGGGGCGAGGTCGGACATGGCGGGACGATCCCGTGCCGGCTGGCGCTGGTCAATTGGGCCGGCGGCCCGTGACGGGATCGATCCGGTGCGCCATAAGCGCGAGGTGGCCCGCCCTACGTCCTGCCTGACCCATCTCCTGGTCCTGCTGCTGTGCGCGCAGTGGGGGAAGGGCTTCGCGCATTGCTTGGCGGCGCTGCAAGGCACCGGCCACGACGTGACGATCTGCACCGCCGACGGCCTCCGCACCCTGACGCTGGATGCCGACGGCCAGCCGGCGAGGCCAGCGACCACTCACGAGGACTGCCCGGTCTGTCCGGCCGGCGCGGCGCTACAGCCCGCAGTGCCTTCCCCACCCGCCGCGCCCATCGCCTACGCGGCGTTCCTGCCGCGTTCGCCCGCCGGCCTGCCGATCGCGCCCGCCCGCGCGCCGCCGCAACAGCCGCGCGCCCCACCCGCCTGACGACTCGCCGTTGCGCGCCCGTAAACGGTTCCCCGTGTCGTTCAGGAGAATTTCATGCCCTACCTCACCCGTGCCCTGCTGGGCACGCTGCTGGCCGTGCCGATAGCGGCGCTGGCCCAGCCCACCACCTCCCTGCCACCCATCGAGGTCACCGGGCAGCGCCCCAGCAGCCTCACCGCACCAAGCCTTGAGGCGCAGCGCCGCACGCTGGAGGAAACCCCGGCGGCGGTCCGCTTCATCGACGGCGAAAGCTTCGCAAAGCGCTACGCCTTCACGCTGCGCGACATGCTGGCGGACACGCCGGGCGTCTACACCCAGACCCGCTACGGGCAGGAGTTGCGGGTTTCGGTGCGTGGTTCCGACATCGCCCGCGGCTTCCACCTGCGCGGCGTCGAGGTGCTGCAGGACGGCATCCCGGTGAACCTCGCCGACGGCAGCGGCGACTTCTGCCAGATCGACCCGCTGGCGGTCCGCAGCGCCGCCGTCTATCCGGGCGGCAACGGCCTGGGCTTCGGCAGTTCAACTCTGGGCGGCGCGATCAACTTCATCACGCCGACCGCGCGGACCGCGATCGCGCCGAACAGCCTGCGGACGGATGCCGGTTCCCACGGCACCTGGCGGCTGTCCGGCCAAGTGTAGAGGGCGGTCCAATTTCAGGCCACCTCCACGCCATACGCCGCAGGCTCCAACCACCTACCATCCAAAGGCGAACTTGGTTGTAAGGGTTTGGGTGGCTTAGTTTTTCGTGAAGCTATGGCATCTGCCAAGGGTTGCCTAAGTGGCCTGGTTTTACTCCGCCCGGTGGCCTGAAATTGGACCGCCCTATCCAACCAGGTGTGGACCTTCAACGATTTCCGCTTCCGACACGATCGGCAATACGCCGACAACCGCATCGCCGGGCTGCCGCCGCACGTGCTGCGCACCACGCTGGCCTATGCGCGGCCCGAGGGGCACTTCGTGAAGCCCGTGCTGGACTGGGTGCCGCAGGGCGCCTCAGCGGATTACGCCAACACGCTGCGCGCCAACGCATACTTCACCTTGGGGCTGGAGGCGGGGATGACGGTGGCGCCAGGCGTTGCGGTGTTCCTGGATGCGCGAAACCTGACGGACAAGCGCTACGTCAGCGACCTCGGCACCATCACCGACGCGCGGCGGACCGGCAGCGCGGTGTTCTATCCGGGCGAGGGACGGAGCGTGTATGTGGGCACGCGGGTGACGTTCTGAGGGAGGTGCTGCGGATGGCGTTCGTGGCGGCGGTGAGCAGCGATGCGGCCCATGCGTTCAGCAAGCCGCGACGCGACGCCATCCGGCTGGTCGAGGGGCTGGGCGTGGCGGGCGACGCGCATCTCGGGCGCACCGTGCAGCACCGCTCGCGGGTGGCGCGGGACCCGAGCCAGCCGAACCTGCGGCAGGTCCACCTGCTGCACGCCGAACTGCACGAGGCGCTGCGCGCCACGGGCTTCGACGTGGCCGCCGGCGACCTGGGCGAGAACGTCACCACCACCGGCCTCGATCTGCTGGCGCTACCGACGGGAACGCTGCTGCTCCTCGGCGGGGCCGCCGTGGTCGAGGTGACGGGGCTGCGCAACCCATGCCGCCAGCTCGACCGCTTCCGGCCGGGGCTGATGGCGGCCACGTTGGACCGCGACTCCGCCAGGCGCCTGATCCGCAAGGCTGGGATCATGGCGGTCGTGCTGGCCGGTGGCATGGTGCGGCCTGGCGACCCAATCCGCCTGGTGCTGCCCGCCGCACCGCACCGGCCGTTGCAGCCGGTGTGACGCCGCCTCACACCGAGAAGTACTTTGCCCGCGGGTGGTGCAGCACGATGGCGCTGGTCGATTGTTCCGGGTGCAACTGCCATTCGTCCGACAGGCTCACCCCGATCCGCCCGGCGTCGAGCAACTGCATGAGCGGCGCCTGGTCCTCCAGCCGCGGGCAGGCCGGATAGCCGAAGGAATAGCGGCCGCCGCGGTAGCCCTGACTCAGCATCCGGTCCATGTCGCGGTCGTCCTCGCCGGCGAAGCCCCACTCGGCGCGGATGCGCTTGTGGCAGTATTCCGCCATCGCCTCCGCCATCTCCACCGACAGGCCGTGCAGATACAGGTAGTCCTGGTAGCGGTTGTCCTCGAACCATTCACGGGCAACGTCGCTGGCCTGCTGCCCGACGGTCACCACCTGCAACCCGATCACGTCGCGCGATTGCGGCCCATCTTCCACGTCGCGCACCAGGTCGGCGATGCACTCGCCATCCTGCCTCGGCTGCCGCGGCAGGGTGAAGCGGCAGGCTTCGGTGCTGCCGTCCGGCTCGAACAGGATCAGGTCGTTGCCCTGACCCGCGCATTTCCAGTAGCCGTAGACCGCCTGCGGCCTGAGGATCTTCTGCGCCTCGGTGATCGCCAACATGCGCTTCAGCACGGGGCGCAATTCCTGCTTCGCCCAGCCCAGGAATTCCTCCAGGCTGCGGCCCTGTTTTCGGAAGCCCCACTGGAATTGATACAGGCTGCGCTCGTTGAGGAACGGGATCACCGCCTTCGGCGCCGCCTCCAGCACGCGCGGCCCCCAGAACGGCGGGTCCGGCACCGGCTCCCCGGCGGTCAGGCGGTGGCGACGGTCCTGCGCGTATTGCACGTCGACCGGCGCGAAGCCCCGCGGGTCGGCGGTGCCGAGCGTCCGGCTTTCGTTCCGCGCCTTGCCCTTGCGCTTCGACTGCACCGCGGCGAGGTAATCATCGAAGCCGTTGCCGGTCACCTTATCCATCAGGTGCAGCCCGTCGAAGGCATCGCGCGCGTAGGCGACGCGGCCGGTGACCTCCCCGTTGGCGTAGGCGCGGACGCAGTCGTCCTCGACGTAGTTGCGGGTCAGCGCGGCGCCGCCCAGCAGCACCGGCACCTCGATGCCCTGGCGGCTCATCTCCGCCAGGTTCTCGCGCATCACCACGGTGGATTTCACCAGCAGGCCGCTCATGCCGATGGCGTGCGCCCGGTGTTCCTTCACGGCCGCGATCATGTCGGCCAGCGGCACCTTGATGCCGAGGTTGAACACCCGGTAGCCGTTGTTGGTCAGGATGATGTCGACCAGGTTCTTGCCGATGTCGTGCACATCGCCCTTGACCGTGGCGAGCACGATGGTGCCCTTCTCCTGCCCCTCGATCTTCTCCATGTGCGGCTCGAGGTAGGCGACCGCCGCCTTCATCGTCTCCGCGCTTTGCAGCACAAAAGGCAACTGCATCTTGCCGGCGCCGAACAACTCGCCCACCACCTTCATGCCGTCCAGCAGGATGGTGTTGATGATGTCGAGCGGCGCCAATCCCTTGGCCATCGCGTCGGCCAGTTCGTCGTCCAGCCCCTTGCGGTCGCCGTCGATGATGCGGTCCTTGAGGCGGCCCTCCACCGTCTCGGCCTTCTTCCGCGCCACGCTGTCGGCCGCCTTCCGGCCGGAGAAGATTTCCAGCACCTTGTGCAGCGGATCGTAGCCCTCGCGCCGGCGGTCCCAGATCAAATCCTCGACCACCGCCACTTCCTCGGACGGGATCAGGTGCAGCGGCTTGATCTTCGAGACGTGCACGATGGCGCCGGTCATGCCGGCCCGCACCGCGTGATCGAGGAACACGCTGTTCAGCACGTGCCGCGCCGCCGGGTTCAGCCCGAAGCTGATGTTGGACAACCCCAGGATGATCTGGATGTCGGGGAATTCCTCGCGGATCATCCGGATGCCGTCGAGCGTCCATTGCCCCAGCTTGCGATCGTCCTCGTTGCCGGTGGCGATGGTGAAGGTCAGCGGATCGATCAGCAGGTCGGATTGCGGCAGGCCGTGCTTGACGCAGGCGAACTCCACCAGTCGGCGGGCGATCCGCAGCTTGTCCTCGGCGGTCTTCGCCATGCCCACCTCGTCGATGGTCAGAGCGATGACGGCGGCGCCGAATTTCTTCGCCAGCTTCAGCCGGTCCTCCGCCGCCTGCTCGCCATCCTCGAAATTGATGCTATTGATGATCGGCTTGCCGCCATGCAGCTTCAGCGCCGCCTCGATCACGTTGGTCTCGGTGCTGTCGATCACCAGCGGCGCGTTGACGCTGCTGGTGAAGCGGGTGATCACCTGGTTCATCTCGGCCACCTCGTCGCGGCCGACGAAGGCGGTGCAGATGTCGAGGCTGTTCGATCCCTCGGCCACCTGCTCGCGGCCGATGCTGACGCAGGCGTCCCAGTCGTGCTTCTCCTGCCGCTCGCGCCAGGCCTTGCTGCCATTGGCGTTGCAGCGCTCGCCGATCGAGAAGTAGCTGTTCTCCTGGCGCAGCGCCGTCGTCCCGTACAGGCTGGCGACCGAGGGCACCCAATGGAATTTCCGCGTGGCCGGCGCCGGCCGCCGGCCGCCGACGCGCTTCAGCATCGCGTCCAGCGCGCGGATGTGTTCCACGTCGGTGCCGCAGCAGCCGCCGATCAGGTTCAGCCCGTCCTCGCGGACGAAGCGCTCCATCCAGCCGGCCATGTCGGCGGCGTTGAGCGGGTAGCGGGTGGCGCCGTCCACCAGTTCCGGTAGGCCGGCATTCGGCTGCACGGACAGCAGCCCCGGCCAGTTCTGGCTCAGCCAGCGGACATGCTCGGCCATTTCCTGCGGCCCGGTCGCGCAGTTCAGCCCGATCAGCGGCACGTCCAGCGCATGCACCACGGTCGCCGCCGCCGCGATGTCGGGGCCGACCAGCAGCGTGCCCGTGGTTTCGACCGTCACCTGCACGAAGATCGGCGTGTCGGTGCCGGCCTTCAGCCGCGCCTGCTTGGCGCCGTTGACCGCAGCCTTGATCTGCAACGTGTCCTGGCAGGTCTCGATCAGGATGCAATCCACACCGCCGGCGATCAGCCCGGCGCTCTGCTCGGCCAGCGCCGCCTCCAGCGGGTCGTAGGCGATGTTGCCGAGCGTCGGCAGCTTGGTGCCGGGGCCGATGCTGCCGACCACCCAGCGGTCGCGGCCGTCCGCAAAACCCTCGGCCGCCTCGCGCGCCAGCTCCGCCGCTATCTTGTTGATCTCGAAGGCACGGTCGCCAAGCTCGAACTCGCCGAGCGTGATGGCGCTGCCGCCGAAGCTGTTGGTCTGCACCAGGTCGGCGCCAGCCTCGAAGTAGCCGCGGTGGATGCCGCGCACCAGTTCGGGGCGCGACAGGTTCAACACCTCGGTGCAGTTCTCCTTGTCCCAGTAGTCACGCTCGATGTCGAGCGTCAGCGCCTGGACGCGGCTGCCCATGCCGCCGTCGCACAGCAGCACGCGGTCGCGGAGCACGTCGAGGAGATGCGGGCGGGCCATGCGTGCCATGCTTTCAGCAAAGGATGATCAAAAGGTCAGCGCGGGCTGCGGCCGGGTCGCCATGCCGGGCACCCGGCGGGCCGGCCACAGCCGCACGGCGAGCGGCCCCGGCACCGTCACCGGCACTTCTCCGGCACAGCCGGCCGCGCCGAGCCAGCCGGCCAGCGCCGCATCGTCGAAGCCGGGCCAGCGGTGCGCGTGGCGGTCGAGCAGGTCGGCGCGCTCGTGCGGCACCAAGTCGGCCACCACCAGCAGCCCGTCCGGGCGCAGCACGCGCGCGGCTTCGGCCAGCGCGGCGGCGGGGTCGTCGGCGTAGTGCAGCACCATCTGCAGGGCCACCACGTCGAAGCCGCCATCCGGCAGCGGCAGCCGGTACAGGTCGGCCTGCCGCACCGTGCAGCGGCCGGCCAGGCCGCGCTCCGCCAGCCGGCCGCGCGCCAGCGCCAGCATGTCGCGGCTGGCGTCGATGCCGAGCGCATGGGCGGTGCGCGGCGCCACCAGTTCCAGCAGGCGGCCGGTGCCGGTGCCGATGTCGAGGAAGGCCGGAACGTGGTCCGGCAGCAGCCCGAGCAGCGCCTGCTCGATCGCTGCGGCCGGCAGCCCGAGCGCCCGCATCTCGTCCCAATCGGCGCCGTCGCGGCGAAAGGCGGCAGAGGCCTCGCGCGCCCGTTCGGCCCCGAGCCGCACCGCCTGGCGCCGGTCGGCGGCCAGTTGCGGGTCGTCCTCGGGCAGCCGGGCCAGGATCAGCCGCGCCAACTCGGTGCCGCGCGGCAGTTGGAAATAGGCGTTGGCACCCTCCGGCACCCGCTCCAGCAAGCCGGCCTCGACCAGCAGCCTCAGGTGGCGCGACAGCCGTGGCTGCGACTGGCCGAGCACCTCGCAAAGGTCGGACACGCAGAAGGCCCCGCGGGCACATAGCGCCAGCAACCGGAGCCGGGTGGGCTCGGCGGCGGCCCGCAATTGGACGAGCAGGCTTTCCATGATGGTTTTAGTGACATAAAGATATCCTTATGTCTAGTCTGTCGCGTGACAGTCTTCACCTCGACTGCCTTCCCGGAGGACCGTCCTTGGCCTGGAGCATCGACAGCCGGATACCGGTCACGTTCATGCCCGACATGGCAGCCTTGGACGCTGCCCTGGCCGCCGGTCCGGCCACCGCCATCCTGGTGGAAGCCCCCGCCCCGCCAGGCCCCACGACCGCGACGGCCATTGCGGAATTCGTGCCGGTCGCCCCGCATGTCGCCGGATGCGCCTGCTGCGGCGGCCGGAGTCCGGCGGCGGTCGCGCTGGACCGGCTGTTCCAGGCGCGGATGCGCGGGAAATGCGGCTGGTTCGAGCGCGTCGTGGTCCTGGCGCCGACGCCGGCAGGCCGCGCCGCGGTGCGCGCCGCGCTGGATGCCGACGCGCTGACGGCGGCGCGTTTCCGCCAGGCCGGCGGATAGGGCGGCCCGGCCGCCGCCGGCACGCCGCCCGGCTCAACGCGGCAGGTCGTTGTCTCCGGCGCCGACCGCTCGTTGCATGAACACCACGTCGAGCCAGCGGCCGAATTTCACGCCCGCCGCCTTCAGCACCCCGGCCTGGCGGAAGCCGAGCGACACGTGCAGCCCGATCGAGCCGACATTCTCGGAGTCGCCGATCACTGCGAACATCTGCCGGAAGCCGGCCGTGTCGGCGCGCTCCAGCAGCACCGCGACCAGCGCCTTGCCGACCCCCTGGCCACGGATGTCGTTGCGCACGTATACGGAATTCTCGGCGGCGAAGCGATAGGCGGAGCGTGGCCGGAAGCGGGCGAAATAGGCGATGCCGAGGATCTCCCCGGCGTCTTCCGCCACCAGCCAAGCCCAGCCGTGATCCTGCACCTCGGCGATCCGTGCCGCCATTTCGGCTTCGGGCGGCGGCACTTCCTCGAAGGTGCCGGCGCCGTGCAGCACGTGGTGGGCGTAGATGGCTGTGATGGCCGGCAGGTCCGCCGGGCCGGCGTCGCGGATCAACATGCCTGATGCCTAGCGGTGGGCGGGCGACCCGGCAAGGTGGCCTCGTTCGACGATCGTTGCTAGCCTGTTATCGCCCATCGCGGCCTATACCGGCAGCCCGAGCCCCGCCGCCAGCGCCTCGGCCAGGGCCAGCAACGCCCGGTCGGACCCCGCCGCGGCCACCAGCGACAGCCCGACCGGCGCGCCATCGGCCTGTCCCGTCGGCAGCGTCACCTCGCACAGCCCGGCCAGGCCGGCGATCGCGGTGACGCCCATGGTCCGGACCCGCACCGCATCCTGCTCGGGCAGCGGAATGCCGAGGCGCGGCGCCGCGACCGGCGAGGTCGGATAGGCCAGCACCGCGCCGCCGGCCAGCAGCGCCCGCATCCGGGCCTGGAAAACCATCCGGAAGGCCCGCCCGGCGGCCGCCTTGGCCGGGTCCATGTCGCGGGCGGCGGCGAAGCGCTGCTGCACGCCGGGGCCGAATTCGGGGAGGGTTGCGGCGACCCAACTGCCGAGCGTCGCCCACGCCTCGGCCGCCTGGGCACAACGGAAATGCTCGTACAGCGTGCCCAGCCCCTCGGGCGCGAGTTCCACCCGGATCGCCGGGCCGAGCAGCCGTTCGGCGCCCCGCAGCGCCTCGGCCAGCGCGGCGGCGGTCGCCGGTTCGGCGTTCGTCCAGGCATCGTCCACCTTGAGCAGCGGTCCGAGCGCGCCGCCGCGGTCGGTCGGCAGCAGCACCGCGCCGACGCGGGCCAGCACCGCGGCGCGCGAGGCGAACCAGCCGGCGGTATCGAAGCTCGGCCCGAGGCCGCAGGCGCCGGCCAGGCTCACCGCGCCCCAGCTCGGCCGGATGCCGTAGGTGCCGCAATAGCTGGCCGGGATGCGGACCGAGCCGCCGGTGTCGGACCCCATGGCGAAATCGGCCAGCCCCGCCGCCACCGCCGCCGCCGAGCCGCAGGAGGAGCCGCCGGGGAAGCGGTCCGGCGCCGCCGGGTTCAGCGGCGTGCCGTACCACTGGTTCTCGCCGGTCAGGCCATAGGCCAGCTCCACGGTCTTGGTCTTGCCGACCAGCGCCGCGCCGGCCTGCAGCAGGGCCAGGACGCAGGGCGCCGTCGCGGCGGCCGGCGGATGGGTCCTGGCCCAGTCCGGGTTGCCATAGGTCGTCGGCTGGCCGGCGACGTCGTACAGGTCCTTCACCGCGAAGCGCAGCCCGGCCAGCGGACCCGCCGCGGCGCCGGCGAGCGCGGCCCTGGCTCCGGGCATGAAGGCGCCGACGGGATCAGCCTCGGCAGTCGTCACGGCGGTGCTCCTGCGATTTCAGGCACGGTGGGGCATCCGTGGCGGCGGCACAACCGGCGGCACCGGCCAGAATCCACCGGCCAGGATCGTCGGGCGCCTCGAGGCGTGGTCAGGCGCGCCACCGCAGGGCCTGCCGCGGCGCCCCGTCCGGGCCGAAATTGCCGTCCTGCAGCCAGGCCTCCAGCGCTGCCCGGCGATCCGGCCATTCCTCCGCCAGGATGGTGAACATCGCGGTGTCCCGGCGCCGCCCCTTGACCACCATGTTGGCCCGCAGCGTGCCTTCGTAGACGAAGCCCAGCCGCTCCGCCGCGCGGCGGGACGGCGCGTTGAGCGCGTTGCACTTCCACAGCAGCCGCCGGTAGCCGAGGTCGTCCATGGCGTGGCGCATCAGCAGGACCATCGCCTCGGTCGCCGCGCGCGAGCGCTGCATGGTGGGCGCGAACCAGATGTTGCCGAGTTCGATGGCGGCGTTGGCCGGCTGGATGTCCATCAGCGTCAGCCAGCCATCCGCGGTGCCCGAGGCCCGCGGCCGGACCGCCCAGGCCAGCGGGTCGTGCGCCGTGGCGAAGGCGGCGACGAAGGTCCGCAGCGCTGCCTCGGAGGCGAAGGGGCCGTAGCCCATGTAGGCCCAGCTAGCCTCGCCGGCCGGAGTGGCGGATGCGGCGGCGCGCCAAAGCTCGGGCACGTGGCGGACATGCAGCGGCTCCAGCGTCACGGCATGGCCGGCATGGGGCACCCGAGCCGGCAGCGGGCGCGGCGTCGGGTCGACCTCGGGACCCACGGGGGGATGGTCGGGGGGTTGTTCCGGGGGGCGGCGTTCGGACATGCGGCCTGCTCCAGGGCGTCGGAATGGCGAGGCCGCATCCTGCCGCATGGCCGGAGCGGCGCAAACCAGCCCTGCGTTGCGGGACATTGCGCTCCGGCCCGCGGGCGAGCATGTAGCGGGCACCATGGACAGCCTCATTCCCTCCACTCCCCCTGGCGCGCCCTCGGCGGCCATCCCCGCCGCCTTCGCCGGCGAAACGGTGACCTGGGTGCACCACTGGACCGAACGGCTGTTCTCCTTCCGCTGCACCCGCGACGAACGCTTCCGCTTCGTTGCCGGCCAATTCGCCATGATCGGCCTGATGGCGAAGGCCAAGCCGCTGGTCCGCGCCTATTCCATGGTGAGCGCGCCCTGGGAGCCGGAGCTGGAGTTCCTTTCCATTAAGGTGCCGGACGGGCCGCTGACCTCCCGCCTGCAGCATGTCCGGCCCGGCGACACGGTATTGATCGGCCGCAAGCCGACCGGCACCCTGCTGACCGAGAACCTGCTGCCTGGCCGCACGCTGTGGTTGCTTGCCACCGGTACCGGCCTTGCCCCCTTCATGAGCCTCATTCGTGAACCCGAGGTTTACGACCGGTTCGAGCGCGTGGTGGTGGCCCATACCGTGCGGCAGGCGCGCGAACTGGCCTACCGCGACACCATCGCCCGCGACCTGCCGGCGCATGAATTCCTGGGCGACCTGGTGCGCGGCAAGCTGCTGTACTACCCCAGCCTGACGCAGGAGGCGTTCCCCACCCAGGGCCGGATCACCACGCTGATCGAGACCGGCCGCATCTTCGCCGACCTCGGCCTGCCGCCGCTGTCGCCGGAGACCGACCGGGTTATGCTGTGCGGGTCGGAGGCGATGAACGCCGACGTGAAGGCCCTGCTGGAGGCGCGCGGCTTCACGGAAGGCTCCAACCACAGCCCCGGCAGCTACGTGGTCGAGAAGGCCTTCGTCGAGAAGTGAGGCGCTGACCCGTCCTGCCATGTGGCAGGCGCACGGGAGCATTGCGAAAGGCCATGAACCTCGCTAGACGCCCTGGAGGCCCGTGCGCAACGGTGGGCCTCCGGAGGGAAACGATGACCGAGAAGACCGAAGCGGGCCGCCGCGGCCTGCTGAAGGCCGTGGCCGTG
>JAABUN010006339.1_pt1 | contig 13698 bp, 10 predicted proteins | sample 5559311 | NCBI WGS metagenome assembly JAABUN01 (sample SAMN10711877, study PRJNA513370) | rock metagenome | isolation source: Antarctica rocks | place: Antarctica: Victoria Land, Siegfried Peak sud | reverse complement strand
ACCCTTGCTGACCGTCGGCCGGTTTGCGCCCGAACGGTGTCGTACCGATGAGATTACGGCGAGCAGCGGTCTCGCTGCCCACCAGCCCGAAGAGGACGTTGTAGGGTGCCTGATTCTCTGGGTGCGCCTCGAAGCGGTTCCGCTCGAAATACTGCACCCGGTAGCCACCTTCGGCCAATTGATCGGTCAGCGGGTAGCCGAAGATCGGTAAGCCGCCCTGCTCCTCCCAGAAGGGATAGAACGGCGAGGCGATCCGATGGCCGGTCTCGGGGAAGGCTAGCTCACCCGCCGGGGAATCGATCGGCCCGCCGTTGACGATGATGATGACCCGCGCGACGCCTGGGAACTGATCGGCTGTGGCGGTGATCTGCCCGCTCACACGCGGGGTGTCGCAGACGCCACCGAGCGAGACGGTGCCGGAGAGATAGACCGCCACTGTGCTGCCCTGCAACGCAACCTTGTCCACTTTCAGCTGCGACGGTGCGAGCGCGTTGATGAAGCCCGACTGGCCGTAATCGCGATCGTGGAGGGAGAACAGTTTGGTGAGTGCCTGGGTGATCTTGGCCTCTGTCGTCGCGCCCCCGGCGATATCGATCGGCACCGGGACGAGGCTATCGGCGCAGCCGATCGGTTCGCCGGTCTTGCCGCCATCGCCGAGCGCGATCATGTAGGTGTTAACACGCTCCGCCGCTGTGGGTGCGGCAAGTGCCAGTGTCGGTAAGAAACTCAGCGTACCAATCAGCGCGAGAGCGATGGTACCGATGCGCCAGGGTCGATAACGTAACATCGATCTCTCCTTGCCGACTATGTCGGCGCTACCCTGGGTGAACCCGTCCCAACCCCAATAAGTAAAGGGCTGGCAGTCTCCTTAACTGCCAGCACCCCCACCGGAATAACGATTCCCCGTGCGAAAAGTTTTCTTGTAGTTCTTGTTGTACTCAGCGCCCGCCGAGGATTTGCCGACCGAACTGGCCGAGCAGGACATCGTACGGGGCGGCATTCTCAGGGTGGCGCTCGAAACGGGCGCGCTCGAAATACTGCACGTCGTATTCCCGGCCATCGCTCAGCTTTTCCCTGACGACCTCGCTGATTGGGTACCCGAACTGCGCCAGCCCACCATTGGTGCGCCAGTATTCCGCGAACCTGCCGTCGAGATTGTGACCGGTTGCGGCGAAGTAGGCCGCACCTGGCAACGGCGTGACCGGTGGGTCCGCCGCGCGAATCCGCCGCCCGAACTGCCCGATCTGCACCTGATAGGGGACCGGGCTCGTGGGGTGATATTCCAGGCGGGTCCGCTCGAAATACTGGACGGTGTATTGCTGCCCATCTTCCAGCGTCTCGACCAGCTCACCGCTGATCGGGTAGCCGTTGATCGCCAATCCGCCGCGCTCGCGCCAGAAGTCGAGGAAGCGTCCGCCGACACATTTGCCCGTCTCCGCGAAACATTGCGGATCGGAGAACGGGGTGCGGAGGACATAGAGGCCGCCATTAATGTCGCTGAGGAGAACGAGATCACCTTCGCTGTAGACGCCCCAGACCATCGCCGAGGTCGGGAAATAACCGTAGGGGTCGGCGGATGCCGGAGGTACAAAGCTGCCGATCTCGCGCGGTGCCGTCGGGTCGGCGATGTCGAGGACGCGCACGCCATCGCCGTACCAGGAGAGATAGGCGGTGGTGCCGCGCACGATCGGGTTGTGGATGGTGTACTGGAACGCCCCGCCCGGTCGGCCCGCTGCGGCGTCCGGTGTGGAGAATCGCCCGATCTGGATCGGCGCGGCGGGGTCGCGGATATCCCAGACGCGCAAGCCGCCCCAGCGGCCACCTTGCGGGCCGGCGTACTCGTCTCCGGTGAGAAGTAACGATTCACCCGCCGTGAACCAGGCTGAATGATTGGCGACGGCACCGGGCGGATACGGCGTGCGCCCGGCCAGGGTGGGATGGGCGGGGTCGGTCAGATCGAGCAGGAGTGCCCCGGCATCCCAGTAGGAGACGATCGCCAGCGTCCCCGCCGCGTTGAAGCGTACGCTATGGCCGAAAAAAGTCTGCCCTGCGGCTGGCATGAGGCCACCATCGACCGTGGCCCCCCAGGTGCTGACCTGCGTCGGGTTGCGCGGATTGGTGACATCGACCAGGCGGAAGTCGCCGCGCCTCTCGAAAGTTTCCGTATATGGCACCGCCACGCCGAGGTAGACGCGCTCGTCGCGGATAACCAGATCGATCTCGTGGCCGCCCTGTGCGCCGCTCCCATTGGGACCACTCGCCCAGAACGCGAGGTGTTGCGGTGCCCGCGGATCGGTCACATCCCAGAGATCGACGCCGCGCTGCACATCCGAGGCGCGGTTACACGCCTGGATACCGGTGGCGAGCAGATCGCCGGTGAAGTAGGGGGTGGCGACGTGGGCCACATAGATATCTTCCTGTGAGGTGCCGGGGATCGTGGCGATTGCGCCGACGAGGGTCGGATTGGCGGGATCGGCTAGATCGATGATCCGCACGCCGGTCGCGGGGCAGCGGGCGGGATAGTTGCTGGCGGTCCCCCAGGTGCCGACATAGGCGAAGCCGCGATGCCCCCAGATATCCCCGTTGAATCCTGGCAAAGCCAGCGAGCCGACGAGCGACAGATCGTTCGCCTGGGCGGCGCCTGCACCGCCCGGATCGAATTGCGGCGTACGTGCCCGCTCATCCTGCATCGCCAGAGTTGGTGTCGCGCCGCCGGTGGCAGCGATCGGGGCGAGGAATAGCCCCAGGAGGATAACGATTAGAGTAATGCGTTGCCGCCGTCGCGTTCGCCGCTGCGACACCCTGTGATCCTGCGCGAACATCGTATCCCTCATACTTTTTCTATCCCCGTTATCCTTTGGCTGTTGACTTTCAGGGTGCTGTGCCGTGTGGCGAACTGCGGGTCACACGGACCATCGGCGCGATCTGCCCATGACGTGGCGACGTGCGACGATTGTACGTCCCGCCATCGTTGCCGTCGACTATTGCTGGTTTGCTACAGCGTGTTTGTCGTTGTGCGGAATGGGGTTCAGCGTAGTGGTGGACCGAAGCTGGCGGGGGTGCCGCTCAGGGTGGCGGAGACGAGGTCGTGCAACTGGCCGATGCTCAGGTGATGTGACCGGAAGCCGCGACGCAATAAGCCGGTACTCGTTTGGAGCAGGATCTTATTAGGCTGCTCGATAAAGCGCAGATCGCGCAAACCTTCCTGGTCGAGGACACGCCCGATCGACCGGAGCAACTGTTGGTAATGGATACCGAGTGGGGAGTGGATCGCTAAATCTTCCGTTCCGCGCCCGCGCAGGGAGTATGTACCCTGGAGGAGGGCGAGCAATGCATCGTCGTCATAGGAGAAGTTCTGGAAGCCTGCGGCGAGATCGGCCACATAGCGGAATTGCAGCCGCAGACCACCCTCCGCCTCGATGATACGGAGGTCGCGGAGGGCAGCGTGATCACACTCGCGTCCCAACGCGCGGAGCAAATCCTGATAATCGGTGCGTTCGAGACCATCGAAGAGGCGCATCGTGCCGCTTATTTCCCGCTACGCAGTTGTGCCACAATTGCGTCCAACTCCTCGACCTCGATCATCTCGGTATATTGTTCGAGATCGTACGCCGCCCCGCGTTGCGGCACGCGCAAACCGGTTACCTCGAAGCCATCGCCGACGGTGAGGATACATAAACCGGCTAGTTCATAGCCACGCTCGTCGAGGAGATGACCCAGGGCGCGTAAGCGTACTTCGTGGCCGATCCGTTCCTCGCGGCGACGGAAAATCATCTCCCCCCTCCTCTGGCTCTATCCGTACTCTTGATTAACAGAACGCGAGATGGCCGTCACAAGGAAGGCGACATAACCGTCCTCACACGAATCGTGCCATCGCCGTGGGAACGCCTCTTTTTGTGAGCGCTAGTGGGGGCATCACAGAGCAGACTAGAGAGAAGTGAATGCGAGGGAAGAGGGCGAGAGCAGGGGAGCGAGGTGACAGCTAGAGAAAGGCGCGGGCGATCTATCTGGTTGGATAGACCGCCCGTGCCCGCCGCTGTAATGGTTTCTACGCCATCCTACTGGCGCGAGCGGAAGCGTAGGAGACGCAAGGCGTTCAGCGTCACCAGGGCCGTTGCGCCGGTGTCGGTGAGGACCGCGACCCAGAGATCGGTGATCCCGAGCAGGGTGGTGACCAGGAAGAATGCTTTCAGGCCCAGCGCGAAGCCGATATTCTGCCAGATGTTGCTCATCGCGGCGCGTGAGAGCTCCACCAGTGCCGGTACGCCGCCCACCGCGCCGCGCAGGAGTGCCGCATCGGCTGTTTCCAGCGCGACATCGGTCCCGCCCCCCATCGCGATCCCGATCGTCGCGGTCGCGAGTGCCGGGGCATCGTTGATCCCGTCGCCGACCATCGCGACCGGGCCGCGCGCCTTCAGCGCGGTGATCGCGGCAACCTTGTCCTCGGGCAGCAGTTCCGCCTGCACGGTCAACCCGATCGTGTCGGCGATCGCCTGCCCGGTGCGCCGGTTGTCGCCGGTGAGCATCACACTCTCGATCCCCAGAGCGCGCAGCGCGGCGACCCCTGCCGCCGCATCGGGGCGTGGTTCGTCGCGCAGGGCGATCAGGCCGAGTGCGCGCCCCTCCTCGATTACCACGACGGTCGTCTTGCCTGCGCTTTCCAGTTGCGCCACCGCCGCATCGAGCGCGGGTGTCGTCACGCCGATCTCGGTCGCGTAGCGCGGGCTGCCGACCGCCACCTCGCGCCCGCCGAGGCTCCCGATTACCGCGCGACCGGGCAATGCCTTACCGTCAGCCGCCGTGCCGTGACCGATCGCGCGCTGCTGCGCCTCGGCGACGATCGCCAGGGCGAGCGGGTGGGCGCTGGTCGCTTCGACCGCCGCTGCCCGCGCCAGAATCATCGCCTCGTCGGCGTCGCCCAGGGAGACGATGTCGGTGACGCGCGGCTCGCCACGGGTTAGGGTGCCGGTCTTATCGAAGGCGACGAAGCGGATCTTGCCGAGTGCTTCGAGCGCCTCGCCACCTTTGATCAGGAGCCCTTGCCGCGCCCCGGCGCTGATCGCGCTCGTGACCGCCGCCGGGGTGGAGAGGACCAGCGCGCAGGGGCAGCCGATCAGGAGCAAGGTCAGCGCCTTGTAGATCCACGGCTGCCACGCACCGCCCAGGAAGAGTGGCGGGATCACGGCGACGAGGATGGCGACCGCCAGCACGGCGGGGGTGTAATAGCGCGAGAAGCGATCGATGAAGCGCGCGGTCGGCGATTTCCCTGCCTCGGTCTCAGTCACCATGTGGATAATCCGCGCCAGCGTCGTGTCTTGCGCCTCGCGCGTCACCTCGACCGTCAGCGCGCCATCGGTATTGATACTCCCGGCGTAGACCGTCGCCCCCGCCTCTTTGTAGGTCGGCACCGACTCCCCGGTGATCGGGGCCTCGTCCACCGCCGATTGACCGGCGATGACCAGACCATCGGCGGGGATCCGCCCGCCCGGTTGCACGCGCACGCGGTCGCCGATGGCGAGGCTATCCGATGGCACTTCCGTGGCCGATTCGCCGTTGAACAGCAGGGCGGTTTTCGGCGTAACCGCCGCGAGTGCGCCGATCGCGTGGCGTGCCCGACCCGCCGCGACCCCTTCCAGCAGTTCCCCTACCGCGAAGAGGAAGACGACCAACGCCCCCTCCGCCGCCGCGCCGATGAAGAGCGCCCCGATCGCCGCGATCGAAACCAGGGCGTTGATGTCGAACGGGCTGCCCGCTCGCGCCGCGCCCCACGCCTTGCGGGCCACCGGCACGACCGCGAGGATTGTGGCAGCGGTATAGGCCCATGGGGCGATGGTCGGCTGGAGGAACGAGAGGACGGTGGCGAGCGCGACGAGCGCCCCGCTGGCGATGACGAGACGGCCCTTGTTCGTCTGATACCAGGGCGTTGGTGGCTCGATGACGCCCGAGGGGGTACGGGCCGTATACCCGAGGCTGCGAACGACGCGCACGACTTCGCCCGGTGCCGTCAGATCGTCTTCGAGTGTCAGGCGCAGGCGTCCGGTGCCGAGGTTGATCGAGCGTTCGCCGACCCCCGGCAACCGGGCGAGGGCCGTATCGAGCTTCCGCACGCAGTCGGCGCAGTCCATCCCCTCGATCGTCCACTCGTGCTGCTCGGGCGTGGCGCTGGGGACCGGTATGGCGATATGGCCGAGCGCGGCGCTGGCCTGTGTCAGGTCGGCCTCTCTGGTGGTGCCGTCGGTCTCGACGATCAGCGCGAGGCTGCGCGGATTGATCGTGCTATCGCGGACACCGGGCACCTGGCCGATGGTGCGGATAATCGTCGCGGCACAATCCGGGCTATCGACCCGATCGAGGTGGAAGCGTAAGACTTTGGCATCCTGTGTGGTGCTCGCCATCCGCGTTGCCTTTCTGCTCCGTCTGCGTGACGCGCTCGGCATCTTCGTTACAAGGTGACGGAGGTCTACCATTCGTGGTGAGTGGGTGGCGGTCAGGCCGCGCCGACTTGCTCCTCGCGTCCGTGCGCCGTTGCGCTTTCCGCTTCCCGAACGTGTTCCAACCCCTGGGCCAGCAACGCGCCGACATGGGCGTCATCCAGCATGTAATAGGCGACACGCCCTTCCTTGCGGAAGCGCACGATCCGTAGCGCCCGCAGCAGGCGTAGCTGGTGCGACACGGTCGACTGGCGCATCCCAACCAGATTGGCGAGGTCGCAGACGCACAACTCGCGCTCCGCCAGCGCCTGCACGATTCGCACGCGCGTCGGGTCGGCGAGGACGCTGAAGATCGCCGCGAGGTCTTGCGCCTCGGCGATTGGGAGCAGCGTCGCGCGGGCTGCCCGCACAGTCTCGGGGTGCAGGCAGGGTACGTCACAGCTATCTGGTTGGACGATACGCGGTGCCATGATCGCTCCTCCATTCGATATATGAATAACTATACATATATTACGGCAATCCGCTGCACTCGTCAAGATCGCTTCTTTTTTGGGACCGCTCGCGTCATTACGGATTGCCCTATGGGCACAATCAGCGGCCTCGAGGTGCGCCTGAGGGGCGCTCCTGCTACGATGGCGTGCGGTCGGATGCGTTTGTGCGTTGTGGCGGCGTTTTGCCGCGTGGAGGGATAGTGTGATGAGCAACGGGCGTGGGATCATGGCGCAGCCGCGTGTGCGTTTGGCGACGCTGCCAACGCCGCTGCACGAGGCTCCACGGCTGCGTCAGGCGCTCGGGGGCGAAGAGCATTGCCCGCGGATCTTGATCAAGCGCGACGACCTGACCGGACTCGCTTTCGGCGGTAACAAGGCTCGCAAGCTGGAGTTTTTGGTCGCTGATGCCCTGCAACAGGGCGCGACACGGCTGATCACCGCCGGTGCGGCGCAGTCGAATCACGCGCGGATGACGGCAGCGGCGGCCCGCCTCGCCGGACTGGAAGTCTCCCTCGTGCTGACAACACCGGCCGCACCCCCCGCGCCACAGGGGAACCTGCTGCTCGATCGCCTGCTCGGTGCCGATATCCACTTCGTGCCGACCGGCACGAGCGAGGACACCGCGATGGCCGAACTCGCGGAGACGCAGCGCGCCGCCGGTGAGCGCCCGTACGTCATCCCCGTTGGCGGCTCGAACGCGATCGGCACCTTCGGTTATGTTGCCGCCACGTTGGAACTCGTCGAGCAGTTGCAGGAACTGGGGCTGGCCCCACAACACCTCTATTACGCGAACGGTTCGCGTGGCACGCAGGCGGGCCTGGTACTGGGGCAGAAGATTTTCAGCGCGCCATATACGGTCAACGGTGTCGCGGTCAGCGGCGGCGATGAGGTCAAGCGCCCGCGTGCCTTGCAGATCGCCAACGAAGCCAGCACCCTGCTGGGCAGTGCGATACGCCTCAGCGACGACGATCTGCTGAACGATGACGGCCAGATCGGCCCCGGCTACGGTGTGGCAACCGTCGCCTGCCTGGAAGCGATCGATCTCCTCGCGCGGCACGAGGCGATCTTTCTCGATCCGGTCTACAGCGCCAAGGCGATGGCCGGCTTGATCGCCGACATTCGTCAGCGGCAGATCGCCGCGACCGAGACCGTCATCTTCTTGCACACCGGAGGTACCCCGGCCCTCTTCGCCCATGCGGAGACGTTGGCCGCGATTGAACGGTAAGTCTGCTAACCTAATCGCACGTTTCCATCTCTGATGAAGGCTACTAAAATTTACTAATATATGTTGCTGACGATACGTATGTCTGACAAGCTATCGGGATGATTGCTGGTTAGCCTTCGTTGCTCGAAATACGCGTTTTATAGGGGAGAGCGGCGTAAAGTTGTTGTTGCGACCGGTATTTGTTGCATTTTCCCCTGCGAGTTCGCGATAGGAATTGCCGTAATTTCGCTAGTGAAGGAACTGAAGAATCCTTGAAGTTTGACAATTGATATGGTACGCTCATTCGTTCATGCTGTACTAATCCGTTAGTGCAGCAGTACCGTTCATTGGTTGAGATTGCGCGATGGGTCGTAAGGTTACGATCGAGGATGTGGCGCGGCAAAGTAATGCTTCTTCCGCGACGGTATCCCTCGTATTACGCCAAAAGCCAGGGATCAGTCCCGAAACGCGGCAGCGGGTGCTCGATGCGGCGCGCTCGCTCGGCTATCAGCCGCGCACCCCACTCACGGTATCCGCCATCCCGGTCACCCGCAATATCGGCCTGATTGTGCGGGCACGATCGCGGGCGATCGATAAAGACCGCTCGGCGGTCAACAGTTTCTATTCCTGGGTAGTGACGGGGCTCGATGCTGCGGCACGGCAGCAGCGCCTCAATCTCCTCTACGCCACCATCCCTGTTGATCAAGATAATCAACCGTTCGAGTTGCCGCGCCATCTGCTCGAACAGCCGCTCGATGGTCTGCTCCTGGTCGGCTCGCTGAACGACGAGACGATCACCGAGATGGTCGGTGGTCGGGCCGTGCCGGTCGTTCTGGTTGATGCCCCCGCCCGCCCGACCCGCTTTGACGTGATCGCCTCCGATAATGAAGCCGGGGCGTATCGTGGGGTGTCATACTTAATAGGCAAGGGCCATCGCGATATTGCCTTTGTCGGTGCGCGGCTGGACGCCAACCCGAACTTCGGTCAACGCCGCGTCGGGTATTTGCGGGCGCTTCGCGAGTATAACCTGACGCCATATGTCGCCAATGATGACCGTGTGACGGACGATGTCGCCAGTGCGACCCTCGCATTACTCAAGCGTGCCCCGCAGATAACTGCTATCTTCGGTAGCAACGATGCGTTCGCGATCGAGGCGTTACGGGCGGCGCAGGCGCAAGGACACCGGATTCCGGACGACATTTCGGTTGTCGGTTTCGATGATATCGAGCTCAGTCAGCAGACCTTGCCCGCACTGACAACGATGGCGGTGGATAAGGTCAGCATGGGACGGTTGGCGATTCAGGCATTGGTCTACCGGCTGGCTTGGCCGGAGGCGGCAATAACCTTGACCACCCTGCAGCCACGCTTAATCGAACGTCAGTCGGTACGGGCGCGCACATGAGCGTGTCATTTCCGCTTACCATGTCGCCGCTTGGGCATGTGTTACCGTGCTGGCCCCTGGATAGCGAGTCGCCAGCAGCTAATTGACCGCAGTTGATCGAACGAACGGCGTATTAGCGAATGCGGCAATGCGAACGACGCTCGCGCGCCATACGAAGGAGGAATAATGGCGATTAAGAACCCCTCGACGCCGCTGCTGGCGGAAAGTGGGCGGGTGCAGACGGCGGTAGGGGGCTTGACGCTCGGGCAGCGTATCTCGCGCGATCGTTGGATGTACCTGTTCATCGTTCCAGGCGCGCTCTTCTTTATCATTTTCCAGTATCTTCCTTTGATCGGGAACATCATCGCCTTCAAAGATTATTCGCCGTTCGTCGGTATCCGCGATAGCCCGTGGATCGGGCTGGCGAACTTTCAGCGCCTCTTCACCGATGCCGACTTCAAGCTGGCGTTGACGAACACCATCCAGATCGAAGTCTTGCAGTTGATCTTCTCGTTCCCCGCACCCTTGATCCTGGCCCTGGTGCTGAACAGTATCTTCAGCGACAAGATTAAACGCACGATGCAGAGTATCGTCTACTTGCCGTATTTCCTCTCCTGGGTCGTTGTCATCGCCCTCTGGCAGCAGATTCTCGGCGGTGCTGGAGTATTCAACCAGCTGCTGCGTAACTCGGGCTTCGATGTCGTCAACATCATGAACAACCCGGCCACCTTCAAGTTGCTCGTTGTGGCTGAGAGTATCTGGAAGAACGCCGGCTGGGGGACGATCATCTTCCTCGCCGCACTGACGAAGATCGACACGGAACTCTATGAGGCTGGCGCGGTCGATGGTGCGATCGGCTGGCGGCGTCTGTGGCACATCACCCTGCCGAGTATCCGCTCGATCATCGTCCTCCTGCTGATCTTGCGTCTCGGTTCCGCCCTTTCCACCGGCTTCGAGCAGTATTTCCTGCAGCGCGGCGCGGTCGGCTCGGAAGCCTCGGAAGTACTCGATACGTTCGTCTACTTCCGTGGTATCCAAGGGGGTGACTGGGGCTTCGCGACCGCCGTTGGTTTAGTACGCGGCGTGGTCGGTACCTTGCTGGTTGTCGGTTCGAACTGGGTTGCCAAGCGATTCGGTGAGGAAGGGGTCTACTAATGTCGATCACGAATCCCGCACAGAATGCGGGCGGTAACGAGATTGCCGCTGTCGCCTCCACGATCGCCGCCGCTCCCGGTCGGCGTCGTTGGGGCGGCATAGGTGGCCGAGGCTCGGGGCGTCCGATCTGGATGGAGAAAACGCCACTCCCGGTGCAACTCCTGAAGGTCATCTTCCTGGTGATCGTTGCGCTGCTCGTGGTCCTGCCGTTCGTCTATATCGTGGCGGTGAGCTTTTCCAGCCCGAAAGATGTCAGCGGCGGCGGGCTCATCCTCTTCCCGAAGAATCCGACGCTGGAATCGTATCGCGCGATTCTCACCGGCGGGGTGGTCTTACGGTCGCTCGTTGTCAGCGTCGGCCTCGTGGCGGTCGGTACGACGGCGAAGATGATCTTCAGTGTCGCGCTCGCCTACGGCTTGAGCCGCACGAGCGTGCCTGGGGCCAAACCGGTCCTCTTCCTCGTCCTCGGCACGCTGCTCTTCTCCCCAGGGCTCCTGCCGAGTTATCTGTTGGTCAAGAATCTCGGCCTGATCGACACCTTCCAATCGTTGATCGCGCCGGGCCTGATCGGCGCTTTCAACCTGGTGGTGTTGCGGAACTTCTTCATGGGGTTGCCGCGTGAGCTGCTCGAGAGTGCCCGGCTCGATGGTGCGAACGACTGGCAGATCCTCTGGCGGATCGTCCTGCCGCTATCGAAGGCGGTCCTCGCCGTCATCGCCCTCTTCTATGGGGTGGAGATCTGGAACTCGTTCTTCAACGCGATCCTCTACCTCAACGATGCGACCAAGTGGCCGATCCAGTTGGTCCTCCGCCAATATGTTCTGCAAGGGAGCTCACTCGCCAGCGCCGTCAACCTCGACCCAAACCAGCCGCCGCCGCCCGCACAATCGATTCAGATGGCGGTCGTGGTCATGGCGACGGTGCCGATCCTGCTCGTCTACCCGTTCTTGCAGAAGTACTTCGCTCAGGGTGTTCTGACCGGCGCGATCAAGGGGTAAACCCTGCGACGGTCATGCACATATCGTCATCACGGGGATCATGGGGTGGGGCCTGCGGGGGCGGGCCATAGCGAACGAGCGGCCTGTGTGTGCAGGCCGCGTGGGAACAGCAAAGGAGTATCATGGACGATCAGCGCTCAACGCACGTTGACGAGAAAGCGTTACACCCGACTAGTCAGCTCAGTCGGCGCACTATCTTGCGGGCCTCGCTCGGCCTCGCTGGCGCGGCATTCCTGGCCGCCTGCGGTGGCACCGCGACCCCGACGACCGGCTCGGTAGCCCCGAGCACCGGGTCTTCCGCCGCATCGTCAACCGGTGCCTCGGCTGCGCCTTCGACTGGTGCCTCAGCCGCACCGTCAACCGGTGCCTCGGCTGCGCCATCTGCGGCCGGTACCGCCGCCGCTGGTGGCGCTGCCACCGCGACTCGCGCCACCGGTCCCGCAACACCGGGCGCTTCGGGCAGCCCGGTAGCGACCAATGGTCGGATCTCGGCGGGCATCGAAGGTGTACCGGACGCGATCACCGCAGTGCCGAAAAGCCCGGCGAAGAGCTACACCGGTACCCCGAGCAAGGGCGGCAAGGTCAGCGTCTTCACCATCGCCTACAACTCCCCGCCGGTGGCGCGCGACCAGAACAAGTTCTGGCAGGAGTTCGAGAAGCGGCTTGGCTGCACCTGGGACCCGATCATCACCCCGCAGCCGAGCTACGGCGAGAAGTCTGCCGCCCTGCTCGCCGGTGGTAGCCTGCCGGAACTCTACTACCTGAATCCCGGACAGAATGCCACGCCGCAGTACAAGGCGCTGGACCAGGGCGCGTTCCTGGACCTGACCCCCTACGTCACCGGCGATGCCCTCATGGAGTACAAGAACCTCGCCACTTTCCCGCAGTATATGTGGAAGAACGTGAGCTTCAAGGGCAAGTACTATGGTGTGCCGAAGCCGCTGCAGCGCAACGGTAACATCGGCTTCTATCGCGCTGACTGGGCCAAGAAGGTTGGTAAGGAAGCGCCGAAGAGCCCCGCTGATGTGCGCGCACTCCTCCAGGCGTTCACCAAGAACGACCCGGATGGCAACGGTCAGGCCGATACCTGGGGCCTGGGACGCTACGGTAGCGATTCCGCCGGGTGGGACGATTCCCGCGTTTCCTTCAATATGCACGGGGTACCGTTCAACTGGCGGGTCAACTCCGATGGCACAATGACCAACCAGATCGAGACGGATGAGTTCAAGCAGGGGCTCGAATTCCTGCGGAATCTCTTCGCCGATGGCTCGTTCCACCCCGATTCCGGCGGTATGACGTTCGCCCAAGCTAAGACGGCGTTCGTCGGCGGCAAGGTCGGCCTGCACAGCGAAGGCTTCGGCAACTTCGTCAGCGCCAAAGCGACCGGCACGACCTACTATCTGCTGGTCCAGCAGAATGCTCAGGCGGAGATCGCGGGCCTGATGCCCTCGATGACGGGCGGCAGCAAGGGTCTGACCCGCAACACCCAGGGTTCCTTCGGTTTCGTCGGGATCCCGGCTGCCGTGAAAGATCCGAACCGCATCAAGGAACTGCTGCGGATCCTCGACTACATGGCCGCGCCGTTCGGCAGCGAAGAATATGACTTCCTCAACTACGGTATCGAGGGTGTCGATTCCAAGCGCGACGAAGCGACCGGTGCGCTGAGCCTGACCGATGCCGGGACCGCCGAGCGTGGCGACCTCGTCTACGCGATGGCCGGGATGCCGGTCTTCTACTACCCGACCGTGCCGGGTGCGGCAGAGGCGGCGCAGAAGCTCGCCACCGACATCCTGAAGATCGGGCAGGACGACCCGAGCTGGCCGCTCTACTCGCAGACCAATGTCACCAAGGCTCCCGAGCTGAACCAGTTCGGCTTCGACCGGGTCACGGCGATGGTCACCGGTCGCGAGCCGCTGACCAGCCTGGACACGTTCATCAAGGACTGGAAGAGCCGTGGCGGCGACCAAGTCCGGCAGGAGTTCCAGACCGCGCTCAAGGGTTAAGACGCTGTTACTCTGTGGCGGCGGCGCGCAATATT